>Ga0315294_10009390_pt1 | contig 10752 bp, 5 predicted proteins | sample YL17G13_40_MG_FD_203626 | JGI IMG/M metagenome (GOLD analysis project Ga0315294, IMG submission 203626) | Sediment microbial communities from Yellowstone Lake, YNP, Wyoming, USA - YL17G13_40 | ecosystem: Environmental > Aquatic > Freshwater > Lake > Sediment | place: USA: Wyoming | collected... | reverse complement strand
AAAGGATCGTTACCGTCCCCCTCATTCGGGGCGCCGAAGCACCCCTCCAGCTGGTACAGTCCGTCTGCCTGCATCAAAGCGTTTCGATAATGGGGAGTGGCCGGGTCTCCGGGACACCATTCAAATTGATTGCCGTGATCTTCAGCGTCATCCACATAGTAGATCAATAGCCCATTTCCCGGCAGGTAGTAATCAAACCGGGTCTTCTGCCGGTTTTCCACCATGAAGTATTGATTGCCCATGCCTCCGGAGGTCCAGAGCCGGTATGAGACCGGTGAGGTCTCTGTTTGAGGGATAGCTGCATTGGTCTGATTTGATCCCACCACCACTGTATTGGACCATCCCAAAAAATATTTGCAAAAAGCACTATGATGGGACGGGGTTCTGCCATTGTTGTTATAACACCCGGTAGCCATTACACTCCACTTCCCCAAGCCACTGGAGGAGTAGTCCGGATCATATTCCTCCCAGTTGATCCCCAGAAAATGTCCCCACTCATGGCAGAAAACCCCGATGGTGATTAAAGATCCATTGGCTAATTTCTCCGGCTGCATGGTGTAGTCTTTGATCTTCACTCCATCCAAAGTAACAAGCGAGGGGAGACTCCAGCGGTGAGACCATATCTGCCAAACGTTGCCGGTCTCCTCCGCTCCGGGACCCGCATGCACTATAATCAAACCGTCGATCCAGCCGTCGTGGTTATAATCGTAATCCCCATAATCCACGGAATCATCCGCCGCATACAGGGCATCCTCCACCAGCTTTTGGGCGTTTTGCGGATAACTACCCAACCCTTTCAACCCGTTACTGTAGTATGTATAAACTTGCGGAGCCTGAACCCATCCGTATTCCCCCCCCTTGGGATCGTGCTTTCCGTAAGAGTTCTCCAGATAGTAGTCGCGGAAACTCCCCGTCGGAACCACATGATTCTTGCTGAAAAGAAGAGTGTCGAACTTGGCGGAGTTATAAGTATACACATTGTCAGTGAAATCGACGCAGAGGACCAGGGGTCTCAGGGTGTCGACAGCACTGGGACTTACCTTCATCAGCCTAAGCTGCTGATATGTAGTTTTCTCGTACATCCCCCGCTGGGCTGCCGATTGCCATTGGCTTATCCATTCATCCAAAGTCCCCTCCCGGCGGAGTCTCTCCACCACTTCGTCGGTCAGGGGAGCAGTCGGGGCATTATTTCCCGCCATCAGGAATATTATTGAAATGTAGATAAAAATTCGAATGAGACTGAATTTCATCGGGTTCCCTCGTAACTTACCGGATTTGAAAAACCACCCCGGTGGAAAGTTCATCATTTATTATACGAATAAACCAGGATTCTTACGGATTCTTTGACGGGAGTAGTTCCATTTGTAGGGACAACTCATGAGTTGTCCACACTTATGAGTTGCCCCTAGTAAGTAGAAAAAACGGGTTAACCTATTTCAGCAGGATCATCTTTCTTGAAGTCTGGCTCTGAGGAGTTTGTAGGTTATATAGGTAGACACCTGACGCAACTTTTTCGCCATTCTGACCGGTCCCGTCCCAGGTGAACTCATATCTTCCCGGAGAAAGATCATCCTCCAGCAGGGTCTTCACCAACTCCCCCCGGATGTTATAGATCCTCAAAGAGACCGGTATGCTGGAGAATTGCTCCGCTTGCGGTTTAAACGACTCACTTTTCTTTTCCGGGGAAAGAGAAGCACCTGCTATGGGATTTTCCGGTTTCAACTCAAAGGCTATAACGGTCACCGGGTTGAACGGATTGGGATAATTCTGGGAAAGGATGAAGCGGCTGGGGATATTCGGCTTGTCTTCGTCATCCTCTATGCCGGTGCACATACCGTCGTATTTGGCTTTGGCCGAAGAGAGGTTGGCAAGCAGTTCGTTCAATCCGGTCCCTCCCACGATGGCAAAAGCCACCACCGAGCTCTCTTGGGATGCCAAGGTCAAAGGACCGACCGAAACCATCTGCGACCAGTCTTTCCCTTCGGAGGCAGAGAGCGCCTGACTGGTACTTCGGAGAGCCTGCCCGCTTAAGTACTGATATTTCTCCTGTTTGGAAAATCCATCATATAACCACATGGGGTTGTCGATCTGATAAGCGAAGTGATTCCCGTTGCTTAAAGGTAAAAGGCACAGATATATCTGGGATTGCGGGTCAAACTGATAATATACCCCCCGGGTGGAGTCCCATCCGATTTGATCGTCCCCGGATGAGCCCAAGGAGATGTCCCAATCGAAGAACAAACCGGCATAAAAATTATTTACCGGAAGTGAATTGACATTCTTTATGGTATATTGCAGGATCAGATAATCGTCGTTGACCGGATCGGCATAGGCGAAACTTTTCTGTATAATCTCCAAACCCAGAGGATTCGTAGCCCTCAGGTCCGAAAATTTGCAGAATCCCTCCTGATCGGAAATGCCGCCCGGCGACTGAATGGTCAGCTCACCGCCGGGGAGAACCTCAAAGTCCTGTCCCGGGGTCTTCCCGTCCCCCCCTCTCGCCCCATCCGACACCTGATCCGTATTGGTCCCTATCAAAAAAGCCGCCTCATATAGATTATCCCTGCCGTCGCGGGGATATTTAAAACCCTTTCCTCCCAGAGGATTGAAAGATCCGTCCCCCAAGCCATACTGACCGAAATTGGAAAGGGTGAAGATGAAATCACCAACATTCATTTCCCCCAGAGAGAAAGGAGGTAAGTTCCCTACGATTATGGTGAATTTTATCTCCGCATCGTATAAAGGGGCTTGCCCGGTAAGATGGAGTACCATTTCTACCTTTCTTCCGGAAGGTATGTTTTGGTTGAATTTCACCTGTAAGGGGGAATCGCTATTGGAGACCTCTTCATCTCTTTCCACCGAGCCTAAGAAGATGCTATTCGACCATAGCTGCACCAAAGAATCGGAGGTGGACAAAGTTCCGGAAACGCCGCTGACCGCATTACCGCTGTTCTTGAGATCGACCACCAGGTTGACTAAATCCCCGGGCTGGGGCGCATCCCCTTCGTTCATATGAAAATCGACTAAATAGAGATTGGGCCGGTTTGGCTTGGGCAATATCTCCAATGCCCTCTTCACGTTTATCATCCCCCGACCGTAGTTGTTGTCTTCACCCGATGGTCCCAGATCGGTGCAGGATTCCAAAAGCGCCTGCTTGATCTGTTCCACCGTGGCATCCGGGTTATATTGTCTTAATATGGCGACCGCCCCGGAGATAAAAGGGGCTGCCATGGAGGTTCCGCTCATCAGGCGATATTCTCCATTCTTATAACAGGAGTAGATGTTGACTCCCGGAGCGCAGACCTCCGGCTTTATGGTCTGATTATCGCAGGCCGAAGGACCCCGGGAGCTGAAGTTGGCGACGGGGTAACCAAAACTTTGAGCGTCTACCGCGCCCACCGAGAAGGAATTGGTGGGTGAGGAGATTCGATCTGCCGGAGTTCTCAAGGTGGAGGGATTCGGACCTTCGTTCCCTGCGGCGAAGATCACCGCCACCCCGGCATTCTCCGTGTTGTCTATGGCATTCCAGAAGGTCTGGTCGCATGCCGGTTTGAAGCCGGCGGGAATTCCCCAGGAATTGTTGATCACGTCAGGCACGTCATTTACTGTCTCCGGATTCCCGTCCGGGTCCACCGCCCACTGGAAAGCGGCGAGTATGTCGGCAATGGTCTGCGAGAAGGTCCGGCCTCGATCGATCACCGCTGCGGCTATCCATTCGGCTCCGAACGCCACCCCGATGGTATCGTCGTCCGTGATCCCCACCATGATCCCCATGGTGTGAGACCCGTGGCCCTTATCGTCCTTGGGAAAATCGGATTGCAGCGGATCGAACCAAGAGGCGGAAAGAGATCCCCCGTTATTCCCCCGCCAGTTGGAGCCGAGAGCCGGGTGATGCCCGTCCACCCCGGTATCTAAATTACAGACTAACCGTCCCGCTCCGTTGTATCCCATTTTCCAGGCTTCCCGCACGCTCATGGCGGAGAGACACCTCTCTTTTTCCACCGCCCCCCCGGCTGCCTGCTCCACCGATACCGGTTCGACCAAAGTTATGGGATAATTCTCTTCGATGATCTCCACCTCCGGGCGTAAAGCAATCTTCTCGACCACCTCTTTTTTAGCCGTAACCAGGATCGCATTGGTGATCCAGAAGGTTTTGAATTGCTTTACCCCTCCGTCGGAGGTTTTCTGATTCAGGTAATCTACTAACCCCAATTGAGAGCTTTCTGCTTTGTCTTTAAGAGCGCTCAAAACCGTTGTATGTATTATCTTTCTGGTGGCAAGGTTGGGATCGAGTTTTGCGTTCACCAGGGAAGTGTTGACCTGATCTTTCATCACCACCAGGCATGTGATGTATTCATTTGCCTTAAGAAGGTTCAATTTTGAGGTAAAATCTGCGCCCAGACGGGCACGTCCGTGCTCAATTTCCCCCCCAAAGCAGAAGAAGCATTTGAAGAAAAAGAAGAGCAAAAACAAGAAGAAAAGAATTTTTCTGAAGCGGCGGCTCATTTATCGACTCCCGGTAATTGTTCATCTATGCTTAAAGCAAAGCCAGTGCCGTGGAGGGATTTGAATTACCGGTCCGGAGATTTCGGGGAATCGTGAAGTGAAGGGACGAATGATATTACGGTATGATTTTACCTTACAAAGACTTAACGGATAGGCACAAATTCAGGAAAGCTTATTTTATTTGAGGATAGCAAAACATTTCATATCTAAATTCTTCTTCGATATGCAAAGCAATTCAACATCTTCTGCAATTGGATTCATCATTAAGTTTAGGAGTGCAGAAGCTTGTTGGAGCAAAGCGGAAATCCCGTTATAGCGGGACTTCTGCGGTTTTAAAGATTCGGGTCTTGACCTCTCCCGCCCTCCCCCTTGTCAGAAGAAATAAACTACATCAAGTCCCCCTGATAAGGGATACACCCTGAAGGGGACCAAGGGGGAGAGGTTTTATGTTTTTCTTTCTTTCTTTTTCGCCGCGGGGAAAAGGATATTGTTCAATATCAACCGATATCCCGGAGAGCTTTTGTGCAGGCTCAAATCCGTGGGTGGGTCTCCGACCATATGCTGGTAGTCTTCCGGGTCATGCCCTCCGTAGAAAGTCCAGGTTCCCCGCCCGATGTTGCCGTGGATGTATTTGACCTCGTCTCTCCCCTCGGTCTCTCCCAGGATGGTGACATATTTCTTGAGAAGACTCTTCCGGAAGGCAGTGGTCTGCCCCATGAATCCTTGCACCATGTTGACATGATCCTGCACCAGCATGGTGGGAACCGGATCGAGCTTGGCGGAGAAATCGAATAAGGTGAAGTAATCCGACTCCAAGCCCATCCGGGCAGCGATTTTCTCCGGCCCGGTGTCGATGTTGGAATGCTCATACTTATAAGCATCTGTCGATACCACAAAATCCGTAAAAGCCAATGCCTGTGAATAATCCAGCTTCCCCTGACAATCCGGATCGACCGGATCGCCGTCCAGCTCCTCGGGGACGACATCGTCATTCTCCGCGGCTAAGCCTATATCCATGGTCTCGGTGGCGGAACACATGGCAAAGACGAACCCGCCCCGGGCAGTATAATCTTTGATCGCCCGGGCGACCAGCTTTTTCTCGTCCGACACCTTTCGGAACCCCAGCTTCTTTGCCATCAGCTCGCAGGTGGCCACCTCCTGTTTGTACCAAAGCGCATTCCGGTACGAGCCGTAGAATTTCCCATACTGCCCGGTGAAATCCTCGTGGTGCAAATGCAGCCAATCGTATTTCTCCAGATCGCCTCTTAGCACCTCCTCGTCCCAGAGGGTGGTATACGGTATCTCGGCATAGACCAAAGCCAGGGTGACCGCATCGTCCCACGGTTCCTTGTTGGGTGGGGTGTAGATGGCGATGGCGGGCGCCTTCTCCAACAGCACCATGTCCATGTTGTTCTGCTCGATCTCCTTGTAGATGGAACCGGCGGTCGACAGGTCGATGGTGGAGAACGCCACTCCTCTCAGCCTGCAGATATCCGCCAAATCCTCCCGGGAATCGGTCATAAACGAGCCGCCCCGGTAATTCAATAACCACTCCACGCTGCATCCTTTCTCCAAAGCCCAATAAGCCACCCCGTAAGCTTTCAGATGGTCGGTCTGGGCCAGATCCATGTAAATTAATATCTTGTCGGCAAAGGACAAGGAAAACGAAAAAAGGAAAATAACAAAGAAAAAGAGAATGGTCTTAAATCGTTTTTTCACCGCCATCACCTCCGCTAACCTGGTTTTAATGGATACCTGGCTTTATACCATAGCAAGCAACAGCCGATGGTATTTAATTTAGAATACGCACGGAGCCTTGCTTGAAAACAACAAAATATCGATACCCAATGGGATCAATGGTTCTGCAAATTTTAAATTCCCCTCTCTGCTGGTATGTACCGTATGGTTCATATCCTTGTGGACGTGTTAAAATCATGTTTTGATTTGGTAGCCGCAATCTTTAGATTGCGTAAATCTTTCCCTCTCCTTTGGTATATACCGCATGGTTCATACCCTTGGTGTGAATCGGATGGTTCACACCTTGTGGGAGATAGAGAATCGTAGGGGTCGCACGGACGTGCCCACAGACGTGCCCGCCTGGGCGTCTGGGCATTCTTGCGACCCGTTTTTACTTTGTGGGGTGGGGAAAACGACTGCCTGCCTTGGGGGGGCTTGGGGGGCATGGGGGGCTTGGGGAGGATGGTTTTTCATTTTTTCAGTTGTCCCGAGAAAATAGATATGAAGCTCTTGCCGGAGGAAATAGCGGACTTGTGATACTGGTGGTTCTGACGTTTCTGGTGATAAGGATGGTCGTTTTTGAATTTTCATAATCACTCGACGAAATGAGATAACGCGTTCATATTGTATGACATACTGATTTGTGGTTCTGGTGTTTCTGGCGTATCTGGTGTTTCTGACGGTTGTTTTTTATTTTTTTCATTGTCAGAGCTCAAAGTTGAAAATTAAAAGTTCAAGCAGACGCTTGCTCGTCTGAGCAAAATTACAATTCAAAATTAAAAAATTAATCATTTTGTATCTATAAGAATAGGTTCCTATTTACTTTTCTTTCATTACTCCCCTCATATATTCCGCTCCCATCCTTTTCACCACAGAAATAGTAGGAAATTTGTATAAGGTGGACATTATTTCCTTCTGTCATTCGGAATTAATTCGTTGGTCGGGCTCCAAGAAAGTCAAGACTCTCCTCTATTCAGTATAATCGAATAAATAATTCAAATTTAAGGTTGACAAAATTGCATAAATTATTGTAATTGGTTTTATAAATAGAATCGATTTAACAGAAATCGGGTTACCGTCAATATCTATGGGTAAGACTCAAAACAGATTGAGGGAATCCAATGAAAGTACCGAAGAAGCTTAGCATTAATGAACTGAATAAAGCTCGCGTTAAGGCCTTGCAGAATGCGAAGGAACTGATGAAGGATGCAGAGTTACTGTTGCAGGGCAAAAGATGGCCACGAGTGGTATTTCTATGCAGAACCGCAGAAGAGGAAATGGGAAAATACTGGTTCTTGGTGGGAGCGGCAATCGCTGCCATCTCTGGAAAGATCGATTGGAAGCATTTCTGGAAAACATATAGGAATCACAAGGGCAAAACAATGATGCTCCATCACCTTGAATTGTGGGGACTTAAAGGTACGCATCTGGTACGAGAACTATTGGAGTTGGAAAAGAGGGCAGACAGCCTTGGGAAGGTAAGGGAATGCGCCTTGTATTCGGATGTTTCAACAAAAGACTTCGTATCACCTGAGGAGGTCATAGGACAACATTTAGCTACAAGAGTATTTAAGTTGGACATGGATCGGCTTGAATTACTTGAACTTATTGAAAAGGAGAGCCTTAAATCAGGTGCTGTATTGAGCAATCTGACCAAAGAAAGCGTTGAAAAACTACTAAGTCGGTACCAGCGCGGAGACAGCTGATTCGTATTCTGCTAAGTATTGTGGGGCAAGTTCCCTACGCACCTGATACCAAGATTTTAAGTTGAGTTAGAAGCTTAGTCTTCCCCGTTCATGAGATATTGGTGACTGGCACTTTGAAGTCAATATATATATAAAAAAGAGTATTCTGTCTTTACAGATTTATACAGACGGCATAATCACTTTTAGGTTGCCTGAACGCCTGGCAATCAAGGAGAAGTTTACTTCTTGAAATGGCTTAAAATCGTCGCGACCCTGCTGAGCGCTGCTGGAACCATCGCCGTCGCAGTGGTGGCCATCTGGGGTGACCTCATCCGGCGGAAGCTGGCGGGTCCTCGTGTCTCTCTCGGTATTCGAAGTGACCTGCCAGATATGACTCAACGCAATGATGGTACGCGAACCGCCTACTTTCAGCTTCAGCTGAGAAACCGCCGATCTTGGAGCCCCGCGCGTTCCGCGCGTGTGCTGATCACGAGTCTCTCCAAGCGTCTACCCAGCGGAGACTACGGGATTGAACCACTTGTCTATCCAGTCCAGCTTCATTGGACACCACCGTCGTTCAGGCCACTTGTGGCCGATGTGCGCAGCGAGGATGTTTGCGACCTTGGGAGCCTGGATGAAGGGGCTAAGGCCTTCCGTCTTGCGACCTATGCACCACCCAACAACTTCAGTGGATTTGTCGCGGCTGGCGAATCCATCCGGGTCTCGATCATAGTTGAGGGCGAGAACTACCAGTCGAAGGTACCTCTCGAAGTGGAGGTGTCCTGGGATGGTCAATGGGCATCTAACCCACTCGAACTCCAGCGACATCTCGTCGTCAGAGAGAACAAGCCAGCAGGTCAGGAGCCTTTAGGTTCCTGACTTAAAAGCTTTCCACAAAGCGTTTTATCTGGAAGCAAAACCCGGAAATGGGTATATATGGAAACCATATAACCATAGTTCGGTCCCATAGAAAGGAACGCTATATGAACCCATTTTCTTCCTTTCTGTCTTTCTTGAGGCGCACCCCTAATGCGCTACAAGTTTCAGACTGGCTCCAGAACATGAATGATGCTTTCTTGAAAGTAGCCGGAGGAATATTGGATGGGGATAAGTCTTCCCCAGAGATGATTGTATATTTCACACTCTTAAACACTACTCTGTCCGCATTCAATATTCTTCACGGTTTTCCATCCACTGTATCCAAAATTGGACCAATCTATCGCGAGCTACGAGCATATTACGAATGTTTATGGCAGATTTTCCTTTTGGGACAATACACTTCAACTGATCATCGCGATAGAATCGCGAAGCTGTATGCCGATGTAGATATGCGTACTAAGCGAACTATGAATTCATTGTTTTCAGAGAATCCGAATATAAAGCAATTGCTCGAATGCTCCTTCGATTATTCGTATGACAAGCGACTTTATGAGGCTGTGCGTGAGTATATTCATGGGGAGCATAAGAATTCACTTAACAAAACGGGCAACCTGTTGAACGATAATCAGGATGCTCTTTCTGCAACAATCCTCTGCGTCGCTCGTCTTAACTCCACCAACCACCCAAAGATTAAAGCGATTCTCTGTAACGATACAGACAATGCACTTCGCCTCAAGTTTTTGACACAGTTTGACTTTATACATTGCAATTTTCTCGAATTTCCTGACGAATTTTACAAATAAATTCGTGTAGCCAAACCATCCGCTCCAGCCAGACGTAGCTCGGCTAATCTTGTGGCGTTAAGCTCAATTTTCTTCTTCCACAAAAAGCAAATTCTCTACACCTTCGATGGTGAAAAGGATGGCGCCGGTATTTATGGCAGGCAGTGTATTCTACCTGCCCCCTATCCGCATTCATATAATGCATAACTTTTCCGCCGAAGGCGGATCCGCCTCTGGCGGAGAATTTTGAACTCTAGAACCTTTGAACTTTTGAACCTTTATTTCGAATCTTGTTTTTCCGCTGATGGTAAATCCCTGCCCGACGGATGGCAGGCGGGCGCCTCTGGTGGATAATTTACGTCAACTGTGCATCGAAATTTATACGCAAGCCAAAAACTGTGAATCACTTGGTGGAAAAGTGAGAAAAAAATAAAATAGTACACCAGATGCACCAGATGCTCCGGTTCCACCGGTCAAACCTTTTCGCATGCAGTGAGGTGGTTCATTTTTAAATTTGCACTTTGCATTCTGTAATCTGCAATCAATCTTTTGTCCACTACTATCATTCTTATGAATCGCCTCTTAATCCTCGACTCCTCGAAACCGACTCTTAACTGCTTGCCTTCGCGGGCTGTGCAGAAAGAGCTGACGGCGTCAAGCCCTTGTGTTTGAAATAGTAGGTTTCGATCAGGGACAAAGCGTTGAAGACGGTCCAGTATAAAGTTAGTCCGGCGGGGAAATTATAGAAGAAGAAGAAGAACATGATGGGCATGAGATAAACCAGCATGGCTTGCTTGGGGTCTTTGATGGTGATCTTCTGCTGCCAGAACATGGTCCCCGCCATGATGATGGGAAGAACGTAATAGGGATCCTTCTGGGAAAGATCGGTAAGCCAGAAGGCAAACCTCGCCCCCCGCAGCTCGATGGTGCTGCGGAAGACCACAAACAGGGCATAGAATATCGGCATCTGGAAAAGAAGGGGAAGGCACCCCCCCAAAGGATTCACCCCCGACTGCTTATACATTTTCATGGTCTCCTGATTCAACCGGGCAGGGTCCTTTTTCAATTTTTCCTTTAACTGGGCTATTTTCGGCTGCAGCTCCTGCATCTTCATTGTTGCTTTCGTGCTCTTGTGTGTCAAAGGATGAAATACGACTTTTATC
>Ga0315294_10009389_pt1 | contig 10752 bp, 9 predicted proteins | sample YL17G13_40_MG_FD_203626 | JGI IMG/M metagenome (GOLD analysis project Ga0315294, IMG submission 203626) | Sediment microbial communities from Yellowstone Lake, YNP, Wyoming, USA - YL17G13_40 | ecosystem: Environmental > Aquatic > Freshwater > Lake > Sediment | place: USA: Wyoming | collected... | reverse complement strand
ATGTCGCAGAAGACCACACCTAAGGGAGCACCTCAAGCGGGATCGAAACAGCCGGATATTAGAGAAATAATGGCTGATTACGACAAGGCCGTTAAGTTTTTCCATGAAACGCCAGCGGAGGTGTGGGAGGGGCTGGAAAAGAAAACAGCAATGACTGTCTTTGGTGAGACGGCACAAACGATTCCGGCATACCAAGAATTTCTAAAAACGAGATCGTTTAATCCGAAAACAGTTAGGTCAATGGATGATTTCTCAAAAATTCCAATTTCAGACAAATATAATTATATTCAGGCGTACGGATTTAATGAAGTTAATTCTGTCAAAGCCGGGAAGAACCTCTACAGTATATCTTTAAGCTCCGGGACAATCGACGAGCCAACAATTTGGCCACGATATTTTCAATATGAAGAATTCCTACCGCTTGTCTTTAATCTATTTATGCGACTTTACTGGCAAATAGATAAAAAATCTACGCTCTTAGTGAATGCCTATGCAATGGGTCCGTGGATGGCCGGGTTCTCCGTCCATTCGGCCATCCGGCCCCTAACCCAAAAATATAACCTTACCCTAGCTACTACTGGCGCGGATATTGACAGCATCATCTACACAATCGTCAAGCTGTCAAAACTTTACGACCAAACTCTCATTTTTTCCTACGCGACATTTGCCAGAACTATTTTAGACAAACTAGAAGAAAATGGTGTCGATTTACGCAAACTCAATCTCAAAATGTTTCTCGCCGGCGAGGGGCATACTGTCGAATGGCGCCAATATGTCAATAAATTAGTCACCGGCGATCCGGAAAATCTGACAATGGTCGTTGACGGTTATGGCGTAACTGATACCGGATTGTCTGGTACGGGGTCGGTGCTGACCAATTTAGTCCGAGATCTCGCCGCCAAAGACATAAAACTACGCGAGGATTTGTTTGGTAAAACTGATTACGTCCCTTCGCTTTTCCAGTACAACACTGGAACCTACTATATTGAAGAGTACAACGGTGAAATTCTAATGACCACAAAGAGCACGACGCCCTTAGTTAGGTACAACATCCATGATCGCGGAGGGGTTATCAAATTCCGAGAGATGGAAAGTATTTTGGAAAAACATGGTTATAGTTACAAAAAACTCATCAGTAAAAAAGGAGCGCCGCTTGAAGCCATTTGGCAACAGCCGTTTGTTTACTGTAACGGCAGAAGGGATGACACGGTAATCATCGGAGGAGCCAATGTTTTTCCAGAACAGATTGCCCCAGTGCTGTTTAATGAGAAAATAACAGAGATACACAGCTTCAAACTAGCAACTATCCCCGATAAACGCCAACATCAACTCTTCTATGTCTTACTCGAACTTAGAAGCGGTGTTTCTCATGGCAGAATCAAACTAGCCAAATTAAGAAAATTTTACCGCAACCTTATAGCATCACAGCTCAAGGAAGCCAACCCGGACTTCGCAGATGCTTATAGAGTAGATCAGAAAGTAGCAAACCCCAGGATCAAAATCTTCGAAACGGGCACCGGTCCATTTGTTAACGATTTCAGAAGGACGAAACCCAAACTGGTATTGAAGAAAAGATAGGGGATATTTTCCAAGGAGGGGATTGGAACTACTTCACATCAGCATAGTCGGTACAATCTTTTTGTTAAGCTTGCTATTCGCAGCAAGGGTTTATTGGGCTGATAAGAAAAATATAACTAACATCGCATTCGCGGTATTTGCTCTAGTCACGGCAGTGTGGGTAGTATTCGATTTTTCTTTATACCAGAATAGTTTGGCAGCATACCAAACGCTACTCAATAGGTTAAATTTAACGGTCGTCTGCCTTTTAGTCCTCGCTTTATCCTTTTTCGTGACAGTTTTTCCACGAGAATTGTTCAAGGTACCTAAGGCCATCTATGCTCTTATAGTAGGTATTTCACTAATTCTAATCATTACTATTCTCTGCTCTGGCCAAGTTGTCGAGCACGCCTTTATGGAAACCTATGGGTCGAACTTTGAGCAGGGTAACAGTTTTTGGCTTTTCGCAGTATTTGTAACAGTTTTCGCGCTCTATCCTGCAATTATTTTGATTTTAAAATTCATAAAGTTTCAAGGAGAGGAAAAAACGCAAATTAAATATATTTTTTACGGGATTGGATTATTAACAGTTTTTAATTTAGCCTTTAACTTGTTTATCCCAATGATTACTAAAAGCTTCGCCTATGGGAGATTCGGGACATATTCCTCTATTCTACTTGTCGGGTTCACCGCGTACGCAATTTTAAAGGCCCATCTATTTAATCTCAAAGTTATTTTAACCGAGACCGCTGTTGTTATCATCAATGTCGTCTCGGTCGTTCAAATTTTTACTTCCAGATCCGTTACAGAGGGACTGCTAAGAACTGTGTTCGCGATTTTCATCTTCTATGGAAGCTATATCCTCGTCCAGTCGGTTAAGCGAGAAATTGAACAGAAGGAACGGATTGAAGAAATCTCTGAAGAAATTACGCAGGTCAATCTTAAACTTAAACAAGTGGATGCGATGAAGACGGAGTTTATTTCGATGGCCTCGCACGAGCTTTTAACGCCGATTTCGGCGATCGAAGGGTATCTTTCGATGATGCTGGACGAAAAAATGGTTAAAATCGACGACCCCAAGGCGCGCCGGTATATGGACAGTGTTTATCAATCCTCGCGCCGGCTGGCGCGCCTCGTCGCCGCCCTTTTGAATGTTTCACGCCTCGAGCAGGGACGGCTCTTGGTGCAAAAGGCGCCGGTTGACCTTAATGAAATCATTAAACAGGTAATGATGGAGCTGCAAATCAAAGCCAAAGAAAATAAGCAGGTACTCGCCTACCAGCCCGGTGAGGGCGTGGATGCCAAATCATACGGCGACGCTGACAAGATCAAAGAAGTTATTGTAAATATGGCCGGCAATGCCCTTAAATACACCAAGGAGGGCGGCGAAATTACCATTTCAACGGCAATTTGGCCAACCGAAAAAGTCGCGGCCGGTTGGGAGCATCTCTCCGAGCACGTCAAAAACGATAATCGGCCAACCGACGGGGCTCTGCAGGGCATCGTCCACGAAAAATACCGCGAGCTAGTCGGCGATAAGCAGCTGGTGGTCACCGTCAAAGATAATGGAGTCGGCATTTCGCCGGCTAACCTCGGTCAGCTCTTCCAGAAATTCTCACGCATCGGAGATTGGAGCACCCAACGGGTCTCGGGCACGGGGCTGGGACTCTACATTTCGCGAGCACTGGTGGAAATCCACCATGGTCGGGTCTGGGCGGATTCCGAAGGAGAGGGCAAGGGTTCGACTTTTTATTTCTCACTACCGCTTGCTACCCACAGTGAGGAAATCAAGACGCTTGATAAGCAGGTCCCGCAAGCCGCTGACGCCAAACCCCTGGCACGCCCTGCCAAGATGGAGGCGAAACAACTGTCGGGAGAGAAAACAGTAGCTAGCTAGGAGCTAGTACTAACACGACTTGCACAAAGTCAAACGAAACGGTTGGCGATTTTAGATAATTTCCTCGAGGGAAGCGCCAAGATAATTTCCCAGGGGTTAGCTCCGAGATCAAAATATTAAAAAGCCAAAATGATTTTTGGACTTACACTCGTAGAGGAGAATATCGATCAAAGCTCAAGAAACAAAATCCAACCTGTATCGTGAGTGTCAGAAAGAAAAAGCTAACATCAACCCCGCTGCCCCTCATATGTCATACCAATCTCTACGATGTTGCGGGGAAATTCTCTGTACTAATTATAATTCATCAAGCAACCCGCCAAATAGATCTCTTTGATCGTGAGGTCTTTTTTGGTCAGCTTGACCCTTTTCTTCGCAGGCTTCTTCTCTGCTTTCTTCTTCATCGATTCTCCTTCCTCAAATATTTATCAATGCATACGATAGGATGTTTTGTCCTCGCTGTCAAGTTTTTTGAAAGCAGAGGTTGTCTCTCCCAGAAATAACCTTTTTCCTGGCCCAGCAACCACCCCTACATTTATCAAAAGAGTCACACTTTTCACATGCGAAAGACAACGGGTGGCGATAATGTTTCGCTTTATCAGAAAGCCAGACTCTCTGCAGGCTGCGCTTTCTAATATTCCCGAGTAAATCATCTAAATAACAACATGGCGTTACGTCTCCGTTCGGACATATGTTAACCGTAGTTATACATGCCTGGCAAGAGCCAGGACATAGATCAAATAAGGGATCCCTTATGCTTACTTTTACAGAACTATCCCCGCTCAGCATGTCGAGAATTTTGTTTGCTTCAACCATACATCTCTTGTCGAGCATTAATACCGGATGGCTCCCTATGTAAGTATTAAAATGAAAAAAAGAGATCCCTTCCCTTTTTAAGAGCTTAATTAGCGTTCCAATTTCATTGATGTTTAATTTCGAAATCGTGATGCCTACACTTGCTTTATAACCGTTATCCAGTAAGAGCTCAATAGAGTTGATAGATTTTTTGAAGGCATTTTTCTTATTTCTAATCAGGTTATGCGTTGCCTCTAAACCATCGATACTGATCTGGAAGCTAATCTTTTTCGAAAACCTTTCAAGAAACGGCTGCGTGATGAGAGACGCGTTGGTGCTGACCGTAAACTGAAAAAAATCAACATAGCCGTTGAGTAACCTTGCAATATTTGGGAATAGCAATGGCTCTCCCCCACCAATCGATATTTCAAAGGCCTTACCTTTAAGATATCCCAAGAATTTCGCAGCTTCATTATAGGTTAAGTCGTTTTTTGTTAAGGGGCTTGAAGAATTTTTATTATGATAACAATGAATACATGAATAGTTACACCTACTTGTTATTTCCCAGCATATTCTAATGGGGAAGGAAAACATACTACTTGTGGTTAATCCAGCATGAGGGGTCTGAACCCAAAATATTACCATGGAAATACGCCTCCGCCCTACACCCGCCACACGCTCTTAGATTCGGGCAGCTACAGCAGTTACCATGATCAAATTCCCTCTCAACTATCTTTTTGATGATTGGCTTTTTATCGAGAGTACTTAAGTTTTTCAAGGACACCTCTCCAAATTCTATGGGAATTTTCGCACATAGTTTTATCTTTCCATGTGCTGAGATTGCACAGGTGTAAGCGCCAGCAAGACATCCGCCATAGGAATTAGTCTTCTTTCTGTTAAAAAGAAGGAACTTCATTGGTTCATTTATTGAAATCCTTTTAACATTGCTAAAAGCCGTTCTGAGTTCGTCTTGCCTTAAAGTCAAGTCGGGGTCATTTTTGCCAGTATACAAATATTTTTCAAAAGATATTTTTGTTACAGAATGGTTGTTTAAATCTTGCACAATCGTATCTATATTATTGAAATTTCCCTTTGTTAATGTAGTCATTGTCCCAAATTTGATCTTATTGCGATCTAGCCGCTCGATTGCTTTTATAGCACCTTTGTATGCACCTAACCCTCTTATTTTATCGTGATATTTTTCGCCCCCCTCAATACTTACTTGGACGAAGTCGATACCAGCGCTTTTTAAACCCCTAGCCCCTTCATCGCTAAGTAGCAAGCCGTTTGTTGTAATGGCACAGAAAAATTCGTTCTTTTTCGCTTTTTCGACTATTTTCACAATATCGATCCTAGTAAGAGGTTCCCCGCCAGTTAGGGTGACATGCTCGACCCCATATTCTTTTAGCACATCAAATATCTCGAGCCACTCTTGCGTTGACAGCTCCCTCGAGACATTTTTGTCAAGATAGCAGTGTCTGCATTTCAAATTACAGTGGTTCGTCAGTTCGCAAGATACTAACTTAATTTTACTCATAAAAATCTATTCTCCTTCCATAAAACAGAAAGGGTCTTTGATATCTAGCCGATTGTATTTTGCGTATGATGCAGCCCGACAACCGCCAAAACATCCGTCCACATACCGACATCTTTTGCAGCAGGGATCTAGCCTGGACCTGCTAATTAGATTGGACAGTTTCTTACCTCCCCACATCTTTTTGATCGTGTCGGTAAAGATATTTCCCAAGATATAATCATCCATGTATGGACATGGCACAACGTCTCCGTCCTCTTTAATAAATAGCTGAGCTCTTCCCGCTAGACAGATATGGTCGGAATCATGCCGGAGAATATTCATAAGGGGCGTCTCTGTTATAATTTTGATTTTGCTCATATATTTCTCCTTTAAAAAAATGATTTTCCGAAGGAAATCGCGATATTCTTCGGGACTAAAGATGTATTTTTTAAGCTCCCTCCCCCTACCGCCTGGGACAAGTGTATAGCAATTAATCGCTGGTACGCCCATTACTATTGCAGTATTAATAAGATTTTCCAGATCGTCAGCATTATATTTTGAAATCACAGACAAAATAATCGGATTTATTCCTACCTCTTTCAGCAGCCTCGTTGCATTCTTGACCTTCTCAAAATGTCCCCTTACACCCCTAAAGAAATCGTTAATTTCAGGGCAACTTCCATCGAGGCTGATTCTAACAAGATCTATCCCGTAATTTTTCAGCATCGAGGCAATTTCATCATTGATAAGCAAGGCATTCGTTGTGACACCCACCCTAAGCCCCGATTGTTTAAGGAGCGCAACAAATTTAAAAAAATCAGGGTAAAGCAAGGGCTCTCCGCCAGTAAGGCCCACATAAAAAACCCCTGCTGATTTGATTTCTTTGGCAATAAATTCTAATCTAGACGCATCGATTTCACTATTACCCCTGGACGTACAATCCGCGATGCAGTGTATGCAACGAGAATTACACTTATCTGTTAATTTGATTTCAACGCCGAGGGGCGTTACCAGCCTACCGTTCACGGATAAGACCCTTCTTCAGAAAATCTTTGATAAGATTACTTATAAGACTCTCTTCGAATCTAAAATCATCAAGGTAATCATTCAATTCGTTTTTATTCTCTATTAACTCCCATATTCGGAATGCATGTGGAGGCAAAATGATAATCTGTCTAGTCACAAGATTATATAGTAGTTTGTTTTCTCCTTCGTCTCTTATTAAATAATCTTGAGATTTTCTATAATCTATATTTCTCATGATAGTTATACAAATCTTTAGTGCTAATTAAATATTTTTCCTTCTTTCATATAAAACACTCAACCTGAAAATTGTCAACATAAATTTTCAGTTGCCGAATTCCATGACTTACTTTTTCATCACTAGATATCTAACTTTTAAATACTCAGATAAAATACAGCTGGGCCAGCACCTAGGTGCTGGCCCCTAACCCCCCTTGCCCAAACGTGAACGCTGCTCGTCGACCTCGACCTGCTCGACCCGACGGTAGAGAGGCCGCGGCTCGTTGGCAGCAAAGATATCACGCGGCACAGGTTGCTCCCAGGTTTCCACCCGCCCCTCGCCGACCTGTCCCTGAATCTTATCCGACGAAACAGGGAGGAACGGGTTGACAAGAATCGATAGACACCTGATAACCTGCACAGCGACAGCGAGGTCACCCTCGGCCTTGTTTCTGTCCGTCTTGGACGACTCCCACGGTTCCACCGTGTTGATGTAGCGGTTACCGTGCTCCGCAAGACTCAGGGCTTCCTTAAAAGCCACTCTGAACTTCCCGCGCTCGATTGCACTTCCCACGGTCTCAAAGCACCGCCCCGCATGGTCAACGAACTCGGCTTGATCAGTACTCAGACTCGACGGGTAACGAACGCCTTCAGGGAAGCTCTTTCTAACCAGAGCCAGGACCCTGTTGATGAAGTTACCGAACTTACCTATCAGCTCCGAGTTGACTCTCAAACGGAAGTCGGACCAGGTGAAGTCAGCATCTGCCGTTTCTGGCCCTGCTAGCACTAGATAGAACCGGAGTGTCTCCGGGTCGAAGTCTTTAATGAAGTCGGGAAGCCAGACAGCCCAGTGCCGGCTCTTAGAGAACTGCTTTCGTTCCAGAGTGAGGTACTCCGAGGAGATGATGCGGTCAGGGAGATGGAGTCCGCCAAAGCCGTGGAGGATCGAAGGCCAGATGACAGTATGAAACAAGATGTTGTCCTTACCGTGAACGTAGTAGTGGATGGCCTTATCGTCTTCCCACCACTCTCTCCACAGCTCGGGCTGGCCCTTGGATACCGACCACTCCTTGCTGGCAGACAGATAGCCACACACTGCGTCAAACCAAACGTATATGCGCTTATCGTCGTAGCCAGGGATCGGAATCGGCACCCCCCAGGTTGTGTCTCGAGTGATCGCTCGATCGTGGAGTCCTTGCGCGAGAAACTTCTCGGTAAAGCCATCAGCGTTCGGCCTCCATCCCTCGCTCTCTCCAACCCAGCCTTCGAGAAAAGACTGGAAAGCCGAGAGTTTGAGATAGAAGTGTTCCGACGGCTTCCATTCCGGAGCATCACCGCATACTTTGCATTTCGGCTTGACCAGATCTTCCGGATTGAGCAACCTACCGCACTCATCGCATTGATCACCTCGCGCTTCGCGGAAGTGACAATGCGGACACTCACCCTCAACCAACCGGTCTGGTAAAAACCGGTTGCAGTTCGGACAGTGTGGCAGATCATCGACCTTAGTGTAGATCTGACCATCGTCGTAGAGCTTCAGGAAAAGCTCCTGGACAACCTCGACATGGTTTGCGGTCGTCGTAGTCGTGTAGAGATCGTAGGAGAACCCTAATCCTCTGATGAGAGTCCGGGTAAACTCCTTGTGATACTTCAGCGCAATACTGCTAGGTTTGACACCGAGTCGGTCTGCTTCTACGACGATCGGAGTTCCGTGACAGTCACTTCCCGATACGAACAGAACGTTGTTTCCCACAAGTCTGTTGTATCGGGCGAGGACGTCGGCACCAATCAACGCGGAGATATGTCCGAGATGTAATGATCCGTTGGCGTACGGCCAGGCCGCAGCGATTAGCACGTTGGTCCTCATGAATTCGCCTCCTCCCGTCTTGTGTACTGCATCAGGAAACACTATGCCCCGATGCGCACCTTGATAATAAACTTTTTTTTAAGGAAAGTCAATCATTAAATTGATTATTTTTGATTATTAGAGAAACTCTTTTCAATATTATAAGGCTTCACGGAAATTTATAAAATGATGTTTAGTCAGCCGGGGCGGTCAGCCGCCCCGGCCGGTATGAAGGGGTTAGCACCCCGGTGTCAGTGGGGACTCAGGTCTGGTGCAACGGGGGCCCACTCACGCTGGCGACAGCTACTCTCCACTCAGCGTGAGTCAAGTTGCGCATGATGGTCACCGTTGCCGTTGGCCCTTCGTCGACAAGGACAGAGAAGCCTAGCATAGCAAAACCACCGGCCTCGCCTGTCTCCGCTTCAAGCCTCGCGGCAAGACTTCGAATGATCCCTGGTATCTCCGCGAGTGGGACATCTGAGCGGGTTACCTCGCAGTGGTTGTGTCTGTCAGCCAGCATTACTGTCTCCTTTCGGCTGGCAGGACCCGGAGACTCCTCACATCTCCGGGTGACTCCTAAGTACGCTGGACAGGAAGTCCTCTCTGGCCAGAGCCAGGAGATAGTCCCTGACTTTGGTTGCATTCTTGCCCTCTGGAAGGGCCGGGAGGGCGTGGGCCTCGAGAGAGAAGGCAAGATCGCGCGCCGGGACAGAGAGGGCCAGTCGGAGATGCCTTACCACCTTCGCCGTCTCGTGGTACTCGTTGAAGCGCGAGGCGGCCATCGCCCTCTCCAGCCACTGAAGGATAGCCGGAGCCAGGTCGGTCGGGCAGCCCGACTTCCTTGCCACTGCAGCCAGCAGCTTCTCAGTCTCCTGATCGGACCTACCGGCCTCACCGACGAACGCCGTCATTCCAGACACTCCTTTCAAGATGCATCCCGCCACCATCAGCAGGATCGTTTCTCCCGGGCATTTCCGGGATTTGTTTTACTCTACCTGATATCCAGAAAGTTATCAATGGCCGGGTCTGGGCGGATTCCGAAGGAGAAGGGAAGGGTTCGACTTTTTATTTCTCACTACCGCTTGCTACCCACAGTGAGGAAATCAAGACGCTTGATAAGCAGGTCCCGCAAGCCGCTGACGCCAAGCCCCTGGCACGGCCACCGGCGGAGAAAAACAGGGGTTAGTATAAAGTATTTAGTATTTAGGGGCAGACAGGGCAGAGGGAGAAGCAGTTGGCAGAAGGGGTTAGGGATTAGCCCCTAAGGGGCCCCGTTGGGGTATTTAGTATTTAGGGGCAGTTAGGGCGGAGAGAGTAGAACAATTGGCGGGAGAGAAAACAGTAGCTAGAAATTGCCTCAACCTTGTATAAGCAGGCATTTTTCAGTATTGTAATTGGAGAAAGGAACCCCTAAATGAATTCTAAAAAGTCAGAGGAGCAAATTAGACTTGAAAAGCTTCAGACCCTCCGAGACCAGAAGGTTGAACCCTACCCTTCGACTGCTCGCAGAGAATCCACTGTTTTAGAGGCCAGAAATCAGGAAGGGCGAAAAGTGTGGATTGCCGGTAAGCTAGTTTCTATCCGCGATCACGGAAAATCAAAGTTTGGTGATCTCCAAGACGAAACGGGAAAAATCCAACTGTATTTCAAATCAGATATTCTAGGCAAAGAAAAATACGACTCGTTAGCTCTATTTGATGTCGGCGATTATTTAGAAATCTATGGAGAGATTTTTAAAACGCATATGGGCGAAATAACCGTCAGGGTTAAAAATTATAAACTCCTGGCAAAATCGCTCCTACCGCTCCCCGATCAATGGTATGGATTCAAAGACATCGAATCAAGATATAGAAAAAGGTTTGTAGTCTTATTTTTAAAGATTTATGTAAAGTTAAACTTTGT
>Ga0315294_10009388_pt1 | contig 10752 bp, 9 predicted proteins | sample YL17G13_40_MG_FD_203626 | JGI IMG/M metagenome (GOLD analysis project Ga0315294, IMG submission 203626) | Sediment microbial communities from Yellowstone Lake, YNP, Wyoming, USA - YL17G13_40 | ecosystem: Environmental > Aquatic > Freshwater > Lake > Sediment | place: USA: Wyoming | collected... | reverse complement strand
ATCTTTTGTCGCCTGCCTGAATGCGGCAGGAAATGCCCTTCTTTATTCCACCTATGTTCCCCAGGGATTTGAATCTCACACTATCGCCCTGGATAACGATGGCAATGTCTGTCTTGGAATCCTGGAGGCTTCCTATATAACCACACGTTATATTGATGTTGTAAAATTCAATCCCACTCTCGACCGATTGTTATTAAGCAAAAGGATTAGCAAGACGAATGACGATGAATTCGATATGATCGTGGATGACAATGGATTTTCTTATATAACCGGCACTACCGAATTTAAAGATTTTCCGGTGACGCCTGACGCCTTTGACAGGACGTTTGATGATGAAACCTACTCAAAGGGTTTCATGTCCTGCGTGGATATGAACACCGGCGATCTTCTTTATTCAACATTTCTTGGGGGTCCCCCAGCGAACGGATGCGGCGCCATTGCAATGGATGAGAATAGAAATGTTTATCTGACAGGGTGGACAGATTCCATGCTTTTCCCCAGAACATTGGGTGCGTTTGATATAATCAAGAACGGGAGTGGTGATGCATTTGTTTTCAAACTTCCCCGAATGCTGATCTTCTCCGCCGCTCACTCCTGGAATTTATATGAATAATATTTCGTTTGCGGCTGATTTTGCTTGATTGCCACAGGAGAAACGGGAGTATGATATATTTATTGTTGTGGGGGCGAAATGGTATCGACGGGGTCCGTCGCCCGGACAGCTGCAAGCCGAGGATGTTCTGTCCCTCGTAAAAAAACAGAACAAAAAACAATAACTGCGAACACTAATTACGCACTCGCTGCCTGATTGAGGGCAGCCGTCCACCGGGGATTCCGCCTGCGGTTTCCGGACCGGGCGTCACTTTAGCGGGCTGGTCCTGCGGTGCGCGAAAGCGCATGGCTGAAGCCGCAGGATAAGATAAATCAGCCTGACGTTCATGTAAAGCCCGCCTCCCGGCGTTCATGGATGCGACAATAAAAGGAAGGATAAGCTTGTAGTTGCTGGACGGGAGAGTTCCTCGGACGCGGGTTCAATTCCCGCCGCCTCCACCTTTTTTTCTACCCTTAACTCCGCAAAATCCGCGGGCGCAATTTTTATAGAGTCTTAGAAATACACTGAATTTGTCCACGCCTGGCGCCCGCCGCTGTCGGTCACTCTGAAACGGACGTAACGCACTTTTTTTTTGGGCAACTCAAATGTATGCTCCGTTAGTTCATATCCCTCACTGGCTGAGATGGTGGAGCCGCGGGTGGGCGATGAGACCATATCAATCTTTCTCACAGGTGAGGTCCGAATATAAACAGACCTTTTATCCCTCTTCAATTCATAGATAAGCGGACCGCAGGAGGAGTAAAATGCGCCCTTTTCCAGAGCGGCGCGGATGGATGCGCGCGTTAGCGATGACGCCTTCACCATCACCCATCCCTTGCCGGCATCGTCGAAATAATGATGAGCGTCATCAACGGCAATCCCTTTGATTTTATACCCCCGGCTTAAAAGGTCATCCCACTGAACATCAGCCAGACCACGCCCAATCTCAACATCACATCCGCTGTTCCAGACCTCTAAGGCGAAGAGGTCATTCGCCACATCTTTAACGTCAATCCACGTCACGCCATCCCATGAGGGATGTGCCAGCACGGCAAGACCATTCTTCATGTGGATGAGGTCAACCATCTTTTTCACCGTATAATTCACACCCTTTGGGGGACGTTCAAAAAAGGCGTCCTTGCGCACATCAATCCCCACAATATGACAATCCCCCACATCTGTTTTGCCACCGTTCAATTCTACTCCGGGGATGCAAAGGAGCCCGTCCGGTGCATCCTTTGGCGGCGGCGTGACCTTCCAGTGGTCGGTCAGGCAGACAAAGTCATACCCCATTGCCTTGTAAGTCAGGAGCACATTTCTGGGCGATAACCACCCGTCGCTATCCATGGTATGAGAGTGCAGCATCCCCTTGAACCAACGACCCTTTTCAGGAAAAAGTGACTTCAAGACTTTTCCTCCTAATCCACAAAAATTATAATAATTGATTACGTTTGGGAGAACCTGATTATCAAGATATTTTCCACTTGATAAAAAAACCCCTCGAAAATTAATTCAAGGGGCATCTTATCATACTTGTTTTTTATATTTTAATACAAATGCCAGTTCTCTTCAGAAGAGAGATGGGGAAGAACAAAGCTGCCAGGCGCAAGCGCTGTATTGCTGATAGCAAGGGCATCAATAGCACCCGCAAGACCTCTATGGTCACTTATGTTGGCTCCTAAAGCGTAATTATAACCTGCCGTGAAGGCATGTTCCGGGGAATAAGTCGCATTTGAGCCGGAACCGCCCAGGGAAAATGAATTCGCGGTCGCATTATATGTGCTTGTGCCTTGCGATACCCCATTCAAATACATTTGAATCTGACTACTCGCCGGGGTTGATTCATTGTAATCCAAGACTGCGGCAACATGATACCAAGTGTTTATCGCAAGATCACTCAGTGTCCGAACATATTCAGCATTCGAATCACCGCGATTTGTCCAGAAGTTCAACTTGTTATCAATAATACGCAGCATCCATTGGAAACTCTGTCCGGATGGCCATTCAGTGCTTCCCAGATATTGCAAACCCGCTGTGTTTCCCGGAACACTAAGTGTTCGAACCATGAAAATATATTCCACAGTCAGATCCCCTGGAGCGAATGCTGGATTAAAATCAACAAAATACCCCTCGTCTTTGCCATCTGAATCTGTTACAAGTGCTTTGCCACCCTGGAAGGGATTGGCCAGGACACTCAAAGTATTTTGAAATACTGGATTATTTCCGCCATTGTTGATCATGGTAATGCTTTGGAGGTTTGTCACTACCTCATCGACACCGGGTGTATAGGTTGCAGGGGAAGAACCTTCAACGGCATTGTCAAATGTCAGTTTATACAAGATTTCGGCATTCGCGGATAAACAAAGGACAAAAATCAAACCTATTGTTATCATAATCACCTTTTTCATTTTTTTTCTCCTTTCATCTGATTTATCATTTCTTAATTATTGTTGCCATATCTCCTTTCGTGGTTTAATTTTTACATCAATACTACCTTAAATTTATATTTTAATGCCCTGACATTTGTCAATACATTTTCTTTGAGAATTCGCATCTTTATATCTTCAAGAAATATGATGATGCGACTGGTTATGGCGGAGCTTATGTTCCCAACCAGGGCACGATTCTCAAGGAAATTGACGTGATTGAAGGCGCATCGGGAGAATACGACTGGGATATCTATTAATCCGTCCAGAAAAGAATTCTTTGCAGACTCCGGGTTTAAATAAAATCCGGAGTTTTTTTATTCACTATGGTCCGGAACGGACAATAATTCCCTTGCTGACAGTGCCATTGGTCGGGTCATAAGGAATCCAGACAATATAGTTTGTATCCATTTTTACCGGTCCCTGCGAAACAAGCACCCATTTGATTGAAGGGCTTGGAAAACACAACCTGAAACCAGGGTCGGTTAGATAATAATAATCCCATGGATGATATTTGTCTAATAAATAGATGAAGCTGGGTTTGTCCCCCGGTCGGGCGCCAAAACCTACATTCAAATCAGTGAATGTATCGCCGGGAAGTGATGTGATATAAGCAACTGGCGTAGTTATAGATGTCAGGCGATAACGGACATAACCCTCAGGATAATTGTCCGGAGAATTAGTTTTGACGGGATATCTGTTATGGTCGATTGTGTAGGATTCAATGGCATTGGCAAGGGAGCGCATATCCGCCTTAACGCGTGACACCTTGGAGCGTGTCTGTGCTTCCATGAAGTTCGGGATTGCAATGGCGGCAAGGATGGCAATAATCGCAACAACAATCAAAAGCTCAATCAGGGTAAAACCTTTATTTTCACTCCTCTTCAAATCACAACCCCTCCTTTTTATTTAATATATTGTTTATTTAAACCAATTAAAGTAAAACAACAAGTGAAAAATGACTATGTATATACAGGCAACTTCGTAATTTATCCGCCACCTTTTGAAATATGAAGCAAATACATTTTTTTCTTTCCTTTTTTAATGGTGCGGACTATGAACCTGTTTTCAGTTATTAAATAATCACCTCAGATTAAGGGGGATTTCGAAATGGCGGGCAAAGCAAAATACCGGTTCAAGCATGAGATGTACACTGACCTGCAGAAGAAGATTCCACAGATTTACGCCGATTTTAAAAAGAAGGCTGCGGCGCTGAATATCACTGATGAGGAAAGGATGAACATGGGTCTCACGGGCGCTGTGTCTGAATGCCACGGTCCACTGCGGGAGGATGTTGAGGAGGAGATGGTTCGCATTGGACGCAAAGTTCTGCCCAACACCATCTTGGCGCATGAGCTCCGGGGCATCATCAAGGGCTTTTACGGAGATGAGTATGATGGCTTGGCTGTCAACACCTGCGAGGCTGCCCTGTGGGTCACCATTGACACGCTGGTGACGCCGCCTTTTTCCGGTCGGGGTGAGAATTACCGCTGTCGCTATATTGCCCCCTATGAACGCCACCTCCATCATCAGGGGGGATATGGCCGTCCCTTCCCGCCAAAATATAAGGATATCTTTGCCGACCGTGGCTGCACTGCGGGTGAACTCGGCTTCATTGGAAAACGGCAGTCTGACACGGATGTGGTTTATGTCCCGCTTGAAGGCGCAAGATACGAAGTTCATGGCATCCGCCATGCCGTCTGCCCTCTTCTCCTGAACACCGACCCTGACGCCTCGCTCAAGGTGATTGAGGGACATGCCGAGCGCCACGCCCCAATGCTCACAGGCTTTTCCTCGCTGGGATACATGACCCCCGGCTACGGCTACGGCGTCAAGGACAAAAACGGCACGCCCACACTTCAAACGGGTCTCTCCCTCCTTGCCAGAAAATACAATATCCCTTATATAATAGACAATGCATGGGGTGTGCCATTTGTCGGCAACGATATCCGCAAAAATGGCGCCGATGTGATGCTTTATTCCATGGATAAAGCCAGCGGCAGCCCAACCGCCGGACTCATCATCGGTAAGGAGGAACCCATCACACAACTGCGTCGCGCCCTCGGCATACATGGTGCGCGCAGTGGGACAACCGCAAGCTACGGCAAAGCCGCCTATGTCATATTTGACCCGGGCAAGGAGGCGCTCGCCGGTTTGCTCGCCGCACTTCGCGCCATCCTTGAAAAACCCAAACTCATAACACGTCCCGTTGATGAGTTCTATTCCATTGTTGTCGAGGAGCTGAAGGCGCTGCCAGCCTCACTCCGCAAACACCTCGTCGTCACAAAGGATTATAACTCCGCCGCGGTTGAAATCAATTACGAGAAAACCTGGGAGGGCAGGGGACTGGGTTATCCCATCTTCTCCATTGAGGACATGTATTCCGGCTCCAACATCCTTCAGGAGGGGATGAAGCAGGTGGGCATCTTCCCCACCATTATGTATGACGCCAATATTTTTATGTCGCCGGGGCTTGGCACTCTTGATTCAAAGGGGAATCTCATCCATGAGCGCGTGGTGAAGATGACCCGGGCGATGGTCATGCTGATGGAGACAATTGGCGAACACGCGGGGATGATTTGATGATTTGAGAAATTGAGAATTTGAGAATTTGAGAATTTGAAAAATGGTGAAAAATATATTTAACAAAGTGGTGGATGCGATTGACCTTGAGACGGTGGTCATCTGCTCCAGCGAGGCGGAGGCAAAAGGCATCGGACTTGAACTCCTGAAGGAACTGGGATTCAAGGACGGCGATATCGTCTCTGTGGAGTTTACGGGCATGAGCGCCCGTCTCCGTCTGCGGGGCAATGTCTTTAAACCCGGCGATGAATACCATTGGGAAAAATAGAATATCTAATTCAGAATCACGAATTACGAAAATATTTCGATGCATTGTTTCCGATCTTATGCGGGTCAATCTAATTATCGTTCGGTAGCCAGGAGCATGAAGATGACAAGACGAGGGATCCTATTCGTTTTGATAGCCGTTACTGCCTCGGGATGCGGCGTGTTGACTGAGAGATCTGCAAGGGGCCGTGACCACCTTCTCGGCTGGTATGAACTGCCTAATCGTGATCATGACACCCGGAAGGTCATACAAGGTCCCGGTACCCTGATTCCGGTCTTCAAAATTGACCGAACCTATTACTCGGTCTGCAGAGGCTTCGAAGTCCCTCTCAAGGAATGCGCCGAGGGTTTGGAATGGGCTTCCTCGCCATCCTCAATGGACGGCACAACAATCGGTTTTGACGCGGCGTCGAACGAGGTTTATATACGTATCGTGGATCATGGACTCGACGGCATGAATGACATGTATATTCCTGGAGAAAAGCAATTCATTAAGAAGATTGACAAGCCATCGTGGTTCCCGATGCTCAATGCCGAGACCAAGCCACCGCGGACAAATGATGATTTTCTTGGATGTTATCGAGTCGCCTGGATGCCCGTAGTAAGAATGACGGTGCGAAAAGAGGCGGAACGTTATTACTGGGTCACGCATTTGCAATCGCGGGAGCACGATGATGATGTCATAGAACTTACACCTTTCCCTGACCGATTGGGTTTCACTATCTCTGACCCTGACTACGAGGACAAAGTCGGGCTGATATATAACGAATCCTTGAAGCGATTCGAAATAACTTCATCGGGACTGCTTAATTCCAACGCCAAGATGCCGCTCGTGAGAGTTGCGTCGGAGGCGCCTTCCCAAAGCGATACAGCTCCTATACCCACGAGGCAGAAGATCGGCATCCCATCGTGGCATTAGGAGTTCTGGATATGACAGATGTGTCGAACAATCCGATCCAGGCGACGCGTGACAGCGCGCTTGATCGATGACGTTCGGCAGCAAGGCGGAGGCAAAAGGCATCGGACTTGAACTCCTGAAGGAACTGGGATTCAAGGATGGAGACATCGTCTCTGTGGAGTTTACCGGCATGAGCGCCCGTCTCCGTCTGCGGGGCAACGTATTTAAGCCCGGCGATGAATATGTATGGGAAAGGTAGAATTTAATGACAGAGAAGAGCTCATGGGAAGCGTTCTTTGATGCGCATGCACCGGTCTACGAGGATAACGTGTTCACGAAGAACACGGTTTGGGAGGTGGATTTCCTGCTCGAGGAGTTGTCGCTGCAACCGGGTGGCTCGATTCTTGACATCGGATGCGGGACAGGACGTCATTCCATTGAGTTGGCTAAGCGCGGATATGCTGTCACGGGGATAGACTTGTCTTCGGAAATGCTTGCCAGGGCTGCGGATGCAGCCAGGGCAGCCAATGTGAATGTAAACTGGATTCATGCGGATGCGACTCGGTTCACACTCCCCGGGAGGTACGATTGTGCGATTTGCTTGTGCGAGGGAGCTTTCGGGCTTCTTGGCCAAAGGGATGATCCGATTAGTCAGCCGTTGTCCATCCTGTGCAATATGTCCCGAAGCCTGAAACCACAGGCAAAGGTCGTGCTCACCGTTCTCAACGCAACGGCCATGCTTCGCAAGTACACGAATAAGGATATAGCGGAGGGTCGCTTCGACCCCTTGACCATGGTTGGATCATCAGAACACCCGCCACGAGAAGGACTGCCTGCCATTGCGGTTCGAGAACGGGCTTTCGTGCCAACGGAGCTCATTCTACTCTTCCGCCTCGCGGGCATGTCTGTGCTCAACATGTGGGGGGGAACCGCGGGGAACTGGGGGAGAAGGACCCTCGATCTGGACGAGATCGAGATCATGATCGTGGCACGCAAAATTACCAACCCATCGGCTGCAGGCGACGCTTGCTGGGAAAATAAACAAAAGGAATTTTCATGAAATATAAGTGCCTTCTTGTTCCATTTGACCCGGTGCACGATGTGGGCATCCGCATGATCAGGCGGGCGCTGGATGATGCGGGGCATAAGACTTTCCTCCTGCCCCCAGACCTCCCCGCTGAGGAGGTCGTCAAAAAAGCAACTCAGGATGAATATGACTATATCCTCATCAGCCGCACCATGGGCTATGGCGTTGTGGAACTCCTGACAAGGCTCATTGACCTCTTCGATGCCGCCGGTGTCCGGAAAAAATCTAAGGTTATTATTGGAGGCAAGGCTATCACGCCTCAGATTGCCGCGGAGCTTGGCTTTGACAAGGGTTTTGACGCCAGCGCCACGCCCGCGCAAGCGCTCGCATGGCTCGAAGAACGTGAATACATCCCCGTAAAAAGCGCCTTCCGAACGGGAAAATATGACGTCACGGCGCACTATTCCTATCTCTTCCGCTACAAACAGATTGAGGACCTCCTTCATGAAATCTGCGACCAGATTCTGGACTGGGCGCAGAGGCGCACCTCTCCCGGCATCCAGCGGGCGCAGATTATGGAACAAATGCTCATGGCGCAGGGCGATGCGGAAAAAAAGCGTCTCCTTGAAGATTACCTCAAGCTCTGCGGCGAGCAGATTGTTGCCTTTTACAGGGAAGGCAAATATATAACTGGAACCCGCAAACTCCTCCCTGAGGAAATCAGGGCGCTTGACGCCGTGCAGGATAGCGGCATCACGCGCCCCATGCATCACAACAGGCGACGACCGCTCATCATCTTTTTTACAGGGAGCGGCTGCCCCATCATGGACGCCATGCACAACCGCATTGCCGCCGAGTGGGGCGTGGATGGGACAATCTTCATCTGCCCCTCCTGGGTGGCGCGGCATGAGGGGCTTCTCTCAGGACTCGTCACACACGAGGAGGACGGCACTATCCCGACCCTTGAGAATATCAGGATGGTCAAGGAGCGCTTGCGCCCGAATTTATACTTCCAGGTTCGTTATCATCGCGGACTGAACACACCTGAGGTCGCTCTGTATGCCCGTCTTGTGGGTGCGGATTTCGGAAAAATCAGTCCCGTCTATGGCTCGCTCAATGCGGGCACAGACCCGGAGCGTCTCCTCGTGGACGCCATTTATGCGATGAAGCAAAATGTCAGGGGCGGGTTCCCCTTCGATATGCCATCCAATGATGAGCTGAGCGGCATCCCGACTTATAAATGCCTGACGGCGATGCTCGTCACGCTGATGCTGGGGATAAAGCTTGGGGCGCGCCCAATTCTGAAGCCCCTCTTCTGCTACTCCCCTTACGCCATGCTGAACGGGCAGATGGATAACAACTGGATTGATTACAATGTGGCAAAGGCGCGCGTCTTGCGCAAGATTGTCCATGCCCCGCTCTGGCCCGGCGAGCCGGTGGGGTTTTTCACTCACGAGGATGACCGCTGTCAATCCGCAACCACGACGGCGCTTCATGCGGGCTTGTGCGCCGCCCTTGACACCGACCTCGTGACCGTCGCCTCCACGGATGAATCCTACAGCCGGGGACCGATTATCATCGGTTCGCGCATAGATTCCTTCAACGCCATTCGCACAACACTGCGTTTTCTGGGTCATGCCTCATTCCAGCCAACGCCAAAGGCGGACGAATACGAGCACTTTCTTGAGGATAAAATTGTAGAGACCCTGATTGCCATCAAGAAGCGCGGTTCCTTTGTAGATGCCCTGTATGAGGGTTATCTTGGCACAAAGGACGAGGGCGCCAACCCCGGTCGTGCCGGCCGTGGCACAGTTTCCCTCATCGGATAAAATATCACGTATCCCATTAACCGATTATTCTTTTGACAGGGTCTTATGAAATAATGGCTGCAAAGACAACGATCAGCGACGGCTGAGAACCGACCGCCGGATTGTTTTCTCAGGTATCTTGTTTGTAATTCGACTTCTTGTTTGAATCGGAAGTCTTACGGGCGAGAAATACTCCGATGGATAAAGGTAATCCTCTCCGGATTCATCAATGATTCTTACTTGATTGTGCAGTACAGCCTCCATGTCGGGAACTTTTTCATACAACTTTCGCAGTTCCAGAGATGCTTCGTAGCCTTCATTCTCCACACAGAGTAAAAATGTGTGTTTCATGGGTCTTTACTCAAATTATATAGGCACTTCAAGGTCAACATCTATCTGTCCCGATCAAATCAAATTAAACATAATAATTACGATTTTTGCAAAGTGGCGCAGAGTTCGCAGAGATTTTTTTAGTAATACCTTTTCTCCGTGTGCTCCGCGTCTCTGTGAGAGATTCTTTATTATCGGTGTATAAGAATATAAATTATTGGCTTTCTTTTATTCCTCGGGTTGAATATCTTTGTAGATTCGTTTCCCGTCTTCATCAATATACACATCTACTAAAACTTTATGATTGACCATAGGGCCGATAAGATCATCGATCATGTCGCCCGCTTGATATACTTTGATATGTTGACCGGTGTTCTCTTCTGTAATATCTAACCAATCTTTGTCAAGCTGAAGACCGCGCAAAATACCAATAATCTGTTTTTGTTCAAGGTGATCATTACTCGTTATTTGCTTTTCTCTTGCTCGTATTGTATCCGTAAGCACTTTTCTTGTTTGGGGTGAGAATACTACTGGCGAAAATTCCTCATGACTTGTTGAGCGGATCGTCAATTGATTGAAAGTTTTACCTGTAGGAGCAAGATTACGAACTTGCTTGATAAAGCAATCCTTATATTCTTCGCTGGATATTATATCGTCTAACTGTTCTATCGCGCCGATAGAAGAGGCTTCAATAATCCTTAGAAGTGTTCTGGTTACTTCTTCTATTTCAGGAGTAGCGGAGGGAAATAAATCCATTTGACTTGGTTTCTCGACGCGGAGTGCGAATTGGTAACTGCCTGCTGGAGCCTGAAGAATCCAAG
>Ga0315294_10009387_pt1 | contig 10752 bp, 7 predicted proteins | sample YL17G13_40_MG_FD_203626 | JGI IMG/M metagenome (GOLD analysis project Ga0315294, IMG submission 203626) | Sediment microbial communities from Yellowstone Lake, YNP, Wyoming, USA - YL17G13_40 | ecosystem: Environmental > Aquatic > Freshwater > Lake > Sediment | place: USA: Wyoming | collected... | reverse complement strand
AACCTGCCTGCGTCTGACCGGCAGGACATGAGCAAGGGGTGTGCAATCCTGCCCCGGAGACACGACATGCCGTTCTGCCCGAAGTGCAAGTACGAGTACATCCCCAGCGTGACCCGGTGCCCCGAGTGCGGCGAGGAATTGGTGGACAGCCTGCCGCGTGAAGCGGAGGAGCCTGACGAGGAGGGGTTTGAGCAGGTGCTGCTCTGCACATCGCCGGGGAATTACACACCTCGCTGCTGCGGAACGCGCTCGCCGCTGCCGGCATACCCAGCAGGACCGTGCGCGAGGGTTCGAACCTCCTGGAGGGCGCCCCGACGCTTGCCGGGCCGAACGCGCGGACCCGCATCTACGTCAACAGACGCGATCTGCTGCGGGCCGACATCATCTACCGGGATCACGAGGGCAGGAAAAGGCCGTGACCGCCCGGTCCGCGCGCCTCAGATGATCCCGTCCACCTGGTCCCGGTGAATCGGCTGTGGGGTCTTCGTGCGCTCGACCAGGGCGCTCAACAGCGACGGCCGACCGGCCCAGCGAAGCGCCAGAGCGACCAGATAGAGCGCCAGCGTGGCCACGAAGGGCCCGTAGGCGAGCATGAGGGCGATGCTCAATACATGCTTATCCATACACACTCTCCACGGAAACTATGGTACGCGTTTTATGGGCGCGTATCAAGAGCAGGTTGCGGCGGCCAAGAGGAAGCCTGGTTGCCGATGTGAAACAAGCGTTTGACATCACCCTGTGAGGGGGCTAACGATGGACCTGACTGCTTATGTCTCGGAAGCCGAGCAGTTCGTCTCCTGCCTCACTGCCGAGTTTTACCGGCATGGCGCCGGGCTGAAGGAGGACCTCGAGTTCAGCGGGATATACGAGAAGCACGCAGGGCTGTTCGCCCCGGATTCGGTCGCGTGGCTGCTCACCGACAGGTCTCTGCCGGAGCGCCGGATACTCGCTGAATTCGCGGCCTTCGGATGGGTTGACAGCGAACTGCGGGAGATCACGGACCGCATCGGGACTGAGGAGGCGCGAGCGACGGTCGAGTGGGACAGGCAATCCCTGCCCTGGCGGCAGGCGGGCATTGCTATCGCCGACGAGCCGGATCGGGCGCGCCGCCACGAGTTGGAGCGGCGCACCGCGGACGTGACCGCACAGCTCAACCCCCAGCGCTCGGAGCGCCTCGGGCGCTCGCACCGGCTTGCCATCGGCCTGGGGTTCGCAGACTACATTGCGATGTGCGAGCAGCTGGGTCAACTCGACCTGGCCGCGCTGAACCGCGACATGCAAATGCTCCTGCGGAAAACGGGGAAGCGGTACCAGGCCGCGCTCGCGCAGCGATTCGGCGCCGCCGAGATCCCGCTGTCAGACGCCACAACCGCCGACTGGGCCTATCTGCGCCGCGGGCACGAGTTCGACGCCATCTTCCCGAAGGAGCGGCTGGTTCCCGCCCTCACGCAGACCATGGCTGGACTGGGGGTGGATCTCGAGAACCAGCCGAACCTGAAGCTGGACGTCGAGGAGCGCCCGCTGAAATCGCCGCGGGCGTTCTGTGCGCCGGTGCACGTGCCGGGCGAGGTCTGGCTGGTGATCCGGCCTCGCGGCGGCCATGATGACTACAATTCCATCCTGCACGAGGCCGGGCACGCCGAGCATTTCGCGCACACTCGGGCGGACGCGCACTTCGCGTTCCGCTATCTCGGCGACAACTCCATCACGGAGGGCTACGCGTTCCTGTTCGCCAACCTCACCCGCAACCGGGACTGGCTGCGAGACGTGCTCGGGTCCGGGGAGGTCGAGGGCTACCTGGCGCTGGCGGATCTCGCTGAGCTTTACATGCTGCGCCGCTACGCCGCCAAGCTGGCCTACGAGATGGAGCTCCAACGCGCTCTCGACCCTGCTCCGCTCTCGCAGCGATACGCGCAGGCGCTGGGGGATGCGCTGCGTCTCCGGGTGCCCCCCGAGAACTTCCTCTTCGATGTTGACGACGCGTTCTACTGCGCCCGCTACCTGCGCGCCTGGGTCGTCGAGGTGCAGTTGCGCACGCGGCTGGAGCGCGAGTTCGGCCGTCGCTGGTACGCGAGCGCGCAGGCCGGAGAGTACCTCCGGAGCCTGTGGAGCTTGGGGCAGCAGTTCGCGGCCGAAGAGATGGCCCTGCGGCTGGGGTACGAGGGGCTGGAGGTGGATGCGCTGCTGAGTGAGCTGACCGCCGAGAGCTGAGGCGAGCGGCCAACGCGGGGGCTCGGGCTAGCCTGTGTGCCTCGCCAGGAATGCCAGCGCCCGCTCGAACGCGCTTTCCGCGGCCTCGTCGCCCGCGTCGTCGAAGCCGTGCCCCCCGCCAGGGATGGTGATGAGCTCGTGCCTGACTCCCGCGGAGTCGAGCGCCTGCGCCATCATCACCGACTGCTCGTAGGGCACGTCCGTGTCCTGGTCGCCGTGGAGCAGCAGCGTCGGCGGGTAACGTGGATCCACATTCCGCACGGGGCAGAACCGCGTGAAGAACCCAGGCTCAGCCGCGGGGTCGCGGCCCGCCACCTCCCTGGGCCACAGGCCCTGCTGGCGGCAGTAGAGGTAGAAGCGCTCCCTCCCGCTTCCCCGGTCCTCCGAGATGGCGCGGTCACCGACCCCGGAGCGCGCGTCGTCCTCCGTGACCAGAGGCTGCTGCCGGTAGAACGGGCCAGGCTGACTGTACCAGGGGCCGACGATGTCGCCATAGCCGTAGAAGGAGACCAGCGCTCGCGGCCGGGGTGCGACGCAGAAGCCACTCATCAGCGTCAGGTATCCCCCTGCCGAGTGACCAACGACTCCCACGCGCCCGGGATCGGCATCGAACAGCGACGGGCCGGACCCGCGCACCCAGTCGAATGCATCGCGAACGTCCTCGATGATCCCCGGCAGCTTCGTCTCAGGGGCGAGGCGGTAGTCTATGGCGACGACGGCCAGCCCGGCGGCAAGGTAGCGCTCGCGCTGCCGGCTCGGCAGGCCCCCGCGCCAGCCCATGATGAGCGCCCCTCCGTGGATCCACACGATGACGGGATGAGGGCCGCTGCCCTGGGGCAGGTAGATGTCCGCCCGGATGTCGCAGTCGCCCGCGCGCTTATAGGTGTAGGTGGGCGCTGGACGGCCCGCGCTCACAGCTCGCCGGCTTCCTCGGCCATCGGCGCCGCCTCGAACGGCTCCTCGTCATCCTCGCCGGGCTCGGTGCGAGCCGGAGGCCGCGCGTACTCGTCTGCATCCCGCAGCCTGATGCCGATCAACTTGCTCACGCCCGGCGATTCCGTAGTCACGCCGTAGAGGATGTCGGCGGCCTCCATGGTGCCCTTGTTGTGCGTGATGATGATGAACTGCGACTCGCGCGCGAATTCGCCCAGCACGTCGCAGTAGCGCCCGATGTTCGAGTCGTCGAGGGGCGCGTCCACCTCGTCCAGGATCACGAAGGGCGACGGCTTCACCTTGAGCAGCGCAAACAGGATCGCCGCCGCGGTGAGCGCGCGCTCCCCGCCTGAGAGCTGGAGCAGATCGCGCGTCTTCTTCCCCGGGACGGTGACCGTCACGTCCACGCCGCACTCGAGCACGTTCTCGCCGCCGGTGAGCGTCAGGTCGGCGTGGCCGCCCCCGAAGAGGCGCACGAAGAACGTGCGGAACTCGCCTTGCAGCGCCTCGAAGGCGGCGAGGAAGCGCCCGGTGGCTTCCTGGTCTATTCTGATGATGGCCAGCTGGAGGTCCTCGCGCGCGGCTTCGAGATCGGCCCGCTGAGCGCCCAGGAACTCGACCCGCTCCTTGACCCGGTCGTACTCTTCAATCGCGCCCAGATTCACCTCTCCGAGCGCGTCCATGCGCGACTGGAGGCCGGCCGCCTTCTCCCTCGCGGCGGCGCGGCTCTCGATCGGCCCGGCCTTCTGCTCCGCCTGCTCCAGCGTCAGCCGGAACTCCTCCAGCAGCGTCCGCTCCGCGAAGTTGATCTCGCTGTCGAGCTGCGTGGTGCGCAGTTGTGAGCGGTGCAGCCGCTGCTGCATCGCCTCGAGGTCATCGCGGTTCTGGGCGGCCGTCTCCAGGTTGGCGGCGATCTGGTCGAGAATCTGCTGGCGCTCGCCCTGCGCGCGCTCCAGCTCCTGCTCGGACTGCTGATGGTGGCGCCGCATGCGCTCGCACTCAGCTTGCACGTCCTGCAGGCCGGCCTCGGTCTGCGCCAGCGACTGTGTGAGGCGCCCGCACAGCCCGCGCTTGTCCTCGATGCCGCTCTGCAGCGCCTCCCGGGTCTCTCGCACCTTCTCCATCCGCGCCTCGAGGGCGCGCAGATCGCCCTCAATCGCGGTCAGGCTGACGCGCATCTCGGCGGTGGCGGAGCTGAGCTCCTCTCGCGTGTCCCGCCCGGCGCGCACGGCGCCCTCCACCTCCGACATCGCCGACTCGATAGCCCGCTGCCGCTCCTCGAAATCGCGCACGCACGCCTGCGCTGCGGCCTGCTCCTGCTCGGTCTGCGTCACCTCGTCCTGCAGCGCGGCCTGCTCTGCCGCGAGCGACTCCTCCCGCTCCCCCTCCAGACGCACATTCTCCGTCAGCACTTCGGCGGTCCGCTCCGCCTCGCCCAGGCTCGACAGGATGTCCTCGACCTCCCGCTGGCGAGCCTCGATGCTGAGCCGCCCGGCCTCGACGCGCTGCTGCGCGAGCTGCAGGTCGGCCGCGATCCTCTCGAGCGAGGCTTCGAGCTTCTCCTGCGCCACGCGCAGCTCCCCGATCTCGCGCCCCCGGCCGATGAGCTGGGGCCCGGTGGGCCGGCTGCCGCCCGTGATCGCCCCCCATGGGCGGATCACATCGCCCTCGGTGGTGACGATGGCGCGCCAGCCCTGGTGCGCGCGGCTCAACGCGAGCGCGGCATCCAGCGTCTCCGCGATCGCCACGCGGCCGAGCAGGTGCTCGACGATGGGCTTCGCCTCCGGGCGGCAGGAGATCAGGTCGGCCGCGATCCCCAGGCAGCCCGACGCGCCCGCGAGCGCGCCCAACGTGCCTGGCCGCGGCGCGGGGCGCATGTTCGACAGCGGCAGGAACGTGGCCCGCCCGGCCTTCGTCTCCTTCAGAAGAGCGATCGCCTGGGCGGCATCGTCCGGGCTCTGCACGACCAGGTCGCCGGCGGCGGGCCCGAGGGCGGCCTCGATCGCCAACTCCAATTCCTTGGGCACTCGCAGCAGCTCGGACACGGTCTGGTACCGGCCCGACAGCCGGCCGGCGTCGGCCGCGTTCAGCACCGCCCTCACCCCTGCGCGCAATCCCTCCCGCGACTTCTCCATCTCCTCCAGCGCGTGGTGGCGAGAGCGCGCCGCCGAGAGCCGCTCCCGCAGTCCGAGCTCCTCTCTGTTCAGATCGGCGATGGTCGCCGCGGCGGCATTTCCCTCGGACTGGAGCGAGTAGATCTCGGCCTGGAGCCGGTCCCGCTGACCGCGCAGGTCGGCCGCGGCCCTGGCGGCCTGCGCCGCCCGCCCCTCGGCGTCAGCGCGGCGCGCGTTGATCTCCCCGCGCTGCTCGGTCAGGCGGGCGATGCGCGCTCGCGCCGCCTGAAGCAGCGATTCGCACTGCACCTGCTGGTTGCGCGCGTTCGCCAGCTCGCGGAGTATGTCCAGATGCTCCGCGCGCTGGCGGTCGGCCGAGTCGCCGGCATTCCGCAGTGAGTTCGACTCCTCCCGCAGCCGGCTCTCGCGCGCGGAGATGTCCGCGCGCAGTTGGCTCGCCTTGTCGGCCAGCTCGGGCCGGCGCTGCTCTGCCTCGCCCAGATCCTGCTCGGCCGACGCGAGCTGCGCCTCCATCTGCTTCAGCTCATCGCTCGCGTCCGCGAGCTGCCGGCGCAGATCCTCGATTCGCTGCGTGGTCAGGTTGAGGCGGCCGTCGGCGCGGTCCACTTCCCGCGCCATGCGGCCGACGAGCGCGCGGGTCTCGTCGAGCCGGCTCTCCACCATCTGCAACTGCGCCCGCAGCTCGGCTTCCTGGGCGGCAAGCTGGTGGCTGTGAGTTCGCGCGGTCTCGATCTCCCGCTCGAGCTCGACTTCACGGTCGCGCGCCTTCGCCAGGTTCTCCGAGAGCGCCTGCTGCTCGTGAACCAGCAGGCTGAGCCTGAGGTCGAACAGCTCCTTCGAGAGCGCCCGGTGCTCTCGCGCCGCCTCCGACTGCTGGGCGAGGGGCGCGAGCTGCGCCTCGAGCTCGTGCAAGATATCGTTCACCCGAAGCAGGTTCGCGCATACCTTGTCGAGCTTGCGCGTTGCCTCGTTCTTGCGCTGGCGATAGCGCTGGATCCCCGCGGCCTGCTCGAAGATCTCGCGCCTGTCCTCGGAGCGTACCGAGAGGATGCGATCAATCTCGTTCTGGCCGATCACGGAGTAGGCGTGCTTGCCAATACCGGTGTCCAGGAACAGCTCGTGAATGTCCCGCAGACGGCAGGGCACGCGGTTGATGAAGTACTCGCCCTCGCCCGTGCGGAAGACGCGCCGCGTGACGGTGATGTCGGAGAAGTCGAACGGCAGGGAGCCGTCCGTATTGTCCAGCGTGATCGAAACCTCGCCCAACCCCGCGCGGCGGCGGTTTTCGGAGCCGGCGAATATGACATCGTGGGAGTGGGCCGAACGCAGGGACTTCATGCTCTGCTCGCCGAGGCACCAGATGATAGCGTCAGCGATGTTGCTCTTCCCGCTGCCATTGGGGCCGACGATGGTGGTGATGCCGGGGCCGAACTGGAGGGTGGTGCGATCAGCGAAGGTCTTGAAGCCCGACAACTCGAGATGCTTCAGGTACACGTCCCGCCCCTTTCTGCGACGATTGCTGCGACAGTTACCGTGATGCGAGCGCGCCGACTACACGAGACCCCGGGCCGGCGACCGTCATTATAGCAGCAGGGCCTCCCGCGTGGGCAGTTGCCGTGCGGTCGCGCGCCAAGCGCGACCGCCTCGGCACGCTAGTAATTCCTCATATGTGGAGAGGTGCATTACGCCAAGGGAGGCCCTGTTGCCGCTCTTGCCGGATGCGGGGGTGCGATGAACGCGACGGCCACGTGTGGGCGACGCGGCAGTGCCGTGCGAGAAGGGAACCCGCTGGCCGCAAAGAAACTCGGTTGGCGCGGCCCGGGCGACAGGCTGGGGCCCGGCCCGACGCGAAACTTGGGAAGAGAGTGGAGACATGGCAAAGGTCAGACTCGGATTGATCGGTTGTGGCGGCATCATGGGGATGCACGTCAGGCAGCTCGAGTCCGTCAAGTCGGGCAAGATCGCGGCGCTGATGGACACGAGCAAGGCGATGATGTCGAAGTTCAAGGAGCGCTTCCCGCAGCTCGCCGATCTGCCGACGTTCAGCGACTACAAGAAGATGATCGACTCGGTCGAGCTCGATGGCGTCATCATCGCGTCGCCGCACACGGTGCACGCCGAGCAGATCCTGACCTGCCTCGACCACGGACTGCACGTCCTCACCGAGAAGCCGATGGTGTGCACCGTCGCCGACGCCAAGGCGGTGATCAAGAAGTCGCAGCAGAAGAAGCGGATCCTGATGATCTCGTACCAGCGCCACTTCTCCCCGGCGTTCCGCGCGGCGCGCGAGATGGTGCAGTCCGGCAGGATCGGGAAAGTCACCTATATCGCCGCGCTCCAGGGCCAGGAGTGGCTGAAGGGCACGAAGGGCTCCTGGCGCCAGAAGCCCGCGCTCAGCGGCGGCGGGCAGCTGAACGACTCCGCAAGCCACCTGCTCGATATCATCCTGTGGGTGACCGACCTCCAGCCCCTGAATGTATTCGCCAGGATCGACAACCGCGGCAGCGCGGTGGACATCAACTCGAGCCTGACCGTGTCGTTCAAGGGCGGCGCGATCGGCAACATCGCCATTATTGGCGACGCTCCGGGATGGTGGGAGGAAGTCGCGTACTACGGTGAGAAGGGCGCGGTCTACATCCGCCGGGATCGCGTGCTGCTCCAGATGCCGAACCCGAAGGGGTGGGGCGCGACCACTGAGGACGTGACCGACAAGGTGAAGTACAAGGGCACGCCGGACAAGAACTTCGTGGACTCCATCCTCGGCAAAGGCGAGCCGCAGACGCCGCCGATCTGGGGGCTGCGCGTGATCCAGTTGACCGAGGCCGCCTGGGAGTCAGGCAAGTCAGGTAAGCCGGTCGCGGTGAAGTTGTAGGCAGCTCCTCGCGCCGGTCGAGATCTGCGTTCGCAAGATAGCGCAAGGGCAGGAGCGTGTTTCCTGCCCTTGCGTCATTGTGGCAAGCCGAAGCTTCTCTGAACAGCCGCCGCGCCGGCCCGCGCTCAGCGCCGCCTCTTGCCGCGGGGCGGCCGACCCGGGATCTTCCCTTTGCCCCGGAGCACATAGGTGCGGTCCACTTCGCCGGTCTGCAGGCGCTCGCTCGGCGAGTAGTAGTGCTCCCGCGCGCGAATGGATGCGCCAGGGGGCGACGAGCGGCCGACAGCGCCGCGCTGTGGGCTAGCGCTCGTCCTCGCCGCTGAGGGCATCCTTGAGCCGGGAGAACCAGCCTTTCGACTCGATCTGGTCGCCGCCCTCGCGCGCGAACTCCTCGAGCAGTGCCTGCTGGCGCGGAGTCAGCCGCCGGGGGACCGCGACGCGTACTGTCACGTGCTGAGCGCCCCGTACCCCCGTCCTCAGGTCGGGAAGGCCGCGACCGGAGATGCTGAAGGTCTCGCCGGTCTGGGTGCCAGGAGGGATGCTCACAACCTCGGTTTCGCCGGCCAGCGTGGGGACGCGGACGTGTCCCCCGAGCGCGGCCGTGGTGAATGGAATGGGCGCCTCACACCACAGATCCCGCCCCCTGCGCTCGAAGAACTCGTGGGGCTTGACGTGCACCACGACGTAGAGGTCGCCCGCGCGAGCTCCAGGCTCACCCGCCTCCCCCTGGCCATCCAGCCGGATGGTGCCGCCGTCCTCGATGCCGGCCGGTATCTCGATCGCGACTGTCTCGGTGGCGTGCCGCCGGCCCAACCCCCGGCACTCCGGGCAGGGATCCCCTATCACCCTCCCGCGACCCGCGCAGTTGGGGCACGTGGTCACGGTGGAGAGGTGCCCGAACGGGGTCGCCGCGGTTCGTCGAGCCTGGCCCGAGCCCTTGCACGCCGGACAGGATTGCGACCCTGACTTCGAGCGGCTGCCGGTGCCGTCGCACGCGCGGCACTGCCTGAGGCGCTCCATTACGATGCGCTTCTCGAGTCCAGTGGCGACCTCGGAGAGCTCGACCTCTACATCGTAGCGGAGGTCCGCGCCGGGGCGAGCGCGGCGGCGCTGGGGGGTGCGCATCCCGAAGAAGGCATCGAAGATGCCCCCCATCCCGCTGAGTTCTTCCCAGATGTCGCCGGCCAGAGGGCCGCCCGGACCCGCGTGCCCGTACCTGTCGTACTGGGCGCGCTTATCCGCATCGCCGAGCACTTCGTAGGCCTCGGCGATCTCGCGGAAGCGGGCCTCAGCCTCCGGATCCTCGGGATTGACGTCCGGGTGGTGCCTTCTGGCTAGCCGGCGGAAGGCCCGCTTGATCTGGTCCTGTGTGGCGTTGCGATCAACCCCCAGGACTTCGTAGTAATCCCTGTTCTGGGCCATCGGATGACAAATGCGGCTTTCGCGGGCGGGCCGCCGCGCGCCCGCGAGCGTTGCGGGTCGGGCTACGCCCGATCTTCCTCGTCGTCCTCGAGCTTCCCGCCCCGGATTCGCACATCACCCTTGGCGATCTCCATGATGGCCCGGTCGATCAGTCCACCCCCGCTGGGGTCGAGCGAGCTGTCAGTGCGCTCCTTCAAGTCGTGCGCCCGCTTTGCTACTCCCACCACCAACGCGTACTTGCCAAATCTCTTCGCTAATCTGTCTATCACTTCTGTCTGTCTGCCACTCTTGTCTCGAGACCGTGGTTTCATAGATTCGCAACCTCAAAGTCCATGTCTCACGCTGAGGAAGCCTGGACCCTGCTTCCGCTCTCCGGCATCACAGGCAGTGCGGCGTCGTCATCTCCTGGAGCCGTTGGGCGCTCGCCCCAATCCGCATCGCGAGCCCCACTATATGAAGCGGCGGCCCGGCCTGTCAAGCAAGGCGCCGCGAAACCATGAGTCGGTGCGCGGACCGCGCCCCCGCGATTCTTCGGATCAACCGTCCACGTCTGTGTCGTGCAGCGGGAGCACGCCCTGGGACAGCGCCCGCACGGGAGCGAAGCTCATGCGGTGCTCCGGGCACGGGCCCAGCTCCAGCAGCTTCGCCTGGTGCGCGCGCGTCCCATACCCCTTGTGCTCCCTGAAGCCGTACTCAGGATACATCGCATCGATCTCCGCCATCATCCTGTCGCGCATCACCTTGGCGACGATGGAGGCCGCCGCCACGGAGCCACAGAGGTGGTCACCGCCGACAATCGCGCGCTGGCGGACAGCCACGTCCAGCAGCTCCTTCCCATCCACGAGCAGCAGGTCGGGTGGTGGGTCGAGTTGCTCGATGGCCTCTCGCATCGCCCACCGCGTGGCCTCCAGCACGTTCATGGCGTCTATCATCCTGGCGTCGGCGATGCCCACCCCGATCGCGATCGCGCGCTTCCGGATCAGCTCGTACAGCCGGTCGCGCTCCGCCGCCGTCAGCAGCTTCGAGTCATGCAGCCCGGGCAGTCTGCACCGGGGCGGCAGGATCGCCGCGGCCGCGATCACCGGACCCGCCAGTGGTCCCCGGCCCGCCTCGTCCACGCCGGCGATGCGGGCGAACCCCTGGGCCCGCAGTTCCTCCTCGATCCTCCAACGACCCCAC
>Ga0315294_10009384_pt1 | contig 10755 bp, 11 predicted proteins | sample YL17G13_40_MG_FD_203626 | JGI IMG/M metagenome (GOLD analysis project Ga0315294, IMG submission 203626) | Sediment microbial communities from Yellowstone Lake, YNP, Wyoming, USA - YL17G13_40 | ecosystem: Environmental > Aquatic > Freshwater > Lake > Sediment | place: USA: Wyoming | collected... | reverse complement strand
AAAACCGGTTGCGAGGAACTGCTCAACAGACCCGTTGCCAAGGACCTGCTCGAGAAGTACTCCTCTGGCGAGCTTGACAACAGGGCTCTGATCGAGAAGCACATGGAAGCCGTGCTCGAGTCCATGACCGATCTCAAGAAGAAGGTCTATGTCAAAGGAGACAAGTGCTTCGGCGATGATGTGGAATCATTCGTCAAAGAGCTTACTGCGGACGACGTGGAGAGCAGAGCGGTCATCGGTCTCCTATCTGGCATAGACCACCCTATCGTCGTGGAGCCAGGAAACTCGGTCAACAAACTGCTTTCGGAATACTGGACGACCAACGGAATGGACGCGCTGAGAGCGGTAGTGTCCAAAGAGCTCGCGGAGAAGTACTACAAGGACGACGACGAGGCAAAGAAATCTCCGTTGAAGGTCATTCGTTCCGCACTCAGGGACGCAGAGCACGCAGCGATCTCCGCACAGATACCAAAATATTCCTGCCTGTCACAGTATGGAGAGTTCGCCGACGAGGTAGCCAGAGAGTACAAGACCCGAGGCCAGGCGGGAGCCATATCAGTGCTTGACTCGAACAAGTCCAACGACCACAGGATCAGGTCGATGACCCATGCGTTCTATCTCGCCTTGGGCGTGATGAACAAGGCCTGGAGATTCACAGACGAGGAGAAGGAGTACGGGAAACACCTCCAGACATTCGCGAAGAAGCTCCTCGAGAGCGATGACCCGGACGAACACCACGATGCCTTCGCCACCTTCCTGAGAGAGGCCGGGTGCACGGATGAGGTCAAGAAGGCCTAGTTATCCTGGCATCAACGACGATGTGTGAGACGCCTGGTGCGTACGATTTTATCTCCTTCATCCTGAGCACATCGACCTTGCCCCCCTTCGCACTCTCGGAAAGCCTCTGGATAGGCCGATCCGGCAGGAGCTCGTTGGGGCAGGTCTCGTGGTAGTGGATGATGCCGCCGTCCTTCAAGATAGTCATGGCCTTCGGGAGGAATTCATGCGTGGTCTTAACGTAGCCCATGATCACTCTGTCTGCAAAGGCTTCCCCTGGGAGGGCTCTGTTGTCACCCAGGAAGGGGTCCACCTTCTCCTGGACTTCGTTGAGCGAGATGTTCTCCACAAGATATCCGTAGGCTAGTGGATTGAGCTCGCATGCGATGACCTTCTTCGGCCTTTGGTACACTGCGAGCGGGAGAGAGAAGTAACCGATGCCTGCGAACATGTCCACAATGGTCTCGCCATCGCACTTCAGATCCGCCATCCGCTGTCGCTCCTCTATGTTGCCGGATGAGAACATGATCTGAGCGGCATCGAACCTATAGCGGATCCCATTCTCCAGGTGCGTGGCGACCGTGTCAGTTCCGAACAGTCGCCTTATGACCGGCTTTCGCAGGTCTCCCGAGATACCTCCCACGTCCCTTAGAACGGCCTTGAGCTGGAGCACGGAAGAATACGCTTGGGCGATCTCGTGTTCGTAGCCATCCAGCTCAGGCTCGAGCCTTATGACAACGATATCCCCGAACCGCTCCCATTTGCTCGGGAGCAAGGGCTTCAATTCATCAGGTATTTGAGCTAACTGGCGGATCTTCACGATGGGGTCGATTCTGCAGCTCCTGGAGGGGAATTCCTTCTCGATGATGCTCGCATCGAAAAGCGTCAGGAGGGACGCGCTGGGGAGACCCACGAGAGGAATGACCACGCTGTCCGAATCGTCGATGATCGTCCTGGTCTTGTCCACTAGATGGTCTTTGGCAAGCCGTTTCCTGAGGGACTCTGCTTCGGACCGTCTTACCCTTACTGCCAGCACACTATTCGCAATGGCCGGTCAGATATTAACGCTTCTTGCAGAGCGTCCAACCGCCTGACCGAAAGTCATATAGTCCGTCTCGGACTTCACAGCAGGGATGAGACTCATGCTGGCCACATTGACGGCTCTTGTTTCCGCACTGCTGATCTGCACGAGCCTCGCATCGGCCGACACTCCAAGAAACCCCGGCAGCCCGAGGTACGCAAACAGAATCCTGAGCGATTTCATCACCCCCGTGGTGTCCCCTGGGAAGACAGTGAACTTCTCGTTCAACTTCACCAACCCCTACCACGTCACCAACCCCTATGACAATACATCCGTGGCGATGATCGATTTCACGCTCGTTGTGGGCATATATCGCTACTCGACCCAGGAGAAGACGGAGAATGTCACATCGTCCTTCCCGCATCCTCCGCTGATCAGAGGGGACTCGACCCAACGCTCGATCTTCCTGCCAAGCATAGGCGTGAACAATACGACAAGGGTGAATCTCCCGATCGAAACCTCCAGAGAAACGCCACATGGTTCCTACTTTTCACAGAGCACTTACTTCGTGCGGTTCAATCTGACTTTCAACTTCCCGGGGAACGATACCAAGGTGGTGCTCAGGTCAAGAGGTTTCTTCACGGACGAACAATGGAACACTGCTGTCTCTTTCTCGTCCGGAGATCCGATTGTGAACACGACCTACCTCAAGTCGATAGGTGTGGATGGGTTGCTTCCGGACTCTTCCTTCGGGATCAAGATCCCCATACCGAGATGGCCCCTGGCCGTGCTTGTGGGAGGCATCGGCGGTCTCTCGTTTGCAGCGCTCTATTTCTACGTCCTGGACAACCCGGGCAGACACCCGAAGCTAGAGCAGAGATTCTATTATCTGAGGGGAAAACTGCGCGAGCTTCGGGGCAAGTCTGAGGACGGATGAAGAGATCGAGGCAGGGTAATCGATGTCTCCCTTCTGCTCTAAGAGCTTCTTCACACCCGGCTGAGCAAAGATCCTCAAGGCTTTGTCTATCTTCTTGTCCGTGAGGTTCAGGAAGACCTTCCTGATCCTGAACGCCCTTGAGAGCTCCTTCCCGAACTCGTTCTTCCAGAGAGAGTCATACTCGGCAAGAGATGTCCTGCCACGGGATTCCAGGAACATGCCCGCAGTATCTGCGCAGAGCTCCGCCCCCCTTACCCCCGTGTAGACCCCGCCGCCAGACAGGGGTTTCGCGTGACAGGCGGCATCCCCGACAAGCATTATGCCTCCGCTCACGGCTGACCTGCCAGCGCCCAAAGGTATCTTCCCAGAAGCCGTCGAGACCTTCTTTGCATGCCTGAACTGCGGCCTAGCTAAGAGTTTCTTGAGATACATCGCCGGAATGTCCTCCGCATCCCAGGTGCACAGGCCCACCCTCACCAAATCGGCTGCTGGAATCGCCCATGCAAAGAACCCTGGCGCAACATCCCTTCCAAGATAGATCTCGACGAACTCGGGATCCGCCTCCACGCCCTTCAGGTCAACCTGTATGCCAGTGAGCATGTGCTTTGGAGGCGGGAGCCGCGACGCCTTCCTGCAAATCGACTTATAGCCGTCCGCCCCAACCACGATCTTCGAGTTCACCGACTCGGTCATCCCATCGGCCCGCATCTCTGAACGAATCTCATGTCCATGGTCCGCGACGGACCTAATGCACGCGCCCACCTTGGGCACAGCGCCGGCGTCCACTGCTTTGTGAAACATGATCCTGTCGAATAGCGTTCTGTCCAACACATACGCGCGCGAGCTCCTAGCTTCAAGAGTGAGCATGAACCCGAGGGGGGAGTGGATTCTGACGCCTCTGACCTCTCCAAGGACGCTCTCCCTGGAGAACATCGGTACACCTCTCTGAGTCACTAGACCAGCGCACTGGAGCGGTTCGCCTGGGGAGCGGTGTTCCTCAGCAATGACAACGTCATGATCTCTTGCCAGGAGTCTCGCAGCAGTCGAGCCCGCGGGACCCCCGCCCACGACCAGCACCTCTGTTCGCACGGGTGCCAAAGAGCCCTGGTCGGTATTTCAGCATTGTCCAAGCCTCGCCCTCAATAGGTATCTGTCTGTCAGGCGATGTGTCTATAAGCATCGAACGCCCAATAGTCACCCGTGAGCCCAGAGACATCAGTTGATGAGCAACTGAAGTCCGCGAAGGATTTGACGGACATTTTCGAGCTTGTGAAGAGCGTGGTCAGGAGAAGCACTGGAAAGGAGAGGGCGGGGCTGATGCTCGGCCTTGCGAACCTGGGCGGGGGGCCGCAGGGGTTCGTAGGTGCGTTCTACCCGGTCGCCACCAACATAATCGTGATGAACAACCTCCCCCTGAGACGGATAAAGGAGACGGATCCCGCGCTGTACAAACCTTACGTGTTCCACATACTGCTGCACGAGTACCTTCACACGCTGGGGATAATCGACGAGACGGCCACTAGGGCGAAGGCGTACGAGATAAGCGCCTCCACCTTCGGCAAGGACCACCCGGTGACGCAGTTCGCAGCCGATCTTTCAAGGTTCGTCCCGAAGCTCGTCTACCCGGTCTACGGTTGGCAGCCTCAGGAAGATTACCAGCTGGAACTGGTGAAAGGGTTCGACAGGTCGAGCACGGCCAGCTATATCAACTAGAGAGCATCGGCCTGCGCGGTCACTTCTTCTTCGGGACCTTCTCCCAGTCCTTGAGGAACTTCTGGATGCCCTCATCCGTCAGATTGTGCTTCAGCATCTTCTTCAGGATATCGTAGGGGACAGTGGCGACATGGGCGCCCGCCAGCGCAGCCTCGGTCACATGGACAGGATGTCGCATGCTCGCTGCGATGACCTGGGTCTTGAATCCGTAGTTCCTGTAGATTGCGACGATGTCTCTCACCAGGTCCATGCCGTTGTGGCTGATATCGTCCAGGCGGCCCACGAAGGGTGAAACGTAAGTCGCCCCGGCCTTCGCTGCCAGGAGGGCCTGGTTCGGCGAGAACACGAGCGTCACATTCGTCTTGACGCCCTCCTTCGATAAGACCTTGACCGCCTTGAGACCCTCGGCAGTCATTGGTATCTTCACGATGACGTTCTTGTGTATCTTCGACAGCTGGCGGGCCTCTTTGATCATGCCCTCCGAGTCCATCGACACTGCCTCGGCGCTGATAGGCCCGTCCACTATCTCGCAGATGTCCTTTACCCTCTTCTCGAACTCGCAGCCTTCTTTAGCAACGAGCGTCGGATTGGTCGTGACGCCGTCCAAGATGCCCCAGCTGTTGGCCTCCTTGATCTGCTCCAGGTTTGCGGTGTCTATGAATATCTTCATGTCGAATCCACCTTCACTTCTTCCTCTTCAGAACGTCGTGGGCGGCCTCCACGATGTTGTCGACCGTCAGACCGTACTTGCCCATCAGCTCGTCACATGCTCCCGATTCCCCGAACACATCTGGTATGCCGACTCTCTTCATCGGCACGTGGAAGTTCTCCACAAGGACCATTGCGACAGCGCTGCCCATGCCCATCATCACGGAGTGCTCCTCGGCAGTGACGACGCCGCCAGTCTCCCTGGCGGCTCTCACGATGGTCTTCTCGTCCAAGGGCTTGATCGTGTGTAGATTGACGACCCTGGCGTCGACACCGTGCTTAACCAGCTCCTCCGCGGCCTCGAGGCATTTCGAGACCATGATGCCGCACCCTATGAGGGTGATGTCCTTCCCATCCCTCATCACGGGCGCCTTGTCGACCTCGAACGGGCTCGCAGGGTCTGTGATCAAAGGCACGTCCGACCTGCCTATCCTGACATACACTGGTCCGGGCATGTTGGCTACTGTCTTCACGGCCTTGTAGGTCTCGGCCGAATCGGCAGGGACGATCACCGTCATGTTGGGCAGAACGCGCATGAGCGCAATATCCTCCACTATCTGGTGGGAGGCGCCGTCGCCACCCACGGTGATGCCAGCGTGAGACGCCACAATCTTGATGTTCAGGTTCGGGTAGGCGATGGACTGCCTAATCTGGTCGTAGCACCTCCCCGTTCCAAACACAGCGAACGTGGATACGAAGACGGTCTTGCCAGAGGCCGCAAGCCCAGCCGCGGTGTCCATCATGTTCTGCTCAGCGATGCCGCAGTTGAAGAACCTCTCAGGGAAAACCGCCGCGAAGTCCGCAGTCCTCGTGGAACTCGAGAGGTCAGCGTCAAGCACGACTATGTCGCCCCTCTCCTTTCCGAGCTCCACCAGGGCCTTGCCGTACTGCTTTCTCTGGCTCTCCTCCTTCCACTTCATCACTTCGCACCGTTCCACGAAACTTACCCACCTATCCCATGCAGGATAGCGGCGTTCACTTCCTGCTTCAACGGCCCGGCTCGCAGCACCCTTGCGGGCACCGTGGAGGCCAGGTCTCCACAGGCGTTTAAGGTCTCCGTGGAACTCACGGCGACCAGATTGAGCGCTGCGTTCAGGTCTCTATCGAGGACCAGCCCGCAGCTCTCGCACTTGTAAGTCCTCTCAGACAAGGGCATCTCTTTCTTGATGTGGCCACACAAGGAGCATCGCTTTGTTGACGGGTAGAACCTTGGTGCCACAGTCAAACGGCTCCCGTACCAGCGACACTTGTACTCGAGCTGCCGGCGGAACTCTCCAAAGCCAACATCCGAGATGGCGCGCGCCAGGTAGCGGCTCCCTGCCATGCCCTGCACGTTGAGGCCTTCGATGATGATCTCGCCGTGGTTCTTGGCGAGATGAGTCGTCGCCTTGTGCAGGGCGTCCCTGCGGATGTTCCCGATGCGCCAGTATGCCTTCGCCAGTCTGTCTGCTGATTTCTTTCGATTGTTGCTTCCTTTGTTCCTCCTGTGAAGTTCCTTCGCGAGCCCGCGGAGCTTCCGCAGGCGAGACTGTAATGGCCTGGGGCTGTCGATAACACGCCCATCGGAGAGTGTCGCCATGTGGGATACGCCGAGGTCTACACCTACCGCGTGACCCGTTGGCGGTTGGGGGTTCACAGAATCCTGTACGACCATGAAAGAGACGAACCACCGGTCGGCATCGCGTGTGACAGCCGCCCGTAGGATGCGCCCGTCAAGGACTGCGGACTCCTTGACCCGAACGCGTCCTATGCGGGGAAGGACAACGTGAGTGCCTTCTGCACGTATGGCGCCAGTTGTGAAGGCGAAGGCGTCCCGCTCCTTCCCCTTCTTCTTGAATCTCGGGAGCCGGGTTTTTCGGCCGACCTTCCGCCCTTTCCTGTAGAGAGCGTAGGCGTTGTCGAGGTTTCGGAGGGGCTCCTGAGGGATGCACTTGGAGACCTCGTACATCCATGGGAAGTCCGTCTTCTTGAGAACATTGAGACGGCGGTGCTGCTCGATGGCATTGGTGAACCGCTCGTCACCCTGCTTTTCACGAAAGAGCCGCTGACGCTCGTCCAGCGCCCAGTTCCACGCGAACCGTGCAACGCCCGCGCACTTGACGAAGTGAGTCCGCTGGAGGTTGTTTGGCTTCAACTCGAATCGATGCGCCCGACTGATTCTCATGAGTTGCGTCCTCCAGAGCGGAACCACCGACATGCAGTCCAGCAGTCTACTCCTGTTTCTCGAACCCCATCTACTAGACTCACATCTATTCATGGCCCCACTTTGTATTAAAACCGTCAGCTGCATGTAACCCCGAGCTCCTTGAGCGCCTGCTCGTATTCCTGCTTGTTCGGGGCCTTGCCGTGGAATTGCAGCGAGCCCTCCATGTAGCTGACTCCCTTGCCTTTGATGGTGTGACAGATGATAATCGTCGGTTTGCCCTTGACGCCCTTCGCCTCGTTCGTCGCGTGGATGATCTCCTTCATGTTGTGACCGTTTATCTCGATCACATGCCAGCCGAAGGCTTTCCATTTGTCCGAGAGCGGCTCGAGAGACATGATCGTCTCTGTTGGTCCGTCAAGCTGGAGTTTGTTCCTGTCGAGGTACACCGTGATGTTGTCGAGCTTGTAGTGAGATGCGAGCATGGCGGCCTCCCATGTCTCGCCCACATCCATCTCGCCGTCCCCGACCACAACATACATCCTGTAGAGCTTCCTGTCCAGCTTTGCGGCTAGGGCCATCCCGTTTCCTGCGGCCAAGCCGTGCCCGAGTGAGCCCGTGGACATCTCGACCCCGGGGGTCTTATGCATGCACGGATGTCCTTGGAGCCTGCTTCCCATCTTTCTGAGCGAGCTCAGCTCATCCACCGGGAAGTACCCGGCCTCCGCGAGGACCGCGTACAATGCGGGCGCGGCATGACCCTTGCTGAGAACGAACCTGTCTCTGTCGGACCAGTCAGGCCTCTTGGGGTCGTGCTTCATCACGTGGAAGTACAGCGCAGTGAGGATATCCGCGCAAGAAAGAGAGCCTCCAGGATGGCCGGAGCCGGCATGATAGATCATCTTGATCGTGTGGAGCCTAACCCTCTTGGCGATCGTTTCGAGCTCGTTGATGAACTCTCCGTCGTAGACTTCCAAGTCCGTCCCTCATCTCGTTTCTGGCAGGCGCATGCAGGATATTGACTGACCTGCCTTAAACTATTCGAGCCGCAAAGTGGTTCTCACATGTTAGGTCTCGAGCACATGGCACTTCCGGCCGTCGATCTTCAGCTTCCCCTGAGCGAACAGCTGGATCGCCCTGGGAAGAAGCCTGTGCTCTTCCTTCAGCACACGTTCCTGCAGGGTCTCCGCGGTGTCGTCCTCCAGGACCGGCAATGCTTTTTGGAGTATGATCTGGCCGCCGTCGACATCGACGGTGACGAAGTGTATCGAGCAGCCTGACACCTTGCAGCCATAGTCGAGCACTGCCTGATGCACATTCAGGCCGTGCATGCCCTCGCCACCGAATGACGGGAGCAGGGCAGGATGCAAGTTCATCATCCGACCAAGGTACTTGTTGATCATGAAGGGGGTGAGCATCCGCAGATAGCCCGCGAGGACGACCAAGTCCACCTTGTGCTGCTCAAGACACTCTACGATGTCCGCCTCGTGCTGCTCCCGCGTCACGCCCTTATGTGGGAATGCGAATGCATCTATTCCGTGCTTGCGCGCGCGCTCGAGAGCGTATGCCTCAGGTATGTTGGATATCACGACAACAACATCGCCATCGATCTCGCCACTCTCGCAAGAGTCGATAATGGCCTGGAGGTTCGTCCCGCCGCCCGAAGCCAGAGCCCCGATCCGTATCCTGCGCATATTAGACCAACTAGCCGGAACGCTCACGCTCTCCTGGATGAATCTGAAGAGAGTTCTGAGGAATTGGTGTGGTTTCGCATCTTAGCTCAGTCACCGCTCTCGATCCTCGGAGCCAGCAAATAGCTGACATTGCCCTTGCCGTCGGCGATCTTGAACTCCACCTTGACAGGATAGTCGTTGCCCAGGTGCATGGTCACTTCATTGCCTGAGGGAACGGCCTTCAACATGTTTGCGAAGTACTCGAGCGGGAACAGGCTTCTGACGCTGCTCGGCGCCTCGAGCATGGGCATGTCCTTCTTGGCCTTCTTCCAGTTGACCTGGTCCATGTCGCCCTCGCATGTCATCTCGAAGCTCTCCGGACCCGCGATGAGCGCAATGTGGTCAGACACAGTCTCGCTGGCCCTGATTCCTTGCACGAGGTCGTCGACCTTGACCGAGAGCGTTGCGGGCAGGTTCAGGCTCGGGACCTTAGGATCGCTCATGCCCGTAGTGTCGATGAGGCTCATCCGTCTCGTGATGTCCCCCACTGCTATGTTCAGCCTCCTCTTCTCCTCGTCGTGCTTGAGGTCGATTATGTCATCGGACCTCGCGAGCTTGAGGAACTGGCTGAGCTTGTCGATGTCTATGCCGATCTCCACATCGTCCGCCTTATACTCCTCGAAGGCGTCCTTGCCCAACGTCAAGTCAACCATCGCGATGTGCGCCGGATCCACTGCCCTTAAGGTCAGCCCATCCGCGTTCATACTGAACTTCGCTTCATCGACGAGGGTCGAGACTACATTCACAACCTCTTTCAAGATGTCAGCTCTGGCTTTGGCCTGAAACATTGACCCCCCTTCCGTGTACCTACCTGTAACCAGTCGGTCTTTTAAAAACTTGCGGATGCATCCAGCATTAGTATTCACGCCACGAGTGTCCGCACTTCACGCACCTGAAGATCCTGGTCTCGGGCTCATCTGCAGCCCTCGTTTGTCTGAGGACCCAGTAGGCTTTGTTGTGCCCACATGACGGGCATTCGGCATCAGCCGTCGGGAGCGTACCCGAGAGCTCCCCCATGAAGGCCACCTCCGTGTCCTTGCCCTTGTGCTTGATGACCTGCGATTTCGAGTTCGGCTCGTACTCAATTCCACATTTCCTGCACACGAGCTTCCCATCCAGAGGGAAAAGGAGGCTCTTGCACTTCTCACAAAACATGAATCGTCCGCTCCACTCTTCCCATTCCTGGGCGAGCGAAGCGGTGGACGCATAAAAGGTTTGGCCTGGGACTCGGGCCTAAATCGAGTCCCACTGGTGATTGTTGTGGTGTTCCTTTCTGCGCGGAGCAGCGACTGCCTCAGTTTCTTCTGGAACGCTCGCAGGCTCCTCGCGTTCACTGTCATCTCTGAAGGAGGAGAATTTTCTGTGGCCGCCCCACTCGCTGTCAATCATCTTCTCCGCCCTTCTAATCGACTTCGGATCGGAGGTCATCGTGAATCTTGGGACGTCCTTGCTCCGCCGTACCATGCCGCCCTTGTAGCCCCCGGTCTCGCGCCTGGGCTCGTGCTCGTACTGCGGGTAGGTGAACCTCGGCTTCGCCGAGTAGTTCGGGGCGCCGCGCCTCTTCTGCTTGTTCTGCCACGGATCCTTGTGGTGAGAGTGATGGTGATGCGAGCCCATGTGTGACTTCTGCCTCATGAAGCCCTGGCTCCTGGGTTCGCACATCGGTCCAGCCGCCGGGAGGAGATTCTGATCGTCCATTTCGCTGCCCTCGTCATCGTACCTT
>Ga0315294_10009383_pt1 | contig 10755 bp, 10 predicted proteins | sample YL17G13_40_MG_FD_203626 | JGI IMG/M metagenome (GOLD analysis project Ga0315294, IMG submission 203626) | Sediment microbial communities from Yellowstone Lake, YNP, Wyoming, USA - YL17G13_40 | ecosystem: Environmental > Aquatic > Freshwater > Lake > Sediment | place: USA: Wyoming | collected... | reverse complement strand
CAAGTCAGGCATCCTGGTCGCGACCGAGGAGGAGCCGCTGCGCCGGGTGCCCGGCGGACCGGGGAGGTAGACCGGGGGCGGGGACTGTCCCTACGTGGACTGTACCCGCCCGGAAGGGGACGGTCCCCATTCGGGGACAGTCCCTGCCGGCTGCCCTCAGAGCCTGCCTTGCCGCCTGCGCCCGTCGTAGCGGGGCTGCCTACTCCGCCGTAGTAGCTCCGGCTACGAAGGCTGGATCGGCGCCCCGCGGAGTGCGGGAGCAACGCGAAGGGCCAAGTTCTCCCGATCGGCCCGCAACAGACTCACGCGAGCCACACGAAGTAGAGCCCGATCCCTATCAGCAGCACGCCCGCCGATTTCTCCATCCAGCGCGTCCATCGCTCCATCGCGGGCAGCGCCTTGACCACGCCGGTGAAGGTGCCGGCGAGGATGATGGGTACCCCGCGCCCGAGGCCGTAGGCGAACAGGAGGGAAGCGCCGTAGGCCAGCTTCCCTTTGGCCATGACAATCCCGAGGATGGCAACCAGCACCGGCGTCCCGCACTGCGACCCTGCCAACCCAACCACCAGTCCGAGGACGAAGGCTCCGATCAGGCCGGTGATCGCCACGCGCTTCGGCTGGAGCCGGGCCATGAAATCGAAGTTAACCTTCAGCGCGCCCAGCAAGTTCAGCCCGATGACGAAACAGACGAGGGCCACGAACCAGTGGAGGATCTTGCTCTCGGTCCCGAAGAGACCGCCGACGGTGGCCGCTACCACCCCCAACAACATGAACGTCACCGAACTCCCGAGCGTAAAGAAGGTCGCGAGCCAAAAGCCCTTCGTCCGCGTCAGGTCATGCTGCCCGCCCACATAGGCGATGATGACCGGCACCATGGAGAGATTGCATGGCCCTATGCTCGTGAGCACCCCGCCCAAGAACACCAACAGATAGGCGAGCGCAGAGAGTTCACTGACGATTCGCGGCAGCGTCTGGGTTACGAATTCCGTCACTTTCCAATCCCCATGTCAGTCAACTTCCGCTCGATCTCAGCCTGGGGAAAGAACCCCTCGTGGCGGAAGACCTCTTTGCCCTCCTTGTCGAAGAAGACCTGCACCGGGATGGTCCGGACACCGTACCGAGCACCCAGGATTTGCTCCTCCCCCACGTGGACGAACAAAACGTTGAGTTTGCCTGCGTACTTCTTCGTGAGCGAGGCCAGGATGGGGGTCATCATGTCGCACGGCCCACAGCCGGTGGCGCCGAAGTCCACGAGGGTCGGCTTGCCGGAGCGGCGCGCCTTGTCCACCGGGTTGTCCATCGCCAGGCGGCACTGCTGTTTCGTCCAGGTTGCGTCCACCTCCGCCGCGGCTCGCTGGGCCAGACGGTGAATATGCGCCTCCACAGCCGCCTGTTGCCTCTCGCCAAGGAGGTATCGCTTCAGGTCCTCCCGGACGCTCTCAAAGGGTGCGCCGCTCACCAACTCCTTGTTCTTGTTGTAGAACGCCTGCACTTCCTCATCGCTGACGGACGCACGCTCTGCCACGGTGCGGAGGTATGCACGGATGAGCGAGTCTTCGCCCTCCGCCTTGACGGGCGGATCGTGCGCCGCCGCCCAGGTGCGCGCCTCGCTCAAGAGGAGTCGCCGCGTGGCCAGTTGCTCCAGGACGAAAAAGGCATTCTGTCCCAACTGCTGGCGCACTCGCTCGGGGGCCTTCTGGATTTCGGCGGTCACCTGCTGCTGGGTGATCTGAAGGGATGTGGAGTGCAGCACCACTCCTTTGGGCAGGTGCGCCAGATGGGCCGCCCGAAGCGGGCCGGAACTGAGGCCGGGACAGGACCTCTCCACTGTCGAGACAACTGCTGCGGCTGAAGCATCCTTTGCCCATTCCTTCGACCCGATGATGCACAGCGTCAGGCACAGCAAAAGCGCAAGGCGGCTGTCGCCCCTCTCCCCTGCGTGCCACGACAGCAGCCCATTCCACTTCGATTCCTTCATATTTCCAGCATCCTTTCAGAACGGCTTCCGGGGATCGGTCCGGAGCGCACCTCGGATCGATGTGCTGGGGACGTGCCCGCTAGATATAGTGATTGTAGAGGGCCGTGAATGCTACCATCAGTTCCGCGTAGCGCGCGAGGGCTGCGTCGGCACCGTCATTCGTCAACGCGATGGCGAATCTGTCGGCAACGCTGGAGAACTCGGCAACGAGTTCTCTATAGCGGGTCGGATCAGATGCGGCCTTCTCCGGGATGGGTGACAGCACGACCGCGTCGCGCTGGGCGAGCAGACTGGGAAGCCGGCACGCGGCCGCGTCGGCGTGGCCGCTCTTGATCTGGGCCAGCATGAGCTTGGCCTGCTTGCGGAACTCGAAGAGCTTGTCGCACACCGTGGAGATGCCGTTGCTTTCGTGCATGGCGACGAAGAGCGCGCAGGTGCTGCCGCAGATCTCAAAGGCCTTGTTGTATAGGTTATCAGAGACAGCAGCACGCATCGCGGCCAGATTCTCGGCTACGGAGCCGAAGTAGGTCGGCCACTTGGCGTCCTTTGCATAAGCAGCAGGTGGCGCACCTCGATACGCAGCGGCCAGCGAAGCCCAGGCGGCCTGCAATGCGATGAGCTCTCTGTCAAACTGCTCTTTGCTTTCTCGCGGCGCACCTGCCTGGAACTGCGCGCAGGCGGCGATCATGTCCTTGCGGAACGCAGAGAGGCGACTCTCGAAGTCATCGTTCAGGCTGGCCGCCGCCCGGGAAGGCACCGCCAGACTCACGAAGACAAGACCCAAAGACAACCCTACAGCGAATCGTCTCAGCATTGTACGCCTCCGTTCATCGGGTGGTTCATACGCCGCCCTCAACCGGAATCTGGAAGACGCGCAGCCCAGCGTTCCCGCCGTGACGGTCTCGCACCTTGGTTAGCGCACCTTGCAGCGCGGCGGCCGCCTCGTCGGCGACGACGGTGAACACGACGCTGGTCGTGCCTGGCCAGGCGGGAGTGCCTTGCTTTGTCCCCGTCTCGCCCTGCCCCACAATGGCCGCGATCTTCGTATAGCCAGGCACCCCACACTCCCTCAGGCAGCGCATAACTTCCTCGTCTGCAAAGGTGTCATACGTGACAAGAATGAGTTTCACGATTCTCCTCCTGGTGTCCCTGAGGTTCGTTGTCGAGAGAACAGCAGATAGAGGGCCGGAAGGAAGAGCAGGGTCAGGAAGATGGAGAAGACGAGTCCGCCCATCACCCCGACTGCCATTGGCTTCAGCAGCTCGGTTCCTTCGTGAAGACCGAGAGCGAGCGGGACCATGCCCACGATGCCAACCAGCGCAGTCATGAGGATCGGGCGCAGGCGGAGGAATCCCGCCTGCTCGATGGCTTCACGAGCGGAAAGCCCGCGCTGGCGAAGCATGTTCGCCGCGGTCAGCAGCACCACCCCATGGTTCACCTCAATGCCGGCCAACACCACAATCCCGATCATGGCCGTGGTCCCGATCGGCGTATGAGCCAGAAACAACCCCATCGCAACGCCTATCAGAGAGAGGGGAACCCGGATCATGATGAGGAAAGGCTGAACAAAGGACTCGAACTGGATCGCCAGCACCACATAGGCGAAGAAAAGGGCGAGGGCCAGAGCCAGCCCGAGGCTGCGATACTCCTGGCCGATCATCGCAGCCTGGCCTCCCAGCTTCCAGGAGTAGCCCTCCGGAAATGCCGTACCGGCGAGCTTGGCGGCCGCCTCGCTATTCACTTCACCCGCAGTTCTTCCCAGAGCGTCGGCGGTCGCCTTGACCAGGCGCGCCTGGTCCTTGCGAGCAATCTCCACCGGCCCCACGCCGGCAACGACGCTGGCGACATCGCGCAGGTAGATCGGTGATCCGCTACTGGAGGGCACGATGATGTTGCTCAGCGCCTCTTTGGTCGCCCAGTGCTTGTCATCCACCATCACCCGCACGTCGTAGTAGTAGCCGCCATCGAGATAGGAAGTAGCGACCTGGCCGTCCACCATCGTTCTCACGGTGCTGGCCACCTGCGAGACATTCACACCCAGGGCGGCGGCGCGGGCGCGGTCCACCAGAATCTGGTATTCAGGCTTGCTCACCTCAAGGGAGACGTCGTGGTTGGTGAGCCCGGGAATGTCGAGCAACTTCTCGCGCACTTGGGCCGCGAGTTCCATGAGTTCGCCAAGCGGCGCGCCGCGAGGGCCGTAGATCTCCACCTCCACATCGTGCTCCCCGATCTGACGCAGGCCGCGCAGCTTGGCGTGTTTCACCGCAATGCGCGCCCCGGGCGCCTTGACCGCCTCCTTGATCGTCTTCTCCAGTTTCGCCACGTAGCCGGGAGTGTCCAGGGAGCGCTGGCTGCGAGGGACCAGTTGAATATCCACCTGGCCCCTCTCCGCGACCTCGTAGGTAACGAGACCCCACACCCATCCACCGGATAGACGGGAGACATAGTGGACGGCGGGGTCATCCTTGACCGCCTGCTCGATCTTCTGGAGAACCTGATCGGTGACGGGCACCGGAGTTCCGGTCGGCATGCGCACGCTGGCGACGATGAGGCCGTCCTCCATCTCGGGCAGGAACTCGAAGCCCATGGTGACAAGCAGCCAGCACCCGATCAGGAAGGGCACGCCCGCGACTGCAACTGCCGCCCAGGGACGCCTCAGCGACCCGCGAAGTGCCGGTCGGTACAGCCGCATAAGAGCGCGCATGGTGGCGGCGGAAGCGCGGGACACCGGGCCGCGCGCTTCGACGACAGGTTTTCCCTCCGGGAAGAAGCGCGCCATAAGCATCGGGGTCACCGTGAGCGCCACCAGCAGCGACAGGGCCAGCACAACGGCCACGGTGATGACGAGTTCTCGGAAGAGCAGCGCGGTCAACCCGGGGACCAACAGAAAGGGCAAGAAAAGCGCGAGGAAGGTCAGCGTCGCTGCGGTGACCGCCCCTCCAACCTCGGTTGCCCCGGTCTGGACCGGGGTCTCCACCTCCGAATGCTCGGTCTGCAGCCGGGTAATATTCTCGAGCACGACCACGCAGTTGTCCAGCAGCACGGTGATCGCGACCACCAGGGCGCCGAGCGAGAAGATGTTCATCGAGAACCCCGCGACTTTCATGACGAAGAAGGTCCCCAGCAGGGATATGGGCAGGGTCAGGAACACCGTGACGACTCGTTGCCAGCCGGTGAGGAAGAAGGCCGTTATCAGGATGACCAGGATCGCGGCGATGATCGCCGCCTCCCGGACTCCCTTGACGGCGGCGCGGACGTACTCTCCCTGGTCATAGGTCACCTCCATCCGCACTCCCGGCGGCAGTGACGCAAGCAGTCCGTTCATCTTGTGGCGGACGCCGTCGGACACTTCGACCACATTGGCCGCAGCCTGCTTGAAAACGCTGAGCTTGACTCCCTCCTTGCCGTTCAAGCGGGTCATCACGCGCTGCACGCGGTGCAGGTCCACGACCTTCGCTACGTCGCGCAGATAGAGACTGCCTCCGGCCGGATCGGAGCCGATGATGACATTGCCGATATCCCGGGTGGAACGATAACGCCCCATGGTGCGCACCAGGTACTCCCGATGGGCGCCCGTAACGCGGCCTCCTGCGAGTTCGAGGTTCTCGTCCCGGAGGCGCTGAGCGACTCGGTCCACCGTCAGCCGGTACGCCTGAAGGCGCTCGGGGTCGAGATGAACCCTGATCTCGCGCACCTGGCCGCCCACCACATCGGTGCCAGCAGTGCCCGGAATAGTCACGAACTGATCCTGGAGGAAGTTGTCGGCCCAGGTGCGCAGAGACACCAAGTCCATCGTGTCGGAGGTGACGAGGATATCCACCACCGGCAACTGGGAGGGATCGGCCTTGAAGATCGAGGGGCTGTCAATGTCCCTGGGCAGTCGCCTGGTGACGACGCCCATCTTCGCGAGGACGTCCTGGTAGGCTACGTCCCGGTCGGCCTCGTAACTGAAGTTGACGAGCAACTGATACAGCCCCTCGGTGGAGCTCGATTCGAGATAGTCGAGGTCGTCAACCGTCGCCATCTGTCGTTCGACCGGGTCGGCGATGTCGGTCTCGACCTCCTCCGGGGTGGCGCCGCGCCAGGGGATGTAGACCTTCACCAGGGGATAGGTGATCTCGGGCAGGAGGTTGGTAGGCAACTGGCTGTAGCCGAAGATGCCAATGACCGCGATGGCGAGCATCAGGACAATGACGGCCACGGGGCGGCGGATGGCGAGCAGGGACAGCTTCATTGCTTGCTCCCGGTCTCTCCGCCCGGCTTGGCCTTTGCGGGCTTGACCTTGACCTCCACGCCCTCCTTCAGGCGCTCCTGGCCGCGCACGATGAGCTGGTCCCCTGGCGCGAGGCCCGACAGGATCTCCAGGCGATCTCCGCTCTCAATCCCTGGTTGTATCAACCGCTCCTTCGCCGTGCCCTCCTCGACAACGAAGGCAACCAGCTTGCCCCCGGGGCGAGCGACAATCGCATAGGCCGGGACGACGACCGCGTTGTCGTGGCGCTCCAGGATCATCGCCAAACGCGCCAGGCTCCCTTCCTTGATTTTCCCCGCGAGCATCGGGGCTGCCATCTCCACCGTGACCAGCCGCGTTGCCGGATCGGCGGAGGGGTAGATGCGACCGACCCGGAGCGGCAATGGTTCCGAGCCGGGCAAGGCGTCCACCTCGGCGCGGACGGGCATTCCGACGCGCAAGCGCGACGCAACCTCGTCGGTTACCGAGGTTCGAATGACCGTGCTGGAGGTGTCCGCCAGGGTGAGGATCGGCGCTTTGGGCGATGCCAGGTCTCCGACGAACTGGTGCTTGCGCGTGACAACACCGGAGATCGGAGCGCGGATCACGTAGAAGGCAGCCTGCGACTGCCAGTAGGAAAGACGAGTTCTGGCCTGGGACACCTGCTCGCGCGCGAGCGCCAGTTGCGTCTGGGTGGCGCCCTCCTTGAGCTGGCTCAGTCGCTCCTGCGCCGCGGCAAGCCCAGCCTCCGCCACTCCCACCTGGGAGCTGGCGGCATCATGGCGAGTCTGGACGTGGTCAACTTCCTGTTGAGAAGCGCCACCAATCGCCAGGAGCTGGCGCTGACGCTCCAGGTCACGATCCGCATCCTCCGCGGCCGAGCGGGCCGCCGCAGTCTGGGCTTTCGCCTGGGCCACCGCGGCCTCTGCGGCTCGAATCTCCTGACTGCGCGCTCCCGCCTCGATGTCGCGCAGCCGCGCCTGGGCAACTCGTACCTCGGCCTCAGCCTGGCGCGTCTGCGCATCCAATTCCGTGGTATCAAGGCGCACGAGCACCTGCCCGGCCCTGACCTTGTCCCCCTCCTCGACCTGAAGCCAGACAATCCTCTGCTCGACTTTCGGGCTGACGTTCGCCTTATCCGCGCAGACGGCCGTGCCGGTGGTCTGTATCATGCGCGCGATGTCGCCCCGTTTCACCGCCTGCGTCTCGACCAGGGGCGCCTTCTTCTGACTCCCGGCTCCACTGGGGCTGTTGGCAGATTGGCGTCCACACCCGCCCAAGCCGGCCGTGATGATCCCAAGCGCGACAGCAGCCAGAACAGCTTTCCTCATTGTGCACCTCCGGAGAGCACGCCGGCCCCGCGTGTTTGCTCGGCAACCGCGGGGTCGTGCCCCTGGGCATGGGCGAGCTGCGCAAGGGCCACGCGCAGGTCATACTCGGCGCGCACCGCGTTTGCGCCGGCCTGGGCAAGTGCCACCTGCGCGTCTATGACCTCGGCGCTGCTGCCTGTTCCCACCCGGTAGCGCTCCTGCTCGACAACGAGCGCCTGGCGGGCCTGCTCTACGCTGAGCGCGGTGACGTGCATGCGCTCTTGGGCGTCGCGGATGGCCACCTGCGCCTCCTTGATGTCCAGCTCGAGACGCTGGCGCAGCGCGTCCTGGAGCACCCGGGACTGCTCGAGGCGCGCGCTGGCCTGCTGTATCGCCCCCCTTCGGTCTCCGCTGTCCCACAAGGGCAAGCTGACACCAACTCCCACGTTCCAGTTCTCGATGTCCGGTGGGAACGTGCCACCCTCCAGGTTATAGGCCGCTCGCAGATCAACTTGCGGTAGGCCGAGGGCACGCGCCACCCGCAGGCCAGCTTGTGCGCGGCGTAAGCCCAGTTCGCTCTGAACCCACTCGGGGTGGGAAGGAATCACCTCGGCCGCCGGCCGCTCAGTCCCCGCCCCTGGCGCAGGAGTTTCGGGCGCGGCGACAGCAAGCGGGGTCTCCGGGGCCCGGCCCATCGCCAGATTCAGGGACATCCGGCCAAGATCAACTCGATTCCTTGCCGCCACCTGCGCCTGCTGCACGTTCGCCAACTGCACCTCGGCCTTCAGCACGTCGAGCTGGCGCGCGGCTCCCACCTCATAGCGCTTGCGGGCGATCTCTAGTTGAGCCTGCACCTGCCGCACGGCTTCATCCTGGACCTGGAGCAGCGCTCGCGCTTCGAGCAGCCTGTAGAAAGCCCGGGACACTCCGAACGCGACGGTTTGCCGGACTCGTCGCAACCGCTCGTGCGCGCTCAGCAGATCGAGTTCCGCCTGGCTGAGCAGACCCTGGATTCTGCCCCCGGAGTAGAGGATCTGTCGCAATACCACCTCGCTGTAGACGTCTGTCGTCCCGCCCCCCAGAATGCGCTCCTTGCTCGGGGGCAGCCAACCGTACTGGGTCCAAGAGGTGTCGAGGTCGGCGTGCGGGCCGGACAGACTGCGTGTCTGGCGAACCTTCCCCTCAGCTTCGCGCACCTGGTGGACGGCCGCCTGGACCTCCTGTTGCTGTGCCAATGCCACTCCCACGCAGTCCTCCAGCGTGTAGGGAGGGAGCGTAAGAGCATCGGCTGCGCACGCGAGGCGGCCCGCAGCGAAAAGCGTCAGGCATGTCAGGGATACCAAGGGGAGTAGTCGCGCTAAGCGCCCTTCTGCCCCAGGCCACGACAAGGGCCAACCCCACCCACAGTGTCTTCGGAACATCACTTCTTGACCCCCAAGGCCGCGAGTTCGCGCTCGATGTCCTCGGTGCCCATGTAGCCCATGTGGCGCTTGACTTCTTTCCCTTTAGCGTCAAAGAAGATCTGGGTGGGCATGACAGGAATGCGGTACTCCGTGCCAAGGTCCGCGTACTCCTCCAGGTTTACGAACACGATGTTGGCCTTGCCCCAGTAGTCCTGGGCGGCCTGCTTGAGCACCGGCACCATCATCTTGCACGGCACGCACCACTCCTTGCCGAAGTCCGCCATCGTCGGGCGGCCGCTCTTGAGGCACTCCGCGAGCTTCGAGCCAGGCAGAGGCCCCTCCGGCTTTTTGTCTGAGGCTGCCTTGTCCTGCGTCGACCGGGGGTTGACCGACGGAGCGGTGCCCTGTTTTCCCGATGTTGGCTGCCCAGCGGTCTCTTCAGCGCCTGATGAAGCGCCGCCAACGGAACCCGGACCTGCCTCCACGGATGGTGCCGAAGTCGAAGTCCCTGATGTGCTCTCATCTTGCTCCAACGCCGGCGCGCCTGGCGCGACCTGAGCGGGCGGGTTCTGTGCCCCGCCCTGGCTCTCCGTCGGCAAGGCTTGTTCACCGTGCTTGACGGTCTCCTTGGCGATGAACACCGCCACAATGGCCAGAATCACCACTAACAGTATCCATCTCGATCCTCTCATTGCTTCTTCATCCTTTCACAGCCAGTCCTCGGGCACGTCGTAGCCAGCGTCCACCAGCAGTCCAACCAGCGCCGTTCGTTTGTCATCGTGCTCGCGTTCCAGCAGCGGCAAGCACTTCTCCAGCGTCGCCTCTTCTTCCGCCAGTTTCACGGCGAAGGCGAGGCAGGTCGGCTCCCCGCACTTGCCGCAGTTTGTTCCTGGCAGCAGTTTGTATAGTTGCAGCGCCGTCAGGCTGGCGGCGCGCCGCTCGCTGGGCGTGATCTCAGCGCGATGCTCCCAGGTCTCGTTGATCAGATCCTTCACCCACTCCAGCATCCGCCGCGCCTCCTCGGCGTCGGCCAGCTTGCTCACCGCCGCCTGGCGAGGACGCAGGGCGATCACATGCCCCTCGTGGCGGAAGCGCAGAAAAGGCGCCTCCGGGTTGTACTGACAGGCCTTGAGCGTCGCGTTCAGATACGGGAAGACCTCCCGGACATCATCGCGCAGCGCCGCCAGGCAGTTCACGTATTCCGCCGATGGGTTGCACTTCGGCGCAAAGAGCTGGAACTTGTACTCCCGCAGCAACATGCGTCTTACCCAGTGGGCGTGGGGATGAACTCGACTTGACGTTCGAGTTCGTCCTCCAGCCGGCCTCGACAGAGGTTCAATTCCTCCTCTGAAAAGTCCAGGTGGCCGGATTTCTTCTCGATTCCCAGGTCGGAGACGATGACGTGGATCTGCGGCGGCAGTTCCGCGTGTTCCAGCGTCTTCTTGGCGCAGGACAGCGGGCAGCCGTCAATCGCGACGAGCACCTTCGCCGCCTTCGCGGACTCGATCAGTCCCTTCACGTGGCCGCCGATACCCGCAAGGCAGAACAGCTTGCCGCGGCCCGCATTGTGGAGTTCCACAGCCGCGTGATGGGCGATCTGGCCGCAGTTCGATCCCCCGGAGCAAGGGAAGAGCAAGACTTCCGAGGGCTCACACGAGCACTTCTGGCCGTCGCTCATCTTCGCTCCTTCGCCGGTTCGGCTTCCAGCCAGCCCTTGATCTCCTCCACGCTGGGTATGCGGCCGGCGCAGACCACTTCGCCCTCGACCGCCAGGCCGGGGGTGAACATCACGCCGTACTTGGCGATGTCCATGGGCTTGGAGACCTTCTCGAC
>Ga0315294_10009382_pt1 | contig 10756 bp, 9 predicted proteins | sample YL17G13_40_MG_FD_203626 | JGI IMG/M metagenome (GOLD analysis project Ga0315294, IMG submission 203626) | Sediment microbial communities from Yellowstone Lake, YNP, Wyoming, USA - YL17G13_40 | ecosystem: Environmental > Aquatic > Freshwater > Lake > Sediment | place: USA: Wyoming | collected... | reverse complement strand
TTCCGCTAAAATATTATCCAAAATATTCTTATAAAAATTGATTATACAAAGTATATAAGAATTAATTATCTCATATATAAGTAAAGTAAGAAGAATAATGACCGATACTACCTCGTCCATTATTACAACTAAATTGACTGGTTATGAGTTAAAGAAAGAAATCAATAGCAGATTTTATAGAAATAAAATTAATAGAGACCCAGAGTTTCACGAAAGAGAAAAACAAAGAATTAGAGAATATCTAAATAATAAATATAAAACTGACCCAGAGTTCGTAGAGAAATCAAAAGCACGAAGGAAAGAATATTATAATAGAAAAAAACTTGCAAATGCTTCCTCTTCCTCAACTCAATCCTCGGAGTCTGAATAATATTCATTTAACCGCTGAAAATATACATTTAATCCTTAAATTATTTTTATTATTTTACCGATAAATTAAAAATTGATAAACAAAGTTAAAATAAGTATATAAGAGTATAACACTTATACAAAGTATATTCAATTTATTATCTCCACCTATTATAGGAATGAGAAATATAAAGACAAAGGAAGAGAGGGAGCAAATAAAGAAAGAGAAGGAACAAAGGGCAATAGATAGAAAGAACCGCAAAGAAGCAAAGAAACAAGCAATTAACGCTAAACGATTAGAAGAAAGAATTGTTAAAACAGCGGAGAAATATTCAAATGATGTTTTAAAGTCTATGAACTCAAAGAAACCCTCATTTGAAATTAAACTATCAAAACAGATTAAAGGAGAGAACCGTAAGTTATACGCCAAGGCAATTATTAATAGTATCATCAATAAAGGCAAAGATAATAAAGAAAACTTTCTATGGATTAAAACAAATAATTCAAGCGAAGTTCCGCTAAATGATTCTAATAGAAAATTATTTGATAGTTACATTAATGGCGAAGTAGTTGAACTAAATAAGTTTAACAAAGATTCCGGAGAGCAAATTGAAATTATTGTAAATCAATTAAATACATTTGTTCCTTTAGATATAATCATAAAACCAAAGGAACATAAGAATAAAATAACCAAGGGTGCATTCTTCCCATACTATAACAGAACCTCATTAAATCTTATTAAATATCAAATCAAATATGAAACCCCTGACAAAGATATTAATAATAATATACTTAAAGACAACTGTCTAATATACGCTTTCAGATTATTAGGTATGTGTGATAATGATTTAATAAGATGTAGTAATTATGTTAATAACAGACATATAGCACAAGGAGAACTTAAAGAATTAGCAAATGAACTTAAAATAAATCTTGTTCTTCGTTCCCTTCGAAAGGACGATAATCGTATTCATAAATCTCAATATGGAGATCCAACAGGTAAAACATATAATATAGCATTACATTCCAATCATTATTTTATATTTGACGAACATACTCAATATTCATCATTCTATGTTAAGAACTATAATTTATTAAAGAATGAACTAGATGCACAGAATATAATAGGATATAGAACAGGAACAACTAACTTTCGTAGAGATAAACGACCTATGAATTACATATCATCTCTTAACCTTGTGGATGAACTAACCAAATCAACAGACCTTCTTCTACCAATTACAAACCAAAATATTAATTTATACGATGAAATATATACTGACCATAAATTAAAGGACGACTTCTTAAACATAGACCTAAATTATGATATGACTGGAACTACCACAAAACCAGTTATATATGATAAGGAATATGATGATAAGAAGAAAGATAAATATGCTAATTATAATTTCGTTGTTGTAGATTTTGAAACTTATGATGATGATTTAAAACATGAACCCTACCTTCTTAATGGTGGAACATTAGATTTTGATAATAAAACTTTAATAAATACATTCTCTTATAGATATGATAAGAATAATGATTTAATAGAAACATATTTGAGAACTATCAGAAAGAATACTATTTTAATATTTCACAACGCAAAGTTTGATTATAATTTCCTTGTTCCTTATCTATCCAAATGTAGTGAAACGATAAATGATGGTAATTTTATTTCGTTTAAAGGAATGTTTGGAAAATATAAAATAGTTATTAAATGTTCTTATAAACTTATTACTGCACCTATTCGTGATTTCCCTAAAATGTTTAAACTTCCTAAAACACAGAAGGAAGTAATAAAACATAGTTTCTATAATAGAGAAAATGTAATTAAACAATATCATTCATTAGAAGATTTCCTAAAACCATTCAATAAAACCAATCAAGAAATAGTCATTAAGAATATTAATAAATGGAATTGTATGAATGAAAATAATGAAGTAGATATTATTGAATATTCTAAACGATATTGTGATATTGATGTAGAAATATTAGCAAAGGGTTATTTAATATTTCGTGAATGGTTATTAGATTATTTTGATGAAGATATAAACAATCATTTAACTCTACCATCAATCGTATCTAACATATTCTTAAAGCGTGGTATATTTGATGGTTGCTATGAACTATCAGGATTACCCAGAGATTTTATCGCTAAATCTATGATCGGTGGGCGTTGTATGCTGGCGAGAAATACTAAACATAAGGTCAAGGCGAGACTGAATGATTTAGATGCAACTTCTCTATATCCTTCAGGAATGAAGCGTATGAAGGGATTTATGAAGGGACAGCCTAAACCATTAGTTTCAGAACAAACAAATAAAGCATTCCTTGATACTACTGATTATTACTTCGTATCTATAAGAATTAATAAGGTTAATAAACATTTAGACTTTCCGTTACTACGAATGATTACTGATGAAGGTAAGAAAACATTCACAAATGATATGGAAGGTAAAGTAGTATATTTAGGCAAGACCGCACTAGAAGATGCTATAAAATATCAGAAAATAGAATATGAAATAATAAACGGTTATTATTTTAATGATGGTTTCAATACCTCTATCAATACTATTATTACAGAAATATTTGAGAGAAGAGCAACATTAAAGCGTGAAGGAAACCCAGCAGAACTTATATTTAAACTTCTTATGAATGCGTCTTATGGTAAATTATTACAGAAAGCACCTGATACTAAAACAAAACTTATGGACGATGTAGATAATAAAATAAATGTATATCTATCAAGAAATCACGCAACTATCAAGGCTATATCTTACATAGACCCACCAAAGAATACAAAATATAATTTTAATAGAAAATGTAGAATTGATAGTTTAACAGCTCAATCTACTCACCATAATAAGGTTCATTTAGGTATTGTTATTTTAGATGAAACTAAACGCATAATGAGCGAAGTAATGACGACAGCACAAGATGAGAATATTCCTATCTATTATCAAGATACGGATAGTATGATGTTACACGATGACGATATTCCAAGATTAGAAGAAGTATTTATGAATAAGTATGGTAGAAAACTCGTAGGTAAAGCATTAGGTGAGTTTAGTAGCGATCTGAAAGCAGAAGATGATAGTGATTTTGGAAAGAGTGGAAATAAAATAAAGAATATCTACGCAACAGAAGGGATATTTGTAGGAAAGAAAGCATATATCCTTAAAGTAGAATGCGAAGATAAAGACGGTAATATATATGATGCAGGTTTCCATTCAAGATGTAAGGGAGTTAATATTCCGTCTATTGAACATTTATTATCACAATCAGAGCATAAAAATAAAGACATATTAGATATATATAATGATTGGTTCGAAGGTAAAGCATATGATTTAGATTTAACAGCAGGTCAAACCGTATGTAGTATGGATATTAACTTAAAGACAAATACTATTCATAACAGACAATCATTCATTAGAAATATCAGATTTTAGGTAATCAACAACCTCAACCCTACTAACACCATCTCAACCCCCATACGGATTAAACATACACCAGTATTAACACCAAGATATACTTTAACGATATTTAATATAAAATATAACATTACGCTATGCTGTATAAATAAAATAAATAAAATTATCATAACTCTTCATCAAAATCCCCCGAAAGTTTCCATCATTATTTTATTAACTGCTTGAGATCTTAGGCGTTCTTGTAATTGTTCGCTATAAGATTTATCAATTAGTTTCTCAGTAGAAGGAGGGGCAACCATTCGTAGCTCTACTGATTTCTTAGGTATTATTTGTGTAGGTTGTTTAGTTGCAGTCCCTTCAGGGACTTGAGCCATTGCAGACTTGGCACGACTTGGGCGTTTATACTTCTCTTTAATAGGAGGTAGTTCCACAGGAGCAGCAACAACAGGCGCAGATTTATCAGCAATTAATTTCTGTAATGTGTTTAGACTCTCTTCTAATTGTTTAACTCTATCGCGCTCATATTTCAAGCGCATTGCATCGCTTTCTTCTTGCTTTATTTTAATGACTTCATCTTTACCCTTGATGACTTCTTCTGTTGCTTTAGTTGCATCTTGTACCTGCTTCTTTAATGTAGATTTAGGGATAATCTTAGACCGCGCCAATGCGAGAGATGCACGGCGTTTCTCAGCTATTTCAAGTTTCCGCGTTGCTGCTACCGCTGCTTCATCATTAATTTCGGGCACTGCCTCGGGCACTGCCTCGGGTACTACCTCGGGCACATTTTCAACTATTTCGTCAGTAATTTCACCAGTTTTAGCAACTGTTCTCTTTCTATATCCCATTCTATACTATTTATATTTTACAATCTATATTAATAGATAAGATAATAATTACGGAACAGCAACACTTAAACCTGCTCTTCTTCTCGCACTATTTATAACCGACTGGTCTACTATTTCTTGTGTTCGTGATGTAAATCCAGAATTCCGAGCGTTTGTTGGAATATCAACAGCAGCAGGAGCAGCAGGAGGATTTGCAAGATTTTGAGATCTTGCACTTGCATATTGCTGTGCGGTATTCATTAAATCCTGGCGGGTTAGCTTAGGCCGTGTTGCTTTAAATTTCAAATATTTATTGGCATCAGCGGGATCATAAGCAAGGGAAGTATTTATAGCCTCAGTCATTAAAGTTGTGCTCAGTTGTTGTAAATCAGGATCGGTATATGGCGCTGGTATAACTTGCCCACCTCCCCACATTACACAGCTTCTATTGGGTAATACGCGTAGTTTATTATTAGGTATAAATTGTCCTGATACATCTACGAAGCATTTATTTATTTGTCTATCAAATGCATAATTGAAACGGCTTGCGGATTGTGTTGCTCTTGATGAAGCATCAATAGTATCATTAAGAAATCCCTTACCTTGTAATAATGATATATCACGGTTATTTACACCATAAGCATTTGCTAATTCACTGTAAGGATTACGGGCATAATTTGCTGATGAATTCGCTTGAATACGCCCTGTATAACCCATCGGCATAATGTCTGCTTTAATCTTCTCCATCATATCCGCGCGGTCTATGCAAGAAAATAATTGGTTATCTGTCCTATTATCTACAGAATATTGTATCCCGCCTATATACGACATCGTGGTATTAATCTAATATTATAATATATTATAAATTGTTTTGTTTATTAATAATTAAACGAAATAAAATAATTAATAATTTATTGGTAAGGATTATATAAATATTAAATAATAACCGAGACCGAGTGCCCTTCATTAATCTGCATTATACGAGTGGTCTTGGCAAAGATATAGGGAACTACCTTGTCTGTTGTATTAGCTCCAAATGAAGCATTTAGCACTATGTTTAATGCTGAAGACTTTCCATCTAAGCCTGATTTATAAAAATCCCCTGCATTTATCATCTCAAGTGAGCAAACATTTACAAAGAAATATTTAAGATACGCCGCAAGCGAATTTAGCCCAGGATATACACCTATCCCCATGTCTTGATGGTTATGGCCTAGTGCGATAAGAGTTTCATTATAACTTTCATAATCAGTTAAAGGGATAGGATAGATAGGAGTATTATTGATAGACCAAGATATAGAAGTTAAACCACAAGCATCACTGCGGAAGAAACGGGATTGATTGAAATAACCACCAACATTTTCGGTAGCAGTTTCTACTGAGTGTGTGTCAAGACCTAATATATAATTGAATGGTTTAGCACCAGTATCACTATTAGACCAATGCGAAGTCAATAGAAGATTTGATGTGGTATTATCTTCAGGAGTGAAGCAACAAATAAGTTGATCAAGACTTGTGGTATTAACCGAAGTATATACATTATAAGATGCGGATTTAGAGGCAAGCGCTCCACGACTGGAAATGTAAGTTTGATATCCTATTGTTAGCCCTGATGAGAGTAGTTTAGAGGCCTTGAGATTGTAATATAGGGGATCATTGAAGACTATTTTGTTAATCATAAAATGCACATCACTGAGGGTATAACCAGGGGCAGCAACCCTTGTGCGATTTTGTTTCTGCCACATAACATTGGCATTTTCAAATGTGATCTCAATTTCTACCTTATTTAAATCGTTGGTGTCAATTATGCTGGTAGAAATTGAGGATAATATGCCAATCCATGATGTTATGGCATATTTACGCTTAATCGCATTCTTGGTAGCGGTGATATTGAAGACACCAGTATCAAGGGAAGAAGAGGCGATGCCAGTGTCATAATAGACAGAAGGATCTACATTCTCAAGATGGCGTTTTGAGATTTGATCAACACCTCCACCATCTATATCATATAGGCGATTGAATAGGACTGAGTAGTTATCAATACGCTCAACAAGATTGCCATTAATATATACTGATAATGTGCGTATCATTGATCCAGTTAGGCGAGGGAAATGACAATTTGTATCACCAATACCTTCATAATACATACAGAATGTTCGTAAATCTACGAGGGTATTTTGGGGTAGAGCAACTTTGATTGTGTCGTTAGGCTTGATATTATCCCACTTATCTGGGGTCAAACGGACAGATTGTTTGGAGAACCCAGAAAGTGCTTTGACATTATAACTGAGTGCTTTCGGGAATGCGTTAAATTCCATTATATTTTATATTCTACTATATGGTTAGATAATTATTATTTATTATATTTGTTTTATTCATTAGACATCTGTTCCTTTACCCTTGCCTTGTTGTTCTAATCCCCGTCTTATTGATGCTTGTAAAGTAGATACAGCTTCCTTCTTGCGAGTTTTATCATATGGCCCTCGTATGTCTCCCGGTTGAACTCCGCGTCCTCTCCGCATTATTGCATTATCAACATTCACTTCACCGCTTCCCGCTTCAGCGGCAGAAGCAGACGAAGCAGGGATAGAAATAGCAGATGGTCTTAGCACACTCCTTCCAGCTGTTGCAGCTGTCGCAGCTGTCGCAGCTTCGGCAGCGGCTTTAGATCTCTCAGCTAATTTCTTAACAAGTTCAGGGTCTAACACAGTAGAATTAATATCGGTATTAGTAATCATTTCGGTTGCTGTATCAATAAATAATTCATCCATCATACCTTCAAATACTGCTTCGGCATTTCGCTCATCAGCGGCTACCTTATTGAATGCTTCAAAGGGATCAATAGGATCTTTGGTTAGAGCGCTATAGACAACAGTATTTCCATATACTCTATAATATTCCTGCTCCTTAGTAGTTATATATCCACCAACTGTATTTCCCAGAGACTTAATATCAATAGATGTCAATTCTCTATCCATCCTTACCTTCTCTCGTTCGGTAAAGTAAGCACCAGAGAGTTTAGTCTTAATATTAGTTAAGAACTCTTGCCCACTAACATTATTTAAATTAAATAATTTATCAAAGTCCTCTTTCATAGCAGGCCCAGCGGTAAAGTCAGCGCCAATCATCTCAGCTATTTTATTGTTTAGAAATTCATTTGTGGGTTTATTAAGTCGTATTTGGTAGAATAAATTAAATAATCCTATTACAGCATTTTCTATAGCTCCGCTTCTGCTATCTGCAAGTTGTTTTAAGAAATAACTGCTTTGATCTTGATAATTATCATTAAAGAATATTTTAAGCAACATTTGGGCTTCTTGACTAACACTGCTATAATCAACACTTTCTAAACGATTATTGACTGCGATTGCTTCCTTATATTTATCGTCTGCCTCTTGTATTGCAGCGGCATCTCCCATAGGTTCTGGAAATACAGTTGGCACTTGTCCTGCATCCGCTGCATCCGCTGGAGCGGGTGTTGCAATCTTGAGAGGAGGAGCAGCGGTAGCAGCAACTGTAGGCATTCTGTATTGTTGTGCGAGTGCTGCTAACTTACCTGATATAGGACGAGATGACATCCCGGCTGGTGGTGCTGCTGGTGGTGCGATCCCTATATTTTCTGCGTTATTATAAGGATTACGCGACGGTATAACATCACTTGTTTGCACTGCACTTCTTCCATATATCTTATTTGGATTAGCATCCTGCATCGGGTTCAAAGCATCTTCTACATTAAAACTTTCATCGCTTACACGAAGTTTGGGCTCAGTATCTTTGATGTAATAGCGGAATAATTGTTCATTAGTTAGCATATTATTCATCGGGTTCTTATTAGCATCCATTTTCGCGGTTCTTGCGTTTAACTTAGCGAATACTTCCTCAAATGTTGGGCGCTTCTTCTCCTTAGTTTTGGCTGCTTGTTGCAATAATATATTTATTAATGAAGGATTATTGGCGTTTATCATATCTATCTATTATTATTAAAATATTTTAATATATTAAGAAGGTTATAAATATGGTTGTAATTGAGACGAAACTGGAAGGTTTCAATCATAAATTAAGCTATGATAAACTAAACTACCCTCAGTGTTCGTGTGGTAAATGTCCAAGATTTTTCTGGAATATGATGAACATAGGCGCGCGTGGTTCTGGTAAGACTTACACAATAGTACAGATGATAAAGCATTATGAGAAGAATAAAATAATGCGCGATGGAGTAATATATAAACTAAGAACGCATTTAATATCACCGACAATTCAAGCAAATGAAATATACCAATCATTAGATAGTCTTGATATGGATAAGGATGCTCACGAGAATTACAGTGATAAATTATTATTAAGTATCATCGCAGATATTAAAGATAAGAAGGAGAAATACGAAGATTACTTGTTATATAAGAAATATTATGAGAAGGTGATGAAACTTCCTGAGAGCAAGATTGAGAAAGCATATGATGAAAACCCCGATATGTTTGCATTATTGGAACAATATAATTATCAACACCCGAGCGAAATAAGCCTTGCGGAACACAAAGATCCTGAATTAAATATAATAATATTAGATGATTTGGTTGGTAGTGATGCATTTACTCGTAAGACTAAATCAACGCTCGTGAATGCTATGATTAAGAATAGGCACATGGGGATATGCTTTGCTCTTCTTGTTCAGTCTATTCGTGCAGTCCCTAAGAATATCCGCTTAAATTGTTCAGTATTCCAGTTGGCTACATTTAAGAACAAGAAAATGATCCTTGACGATATCTATGAAGAAATAAGTAATGTAATAGGTATAGATGACTTTGAGGAGTTATACGATTATGCTACATCTAAACCTTATGGAAGTTTAATAATAGATACAACGAACGGCAAACGGTTCTTGAGTAATTTAGATAGTGAATTATCGCTCGGGAAGCCTGAAGTCCCTAAAATAATTATCTAATCTTATAGTATAGAATAAATAATAAATGACGGAATGCAATAGGTTTAAGGATTATAAAGCTAATTATTTGGAAATGCCTAAAGATCCCAATACTACAAATATTAATGCATATACACCAATATATGTATTTGATAGTGATAGGAAAGCAGTTCAAACCATTGATGGTTCAGTTCAAGCGGATATCGTAGTTAATAGTGATGATAAGGCTGCACTAAATGAAGATTGTTGTGAAACTAAGAAACTCCTTGATGAAGAACGAGAAACAAAGCGTGAGATGCTTTACAGACAAGCACGAGTTCTATATCCAGAGAAGCCTGAATGGTGTCTCTCTATGGCTGTTGATGCTTTCTTAGAACAAGAAGAGAAGGGAATTGATATAACTACTCATAAATTTGAGAAGGATGTTGAGAAATACTAACACCCGACGACGAGGGCTTATTTATTTTAATATTTATATATAATAGATAATAAATAATATATAAATGACTACATTTGAAAGTGTCGTAAAACCGTTAGAAGATACATATTTAATTTTACAATCACGGACTGCAGTTAAAGCAGGTATATCTTATACTTGGACGCTTAATAGTCCAATAGTAATAAATGAGAACGCTTATTTATCTGTTGTTGAACGATATTATGAAAGTTTTACCACTTCCGCGAATGGTGCATTACCCTATGTAATTCGTTTAGTTCCTAATAGTAGTTCTATCGTGCATCCTGTAAATGCTACACCAGCAACAGCAGTAAATGCAGGCTGTATAATAGATATTGGATATGACCACGAACCAGCATCAAGAGTAATAGAGGTTAAACTTCCATCACAACAAACTATTAACCAAATAACAATAGAATTAACTAAAACCCTATCAGGCAATGCAGTAATCGCATCAGTTCCAGAATTTCTAATCATCGTTAAAATTATAGAACGAGAACCAAGAAATATAAATTATGGCACACTTAATAATATTACACAGCGTAGCAGATTATAATAATCGCTTATAGTAAGATGCCCGAGAAATTTAAGACAATTACTTCATTTATTAAATCAAGCAACCGCGGGACTAATGAAACCGCTTATAATTATAGTATAGATTATCCTGATGGAATTTTAACTTGTGGAGCGGATGAATATATGGAAATCAATGTAGTATCATTTGATATGATAAATACTATGTATAATATATATAGTGATAATAATCAGTTTAAAA
>Ga0315294_10009381_pt1 | contig 10757 bp, 9 predicted proteins | sample YL17G13_40_MG_FD_203626 | JGI IMG/M metagenome (GOLD analysis project Ga0315294, IMG submission 203626) | Sediment microbial communities from Yellowstone Lake, YNP, Wyoming, USA - YL17G13_40 | ecosystem: Environmental > Aquatic > Freshwater > Lake > Sediment | place: USA: Wyoming | collected... | reverse complement strand
TGCCCTTCTTGGCATTGGCTGGCAGATGGGAAATTGCCGCCGCGCTTTTAATTGCCGAGCGATTGGGCAAGGCGCTCCGCAACCCGGCGCGCGATGCGATGCTCTCGTACGCGACCAAAGAAACGGGCCGCGGCTGGGGCTTTGGCTTGCACGAAGCGATGGATCAAATTGGCGCGGTTGCCGGACCTGTGATCGTTACGGTAGTGATTGCCACTCAAAACAATTACCCCGCCGCGTTTGCCGTTCTCGCGATCCCGGCCGTACTCGCGTTATCCGTGCTGCTAACTGCGCGTTGGCTCTACCCGCGCCCGCAGGACTTGGAGCCGATAACATCCGAGCTCAAGACCACGGGATTCCCACGCGCGTACTGGATTTATCTCGCCGCCGTTGCCCTCGTCGCGGCGGGCTATGTGGACTTTCCGCTGATTGCGTATCACTTTGAAAAAGTGGCGTCCGTGCCCAACACGTGGATTCCACTCCTTTATGCGGTCGCTATGGGTGTGGACGCGCTTGCGGCGCTGTTATTTGGCAGGTGGTTTGACCGCGTTGGCATTCCGATCCTGATGGTCGTTTCGCTGATCTCGGCATTCTTCGCACCCCTCGTGTTCTTGGGCGGCTTCACTCTGGCTTTGCTCGGCATGGCGCTATGGGGCATTGGCATGGGCGCGCAAGAATCCATCCTGCGCGCGGCGATTGCCGGAATGGTCTCGCGGGATCGTCGCGGTTCGGCTTATGGTATCTTCAACACGGGCTTTGGACTCTTTTGGTTCCTGGGCAGCGCGTTGATGGGCATTCTTTACGATGTTTCACTGCCCGCGCTCATCGTGTTCTCGGTAGTGATGCAGTTGGCTTCCATTCCCTTGTTCTTCTGGGTCGGCAAGCGGTCTCTGCGATAAAGCATCGCGCGCGCGAGACGCCCGCGCACGATCATATCTCCCGCTGGGCTACAGCGTGGTAGCCCAACGGGAGGAATCAAGTCCGAAGGGAACAAACAATGCTGGTCAAAGAAATCATGCGCTCAACCGTGGTTACAATTCGCCCCGACGCGACGTTGCGTCAAGCCGCCGAGTTGATGCTGGAACACAACATCAATGGGCTGCCCGTCGTGGACGATGCGCGTCGTGTCGTCGGAATTATCGGACTCAAGGATATTTTGCGCGCGCCGACGCCGAGCATTATGCAGGCACAGGTTTCGCGAATGGGTTCGCTGGAAACCAAAGCCGACGCGCTGGACAGCACGACGATTGAGCGCGTCATGGCACGGACGGTCTTTACGGTCAAAGAAGACGACTCGGTGATGACGGCGGTCGCGATTATAGTGAATCAAGGATTGCATCCTGTGCCTGTGTTGCGCGGCGGACAGTTGGTCGGCGTGGTTAGCCGCGCCGACGCGGTACGCGCGATCCTGCATCAGCCGTCTGCGCCTGCGACGATTACGGCAACGGAATGTTAAAGTTGTGGCGTCGTTCCCGACCAAGACAAGTGCCCAACCCTGCCCGTTGGGACGTGTTGCGCGCGCTCCCCAAATCGGGATGTCCGATTTGTCGCGTGCAACGCGAATGGTCACAGCGTTTTTACTTTTGGCTTGTGACGCAAGATTACTACGGCGGGACGATGCCGCAGAAATTGAAACAAGCGGGAGGACTGTGCCGTAAGCACGCTGATAAATTGCTCGAACTCCGTTCGGTCTATACCACTTCGGTGATGTACGAATACTTGGTCAAAGATGCGATTGCCAAATTGCAGGTGGTCGCGGAAGAGGCGCGGCGCGCCGCGAGCCAGCCCTCGCGCAAGCCGCCCCGTTTCTCGACGCTGCCGACAGGCGAATGTCCTGCCTGCGCGGACGACCGCGAAGTGGTCGAAAGCACCGTGCGCGAACTCGTCGCCGGGTTGAGCGATGGCGCGATTGCCGAGAAATTTCGCGCAGGTGATGCGCTGTGTATGCCGCATTTTCACCGCGCGGTTGAGTATGCGACACCTGATATTGTCGTTCTACTCGCCCAGACCCAAATCGCCAAGTTGAATGCCCTGACCAACGATTTCACAGAATACTTTCGCAAGGTAGATTATCGCTTTGCGAACGAGCCAAAGGGAGACGAGCAAACCGCGTGGCAGCGCGCGATCACGCGCTTGAGCGGAGAAACCGAGTGAATGGTTCACGTGGAAGATTAGGATGGCTACATTTGCGGCGGTAGAATTAATTTTGTGCGTCAGCGTCATGCCCCAAGAGGTGTTTTTTCAATGACTTTCCACAGTATCTTATTTGAAAGAGCTGAAGACAGCATCAAAGAATCGCTGGAACAGCCCGCGTTTTTTGCCGACCTGAATCTAGATCAGGTGATAGACGCCACTGCGGCGCGCAAGCAGACATACAACCTGAAGCCGTTTTTTTACACGCCCCTGCGCAACGCCGAGACCATCCGCTATCGTCATGAAGTGATGCGGGATATGGAAGATGCGACGCTGATGGCGCACATTCAATCCTTTGCCGAGAAAATGATCCTGGTACGCCGTTATCTAGCGCTGGTGGAGAAATTGGATTTCGATTACCACAAAAAAGGATGGTTCTTGGAGGCAGCGTTGGTCTATTGTGCCGCCGCGACCGAACTGGCGCGCGACCTGAGCCAGGCGAACTTGCAATCGCGCGGCTTTTTGGCGTTTCGCGAATACGTGACGCACTACGTCCAGTCGCCAGAGTTTCAGCCGCTGTTGGAGGAGGCGCACAAGGTCCAAGACGGGCTGTCGGACGTGAAATATTGTGTGATTATCCAAGTCGGCAAGTTCAAGGTCCGGAAGTATGAAGGAGAGACGGATTACAGCGAAGAGGTGGTGAAAACCTTTGAGAAGTTCAAGCAGGGCGCGGTGAAAGATTACCGAGTCGATCTTGACAAAAGATCGGGCATGAACCATATCGAAGCGCAAATTTTGGATTTTGTCGCCCGGCTGTATCCCGAACATTTTGCCGCGCTCGATCAATTTTGCGCCGGTCACAGCCAGTTTGTGGATGAGACGATCCGCGTTTTCGATCGCGAAATTCAGTTTTACATCGCCTATCTGGAATTTGTCGCCGACATCAAACGCAAGGGGCTGACGTTTTGTTACCCGCAGGTCAGCGCAACCAGCCGCGAAGTGCACGATTATGACGGATTCGACCTGGCGTTGGCGCACACCCGGCTTTATGCAGACAAGCCAGTGATCTGTAACGATTTTTTCCTGAAAGAGCCGGAGCGCATTATCGTTGTCTCGGGTCCGAATCAAGGCGGCAAAACCACCTTCGCCCGCACCTTCGGGCAGTTGCACTATCTCGCCAGTCTCGGCTGTCCCGTGCCGGGCAGAGAGGCGCGGCTCTTTCTGTTCGATCAGATTTTTACGCATTTCGAGAGAGAGGAGGACATCAGCAACCTGCGCGGCAAATTACAAGATGACCTGGTCAGGATTCACTCGATTCTAAACCAGGCGACATCAAACAGCATTATCATCATGAATGAGATTTTTACTTCCACCACCGTTCAAGACGCGATTTTTCTAGGCAAAGAGATAATGGAGCGAATAATCCAACTCGATTCGCTGTGCGTGTTCGTCACATTCCTCGATGAATTGTCGTCTTTGAGCGAGAAAACCGTCAGCATGGTCAGCACCGTGGTTCCCGAAAACCCGGCAGTGCGAACCTTCAAAATTGTCCGCAAGCCAGCCGATGGGTTGGCTTATGCCCTTTCGATTGCCGAAAAATACCGCCTGACCTACAAGCAGATCAAGGAGCGCATCGAAGCATGAAGGTTTTCCTGATGTATCGCGATCGGGATTTCGACCCCAAACAGAAATTCCCGTTCAATGAAGCCGCGTTGACTCAAGACCTAGAACTGAATACATTGTTCAGCGCCATGACGCGGGGAGATGAATTTCTACTCGACGTGGCGAAGCAAGCCGTTTTGTCCGGGCTGAGCGATCCGGACGCCATCCGTTATCGCCAGGAGATTCTCAAGGACTGCCTGAAAAATCCCGCCATTGTGAGGGAAATCTACCATATCCCGATAGAGTCAATGGCAAATAAACGAAGAGATTGGCTGGGTATTTACAGCCGATACACAGATGGAATACTCAGTAGTGCGGTAGCCATGATGCAGATGTTTGTGGGTCTGCTCAAAAAATTAAGGAGCATTGCGGACGAACACGCCGATCAATTCAAGTCGGAGGGTTTTGCAAGATTTTTTGCGATGATTAAGCAGGAACTGGACGATGACTATTTCGGCGTCGTAGAAAATCATCTCAAAACACTGAAATTCCGCGGCGGCGTTTTGCTAAGCGCCGAATTGGGAGATGGAAATGAAGGTACGCATTACATCCTTCGCAAAACCAACCACGACGGTCGGAATTGGATGAAGCGCGTCTTTGCTCAGAAATCACCGGTCTATTCCTTTTCTCTTGCTCCCCGCGATGATCACGGCGCGGGAGCGCTTGGGGAATTGAGGGATAGGGGCATCAACCTGGTTGCTAACGCGGTTGCCCAGTCCGCCGATCACATTGATAGTTTTTTCAATACGTTGCGGATCGAACTGGCTTTTTACATCGGCTGCTTGAATTTATATGAACAACTTGCCCCAATGGGAGAGCCAATCTCCATCCCCCACCCTGTGGATTCCATTCAACGCAGTCACTCTTTTACGGGATTGTACGATGTATGCTTGGCGCTAACCATGAAACAAAAGGTGGCAGGCAATGATATGAACGCCGATAGCAAAGACCTCGCCGTCATCACCGGCGCTAACCAGGGCGGCAAATCCACTTTTTTGCGAAGCATCGGCTTGGCTCAATTGATGATGCAATGCGGAATGTTTGTGCCGGCGGAGTCTTTTTGCGCCAATATCTGCGCGGGTATTTTCACGCACTACAAACGGAAAGAGGACGCTGCGATGAAGAGCGGCAAATTGGACGAAGAACTCAGCCGAATGAGCAACATCGTGGACCATCTAACTCCAAATTCCATGGTGCTCTTTAATGAATCATTCGCCGCGACAAACGAAAGAGAAGGCTCGGAGATTGCAAGACAGGTCGTCAACGCATTATTGGAGAAGCGTATCAAGGTTTTCTTTGTGACGCATTTATATGAATTGGCGCACGGCTTTCATGACAGGAAAATGGAAAACGCCATTTTCCTGCGGGCGGAAAGGCAAACCGATGGAGGACGGACTTTTAGATTGATCGAAGAAGAACCGTTGCAGACCAGTTTCGGTGTAGATTTGTATCAGAGGATATTCGGCGGAAACGGGGCACAGCTTGCTCGCCCACTCGGAAGCCACGATTGACCGCTTGCGCGCGGAGAACGAGCGGCTCAAAGCCGAACCCGGGAAAAAATCCTGACGATGCCAGAGCCAGCGACGTTCGACGTTCTCGTCGAGCAACCGCATACCGACGCGAACGAGTACGCCTATGACGCGTCCGCGCACGCCGTTCGATTAGAACGCGTTGTGCGCGTTAGCGAGCCCACGTTCGCGGATCGCGGTATCGTCGCGGACGCGGTGACGCCGCGCGGCGAACCCTTGCGCGCGTACTTGATTTCCGACTTGGCGGTGTCTCCGCACGCGCGCGTCGCCGCGCACGCGGTCGGCGCGCTCGAGTTTGCGCGTGGCGAGTTACTTGACCGCGTGATCGTTGCCGTACCGCACGCGGACGCGCGCTATGCCCACGCGCGTTCGTTCAACGATTTGCCTGCGCCCCATCGCGCCGCGCTGCAACGACTGATTGCAGAATCGGCGCGCTGGCTGGACACGCAATTGGCTGAGGAGTTGGTGCATCTGGCGCGTCAGCGCGCACGGCTCGCGCAGGTCGAACAGGGCGAACATGAAAGAACGCGACCCGCGTGGGAAGCGGATGATTCGCGCGCGATGCTCAATCAACTTGCCCGCGAGACTGACCTTCACACTCAAGCCGAATTGGCATTATTCACGCTGCCCTACCGATTCCAGCAGTACGTTCGTCTGTGCTTGACCCACAACGAACGCATCATCTATTGGGCGCATCGCCCGCGCTTTGCCGTCAGTCACTGGGCGCGCATCAGAAGCAAGAGTTTGCGCGAAGGACTGCTACTCGTTACTGACCAACAACTACTGTGGATTATCGAACCCGTCGCGCCCACCGTCCCGGTCGAGGGTTATGGCTACGTCGCGCGCACGACCGCGCTAGAATTGCTCGCGGGTGCGAGCATCGAACAGAAAGAACGCTACGCGATTTTGCGCGTTGCCAGCACCAACGCCATCGGCGAAAGCGTGACATTCTCCATCGAGTTTCCCGACACGGCGTGCGATGAACTCCCCCAAGTCGTTCGTCTGCTCCGCGCGTTCGCGCCGCGCGCCAACGATTGCCGGTTGCGCCGCGTCGTCATTCCGCGCCCACCCACGATTCGCTTAGACGACCCGATGGAAAGCGATCATGCCAAAACCGCCGCCACCATCGAGCATCTCCAGAACGCGCTTGCCACGCAATTGAACAACGAGACGATTTGCGCGCAGGCATTTGTTCCCGCGTGGGCAGACGGTGGCGCGAAACTGCTGACCGTCACGCATCGAAACCTCCGTTTCACTTCGCTCAATACAAGTCCGACTGTCTACGATGTTCGAACCATCGCCGCGATTGAGATTTGCTTTTCCGTCTTGGGTTCATGGTTCCGGGTGGTCTTTCCCTCAGGTAAACCATTCGAACTCGCGTTTCCTCTCACCGCTTTCAAAGGGTTCAACGCCTGCTGGCTCGCGCTTCGCCAAATGAGTTCCGTGCTGCTCACGCTCACCCCGCCAACTTGACAAACTAGATGATTTTGCCTATTATATGATTAAATCATATAGTAACGGATGGTGAATGAGCGATGTGTGACCAACGACGCAGACGCGACCGGGGCTGTCGGTGCGGCAGACAGGTGCGGGGCTTTATTCAGCCGCGCTTGCTCCTGCTGCTGGCAAAACAAGCCACGCACGGCTACGATTTGATGGACGCGCTGCGTTCCACCGAGGGACTGGAAAACCTCGCCGACCCAGGAATGTTGTATCGCACGCTCCGTCAATTCGAGGAAGAGGGCTTGGTCAGTTCAATCTGGGATACACCGGAACGCGGACCCGCGCGGCGCGTCTACCAACTTACTGCCGCGGGACGCGAGTATCTCGAATGGTGGAGCGCCGACATCCGCAAGACCCGCGAACAACTGGATCAGTTCCTCGCCGAGTACGAATCCATCACCACCGCTCAATCGTCATCCCAAGCCAAACGAAAAAGGAGGTAACGATGTGTTGTGAAGAACGGCATCAGCATCGGCACGGGTGCGAATGTGGCAAAAGTGAAAGCGCGTGCGACTGCGGCTGTGGCCGCGATTGCGATTGCGGCTGCGAATGTGGTTGCGGACACGGCAAGTTCCATCGCCGCCATCAGACCAAAGCCGAACAGATTGCCGAACTGGAAAAGTACCTGGCAGAATTAAGGACCGAGGTACAGGCAGTCGAAGAGCGGCTAGCCGAACTCCGCAAGTAAATCACGCGTTCAACCGCAGTATCCAAATCGTAACCGATTAAGACCGGTCACGCGTTTCAGATGGCGAGTCGGTAGAGACCCAACTCGCCATCTGTTTTTTGGCATGGAATTGAACAAAGGTTACACTAGTTTTTGACTGGATTTTGACCGCTATTTGCTAATCTATCATCGGAGACTTTGCGTTCTCCAGATTTCAGAATGCAAAGAGGCAGACAAAGAAGGAGGAGCCAAAGATGGCAATCAAGATCAAGCACCCCGTCCCCAGCGACATCGAAATCGCACAAGCATGCAAGTTGAAACCGATTCTTCAAGTCGCGGAAGAAATCGGGTTGAAAGAGAAAGAACTGGAACTCTTCGGACCGTACAAGGCGAAGGTTCACCTCGACGTGCGCGACCGTCTCAAACGGCGCAAGCAAGGCAAGTACATTGACGTGACCGCGATCACGCCGACCCCGCTCGGCGAAGGCAAAACCACGACGACCTGCGGTCTCTCGCAAGCGCTCGGTTTTGTGTTGAAACAAAACGTCATCACCTGCATCCGTCAGCCCTCGCAGGGTCCGACCTTCGGCATCAAGGGTGGTGCCGCCGGTGGTGGGTACTCGCAGGTCGTGCCGATGGAAGATTTCAACCTTCATCTCACCGGCGACATTCACGCGGTCAGCGCGGCGAATAACCTGCTCGCCGCGGCGATTGATTCGCGCATTCTCCACGAGCACGAAACCCCTGACGACGAAAAACTCGCGAATGCCCTCTGCCCCGATGGTTACATCGCTCCAGCCATTCACAAGCGCATGGCAAAAGTGGGGATTGACCCGAAGAAGAAATTCGAAGAGTTGACGCCCGAAGAAAAACGCCGCCTCTTCCGCCTCGACATTGATCCCGCCAGCATCACCTGGCAGCGCGTCGTGGACATCAACGACCGCCACCTGCGCCGCATTCAAATCAACCTGGGCGACGACGAAAAGGGCAAGGGACTCGAACGCTTCACCGGCTTTGACATCTCCGTCGCGTCTGAAGTGATGGCGATTTTCGCGCTCACGACCGGGATCGAAGACCTGCGCGAGCGATTGAGTCGTATCGTCATCGGCACGAGCAAGAGCGGCGAGCCGATTACCGCCGAGGATTTGTGTGTCGCCGGCGCAATGACCGTCTTGATGAAAGACGCGCTGATGCCGAACCTGTTGCAGACGCTCGAAGGGACGCCGGCGTTCGTGCACGCCGGTCCGTTCGCGAACATCGCGCACGGCAACAACTCGATTGTCGCCGATCAGATCGCGGTGAAACTGGGCGATTACGTCGTCACGGAATCCGGCTTTGGCGCGGACATTGGCATGGAAAAATTCATGGACGTCAAGTGCCGCTACTCTGGCTTGATTCCCAACACCGTCGTCATCGTGGCGACGATTCGCGCGCTCAAGATGCACGGCGGCGGGCCAAAAGTCGTCGCCGGTCGCCCGCTTGACAAAGCGTACACCGCAGAGAACTTGCCGCTGCTCGAAAAAGGCATGGGCAATCTGCTCAAGCACGTCGAGAACGCCAAGATGTTCGGCGTGCCGGTCGTCGTTGCGATCAACTCGTTCAAGTACGACACGAAAGAGGAAGTCAAACTCGTCAAGCGGCTGACCGAAGAAGCCGGCTCGGTCGCCGTCCCCTGCACGAACTGGATGCACGGCGGCAAGGGCGCGGTCGAACTCGCCGAAGCGGTGATGGACGCCTGCAAGCAGTCCAACCACTTTGAATTTCTCTACCCGCTCGACTGGTCCATCAAGAAGAAAATTGAAACGATCGCGACCAAGATTTACGGCGCGGACGGCGTAGATTATCTGCCCGAAGCCGAAAGGAAAATCGAACTCTACACCCGCCTTGGCTTCGACAAACTGCCGATCAACATGGCGAAGACACACCTCAGTCTCACGCACGATCCCGCAGTGAAGGGTCGCCCCACCGGCTGGCGTCTGCCGATTCGCGACATTCGTGCGTCCGTCGGCGCAGGATTCCTCTATCCACTCTGCGGCGCGATGCGCACGATGCCTGGCTTGCCCACACGCCCGGTGTTCTACGATGTGGATTTGGATTTGAAATCGGGCAAGGTTCTGGGTCTGTTCTAAACCTAATGAGCCAATGAGCCAATGAGCCAACGGTTTTGGCAAATTGGCTCGTTGGATAATTGGCTAATTGGGAATTTATGAAATTACTCGCTGTCGTTAACGGCGAATATGGGCGACGGCAAGCCCACAACATCCGCGAGCACGGTCCCAAAGATTGGGAGGTGCACGAATGGACCGCGCCCGCGTATTTTCCGATTGTTATTGACGACCCGATTGACTTTTTGCCCAGCCAATTGCCACCCGCCGAGTTGATCCTCGCTCTCGGCGAGCATCCCGGCATCGCGGAACTCTTGCCCGACATCTGCAAAATGACCGGCGCACGATCACTGATCGCGCCGGTTGATCGCGTCGAATGGCTTCCCAAAGGGCTGATGAATCAACTGCGCGGCTGGCTCACCCAAGTCGGCGTCGTCAGCGTTTTTCCCAAACCGTTCTGCTCCCTCACCGAAGCGAGTTACAATTTGCGCGGACAGCGCGTTTTGTACAGCGATGTGCTGATTTCCGAATTCGCACACTATTTTGGCAAGCCGCGCGTGACCGCGACGGTTGACGAAGCATCGAAAACGATTGCCAGCGCCAGCGTCGAACGCGATACGCCGTGCGGCGTGATGCGCTACATCGCGGAGAACATCGTCGGGCGCAAAGTGGACGATGCCGAGTACGAAGCCGGGATGCTGCATCATCACTATCCCTGTCTCGCTTCGATGGGCATTGACAATGATTACAGCGACACGCTGCTGCACGTCAGCGGCAATCTCGCGCGCGACGCGTTCGCGGAAGCGGTCAAGCCGTACCGGGAGACGATGTATTTCAAGCCGGAAGGGTTTGTGGAAGAGAAAAAGTGAAACGTGATGCGTGACCCTGGCATGGCTGTGGCGCACTTTGCCACAGTCACGTTCCCGCCAGGGCAAGCGTACGTGAACCGTGAATTACGCATCACGCATCACCGAACACGACCGGGGTTATGATTGCCCCAGCAAAATTTCTGACGAAGGAGATTGGCGATGAGTGCACTCAGCACGTTACTTCCACTCGCCTCGAGCATTTTGAGTTTTGTCTTCGCGGCGGCGGTTTTCAAGCGGTACTCGACTCGACCGACGCACAAGCATCTGCTCGTGTGGGGTATCGGCTTGGTGT
>Ga0315294_10009376_pt1 | contig 10759 bp, 12 predicted proteins | sample YL17G13_40_MG_FD_203626 | JGI IMG/M metagenome (GOLD analysis project Ga0315294, IMG submission 203626) | Sediment microbial communities from Yellowstone Lake, YNP, Wyoming, USA - YL17G13_40 | ecosystem: Environmental > Aquatic > Freshwater > Lake > Sediment | place: USA: Wyoming | collected... | reverse complement strand
TAATATTTATTTCGTTTATTAAATTTGTTTTATACGATTCTATATTTCTTTTTATAATAGAAACATTAGATTCAATCGTTTTTTTATTATTATCAATATAAGAAACTTCTAAATATGAAGCTTTTATTTTATCTTTGTTTTCTTTAATTAAATCCTTTGTTACTTCTAAATAAATCCTGTACTTCTCAAGGTTAAGTAAGTTTTCTACAATCTTTCTTTTTTCAATAGCTTCAAGTTCTAAGAAACAAGAATTATTATCATCTGTAAAAATACAAACATTTAAAAAAGATTCATAAGAAAGGCCAATGATATTATTAATTAATTCTTGAGTAGAAGGCATTCCTCCCAATGTTATCTCTGTAGAGTCATCCCAAATACTATCATCACTTTTCCATACTCTTAAAGAATCAGGTTTTCTTGTTCTTATTATTTTATAATTATCAAATGTTACCTCTACATTAAGTTTCTTAGCATTCTTATTGTTAATGATATCTTTATGACTTATTTTCTTGGGAGATTTAATTGGTTTACCATAAAAACAATAAGTTAATATCTGAGGAATAGTTGATTTACCAGAGCCATTTGAAGAAAATTTGCCATTTTGATCTACTACATCTTTATTAATTCCATTTATAAGAATAATATTATTGTATTGTTCAAAATCAATTTCAATTCCTTTATTTCCAAAACAGAAAAAATTTTGTGCTTTTATTTTTTTAAAATTCAGTTGTTTCATTTTTATTTTTCAAAGTATCTTAAGTTTGCCACAGTCTTCTCGCCAACTATAAACTAAATCTTTATTTTCTTCAAATAAAATATTGCTTAGTTCTTTTTCTTTTTCGATTCCATCTTTAAAATTTATAAAATTTGGCTTTTGATATCTGAATAAAAATTCGCTATTCAAATAATCAAATTCAATTTTATAATCCATAAATTCTAATTTATTAATGCTTTTTATTTTTATATCTAATCCATTTACAACTCTTTCAAAAAATAAACTTTCTTCTATTTTATTATAAATTGAAAAATTATTTTTTAATATATCATAAAAAGAATTTATTTCTTTCCATGTTTTCTTTTTGGCTACAATTACTCTTGTGTTAATTTTGTTGTAAGATTTAATACCTAAAATATTAGTATTGTATTTTATAAATGCATCATAATTATCATCAATAACTTCAAATTTCTGTATTATTACATTGTTTTGAACTGAAGCATAGTAATCATCATCATCTCCAGAACAATTACTGAAATATTGACAGCAACTTTCTAAAAAAGAATAATCATAAAAACAACAATCTTTAATTGGCAACCTTGAAAGATTCATTTCATCAATATTTTTCTTGACACTAACAATCAAGTTGCCAGAATATTTTAAAACATATTTGTAATATGCAATAAGATTAAATGTTATGTTGGAATTATAAGTATCATAATTCAAAGGAATTATTATTTTTTTAATCATTTACTTTTTCGCTCATTAATTTAATTATTTTATTTCCTATTTCTGCTAAAATAGTCTTATCCAAAGACTTAATATCTTGTTTTTCAACATACATAGAAATTAATTTTTCATCATTTAACATTAAAGACTTTGCATCTTCTATTATGGTTTTATCTAAACTAGTTGTTTCATCTTTAACTGAAACACTTTTTATTTGAAAAGATAAAATATCACAGTTTTCTTTTATGAAATCTGAAAATTCCTTGGTTTTAAATGATGAAACATCAGTGCTTAGAAGGCATACAAAATTATTCTTTAATTTATCTGTCTTAATTTTTTCAATTTCATTTTCATAAATATAAATGTGTCTTGGGCTAAAATCATTAATTACATATTTTTTTTCATTTTTATCAGTATCAAGAATTATAATGTGTTTTTGTTCTCCTGATTCTCCAAAAGATAACTCAAGTGGAGATCCAATGTACTCGACATTCTTTGCCAAAGCTTGTCCTTGGTGATAATGACCAAAAAAAGAATGTTTGTAATGAAGAAATATATCCTTTGATATTTTTACCATTTCTCCATCATGTTCAATAATTACATCTGATATATTGCCAGAAGAATTTAATACTGCTCCATCTATTGAAATGTGGCCAATTAAGTATTTTTCATTTAATTTATCATTAGAAAAACTTTTCATGGAATCTAATGGATCATGCGTAAACGGCAAGAAATCCCATGTAGAATTCTCAACAACAATTGTTTCTGGGCTTGAAACAACTTTAAAACCTTCTATGGATTGAAAAGGATAAACCCCACTTATACTTGTGTTTTCATTAAACCACAAATCATGATTTCCCAATAAACAATAAAAATTAATTCCAGAACCTTTTAAATTACCACTTAAAATATTATAAATTTGATTGTAAACAAATATATCTATCTTTTGTCTTTCATGTAAAATATCACCGCCAAATATTATACTTTTAATATTTTCTTTCTTAGCTGTATCAAAAACCCATTGCAATGCTTTTAAACAATCATTTAACCTATCGTAGGATTTTTTATGATTGTGAATATGAATGTCTGAGAAAAGCAGTATTCTGGCCATGGAATCTTTCTTGAAAGACTAAAGCCTTAAAATAATGATATTTTCTAATTTTGTCAATGTAAACTATTTTTTATTTTTACTAAAGAAATCTTCTAAATGATCATAAGCATCTTCTAAGTTTATATTTGGAGCTTTTAAAGCACTAACATCACCAGCTGGTGCTGCACCACCCATAGCATCCATAGGAGGAGCACCGCCACCACCACTTGCAGCAGGAACAGGAGAAGAAACAGAAGAAGGAGCAGAAAGTGCAGCTGCATCACCAGCACCGCCAGCAGGAGGCATTGCACCAGCACCGCCAGCAGGAGGTGGAGGAGGCATTCCACCAGCAGGTGGTGCTCCTAATGCAGGTGCATCTGCTTCTGCAAGAATATTAATATATTCTAAAAAATTAATCATTTGTTTACTCCAGTTAGTGTTTTAATTTTATCAAGCATTTCTCTTTTTTTATTAATTAGTGCTGGTTGAAATTTTGCTAAAATATTAGCTATGCCTTCAGGATTTTTTAAAGCAGCATCATTAACATCAGCAGGAGTATTAGCTTGATATTCAGTTGCAGCTTGTTTGATTAATGGTGTTAAAGTATCATTTGGCGGTGGTGTAGTACCTTGTTTTACAGATTTTACAGGCACAGAACTAATTGGCTTTACCGAACCACTTGGATTAACTAATCCACCCATGTCTTCACTTAACCATTTTTTGAAATTCATTTCCATAATAATATGTAGTTAAGTATTATTAATTTTTTTTGGTAGGAATATAAACAAAAAATTATTAAATTTTATTTTTAAAAAAGTAAATAAATTGTTGTTATTTGTTAAAATAAAAAGGATAATTTTTTATGTTACAAGAAAACTTGAATTTAATTGTTAACAAAGCAAATAAAATTTTTAAAAATACTGAAGAAGTCGAAAGACAACACAGTCAAATGCAGCAAAAAATCCAAGAAATAATACATTCAAATAATAACAATAAAGAAGAGAAAATTATCAAAGCTTACGAAGACATGCAGAAACTTATTAATATTTAATTACTTAGATTTCTGACCTCTTTCTTTTATTTGCAAATAAAACATATAACTTTCTTTATTGCCAGGTATTAAACTTTTAGGTGATTGCCTGTAAGAAATTATTAATTTATTATTATTATTTTCAAAATTAATCAATTCCTTCATCCTAGAAAGAATACTGGCAATAAATTCTTTAGTGCCAGTAATTCTGATACCATCTTCCTGAATGGTAGTTCCTTTGTGACTATAAGGAATAGGCTTTAATTGAATCGGTGAATTACCAGCAACACTTCTCCAAAAAGTTAATATTTCATCTTTGCTTGCTTTCCAAGCTTTATTTTTTAATTTTGTTTTATCTGCTTGGTAAACTGCCTTTTGAGCAACAGTCTGTGAAGTAGCAGCATCAGTTGGCGTAACTGGAATTGGTGTTGTTGACACTAATTCAACTTCTTCTTTTAACCATTCATTATATTTCTTCATAGTATATTTATTAATTGAATAAATAATTTGCTTTTTTAAATTTACTTTTTTATAATAAAACCTTATCTCAAGGAAAAATTATGTCAGTTAAAATAATTGTCAAAAATGATATAAGTCAAGTGGTTACAGCAGATACAACTGTAAAAGACATGCTTTGCACCTGTTTAAAGTTCAGAGAAAGGAATTATTTTCACAATAGACTTTATAAACAAAAAATTTGGGATGGGTTTACATCATTTTTCAACCAAATTTCTGGTAAATTTCTTACAGGGTTATTACCAGAAATATTAATGGCATTAAAATTAAAAAATATAGATTATGAAATTGATGACCTTAGAGATAAATTTGACTTTATAATTAAAGAAATTGATGAAAACTTCTTAAATCAATGGCTTCCAGAAGGAATTGATAAAATAAAACTAGAAGATTATCAAGTAGATTTTACCAACCAAGCTGTCAAACATCAAAGAGGAATTGTGTTTGCTCCTACAAGCTCTGGTAAAGCACAACCTTACAATTCGTTGATTGCTACTCAAAATGGCTTTGTTAAATTAAAAGATTTAAAATTAAAAGATAAAGTATGTGTTCCAAACGGTGGATATGCAGAATTAAAAGGAATATTCCCACAAGGAAAAAAGAAAATAGTTCAAATAACATTCAATAATGGTGATGTTGTTGAATGCTGCGAAAATCATTTGTGGAAAGTAAAAATAAATAAAGAAACAAAGGTTGTTGAAGCAAAAGACTTAATAAATGAAAAAAACAAAGTATTTGTTCCAGTTCCAAAAAGAGTTGATTTCCTAGAAAAACAAACAAAAACAGAGCCTTATTTTTTTGGATTGATAATAAGTAATGTTATTAATTATGAAAAAAATAAATTAGCTAAAGAAACAATAATACCAGATGAATATTTATTTAATTCTTATGATAATAGAATTAAATTGTTATGTGGATTATTAGATGGAAGATCTTTATTTGGCAAAAGATCAATTTATTATGTTTCTTATTCAAAAACATTAAATGAACAGATCAAACAACTAGTACAATCTCTAGGTGGAATAACTTACACAAAATTAAAAATAAGAAAAAATAGAATGATTTTTCTTACAGGAATTATCTTGCCAAAAGAAATAATTCCATTTCTAGATATAGAGAAAGCGAAAACTTATAAAAGTTTATCTTATTTTAAACCAATAAGATATATTGATAAAATTGAATATACAGAAAAAAAAGATTGTGCATGTATTAGTGTTGATCATCCAGATCAATTATATTTAACTAATAATTTTGTTGTAACTCATAATACTTTTATATTAACAAGCATTATAAAATGCCTTCCTCCTAATACTCCTATTTTAGTTGTTCAAAATCGCAAATCACTTGCTATCCAAAACTACAATGAATTAATAAAATGGGGATTCAAAAATGTAGGAAGGCTTTATCATACTTATAATCAACCAAATCTTATTACTGTTGCCACTGTTCAGTCTTGTAGCAAAATAGCTAAATTATTACCAAAGTTTAAAGTTCTTATTGTTGACGAAATTCACGATATGATGAGCAAGACCCCCAAAGCTGTTTATAAGAAAATGATTAATTGTGGCATTAGAATAGGCTTAAGTGCCACACCTTTTAAGTACGGAGAGACGGACAAAGTACAAAAATATTATGTGAAAGGGTTTTTTGGCCCAGTCCTCAAGACAACTTCTACTGAAAGTGGAATATTAACTACCAAAGAACTTCAAGACCGTGGAAGACTATCTAAAAGCTCTTGCTTCTTTATTAAAATAAAAGGAGAAAAATTAGACCATGTAATTTATCAAGATGCAGTACAACATGGCATTGTAGAAAATCACTATTTCCACGATATAGTTGAGAATCTTGCTAATAAATGCACAGGAAGAACATTGATTCTTGTTGACCGAATACAACATGGAGATATCTTAAAATACAGATTGCCTAATGCTTTCTGGGTTAAAGGTGAAGATAATAATGAAACAAGACAAGAAGTTATAGACCAACTTCAAAAAGCACAAGGAAATGTAATTGCAATTGCTACACAACAAATATTCAACACAGGTATCAATGTTTTTATACACAACCTCGTGAACTCGTGCGGTGGGTCAGCTGACCATTTAATTATTCAACGCATGGGTAGGGGATTAAGAACTGCTAAAGATAAAAGTGGTTTAAATTATTATGACTTCTTATTTGAAAATAATGAATATTTAGAAAAACATTCAGAGAAAAGAATAAGTATATTACACAAACAAGGACATAAAATTAAAATATTTGACTCTATAGATGATCTACCATGTTAAATATAGATAAATTAGAAAAACCATTTGAAGAAATTAAAGGCACTGAATCAATAATATTTTTTTGTGATTATTGTGGTAAGGAATCACAAAGAACTAAAAAAAGTTATTTAAATGGTCACAAAAACATAAAAAAAGATTGTTGTTGTTTAATTTCTTGTGTTAATCAAAAAATAAAAGAAGTTAATTTAGAAAAACATGGAGTAGAACATACAAGTAAATTACCTGAAGTGCAAGGAAAAAGGAACCGAACAAGTTTAGAAAGATATGGTTGTGAAATACCTTTAGCTTCAGTAAAAATAAAAGAAAAAATAAAACAAACAAATTTGGAAAGATATGGTGTTGAAAATGTTATGCAATCTGCAAGTGTAAGAGAAAAATTAAAAGAAGCTATGGTTAAAAAATATGGTGTTGAACACCAAATGTATTTATTGAAAACAAAAGAAAAAATCAAAGAAACAAATTTAGAAAGATATGGTGTTGAACACACCTTTCAAGTTGAAGAGTTTAAAGAAAAAGCAAAATTAACTATAGTAAAAAAATATGGTGTAGATCATGCAAGTAAATTACCAGAAACACAAGAAAAAAAGAAACAAACAAACTTAGATAAATTTGGCGTTGAACATCCTTTGCAATCACCAGAGATTCGAGAAAAGGCAATACAAACAAATATAGAACGCTATGGTTCTCCATATCCAACACACAAATTCGGCAAGACTCAAAAAGAAATACAAGATTGGATTAATTCGTTTGGTTTTAACTTTCAATCAGATCATACGGTTTTGGCTGGTAAAGAGCTTGATCTATATGATTCTAAATTAAATTTTGCTATAGAATATTGTGGTTTATATTGGCATCATGAAAATTCACCTCAACCAAGACCAAGTAACTACCACATCAGTAAGTTTAATACTTGCAAAGAAAAAGGCATTCAACTTATAACGATTTTCGAAGATGAATGGCTTAACAATCAAGAAGTAATCAAAAGTGTAATTCTCAGTAAACTTGGAGTTTTCGAAAAAAGAATATATGCAAGAAAGTGTATAGTAAAAGAAATCAGTAAGAAAGAATTTACTGATTTTTGTGATAAACATCATGTGCAGGGTGGTAATTCTTTAGCAAAAGTTTGTTTTGGTTTGTACTACGAAAATGAATTAATTGGTGTAATGGATTTAGGTGTTCATCATCGTAAGCAAGTAAAAAGTGAAATGGTTTTAACAAGATTGTGTTTTAAAGCTGGCTATCAGATAGTTGGTGGTGCAAGTAAACTATTTTCACATTGTGTTAATTGGTGCAAGAATAATGGAATCAAGAAGATAATAAGTTGGAGTGATAATAGGTGGAGTAATGGTTCTATTTATAAAAATTTAAACTTTATATTAGAACAAGAATTAGGTTCTGATTATGCATATGTAAACATTGATAATCCAAAAGAAAGAATAAGCAAACAGAGTCAAATGAAATGTAATACTGGATGCCCTAAAGATAAAAGCGAAAAAGAATGGGCGTTAGAAAATGGTTTAAGCAGAATATGGGATTGTGGTAAGGTTAGATGGGTATTTATTATAAATTAAGTTTTTACTTAAAATTTACAAACCTTAATTATATATAAATTAAATTGTTTTATATAAAAAAGGAAAAAAATGAAAAGCTTCAATCAGTTTGTTAAAAGTCGAAACAGTAAATTCCTAGAATCTTTTAGTGCTATGATGCCAAACAGTGCAGCTGATTCAACTAATTCAGTTACACCATCTAATTCACAAAATGAAGAATCATTTCCAGCACCAGATCCTAAAGCTGTGCGTAAATGGGCTATGATAGTAGAATCATTAAATGAAATTGCATCACATCTCGGAAGAGCTTTAAACCTGTACACAGGTATGTTTGACGAAAGAATAATTCCTAGTGTAAATTCAGGTAAAAGACATGGTAATGATTTTAATATTTTTACAGATTTTCTAGCTGATTATCTAGGTTGTTGGCATAATGGAAAAATGATAAGGAAACCGCATTCTGATGATCCAAATAGAATTGAATTTTTTCATAAAGCAAATGAAATTGCAAATAGCATAGACCCAAATCAACATCGTCAAGCAGTTGAGGATTTACTTAAAAACCTTGAAGAACATCCAGAACAATACTCTAGAGGTGGGATGAATGGCCCATCTATGAGAAATTCTTTAAGACAACTTAACAGCTTAGTTTAAATAAATATTACAAAATCAATAAGAATATGATGAATTTTAAAGAATGGTTTAATGAATCTGCAATTGCAATGAGTCCTTGGGAAGCCATGGAAATAATGCAATTGCAAGATTTAAAAGGTAAAGTATTAGATGGAAAAATTCTTAGACAGAAATTTTTTGAACTTTCCAGAAAATATCATCCTGATCTAAATATTGGTAATAAAAATTCTTTAGAAATGATGATTAAAGTTAATAATGCAAATGCAACATTGAGTAAACTTGTAAACAATGCTTTGCCTTCATCAGAAGAAGAAAGTACATCAAATTATTATTCTAAACAACAAGAACCATCAAACTATTATTACAGACAAGAACCAACAAACGCTAATAAACAATCCTTCCCAGAACCAGATCCTAAAGCTTTGTTTAAATGGGGCATGGTAGTAGAAGCATTAAATGAAATTTCAGTACATCTTGGAAAACATGGATTTATGTATACAGCCATGATTCCAGAAACAATAATTCCTGTTATAAATTCAGGTAAAAGACATGGTAATGATTTTAATATTTTTACAGATTTTCTAGCTGATTATATTCAAAGTTGGAGTAGGGGACCGCATTCTGATGATCCAAATAGAATTGAATTTTTTCATAAAGCAAATGAAATTGGAAATGCCATAGACCCAAATAAACTTCATGAATCTTTGCGTGAATTGCTTGAAGATATTGAAAAAAATCCAGAACACTACTCTAGAGGCGGTGTAAACGGCCCAGAGATGAGAAATTCTTTAAGACAACTTAATAGCTTACTTAAAAAGTATAAATAAAAGCTGCTTTTTTTTTATAGGTTATTTGCTTTCTAAACCAACCATAAGATTTGCAAGATCACTAACATTTTTATTTGGGGAACTTAATAATTCGTCTATAGCAGTTTGATTTTCTTTTCTATTATCTTCTACTCCAACATCTGTATACATGTAATTTGTTTTAAAATTCTTAATGTTATCTTTTTCTATGTCACTTAATGGAATATTTCCAGCAGCTTTTATTCCATCTGTATCATCTACTTGTACAGAAAGCCCTAAAGCATTTTTCAATTGTTTTATTTTTTGAACATAAGAGGATTGTTCTTCATTTAACAACCAATTATAAAAATTTAAATGTTTCATATCATATATATATTATGATGCTTCTTGAATTTAAAACATGGTTTAATAAAACTCCAGAAGATTTATATGGCTATGGAGAAAACAATAAAAAGTCTTCAAAAGAAGATGAAGTTTATGAACAAGATCCAATTCAACATTTAGACTCTAATCTTCTTTTAGACAACTTACAAAGATTAGGTCCATTAAACAATAAAAAAGCATATAGATCAAAATCAAGTGTTTTAGAATTTGGAGATAGCTATGGTAAATTCATAATATCTGTTTCTCCACTTGGATCTTTTAAAATATTATTAAGAAGAGAAATAAAAGATTTAAAAGGTCATCCAGCACCAATTTTAATTAAATGCTATCCATTAGTAAATGATTACAAACATTTAACTGGTGTAAATGATGAGGAAAAGATAGCACAATACATTTATGATCAACTTACAAAGTTAGATGAAAAAAATATTAAGTATTGTAAAGAAGGATATTCAAATGAAGATTTCTTAAAACTTGTAATTAAAAGTTCACAAGTATTAAGAAATAAACATCCAAACATTATGTTTTTTACAGAAGTAGTAAGAGTAAATAATCATAACTACACAATTTGTTATGAATACAAAGGTGGAGGTAATGGATTACCAAGCTTTAGAAGAGCTTTACAATTCCAAATTCATTTACAAAATGTACCAAGCTTAGGATTAATTAGAACTTGGGGAAATGAAATATCAACATCTATGAAATCTACAGAATGGGAAATTCAACCTTCTGAATGGGATGAAGTTTTTGCGAATACTCAAAAAATAGAAGATATTTCAGAAAATATAGAAAGAATATTTAGTACTTATTAAAAGGAATAAACATGCAATATTATATAATTGCTTCTTTTTTCTACTTAATAGTAATGTTAATGACATTCCATGAACCCATGAGAAAAACAAATTGGTTTTTACCAGTATCAATTTCTTGTAATTTGCTTAGCTCAATGTGTTATTTCCTACTTATTAAAAAATTGAACAACAAAGAAGATATATTAATAAATGGTATTTATTGGGATTTT
>Ga0315294_10009375_pt1 | contig 10759 bp, 10 predicted proteins | sample YL17G13_40_MG_FD_203626 | JGI IMG/M metagenome (GOLD analysis project Ga0315294, IMG submission 203626) | Sediment microbial communities from Yellowstone Lake, YNP, Wyoming, USA - YL17G13_40 | ecosystem: Environmental > Aquatic > Freshwater > Lake > Sediment | place: USA: Wyoming | collected... | reverse complement strand
AGGGCGGAATATTACCATAAACTGGATGCCAGAAATTGGGGCTTTATTAAGGGCATCAAAAATCATCATGTTTTGTTATAAATATCATTGACTTATAGGTTTTTTCGGAACAGTCTCTATTAGGTTTTGGGTTTTCACCGACTCAAAACTTCCTCAGGAGAGAAGGGTCTTTACAGAAATGGCACTAGGGGGTCGGTCACTAGATGCAATCTTAAATCCGCAAAGCATTCTAAAAAGCAAGGATGTTACAGATTTTTTAACAGATTCTTGGAATTGGAGCATTTTTACGAACAACTGAAGGGCCGAAAAAGTTTTTGATAAAGAAAAGGAGGCAAGCGCAGTGGATTTCGGGTTCAAGAAAGAAGAGGAAGACCTAATAAGTGAAATCCGGGCTTTCATAAAAAAGGAAGCCACTCCTGAGATGTTGGCGGAAACGCGGCAACTTGGACATATTTATGGGGGGCCGGAGGGAAGAAAATTCATCCAAAAATTCGCCGCCAACGGCTGGCTCACCCCAAATTGGCCCAAGGAGTTTGGGGGCCGGGGTGCCTCGGAGATGGTTGCCTACATCACCCGGGACGAGATGGCTTATGCTTGGCTTCCCTGGAGCTTTGTGGCCGCCCACATGGCCGGCCCCACTATTCTAAGAGTGGGCAACGAGGAATTGAAGAAAGAATATTTGCCCCGGATCGCCCGTGGAGAGGTGGAGTTTGCCCTGGGATACACGGAACCTCAGGCGGGATCGGACCTGGTGGCCTTGAATATCCGGGCAGATGACAAAGGAGACTTTTTCTTAATCAACGGGCAAAAAACCTTTAATACTCACTGCCACATAGCAGATTACCACTGGCTGGCAGCCCGCACGGATTTTGAGGTTCCGAAACATAAGGGGGTTTCGATGATTATCGTCGATCTTAAGAGCCCGGGGATCACGATTCGTCCCTTGATTACCATGGCAGGATGGAGAACCAATGAGGTTTATTATGATGATGTGGTCGTGCCCAAGAAAAACCTGGTCGGGGATAAAAATAAGGGGTTCTATTATTTGATGTCCGCGCTGGATTTTGAAAGAATGTTCCCACCCGGAGTATACCGGCGACTTTTTGACGAGATCGTCCAGTACGCGAAAGAAACGGTGGTGGATGGAAAATGTCTTTCCCAGAAACCCTTAATCCGACAAAAATTGTCTCAGATGGCCGTGGAACTGGAGGTTAGCCGGCTCCTGTATTACCAGCTCGCCCATATGCTGGACAAAGGAATCATCCCTAATTATCAATCCTCGATGGAAAAGATGTTTGCTACCGAGGTAGCCCAGAGAGTGGCCAATACAGGGATGGAGGTTCTGGGACTCTGTGGGCAATTGAAGGAAGGCTCCCAATGGGCTCCCCTGGCAGGAAGGGTGGAGCATTTTTATCGGTGGAGTATCGTAGAAACAATCTACGCCGGTACATCGGAGATTCAGCGGAACATCATCGCCATGCGCGGCCTCGGCCTGCCGAGAGAATAAGAAGGGAGAGCGGGGATGAATTACGACTTAAATCAAGACCAGCAGATCCTTAAAGATACGGCTCACAACTTCCTCCAAAAAGAATGCCCCAATACCTTTGTGCGGCAAATGCTAGACGATGTAAAAGGATATACCCCCACCATGTGGAAAAAAAAAGCTGAACTGGGCTGGATGGGGATTCTTCTTCCTGAGGAGTACGGGGGGTATGGAGGGAGCTTCCTGGACATGGCCGTCCTTCTCTATGAAATGGGTTACGTTTGCCTCCCAGGGCCCTTCTTTGCTTCTGTTGTCATGGGAGGATTGACCGTTTTAGAAGCTGGGAATGAAAAGCAGAAAAGGAAACTCCTTCCGGGGATTGCCAGCGGCGAAAGAATAGTGACTCTGGCCTGGACAGAAGAAAGCGGAAGCTACTCCTTGAATCATATCTCAACTCGGGCTGATTTACGGGGAAACTTATATATACTCAATGGAATCAAGCTATTCGTTCCCTATGCCCACGTTGCGGATACAATAATCTGTGTGGCCCGGACCGCTCCGGCTTCCTCTAAGCCGGGAGAGGGACTGAGCTTATTCCTAATTGATGGAAAAAGCGAAGGGGTTTCGGTCCAGGTACTCAAAACTTTGGCTGGAGACAAACAGTGCGGGGTAATTTTGAATCAGGTCCAAATCCCAAAAGATAACCTCTTAGGGAATCTCAACCAAGGCGGAATCGTCCTGCATAAGATCATCCTCCCGGCCGCAGTGGCCAAGTGCGCCGAAATGAGCGGGGGAGGACAGCGGGTACTGGAGCTGACCCTTGATCATGCCAAGCAAAGGGTTCAATTTGGCAAGCCTATAGGGGCTTTCCAGGCCATCCAGCATTTTTGCGTCAACATGCTAACTTATCTGGATACATCTCGGTTCATGACGTATCAAGCTGCCTGGAAAATCAGCGAGGGAAGGAATTACAAAAAAGAAGCGGTCATGGCGAAAACCTGGGTCAGCGACTCCTATCGCCGGCTGGTCGCGCTGGCCCACCAGGTCCTAGGAGGAATGGGTTTCATGGAAGAGCACGACCTCCACCTCTATTTCAAACAGGCCAAGGCAGCAGAATTGGCCTTTGGGGATGCCGATTTTCACCGGGAAATTATTGCTCAAGAGATGGGGCTGTGATTGTTATCTCCCAGCATTCCTGCTCCTCTAAAATTTCAATATAAAAGTGAAGTCCTTTTTTCTGAACATAAGCAATTAAATGAGTGTCGAAAACATTTTGTTATAACCCTGAATACAAGAAAAACGTCCGTTAGATTAAAATTAGTGTGGAAATTGCGGAAAATGAGAGCAAACAGGAATCGGATGGATTGGCGGGGAGGGTTTGAGTTTATCGATCCCATGCTTTCCTCAGTGGGAAGCTCCAAAACCTAAAGGGGGTATCCAATATGTTAGACCCAACTAATCAAAATTGAGGGTATAAACTCATTTAATCTTGTTGATATAGCTTTTTCTTGGTCCAGTTCTGGGGGGGGGATCCAGAGACCCCCCGAAGCGGTCCGCTCAGGGGCGTTTACCGCAGGTCCATGCACTCCGTGTAGAAAACCACGACGGCCTCTGCATGGCGTTGGCGTCGTTGTTGGCCAGCCGTACGCACCAGTTGGAAGTGCCCATGTAGCCGGTAGCCGGGCGGTTGGTATTGCGGGCTATAGGTCTCGCCTGCCAGGTCGCATACGAGCCTGGGTGTAGAGAGGGTGAGGACTTCCCTGAATTCATCGAATTCATCCAAAAGTACCGGAAGGATTCATAAGAAGCAATTCTTTTATGCTGCATTATTTATGGCATCGTGTATAAAAAGCTGGGTGCGGAGATCGAAGGAAAAAGCCCTCTTAGGAGGGCTCCTTCCTTCGATGCGCCAATTTAAAAAAAGTTTATTCTTCGATTGTCCTAAAATGCTTGATATCGGTGAAGTGATCGCCGGTCCGGTGCTCGCTGAATACAGCCTGAACCCGCATCCCCGTTCGTAGTTTTTTCGGGTCTTGTTCTTCCAAGCAATGCATGATGTTTGAATTGCTCCCGTCCAGGCGGATATAGGCGCAGGTAAAAGGGAGTTTTTTCGGCTCGCCCGTATTCGGGTTGGTATAGGGAACGATGACCAGGGTATACGCCGTTACCACTCCTCTGTCGCTTACCGGGACAAATTCAGTGTTCTTGACAAAACACTGGCTGCAAACAACCCGGGGCGGAACGTAAACCTTGCCGCAATTGGGACATTTGACTCCGAGAATGCGCCGGTCCTCCTTGAGGGCTTTCAAATATTGGCTTACATAATAGCCAGCATTATAATTGTAGGGTACATCCACAATCCGGTTTATACTCAAAAATTCCTGGCTTTTCTTCTCCTGCTGCTGAAAGGACATACTTTTCTCCTCCTTTTTGAGAGACCCAACAAGGCTGCTTAACCGATATCCATCTGTGAGCTGAGGACGGTCACGTCAGACCAGAAACATCCGCCGAAGCCCGTGGCCACTGCGAGCTTCGCCTCGGGCACCTGGCGTTTTTCCGCCTTTCCCATCACCTGAAGGGCCGCTTCTCCGATTCGAATCAATCCGGTGGCGCCGATGCAATTGGTCGCGATGACCCCTCCGGAAGGATTGATGGGCAGTTTCCCGTTCATATTGGTGACCCCACTATGGATCAGTCCGGGCCCTCCTCCCTTTTCGCAAAAACCCATGGATTCCATCCAGGATACCCCTGCCGTGGCCGCGGGAAGGTACATTTCAGCCACATCGATTTGCTCAAAGGGATCTCTGATCCCAGCCATTCGATAAGCATCCTGGGCCGCTTTTTCCAGAGAAGGTAAGCCCGGCCAATTAATGGCATCTCCCAGGTAGGTAGCCCCGTGGCTGCTGCCTACGCCCAAAACCCATGCGGGTCGGCTGCTGATTTTTTTAGCCCGATTTTCTGCGGCATATATTACGGCGCAGGCTCCATCCGTTCGCGGGCACATATGAAGAAGGCGCAGGGGATAGGCGATGTAAGGGGAGATCATCACTTCTTCAAGGGTAACCGCTTTGCGCAGATGGGCATAGGGGTTATAAAGAGCGGCATTTCCCCGATCCCGGACCGAAACGAGAGCTGCATCTTCTTCGGTGGCCCCATATAGATCCATATAAGCCGAATATTGGGAGGCCAATCCGCCAATGGCGCCTCCATAAAAATCCCGCTCGATTAAAGGCTCGCAGTGCGTCACGATTGCGGCCGTGGTGTCTGATTCCGAATTCTGCTCCCAGCCGATGGCCAGGACAACTTCAAACAATCCCGAGGCCACATGGTAAAAACTCGCGTGCCCTACGGCACTCCCTGTGGTTCCTCCGGTAGTCACTTTTAAGACGGGTTTCATGTACCCGCCAAAGCCCAAAACGCTCCACATATCCACATAATTAATGGATTCGAAATGGTCCATGTTGCCGACCACAATGGCATCGATATCCTTCATCGTGAGCCCGGCGCTCTCCAAGGCCCTCCTCACTGCGATGGCGATCAATTCATGGCCGCTGCACTCCGGATTTTTTGACCGGTGATGGGTTTGCCCAACCCCGACGACTGCCGTTCTGGTACCCATTTCTCTGCACTCCTTCCTTAACTTTCCAAAACGAAGACACAATGGCCCTGCCCGCAGGCCCCTTCAATCCCATGGGCCAAGGCCACTTTGGCCCCTTGAACCTGGCGGGCATCCGCTTCTCCCCGAAGCTGTAAGACCGCTTCAGCGATTCTGGCCAGTCCCGCAACCAGTACCGGATGAGCCGATAGCACACCTCCCGAAGGATTCACGGGTAAGGAACCTCCCATTTCCGTCCTGCCGGATTCGATCAGCGTGCCGCCTTCTCCTCGATCACAAAGCCCCAGTCCCTCCGTCCACATAAGCTCCATATAAGAGAAGGCATCGTAGACTTCGGCAAGGTGAATCTCCTTTGCCGGATTCTGGATGCCTGCCATGGCATAGGCCTTCTTGGCTGCCGCCTGCAAAACGCCGACATCAGAAAGATCCCGATCCCCCAGATGATAGGTGTCTGAACAATGCCCCACGCCCTTTACCCAGACCGGTTTCTTGGGTCCTTTTCGGGCCCCACTTTCTCCGGTTAGGATCACTGCGCAGGCTCCATCTGAGATCGGCGATGTATCCAGGAGTTTGATCGGATCCGCCAGCATTCTGGATCGCAGAACGTCTTCCACGGTGATATCCAGGGGGAGCTGGGCATAGGGATTGTTCTTGGCGTTCTTATGGTTTTTAACCGAAACCCTTGCGCACTGGGCCTCCGTAATCCCATATTTACTCATGTACTCCCTGGCCTGGAGGGCGGCCGAGTTGATCGCATCCAGGCCCAGGATCCGCTCATGGAGGGGATCAAATATGGCGTTGGTAATTAAGCCGGGGATTCCGATCGAACCCTTGCTCTGGGAAACGACTAAAGTGGTCCGGAAGTGCCCGGAGAGGATCCGCATCATTCCCATTAGAACCCCGTAAGTTCCGTCGCCTTCGACGTTGGTTGTGGGTACGCGCGAAGATCCCGTGGCATCCGTAATGGTCATGCAGGAGATGGTCCGCCCATCCCAGAAATCATTCGTGCAGGTCACGGTATTATCGATATCCTCGATGCTTAGTCCGGCGTCCTTCAGGGCTTTGGTAGTCACTTCGAAAGCCAATTCGTCATGGGAGCTGGGGCTGTTTCTTTGATAGGGGGTCTGGGCAACCCCTACGATCGCAACTTTTTCCACGGCTTCTCCTCCTCAAAGATCGCTTAGCGCAAAGGGCCTAGCGCAGTGAATCATAAATCCCTTTTCTCTGATTGTCATTCCGGGCTTGACCCCGTATCGTGTACGGGGCAGACTCCAGAATCCATTTTTTTCTGGATTCCCCCCCGGATCAAGTCCGGGGTTCATGGGGATGATGCCTTTTGCTGGGATTAAGGTCGCTGTGTATAGCGCAGAGCGTAACTACAAAGATGAATTTCCTTTTATGATTTTGTTCGTTCCCAAATGGGAAAAGAGTTAAAGTTCGACCGGCTTAAAATATCGAATATCCAATAAATTCCCCTCCCGTTGTTCCCGGAAAACCGCTTTTACTCTCATCCCGATTTTCAGGGTATGGAGATCGACTTCTCCGATCATATGGATAAAACCCGAATCGGCTCCATCCAGATGTATTTTGGCCAAGACAAACGGGGGTTCCTCCGGCTGAATATTAGGCACGGCATACCGGACTACGGTGAACGTCGTAACCGTCCCAGTATTCCCTACTTCGACCCATTCTTTCATCTGGGAGAAGCATCGGGGGCAGTTTTCCTTGGGGGGTATGTAAATCTTCTGGCATCGGGGGCATTTCAACCCCCAAATCGTACACCGATCTCTCAACTCGCGGTAAAACCTGCTTCCAATCTCTCCCAACCACCAGTTATAACGGAGCCGGATCCGGCTTTGGTGAATCCGGCTTCCCGTATTGCCCAGTTCCACGGTCATTCTCATTTCCTCCTCTATTCAATGGACTTCCTGGCCCCCGGTAACATTGATGAACTGGCTGGTCTTATAATCCCCGTCCTCCGAGCACAAAAAGGCCACCACTTTGGCAAGATCATCCGGCTTTTCGCTAAGCCCCAAGGGGATATCCCGGGCCGCCATCTCGGTCATGATCTCTTCAAATCTTTTTCCACTTTCAGCAACCAGCGAGGTCAAAGATTACATTAGGGCCGGCGTGTCTATGTATCCCGGACAGACCGCGTTTACCCGGATCCCACAAGGGCCGAGTTCTTTCCCGGGCCGCAGCGCGGCACCCGAGGAAAATGCCTTTAAGGTTATCGGCGATGACCGCATCCCAGACCTCTTCCTCCATATCCGCGACTTTGCTGACGCGATTGTTGCTTCGGCCCCCTATAGATTGAATATCACTGGGAACCAGGCGCTGGCGGTCAAACATCTCCCGGTAGTAAAGACTCCCTTCATTTCATAGGCCCATTTAACCTACCGCCGCAGCAATTGGCTATGGCGCCGTTTCATTTTTTCCTGGGGGGAGAAATGAAAATCATCGGTGTCATTCCGGAAGACCGGGTACTGGAAAGGAAATGCTTAACCTGTTCCGGCGTATTCGGGGGGTAAAGATCCACCACGGTCTCCTTTCTAAAGGGAAAGTTAAATAAGGGAGGAGAATGGCGCTCCTCATAGGCCGAAAGAACGTCCGATAATCTCCCGCATGATTTCCGAGGTTCCCGCCCCGATTTCAAATTGGCGGGAGTCCCGGAAGAATTTGCTCACCGGATACTCGCTCATCATTCCATATCCGCCGTGAATCTGCACTGCCTCGTAACACACGCGGCTGACCACCTCGGAAGTGAAAAGCTTGCCAACTGCACTTTCGATCCGGCAGTCATGGCCGGCATCCATAAGGGCCGCAGTCTGGTAGGTAATGCCCAAACCCACCTGGATGTCCTTATACATGTCGGCCAGCTTATGTTTCATGCTCTGAAAATGGCCGATAATCTGCCCGAACTGCTCCCTCTGCCTAGCATATTTGAGCGCTTCATCGAAGGCCGCCCGCGCCAATCCCATGATCAACCCCTGGGCCAGGACCCTCTCTCCGGTAAAGGCTTTCATAACCCCATAGAAACCTTCTTCTCTGTTGCCCAGGAGGTTGGTCTTAGGAATCCGGCAATTGTCCAAGATCACCTCGGCGGTGTCCGATGATCGAATCCCCATTTTCTTCAAAGGGCGACTCGTAAATCCTTCCGTTCCCTTGTCAATGATAAAAAGGGCGATTCCTTTGATGCCCTTCGGGCGGTCAAGATTGGCGGCCACCACGATGAATTCCGCGATATCCGCATTGGTGGTGAACATCTTGCGGCCATTGATAATGAAGCCGTCCTTAACCTCTTTGGCCGTCGCCTCCAGGTGGGCCACATCGGACCCGATGTTGGGTTCCGTAATGCCCATCCCTCCGATCATCTTTCCAGCGATTGCCGGTTTCAGATATTTCTCCCTCTGCTCCGGAGAGCCCCATTTCCAAATGGGAGGCATGGCCAGGATGATATGGGCAAAGATGGACTGTCCGATTCCCACGTCTGCGTAACCCAGCTCTTCCATGAGGACGCTGGCTGCAACCATCCGGGTACCGCTGCCCCCGTATTCCTGGGGGCAATAAACCCCCAAAAACCCAAGATCTCCCATTTTGCGAAAGACTTCGACGGGACAGGTCTCCTCTTCGTCCCAGCGGGTCCGGTGGGGAAGGATCTCCCGCTTGCAGAACTCTTTTACACTGTTGCGCAGCAGAATATCTTCTTCCGAAAAAGGATAGGGGATTTGATCCATCCTTCTTTCCTCGCTGAGATCAAGTTATCCGTTCGAAACGAACAGATCACATTTCTCCAAGGCCCAAATTCCGGCTGATGAGGTAGGACCAAAGACACGGATCAACAACAATGGAGGGACCGTTTCAGGGAGTGAGTAGATGATTTTTCAAGACATCCGGAAATTTTTTGGTTATTCTCAGGTCTGACCGTTACATTTCGGTTACAATCCATTTCCGCCTCCCTTATTTCTTAGTCGCCCTGCCCTTTATCCTTTTTCTTTGCCCTTTGTGATGAGCATTTGTTAACCTTTCTCACCCGATATTTTTTGCAAGCCTAAAACCCGACACTTGTTGAATCCCTCGCATAAACTGGTTACTTAAATCACGTCCTCAGTGGGTCAGCCTCCTTTTCATAACGTATCAATTCGACAATATATAAAATTGACCCTCGTTTTGGACTTCCCCCATGCGAAGCAAGCGATCCAAATGTTTCATCATCATATATTTCTCCGAGAGGTTTAGATCCCAAGGTCCAATGGGTGTGGTTTTATTTCCGTAAATGATGCCTTCTTTAACAATTTGATGAAGGGTTCTTGGTCCTTTTTTAAGCAGGTCTGCAATTTGTTGGTCTCTTATTGAGATGACATCCAAGTATCGATCGATATGTGAGGGATCCCCCTCATATATTCCCTTGCCATGAGAGGTTAGATATGTATCTACGTCGAAGGTCTTTAAACGCTGCAAGGGAAAAATGGTCTCTTCCAAGTTGCTTGATGCATCGATCACGGCCCGCATCTGATCATTCACCAAAACCGAGTGGCAAGATGGATATCGCCCCCCCTTGATAAATTTTACCGATCCTTTAGCAAAATCAAACACATTTAACCCCTTTTTATTATAGCAAGCGATTAATAATATATTTAAATTAAAAAATATATTTTTGCAGGCTTGTCCAAATTAGCTTCTTTTTGAAAACGGTAATTTGGACAGCAAAAAGCGTTTGATAGGTCCATTTCCAAACCTAAAGGCCAAAAACGTCATAAATAGAGGCTTTTGAGGCGAGGCAATAACAAGCAGGCCCTTTTAATTTGGACAGCATTGAGCGGGGCATCAAAAAATTCAGAGGGGGACATTGGTTTGGAAAATGGCTAAATATTTCAAAATCAGCAATAAATTCAAGAAAATATTTCATTTTAACCGCTAATTTGGATGGGCTTGATATTCTTATAAATATTGTGGACAGTAAAAATAATGTCTTAACTACATGATTCCCAAAGCCTGATTTTAAGAGCCTCTTAGAGTGGAAAGATAGAACATTACTTTTATCGCTATCAAAAATTGATATTGAAAAAAACTAGCTTTGGGGTGGCTTGAATATACAAAAAAGGAATTTGTGTGTCAAGGGAATTTCGGCACAATTTCGGCATAAGATCTTGGGTTTGTTTGGGGCCTTTTCAAGGGGAGGCTCTTCAAACATTTTTGAGGCTCATCGAGGCACACCGGTTCAGATGCCATCTATTCCTTCATCTTTTCTTATGACTGAAGGTAGGCATGCTGGAAGTAGTCAGGGTCACGATAAAGGATCCCTGGTTTATCCTGCAAGCCCAGCCCCGTTCTGATTCAGGGCAGCGGGCATCATCCTTCCCTGAAGGTAGGTAAAGTCATCAACAAACCGTTGATCCAAGTCTTGGATGGGTCCGGATTTTATCAGGTGGGGTTCATGGAGTGCAAAATCTGCTATTGTGTTACCACCGATTTAATTCTCCCCCTTTATCACCGATCTAAGGTGCCCCCCTCTAATTCCTTTTATTCCAGAGGGAGAATATAATCCTTTTCTATTTTTCATCTTAGTCCTCTAATTCCTGTGATTGCTTAGATTCCTTTAATTCCAATCCGGAAAGAGGACCGGGATGAAACGGCTAAAGTGCCCCTACTGTAATAAA
>Ga0315294_10009372_pt1 | contig 10760 bp, 9 predicted proteins | sample YL17G13_40_MG_FD_203626 | JGI IMG/M metagenome (GOLD analysis project Ga0315294, IMG submission 203626) | Sediment microbial communities from Yellowstone Lake, YNP, Wyoming, USA - YL17G13_40 | ecosystem: Environmental > Aquatic > Freshwater > Lake > Sediment | place: USA: Wyoming | collected... | reverse complement strand
GGGGGAAAGCCCTTGCTGGATCTGGGAAATTCGGGGTCGAGATCGACGACTTCGTCCCGAAGACCAATATTTTCGCGATCGGCGTGACGAACGCATCTGATGAGATACGTTCTGGCGACGAGGTCTATGTGCATCACGGCGGCGATGTCAGGGCCGTTGGAACGGCTCGGATGAACGGCGCGTCGATGGTCGTCCTGAAGAGGGGAGAGGCTGTGCATATTCGCCATCATGGATAATGCTGGCTACTACTTTCGCCCACCCCCTGCTGTCGAGGATATAGCCTTCATTTCCGATGTAGCTCTGCAGGTGATGAGGAGAATGATGAGCGCAGATTGCGATGACTGCAGCTGGGAGGAAGTCTACGCCCTCCTGGGTTGCGATGATTCGATCGTTGACATTGAAGTGCATCCCGATTGAAACGGAGCCCGGTTGCTTCCCAATCCTTCTTGGCTCCGTTTCAAGCCACCCAAGGATGAGCGTCCTGCCAGACGCCCATCCACCCTTTTTATTACTAAGGTTTATTTTATAGCGCTCTCATGCCTCCTCGTCTATGACCGACGAAGATACAGCAGCGATCGAATACGCCGTCGTGAGGGCGCTCAAGAACTTCGAGACGATAATGAGCGAGGAAGAACACGCGCTGATCCGGATGGCCCTCCGACAGGGGAGGCTTCTATCTAGAGTCACGGACGAGAAGGAAAGGATCGAATCGCTGAGGAAGGTCGCCGACGCGCTGATCGTCTCCCGCGAGAAGGTCTCCGGTGCCTGGAATGATGTCAACATCGCTGCGGCGAAACTTCAGAAGACCTATGGCTCGTTCGCGGTCAAGCAGCTCGATAGTTTCACGAGCGCGCGGCTGAAGTTCGAGAACTTCCTCGGCCGTGCCTCTGGACTCTCGGACATACTCGAAGGCGTGCTGCACGAGGCCGCGGATCAGGGGACCGCCCAGAAGGTCATCGAGAGGCTCTCGGCAGTGCGCGAGAAGGAGAGCAAGGTCAGACAAGCGATCAACCAGTAGCCCCTTGCGCTGTGACACCTAGAGGCGATAAGGAAATCTATTTGAGCATCAATCAGTTTTGAACAGCCGAAATCCTCGGTACATACTCTACTGGCCTGTCATGAAACAACAGCATTGCCGTGTCCCCAAACCCTTTCCGACTTTTTCATCTCCAATTGGAGTGTTACTTTCATCAATCCACATCATCCAGACGTGCTTTGATTAATCAGGCGGATAAGAGAAGAGACGATGATTCTTTCGATTACCCCATTAATCGTCCTCGGGGTTGTCAGCCAATCACGATCTCGCCTATAGCAGCTGCGTAATCCTCGATGGTGACGAAGATTGTGACAGCCGAACCATTGCCGTATGTCGATCTATCGAGAATGAATTTGTCGCCGGCATTCAAATATCCGAATGGCGCAGCGTCCTTGAAGATTACCCCCCCATTGTATGCATCTCTTGACAAATTCGTCAAGGGAGTCAAAGATAGGCCTACAGAGGACGTCTCATTGATTGTTGTTCTGAGCAGGAATTCGGACAGACTCAGATTCCTGTTTTCCATGCCTCCGACTCTTGTGACATTGATCGTTATGTTCACAGACGTCCTTTGCTCCTCGATGAGTATTACCCCAGGCTCCACATGAGGATAATCTCTATCGAGAGCTATATAATACAGAATAGATGTGAGAATCAATACACAGGCTATTGACAGAACCAATAGGATAACAATTAGATTCTTCCTCGAATACGTCGAGATCAACCGGCTCCTGTTCCCTATTCGATCGATTCTTTGAGATCGATCAGGCTCATCGTCAGAAACTTTCTTCCCTGCAAGGATTCCGCGCGGATTTCTCATCCCATTTGCTCCGTCAGAATGACGTGACAGATAGATAAGTACCTATCTCATATCGCATCGCGTAAAGGGAACTATCCCAGAAAGCACTACTATCTTGGATATATCCCTGAGGATAGACCGAATCGATCTGATAGTCCCCATCGAGATCAAACTGGACTCCATATACTTGACCTGTTGCCAAACCTGTGAAATAATTGTACTGACGAAAAACCGTCTCCCAACACGATTCACCATTGAAGAGCCACTGCAGGGTATGCGTATCATGTGTATCGGTTCCGTCCTGTGGGTGATCGTAATCATATCTCGTACTGAGCCGCATATAATCGTTGTCTGCCATTAGGGAATGTAGCAAGTTGGAAGCACCAATATCATATGTGATAGGAATAGGCCCAGCCCAATAGTATCCCTTATACTCATCGCGAAGAGAGAACCTCGCATGACAAAGTTCGTGAGCTAGCATTTTATAATACCAAAGATCACCTGGCTGCGTATTCGACGGCAATCCCGAGGCTGATCTATCGTATTCCCTAGGCAAATAAACATGCCCATTCGTTCCTGCATCTGCGTGAGGCCAATCCCCATCAGTCGTTCTGAGAGCGACCGCGTCATGTATTTGAATTGAACCCTGAGCATCCCATAGTCCTTTGCTGTCTTGAAGCTCGGCATATTTGAAAAGGAAATGACCATCTGTTGCCGCGAAGAGATATGATGATGCGTCTCTCAGGGTCTGAATGAAGGCATCTCTGTATGCATTGTCGACATCCCATTCAAATGAAACCGAGAGTGCGAATCCATAGGTATCAAGCGGGTTGTCGGGGCTCTTACCCCTGTCACGTAGTTCATATTCCCAGAGATTAGGCACCAAATCTCCATCCAAATCTTGCAATGCATCGCTGGCATATGCCGGATTTAATCCATGCTGATCCTCATAATCGTTCGGGATGCCATCGCCATCCCAATCCCCGTTGGAATCGCTAAACAGCGGGTCAGAATTGTAGACGTTGACCTCTTCCCAGCATGACAGATGATCATGGTCCTCCCAGTAATCGTTCATCCTCATAGTGAACCAGAGTTCGCAATCGCTTTCGCCATCAATGTTCACAACATCGGTGCTACCATCCTCATTCCCGCTCACATGCCCATAGCCATTAGGATCGCCATGATAATCATTTCCGCTCCAGCTTCCCGTCCTATGATCATAAGCCAGAATAGCTATTTTGCCATCATTGACAATATCACAGAGTTGCAACGACGAACCGTCGACATCACATAGTGTAATCTTGACTATTGTCGATTGATATCTATCATCCAAATCGAAAGAATACGACTGACCCGGACGGATATGATCCTCATCAGATATGAACGGTTTCGAGCTCTCCGCTGGTTGCCAATCTCCGGTGTAGCTGTATACGTCTATCTCCCAATAGAAATCCGCAGGTTCTCGAATCGGACCGTAGGGAGGAGATCCGTGCCAATCTATCATATCGAGTGCGTTGATTTCGGAGACGGTTACAGTCAGCCAAAGATTCGTGAGAGGGTCGACGTCAGAACCATCTTTAACTCCATCCCCATCGTAATCTCGATTCAAGGGATCAGAGCCATATCCGCCCTTGTTTTGCTGGGATGTGTCCCCTATTTCGCCAGGAGCTTCACCGGCTTCCCATCTCTGATCGCCATTCATATCCTGCCAGCCATCAAAGAGGTTATCGTTATCGGAATCAGACCAACATGGATTCGTGCCGTATCCTCCAGCAAATCCCTGAGAATTATCGCCGACCTCTCCTTTTCTCTCTCCAAATTGCCATATTCCGTCGTGATCGCCCGAATCATCCCATCCATCGAATAATCCGTCATGGTCAGAATCTGAGAAGAAGGGCACTGTTGGCACCCCGCCTGAGTAAGTTCCGTATACTTCTTCCCCATCAGTAAGGCCGTCGCAATCCATGTCCGGGTCATTGGGATCGGTAGGCAATGTTCCATGTCCATGGTGAACTTCATAATAATCCGTCAGTCCATCCATGTCACTATCAATTGCTTGTGAGTCACCGAGCTGATAACACGGTTCGAGACTGCTCATGGCTACAGTGACACGATAATCATTCCAGGATATCGAAGCTGGCATATCCATCCACTTTCCCTCGCTATCGCTAAATTGATAGATATCCAGAGCCTTGGCATCGGTAATCCCAAGTGCATCTAGTGGGTATCTGACCTCAATGCAGGCGCTACTGAATGGTGCAGGAATATCGACAGTGAAGGATGGACCGATCCCCCCAACTGGCAGTCTCGGCCCTTTCCTATAGTAGAATGTAATCGTAGGAACTGGCTGAGGATCGCTCCCACTGGAAATCTTCACATTGTGCTGTTGCTGATTCAGTGACTGGTCTATTGTACTGATTGTTGCGGCTTGTTGTTCCTGACTTTCTATATAATTGACCGCAACAACAACGATGAACCCATCATTGCTGGTCGCATTGCCGATAACGGAATATGTATTCCCATCTGGGGCATCATATAGAAGCGGGTGCGGGTCGACGCCGTCAAGCATGCCATCGTTATCGGAATCCGGATCCCACGGGTTGAAAAGGGTGTCGCGGTCCGTATCGACATTGTATCCGAGATAGATCGCTTCGTACCAATCATTGGCTCCGTCACTGTCTGAATCTGCTTCCGTTGAATTTGTCTTATATGTGTAGATTTCCCAGTAATCTGTAAGGGAATCTCCATCCGTATCTGGGTTATTCGGATTTGTGCCTATACTCACTTCCTGAGAATCGGTGAGAGAATCTCCATCACTATCTATTGCAACATGGGCCGTGGCATTTGTGACTGCAGTCTGTCCGTGAGGATCGGTCACGGTTAACGTGACATCATAAGCGCCATCTGCGGAAAAAATGTGTGTGACTTCCGCTCCTACTACGGATGGCGATCCGTCTCCGAAGTTCCAGCTGTAATTGAGCTTAAAAACATCGGAAGGATTGCTATCTGCGATGCCGTAGAAAGTCAATGAGAGGATGGGTCCATACGCCATCCTGTCCGCAAGGATTGCGGTCGGCGGGCTCGATAACGACACCTCGATCCTCATGACTGAGATGCTCGTTGCACCATCGTTATCTCTGACTGTCAGCATTACATCGAAAAGGCCCGTTGACCCATAGACATTTGAAACATTCTTGCCGACAGCCATGTTGCCATCGCCGAAGTCCCAGATGTATGTCAAAGATGGATCATCATTTGATGTGTCCCAGCTCGAAGAACCATTGAAGACTGCCACTTGATATTCGATCCATGTCGCATTACCGCTGATCACTGCTTTTGGATTTACATTCACAATCTCGATTGTCGTATAAGCGATGCCGACTGTATTCTGGTTATCCCTCGCAGCAACAATAACAGAAAAGATGCTAGAATAATTGTAGACATGGATTGCTTGATTGCCTAAGGATGAGATTTGGCCAATGGATGAGTCCCCGTCTCCAAAGAACCATTGATACGAGAGACTAGTCATATTTGAGTCATCGGCTAGAGCGATAAAGCAAGCGGGACTATTCTCTTCCGCTTTTCCAATCGAGCCTATGATGGACACTATCGGAGCAAGGTTGCGCATCATGGTTCCTTGATTATCTATTGTGATTGTGGTCTGGAATTCCCCGCTTGCGTCATCATCATCAATTGCCCGGAGGCTAATGATATAATTGCCTTGTGATGTGAAGCTGTGGTTCGCCCATTCAGAAAAATAGGTCGGCGTGCTGGTCGCTGCGTGGGAATCTGTAATTATTGTTCCGTCGCCAAAGTCCCATTCCGTTGTCAAAGTATCGAAACCAGGATCGAATGCGTACCCCTCGAAAGTGATTTCATGACTGCTGAGATATGCGGTCGGATTTACAGTCCAAATCCAACTGTCCTGTTGTGCGACATTGAAATTATGATTGACAATCTCAAACGATCCATCCTCAAAGGTGAAAATCACCCAAGCCGGAGTATCGCCCTGAGGCTGCCCATTGACAGGATCATCTTCGGGGGTGAAATGGATTTTGATTTGGGAGGCAATCGATAAATCAAAAGTAAAATCCGATAGTGTGACTTCTTGCGCATCAGGATTCCCAGGCACACGGAAAATGGACATATTTCCGATTTGAGTACCTTCCGAGTAGATGAAGAGCTGCAGGTCGTGCCATTTCTCACCTGTTGCCCGGAGCGTTATGTTTGCCTTCGAAGTTGCACTTAGAATTCCGGTTACTGGCGGGATATTCCTTACATCGACTTTTCCGGTCCTGCTTGCGGTCGCATTGTTGTTATCGCGAACGACCACCAAAGGATGATAAACACCAGTCTCGTTGAATACATAGTTGGCATTCTCACCACATTTTCCATTATCCCATTCGTATCTCAGGGATTCCTCGTCTGATGGTGTATCTTGACCCTTAGCGCTGACGACGAATGCTGTCCCCTCGTCCGCAACAACATCAGGAATTGTCACCGTCGGTGCCTTGTTCATGACCGTAATTGTCTTAATTGCCCTGCCAATGGCCCCTTGGTCATCTCTTACTGAGAGTAATGCACTATAGATTCCTGCATTTGAGTAATTGTGTTCGACGATCATACCGGATGCGTTATAACCATCCCTGAAATCCCACCTGTAGGTCAGATCTGGTGCGTCAACGACGCTATCGGTCGTACCGCTGCCATCGAAAATGATTGCTTCATCTTCATAGGCGGTAACATTTTGGCCAGCATCAGCAATCGGTGGATTGTTTCGGACAGTAATGCGCACTGTGTCTAAGCTTTGTTGTCCGTTAGAAGCTATGGCCACAAGACCGACATCATAAACGCCCTCTATGTGATAAACACGGGTCGGATTTGCAGTGGCATTACTCCATCCGTTGTCGCGGAAGTTCCACAAATAGCTTGCAGCGTGCTGTGATCTGCTACCATCGAATTGAACCATTTCCCCGACATCGACAACTTGGTCATCGCCCGCATCTGCAACTGGATTTTCAAGAAGAATCGCAAGAACACTTGTGCCAGTAAGGATTCCGGTTATTGCTAGAATAATTACAATCCTATTCATCCGCGTATCTTCCATTTCCCCATTCCTCCGGTAGGTTAACGCAGCGCCGCTAGTACAACAGAAGACCCTGGCGCAGGGCTTCTGCGATTCTCCCCTACCGGATTTTCCCCAAAATAATCCGATATTATGGGAAAGACATGCAAGATTCAGAAGATAAATCTATCGAATCGGTATTGCGATAATCGAAAAAGACTGATCAATCGATTTTGCATAAGGAATTATCCATTGCGGTAATTTCTTTTCCGTTTTTGATTTGCTGGTTGAACATAAACATGATAATTTCGAATTCGCTTTTTAATTGCTAGCTGAATTCAATCACGTTGAACAGCAGCACATCGAAACCTCGATACAGAGCCTCAAATGCAGCAATGCTCCCAGGAGTGTAATCTGGATCAATACCCTGGTTGTTGCAGAAATAGAGCTGATCTAAGAGACGCAGTCTAATTTACGTCTGAGGGCTTTGGATATGAATCGAGGCGGCTTTCTCGAATGTTTGATATTCGACGCGTCACAATCAATTTTGGATTCCATTCTTGATACTCCTCTAGTCATCTACTCGTTGGGAGAAGGCTTTTTCCCGATTCTCCCTATAATCTGAAACCAGCTCCGCGATTCCGACGACGTTCCGTCCAATCGGCCCAGGCTCCATTCTCCACGCCCGATGGATGGCTGTCCGACGGTCCTGCCACGACCGTTATGATTTGCCAGCTTTGAGATCGTAATACATGGGAATCATGATTACTGCGGCTGGTCTCTTCCTGAAATCCTCCATCAGCTCCGAGACCTTCCTGATTATGTCGGTCATCCTGTCTGAATCCAGCTCGGGCGCGTCCGTATCCCTGATTCGCTCCATACGAGATCTCACGCGGTTTCTGAGCCCCAAGCCCTCGATGATCTGGCATCCATCCGAACTGCGAAGTCTCTTGAGGAATTCCTCAAGGCCGGTGCCGAGCCGATCCATGGGTATCTCACCCATCTGTTCGAACTCGCATTCCAAAACAGCTTGCGCCTGCATGATCGCGAACGCCTTTTCTTCAATAGAATATCTCCTATTATTGATGATTCCGTTCAGCGTCTTCTGGAAGCGGCGGAGTCCCGCCCTCAGGCTCTCGTCGCGCATCATATGCGCGGCATCCCTGAGATGTTCTGCGATTCTCGTCGATCCCCGTTTCGATTCGATCGCCCCTCCCCAGACCATCATAACCTCGTCCGGGTCGCCGCCATCAGCTTCGATTCTCCTGAAATCGGCATCGGTCATCCTATCGTCGATCTGAATTCGCGCATACATGTCTCTGAATCTAGATGTCAGGACGAATCTATGCCCCTCCTTCCTCATCAATCCCGCATCGACGAGGCGGGATAGGATTCGTGAGACCCTTGAAGCGCTTAAATGACGAACGCCTCCATCGTAGGACGGGATCCCGTTCTTCAATATGTCAGAGGGGCGGATTGTCCCGCCGCTCCTCTCCACGAGGAGGAGCGTCGTGATGTAGTCCTCCCTCTTAAGGAGGTCGTGCGTTGTCATCGGCGGACGTCCGCGATTGGGCTTGATATTTGTCATTAATGAACAAATATAGGCAAATTAGGTAGATATTGCTTGCTCCCTGATAGGAGTATCGATAAACATGTCCGAAAATTCGGTCGGAATCCGGAAGTCCTTGCAGGTCGGATTGAAAGAGATCAAGGGGGGCACGCTTTGATGCAGCTGATCAAGAGAGACGCCAAGAGAACGGGCCCTGAGCAATCTGGGATTTCTTCGCCGCACTCGGCTCCTTCGAAGACCGCGGCAGCTCCGATTGGCGCATCGGCGGCGAAGATCGAGAGCATCACCCCATCCGTCTGCCAAAGCAGTGCTAATCCGCCGACTCAGAAAAGCGATTTTCGCGATCAGCAGCGAGCGAACTCTAGCAACGTATGCGGAGTTTCTGCCGATAAGGGACACAATGAGCTTCGGGCGAAAGAGATGGTCGGCGGTATTGACGCTGAGATGTACGCCAAGCTCGTGAAAGAGCTCGGCAAGCCCGCCCGGCGCAGGAAGAGGATCGACGTGCCGCTCGCGGAGAAGATGCATCGGCTCGGGTGGACGCACAAGCAGATCGCGAAGCACTTCGGCTGCTCGCCCTGTACAATCCGCCGGAGGCTCGAAGAGGCAAAAAGGCGGCGAGCGAACAAAATCGGGTGAGAGACGAACATGGAACAAGCGGAATCCGAGGGAAACGCCCGACGAGTGGCTTGCAAGACGGTCGATAAGTTGACATTATCGGAAGTCCATCTCCCAGGTGAGAGCGAGGATGGGGACAACTCGCTTTCACAGGGAAACGGAAATGAAACCGAACCAAACACCCAGCTCGGGCACGGCAATGGATCCGACACGATCAACGGCTTGTCGTCTGACGACATGCCGCTGAGAGCAGCGGAGATCGTCGAGCGTTTCATGGCACAGACCAGGACAAGGCTGAAGCCGTATTCTCAAGGGCAGTATTCGATAGTCTTTCGGAGATTTGCCAAGGATGTCAATCTATCGCAATACACCCGTCGGCAGCTCATGGGTCCGAAGGGTCGGATGCTGATATTGCAGCATCTTGAACATATCTCAAGACCGTCCTGGCGATTCACCATTGCGGCAATAAAGCCCGTATGGATATACGGGCTGAATATCGCGTGGCCGATAGATGTCAAGGTGGATCTGCCCAAACTTCCAAGGACAAGGCAGGGGCACACCCCGCCGGATTCGGTGATCCTGAGATGGAAGAGGGCATTAGCGAATGAGACAGACGAATATCTGCGCCTGATGTGGCTGTTCATCTCTCAGCACGGTTGGAGACCTTCGCATGTCTGCCGCCTCAAGTGGAGAAATGTCCAGTATGACGAAAGCGGAAAGCCTCGGACGATCACGGCTGACGGCCTTACTGAGTCGTTCAAGACATCTTCGCCCATAGCAGCGAGGCTATCGCCCGATGTGGTCGAAGCTCTGATGGCATGGGAGAAGAAGAACGGAAGGCAGAGCCCGGATCGGCCGATCATGCCTATACGGTCCTTGGTTCAAGGCAAAATAGAGCCCATAAGGATGCAGGAGTCCGATCAACTCCGATTCCATTGGATCGGTCTTGAGAAGAAATGGGGGTTGCCTCGCCTTCGGCCTTCAGAGGTCCGGCATTGGGTAGCCACCACCGCGAGGAAGTCAGGCCTTAGCAAACAGGCGAGTGCTTGTCTGATGGGGCATGACCCGACTCAGGGAGGCTCTATGAGGGATTGGTATGACTCCCCCCAGCTTGAGGACATATTCGCAGAGCAGGAGGAGTGTCTTCCGAATGGCCCACTGGGCTTCTTGGAGCCGCCTGTAGTCGAGATCGAGGGCGGGCTTCCCAAGGAGATTATTGAAATACTGAGTAATTATCTCAGTAATAATCAGATGTCAACTCATGAGTTGGGAAGCAAAATGGAGAAGTTCAGGATGGATCGCCTCACAGCGACCAGCCCGAAGATTACGACATGATTGTTTGTGTCATCGATTTTGCTGTCTCTCTCAGTTTTGTGTCTGAAGATGCAGGTGTAATCTAGCTGGTCAGGATTTTGGCCTTCCATCTGGCCTCCGGAGAATGTGTTGGGGGTCGGAAGAGAGCCAACGGCCCGGGTTCAAATCCCGGCACCTGCACTTCTTACAGGTGTTCCCGTCAGGTCCCTTCCGACTTTTGGGGTTTTGCTTGTTTGGGGGGTTATGGCGTTATCGCGAGATAGGCTAGTAAGCCTCCTCCTTCTCCTCGAATATCGAGACGCCGCACTCGTATGTTGCGCTCGTGCCATGCTCCTCTGGGATCTCTAGAGGCGCCGAG
>Ga0315294_10009371_pt1 | contig 10761 bp, 6 predicted proteins | sample YL17G13_40_MG_FD_203626 | JGI IMG/M metagenome (GOLD analysis project Ga0315294, IMG submission 203626) | Sediment microbial communities from Yellowstone Lake, YNP, Wyoming, USA - YL17G13_40 | ecosystem: Environmental > Aquatic > Freshwater > Lake > Sediment | place: USA: Wyoming | collected... | reverse complement strand
GCCGCGCAGGCCCGAGACCTTCAACGCGACGGCCGAGGCGGTCCTGCGGGCCGACCTGGGCGTGCGGCGGCGCTCGACCGGCGAATGGAGCGGCTCGAAGCGGTTCCCCCCCGTCCTCCTCGGCGATACGATGGGCGAGATGCTGAAGTGGTATGCGCTGGCCGACATCGTGTTCGTCGGGCGCAGCCTGGTCCCGATCGGCGGGTCGAACCCGATGGAGCCCGGGGCGCTCGGGAAGCCCCTCCTCTGGGGCCCGCACATGTTCAACTTCCCGATCGAGGCGCCCGCCCTCCTGGAGGCCGGGGCCGCGCGCGTGGTGACCGATGCGGCCGGCCTCGTCGCGGCCGTCGACGAACTCTTGACCCGGCCCGCGCAGTGCCGTCAAATGGGCGAGGCCGCGCGGGCGACCATCCGGTCCCTGCAAGGCGCCACCCGCCGGAGCGTCGACCTGGTGCGCGAGGCGCTCGGCGGCTCGGGGACCCCGGCATGAGCAGCGACATCCGCAAGCAGAGGATGCGCGGCGTCCGAAGCGTCGTCGTCAAACTCGGCACCAACGTCTTGGCCGACGCGCAGGGCCTCCTGGACGAGGCCGCCATCCGCCGCATCGCCGACCAGGTGATCGGCCTGGAGGAGCGCGGCATCCGCGTCGCGATCGTCTCGAGCGGCGCGATCGCCGCCGGCGTCGCGGAACTCGGGCTCGGCAAGCGGCCGGAGGCCCTCCCCCGACTCCAGGCCTGCGCCGCCGTCGGGCAGGCGAAGTTGATGCTCATGTTCGACCGGGCGCTCGTGGCCCACGGGCGCCACGCTGCCCAGATTCTGCTCGTCCGCGAAGATGTCGAGGACCGGTCGCGGTACCTCAACGTCCGCAACTGCATCGCCGCCCTGCACGACGTGGGCGCCGTGCCCGTCATCAACGAGAACGACACCGTGAGCGTCGACGAGATCCGGTTTGGCGAGAATGACATCCTGGCGGCGATGGTGACCAACCTCCTGCGGGCCGACCTGCTGGTCCTCCTGACGACCGTGGAGGGCGTCTTCCGCGACGCGGCGCGCCGGGAGCAGTTCGACGTGGTCGAGGACATGGCGGCGGTGCTGGCGGCGGCGGACGGATCGCGGTCCAGCCTCGGCACCGGCGGCATGACGACGAAACTCGGGGCGGCGGCCAAGGTCACCGCCGCCGGCGAGATGGCGGTCATCGCCAACGGCCGGCGGCCCAACGTCCTGGCGGACCTCCTGGCCGGCGAGGCCGTCGGGACCCTCTTCCTGCCCAAGCCCTGCAAGTTAAGCGCCCGGGAGCGGTGGATCGGCCTGACGCGGCGGCCGCGCGGCAAGATCCTCGTCGACGAGGGGGCGGCCAAGGCCGTCCTCGCCCGCAAGAGCCTCCTCGCCTCGGGCATCACGGACGTCGAGGGCCGGTTCGAGAACGGCGACGCCGTGCTCGTCGTGGCGCCGGGCAGCCGCGAGATCGCCCAAGGACTGACCAACTACTCCGCCGCCGACGTCCGCAAGATCAAAGGCCTCAAGACCGGCCAGTTCGTCAAGGTGCTCGGCGAGCGAACGTACGACGAGGTCATTCACGCCAACAACCTCGTGATCCGGGTCTGAGCCATCGGGCTCGTCCTGGTCGTAGGGACGACTCGCCTCCGTCTCGCAGAATGCCGCGGCCCTGGGCCCGCCCGGCAGGAGGTCCACCGTGACGGCGCCGTGCTCGCCCGTCCGGTAGAGCGCAGTGCCTTGCGCGGCCACCCATGCAGGGGGAGGTCGCGGCGGGTAGGACCGGCCGGCCGACACCACGACGATCCTGGCGCCGACCGTGCGGGCCAGTCGCCCAACGGCGTCGGCGCTCCCGCCGTGGTGCGGCCAGAGCAGGGCGTCGGCCCGCAGGTCCGGCTCGGCGGACCGCAGCGCATCGAGCGAGGTGTCCTCAATGTCGCCGGTCAGGAGCAGCGAGCGGCCGCGGTGCTCGATGTGGACCACCAGCGACCCATCGTTGATCTTCCGCGTCTGCGAGGCGGGTCCGCGCGGCCAGACGGCGCGCACGGCCACGTCCCCGGCGCCGGCGAATCGGTCGCCCGGGGCGAAGTAGGCGACCTCGACGCCGCGATCGAACAGCGCCTCGACGACGGCGTTGTCCACGCTCAGGCGGCCCCGCATGAACGTCGGCGGAACGTAGACCTGACGGATGCCGAATCGGTCCACCAGCGGCAGGATGTCTTTGAAGTGGTCGAAGTGCGCGTGCGTGAGGAAGACGGCGTCGACGCGGTCGATGCCGCGCGACCACAGGACCGGCGCGATCGTCTTCTCCCCTGCGCTCGCGTACGACAGGGAAGAGCCCGCGTCATAGAGCAGCACGCGGCCGTTGGGGAGTTCCAGCAGGTCCGCGTTTCCGTTGCCGACGGCCAGAAACGTGGCCCGGACGGCCTCGGGCGGCGACCGCCCCGTGGTCCAGAGGAACACGGCCGCGGACGCCAGGGCGGCGATCCGCAGATGCCGGCGCGTCACGCCCAGCCGCTCGCGCCAGGCCCACGCCGCCAGCAGGCCGTAGATCACAAGGAGCCATGCCGGCGAGAACCCCGACGTGTAGAAGTGGCCCCCGGGGACGGCCGCCACCCAGGCGGCGACCTGCGCCGTTGCGCGCGCGAGCGCGTCGGGCACCAGCGCCACCAGGGGCGCCGCAGCCGGCAGGGCCAAGGCGACCACCGCCAGGACCGCCCCGCTCGCCAGGAGCACGAAGATGAGCGGGAACAGGACCAGGTTGCCGACGGGCGCGATCCACGCCACCAGGTGGAAATGGTAGGCGATGAGCGGCATGGTCACCAGCGCCGCCGCGATGCACACGCAGACGGTCTCGCGGGCCCAATCGCGGAGGAACGCGGCCCATCGCCACCGCGGCTCCTGGATCACGAGGCCTCGGTCGCCGCCCCGCAGGATGGCCTGAACCTTGTTCGTCAACACAACCAGGCCGAGCACGCCGCCGAATGACAGTTGCAGGCTCAGCGTGAAGAGGTCGCCCGGCCGCGCGAGCAGGATGACCCCCAGCGCGGCGCCCAGCGAGTTCAGGATGGGCGGCCGCCGACCGAGCATCCCTCCCAGGCACAGGATCCAGATCAGAATCGAGGCCCGCAGGACCGAGGGCGTCATCTCCGTCACGAGCGCGTACACCAGGACCACGCCCGCCACGAGCGCGGCCGTCCAGCGCGGACCCAGTCCCGCGAAACGCACGGGTAGGAAGACCAGGGCGGCGATGATGCCGACGTGCAGTCCCGAGACCGCCAGGAAATGGGCCGTTCCGCTCAGGATGAAGTGCCGCTCGACGTCGCCGCCCCCGTCGAAGTCCGTCCCCTGTCGCAGAAGGTCCCTGCGTCCGAACATGACCGCAGAGAGGACCGCGCGCCCCTGTTCGGTCGGGATCCGGGCGAGGCATCCGCGGGCCTTCCGCGCGATCGCGCCCACGACCCAGCGCACCCGGTCGGCCGCCGGTTCGATCGCCTGCACGGCCTCCCAATGGTCCGTCTGGATCGAGGCGCGGATCCCCTGGCGCCGCTGATACCGGGCCATGTCGAAGGAGCCCGGGTTCATCGGCGGCAGGGGTGGCGCGAGGACGCCCACGACGCGGATCCGGTCGCCTGGGACGGGAACGCCCCGTTCGCCGGCAGGCAGGGCCTCGCGGACGACGAGGCCCACCTGGCCGCGCGCGGGGACCTCCCGGCCGTCCACCTCGGCCTTCTGGCACTCGACCTCCAGGACGGTCCGGATGTAATACGGCACGGACGGCAGAAACACGTCGGTCGGCGGGCGATGCTCGCGCGCGGGAGCGGTGACGACCCCCTCGAGCGTGACGATGCGCCGGTCCCCGACCACGAGGCGGGCCACGTCGTCGGCGGGCGGATCGACGGCGACGCGGTACCTGGCCGCACCCGCAGCCGCCAGGAAGACCAGCAGGGGCGCGACGAGGCGCTTGTCGCGGGCGCCGGCCGCGTACAAGATCGCCCAGCAGAGGCCGGCCAATCCGGCACCGGCGGACCAGAAGAGGACGCCGCCGCCGAGGTACTCCGCCGCCAGGATGCCTGCCACCAGGGCCAGGGCGACCGGCACGAGCGGCCGATAGCGTCGACCGGTGCCGGCGCCGGGCACCGCATCCCGCAGGCGCCGCGCCGCGCCGGACGCGCGCGCTGCCGACCCGAAGCCGCCGTTTGACCGGGCACTTGCCATGGGCGCGTCTTGTCTGCCGGCCGAAGCCAAAGGGTCGTTCGGGTAGGCTCTCAGTACCGGTCCCACTGGCACAAGGCCGGGTGCTGGCTCGGGAACAGGACGGCGGCGAGTTGCCGCGCGTCGCCCGCCAGGCGCATGCCGGCCATCTCGGCGACCTCGCCGGGGTCTTCGGTGCCGATGAGCAGTTGTGCAACCGCGTCGCCGCCGCGGATCGCGTGCTTCGAGCGGGCCGGCGGCGCCACGCGGACGCGGGAGCGGTCGATGGCGAGTGTGACCTTCTCCCGCGCGTCGCAGAGGAGCAGGTTCCCCCGCCAGCCTGCCAGGCGTGACGCGCGGAGCCGCCGCCCGAGTTCGCCGCGCATCTTCTCGAGTGCCGCGGCCAGGTTGACTGTCCGGACCATGCAGCCGCCCCGCCGCCGGTGATGCGTCTCCGCGCGGCAGTTGCCCCGCCGGAGGCGGCGCGCGATGCCGCTCGCGTGGGGGAAGGTGGCGAACCGCACCTCGTCGGCGCCGGCCCGGCGCGCCAGGGCGGCCACGACCCGCAGCGATTCCTCAATGTCGCCCCCGGCCTCGACGCACTCGAAGGCGGCCCCCAGGCGGCCCGTGAGCACGTAGCCTGCCGTCCGTCCCTTCGCATCGGTCCACAGGTGCCCTTCGTAGCGGCCTGGGTGGGCATCCCGCGGATACGTGGGCCGGACGGCCGTCCCAGTCATGCCGGCGTGCTCGCGCTCGTAGATGCGCCGCAGGTCGTCGCGGTCCCGCGGGGCGAAGCGGTGGAGACGCGAGGCGGGACGCCCGGCGGGGAGGTCCGCCGTCTTGACGACGTAGACGGTGTCGGACCATGCCCGGACGTACCCGAACCGGTAGTAGAAGTCGTCGATGCCGAAGAGGATGCTGAAGTCATAGCCCGCCGCGCGCATGGCGCCGACCGAGGCCCGCGCGGTCGGGGCCATCAGGCCGCGCTTGCGGAGGTCGCCGTCCGTCGCGACGGCCCCGATGCCCGCCGTCCGGACCTCGGCCGTCCCGATCCGCATCCGGTAGCCCCAGACGCCGTAATGCGTGACGATGCGGCCGTCGAGGAGGCCGATCCGCGACACGTCCCAATCGTAATGGCTGTTCAGGATGTAGCCCCGGCGGCAGTAGTCGCGGAACCGGTAGAAGTTGTTTCCCCCGAAGACCTTCGCGACCAGGTCGATCAGGTCCTCGGCGTGTCGGCGGCGGTCTGGCGCCACGATCTCTAAGGCATCCCTGTCCACGATGTCCTCCGTCAGGGTCCACACGTCGTCCGTCTCGGTCCGAACCGCGCGCCTCCGCGGCCGCGCGTCACCCCGTCCGCATTCCGAACGCGCCGGCGGCCTCCACGAGGCCCTCGAACAGGGCCAGGTGGCGGGGCTCCGTGCGCAATCTCTCCGGGTGCCACTGAACGCCCAGGAAGAACCGCTCGCCGGTCACGTCCTCGATCGCCTCGATGACGCCGTCCTCGGCGGCGGCCACGCGGCGCATCGCGCGGCCCGGGTCCCGGACGGCCTGGTGGTGTGTGCTGTTGACGTGAAGCGGCTCGACGCCGATGAGCCGCGCCAGGCTCGAATCCGGTTCGACCATCACCATGTGGTCGGCCTTCGGCCTCCCCCCGCCGCCATGGTCCCGGACGGTCGGGTCGTCGTAGAGATGCTGGATGAGGCTCCCCCCGCGGTGGACGGCGACCTCCTGGCATCCCAGGCAGATGCCGAGCACGGGCATGCCGCGTTCCTCGGCGGCGGCCAGGAGGGCGAGGTCGGCCTTCTGCCGCCGCGGATGCAGGAGGCGCGTGGCCGGGTTCAGGGCCTCGCCCCAGAGGGTGGAACTCAGGTCGCCGCCGCCCACGAGGAGCAGGCCGTCCGCCGCGCCCAGGAGTTCCGCGGCGCGGGCCGGGTCCTCCGGCGGCGGCAGCACGAGCGGCAGCCCGCCGGCCGCTTCGACCGCCTCGGCATAGGCGACCGGTGCATGGAGCCGCAGGCCGTCGGGGCTCTGCTCGAGGCTGGCCGTCATGGCAATACGCGGTTTCATGGGTCCTCCCGGCGCAGGATGCGCCCCGGCGTCGCCCCGGTATGCTGTCCGTCGGCAACGACCCGCTCGCCGTTGACGAAGACGTGGCGGATGCCGTCGGGAGCCGCCCAGGGACATTCGTACGTGGACCTGTCCGCAAGCGTCTCCTTCTCGAAGAGCACGAGGTCGGCCCAGGCACCCGGGGCCAGCCGGCCGCGGCCCGTGAGGCCGACCACGTCGGCCGGCAGTTGCGTCAGGCGCCGGATGCCCTCCGGCCAGTCCATCAGGCCCGCGTCCCGGACGTAGGTTGCCAGAAACCGAACGGGCGTCCCGTAGGCCCGGGGGTGGGGCAGCGACGCGCGCGCGGCGGCGTCGGCCTCGCCCGGCAGGTTCCGCAGGCTCGAGTCCGACCCGATGGCCACGTACGGCTCCGCCAGGATGAGCCGCAGGTTCTCCTCGCTCATCGAGAAGTGGATGGCCGTCACCTGCGTCTGGTGCTCGACGATGAGGTCGAAGGCGACCTCGAGGGGGTCGCGGCCGGCGGCCTCGCCCAGTTGTCGAAGCGTCCGGCCGGCGGCGTCCTGCGGCTTGCCGGGGGACACGGCGGCGACAACGATCCGGTCGAACCACTCGGGCTCGGGGTGGGCCGACCGGACCTCGGCGGCAAGGCGGCGGCGCGTCGCCGGGTCGGTGAGGCGGGCGAGTTCCTGCTCGCGCCCGCCCTCGACGGCCCAGTTCGGGAGGACCATGGCGTCCAGATCAGTCATGCTCGCCAGGTACGGGTAACGGTCGGCCGTCACGGCGAGGCCGTCGGCCCGCGCCGCCCGGAGCCGGGCGACTGCCTCGCGCGCCTTCGGCCAGTTGCGGACGCCCGCCGCCTTGAGGTGGCTGAGTTGGCCGCGCACGCCGGAGCGCCGAAGGACCTCCAGGAACTCGTCGATGGCCTCCAGGAGGCGGCTGCCCTCGCTCCGGATGTGGCTCGAGTAGTAACCGCCCGCCTGGGCCACGACCTGGGCCAGGTCGGCCAGTTCGTCCACATCGGCGTAGCACCCCGGCGGATAGACGAGGCCCGAGGAGAGGCCGAAGACGCCGGCGTCGAGGGCGTCCTCCAGAAGCCGCTGCATGCGGAGACGCTCGTCGGGCGTCGCGGGCCGGTCGGCGTACCCGACCACGGCGGCCCGCAGCGCGCCGTGGCCGGCCAGAAGGGCCCGGTTGACGCTCGAAGGGCTCGACTCGGCCAGGGCATAGTACTCGGCGGCGGACTGCCAGTCGAGCGCCAGGCCGCAGGGCTGCCACTCGGCCTGCCGGTTCGCCTTGAACTCGCCGACGAGGGGGAACGGGCTGGCGCCGCAGTTGCCGGACACGTCGGTCGTCACGCCCGCCAGGATCCTGCTCTCGGCCCGCGGGTAGACGAGGGCGGAGAACTCGCTGTGGCAATGGATGTCGATGAAACCTGGCGCGACCAGGAGGCCGGAGGCGTCGAGGTCGTTCTCGCCCGGCGCCAGGTGCGGCCCGATCTCGGCGATCCGCCCGTCCGCCACGGCGAGGTCGGCCCGTCGGAGGCCGCCCGCCGCGTCCAGCAAGGTCCCCCGCCGGATCGTCCACTTGTGTGCCATAGGGCAAGCCTGGCGGCCCGCAGGGCCGCCCGCGCGGGGATGCTGACGTGATGAACGGCGCCTCAGGCGCCCAGGGCCTCCACGGCATCCGCCACGGTCTGATGGACGGGCATTACCTGCCCGAGACGCGTCTGCTCGACGACGCGAGCTACCTCACCCGAGATGCCGGCCACGGCGAAACGGGCACCCCGCTTCCCGAGGTGCGCCTGCATGTTCATGAGCAGGCCGAGGGCGGCGCTCGTCATGAACGTCACGCGCGAAAGGTCCAGGACGAACGCCGCCCGGCCCGACTCGTCGACCGCGCGGCGGATCTGGTGCCCGAGGCGCTCGACCACCTCGGCCCGCGAGACCTCCGCCGGCAGGACGACCAGGACCTCCACGCCGCGGTCCGTGTAGTGCTCGACGACCGACATGGCGGCAGGATCGGCCACCCGTCCCCCCGGCTACAGGTTCTTCCGGCACGCCTCGCTCGCGGACTTGGCGTCGCGGTAGATGTCGAAGACCGTGTCGAGTTTCGTGATGCGGAAGACCTCCATGATCTCGTCGCGGATGCCGGCGAACTTCAGTTGCTTCTTGCCCTGGAGGGCCCGCCGCTGAAGTCCGATCAACATGCCCAGGGCGCTGCTCGACAGGTACGTGACGTTCGCGAAGTCGAAGACGACGCGGTCCTGCGACTGGCGGTTGAGGAGTTCCTTCAGACCGGCCGCCATCCGCTCGATGGTGACGGCATCGAGAATCTGCGGCTGCTGGAACGTGACGATCGCCACCCCGTCGACCTCGCGCGTCGTGAAGAAATCGTCCATGGCCATGGTTAGCCTCGCCTCCGTCGAAAAGTGCCTTGCCGGCCGGTACGGCCGCTCGCGGCCGACCGGGCGTATTGTGCGGCCCCGGCGGCGGGGTGTCAACCAAAAGCCCGCGGCTTGCGCGGCGGGTGCGGAGACCCGCCGCGCAAAGTTGCCCTGTAGTTAGAGGCCGTCCTTGAGTTCCCGCAGTTTCGCCAGGGCTTCCAGGGGGGTCAGGCGGTCCGGGTCGAGGCGGCGGATCTGGTCGGCAACGGCCCGCTCGGCGCCCTCGAAGAGGGCCAACTGGACCTCGCCGCCCTTCGGCCGCGGCGTCGGCGGCGCGATCCGCGGCTGCCCAGAGGCGTCCACGTGGGCCGCCTCGAGGTCGGCCAGGATCTCCCTGGCCCGGTCCACGACCTCGCGAGGGACCCCCGCCAGGCGCGCCACGTGCACGCCGTAACTCTTGTCGGTGCCCCCGGCGAGGATCTTGTGGAGGAAGACGACCTGGTCCTGCCACTCGCGGACCGCCACGTTGAAGTTCGCAACGCCCTCGAGGACGTCGGCCAGTTCCGTGAGTTCGTGGTAGTGCGTTGCGAACAGCGTCCTGCACCGGACCTTGGCGGCGACGTGCTCCGTGATGGCCCACGCCAAGGCCACGCCATCGAACGTGCTGGTGCCGCGCCCGACCTCGTCCAGGATCACCAGGCTCCGGCCCGTCGCGTTGTTCAGGATGTTGGCCGTCTCGGTCATCTCGACCATGAAGGTGCTGCGGCCGCGGGCGAGTTCGTCGGCGGCCCCGACGCGCGTGAAGATGCGGTCCGCCAGGCCCACCGTCGCCCGCCGGGCCGGCAGCCACGATCCCATGTGGGCCATGAGCACCAGGAGCGCGACCTGCCGGATGTAGGTGGACTTGCCCGCCATGTTCGGGCCGGTGATGATGGCGACGCGCGGCCCTTCGCCCCCCAGCGCGACGTCGTTCGGCACGAATTCCGACCCCAGGACGAGTTCCAGGACGGGGTGCCGCCCCTCGTGGATGTCGAGGACGGGCTCGTCCGCGATGTCCGGCTTGACGTAGCCGCGGTCCGACGCTACCCGGGCGAGCGCGAGGAGCACGTCGAGCCGCGCGATCGCCTCGGCCGTCTTCTGAAGCCGCGGGATCTCGCCGGCCACGCGCGAACGCACCTCCTCGAACAGCCGGGCCTCCAGTGCCTTCGCCTTCTCCTCGGCCGACAGCACCTCGACCTCGTGCTCCTTCAGTTGCGGCGTGATGTAGCGCTCGGCGTTCTTGATCGTCTGCTTCCGGACGTAGTCGAGGGGCACGCGAGCCTGATTCGCGTGCGTGATCTCGATGTAGTAGCCGAAGACCTTGTTGTAGCCGACCTTGAGGGTGGGAATGCCGGTGCGCTGAACTTCGCGGGCCTGGAACTCGGCCAGCCACCGGGCGCCGGACGACCCGACGTCGCGCAGGCGGTCGAGTTCCTCGCTGTAGCCGGCCCGGATGACGCCGCCGTCACGGATCGTCAGGGGCGCGTCGTCGGCGATGCCGCGCTCGAGCACCTCGCGGACGTCGCCCAGGAGGTCGATCTCCGCCTCGGTTCGCCCCAGGAGGTCGCTCATCCGGCCCACGAGGCGGGCCTTGACGGCCGGCAGGGCGGCCAGCGTGCGCCCGAGGGCGAGCATGTCGCGCGGGCCCGCGCGGCCGGTGGCGGCGCGGCCGACGATCCGCTCGATGTCCGCCATGTCCGACAGGAGGCCGGCCAACTCGGCCCGGAGGTCGTGACGGGCGACGAGTTCCCCGACCGCCTCGAGCCGCTCGCGGATCGGACCCGCCTGGGCCAGGGGGTAGTTGATCCACTGCCGAAGCAACCGCCCGCCCATGGCCGTCGCCGTCCGGTCGAGCACCCACAGGAGGCTGTGCTCGCGGCGCCGCTCGCGAAGCGTCTCCACCAGTTCGAGGCTTCGCTGCGTGGTGTCGTCCAGATGGAGCCAGCGGCCCGGCCGGACGCGCTCGATGCGGCGAATGTGGCCGAGGCTCGTCCGCTGCGTCTCCTCGAGGTAGTCGAGGATCGCGCCGGCGGCGCCGAGGCCCTGGGCGAGGTTGGCCACGCCGAAACCGTCCAGCGAGT
>Ga0315294_10009370_pt1 | contig 10762 bp, 7 predicted proteins | sample YL17G13_40_MG_FD_203626 | JGI IMG/M metagenome (GOLD analysis project Ga0315294, IMG submission 203626) | Sediment microbial communities from Yellowstone Lake, YNP, Wyoming, USA - YL17G13_40 | ecosystem: Environmental > Aquatic > Freshwater > Lake > Sediment | place: USA: Wyoming | collected... | reverse complement strand
ACGAAGGGAAAAGATTAAAGGACCTGGGCCTGCTGAAGGAAAGTTTTGAAATTCTTCGATCCGTCGTGAAGAAAAGCCCTTATGTTCCGGAGATAGTATCGCTTTATAACGAGGTCAAGGATCTACTGGTGGGTTATTACCTGAAAAAGGCCCATGCCTTTAAAAAACAGATGGATACAAATCGTGTTAATATCGAGCTTGTTCTGGAGGTAATCAAAGACCTGGAGAGAATCGCTCCGGAAAACCTCGAGATAATTGAGCTCGTAAAAGAAACGAAAGGCGAGCAGGAGAAAATGAACGCGATCGAGGAAGCAAACCGGTTGATCGCGAGCGGAAAATTCGACCAGGCCCGGGAGAAATTAAAAAGCCTGAAGAACTGGCAATTTGAACACCAGGTCGCCGTGCTCCTCTGCATAATCGACGAAAAAGAAAAAAAGGTGGGCGAATTGTTAAGGGATAACGAGGTGAATCTGAGAGAGGGTAAGTTTACCGTGGTCCGCGACAACCTGAGAGCCTTCATCAATCAGGAAGGCCCCTTTCCCCAGGTGAAGGAAGTTATGGACCGGATCGAGAAAATAAAACCTTCCGGAAGATTTGTTCTGGTCTTCAACAACGAGCGCATCCAATTTCTGACCGGATTATCCCTAGAAATTGGCCGAGACGCAAACTGCGATATCATCATCCGGGACGAGCAGAAGAAAGTCAGCCGGCATCATGCCCAATTATATATTGAAGACCGGACGATAAAAATCAAGGACCTCAAGTCCGTCAACCATACTTTTTTAAACGGGTCAGAAATCCAAAACATGGTGCTTGGAACCCAGGGTACAATCAGCATCGGTCTGGATAGGGCGGTTAATTTCCAAAATGTCGCCAAAAATGATAAAATAAATTACCTGCTTTGCGAAATCCCGTCGCAGAAGGAAAAATACATCTGGTTTTTTCAAAAAATCGGAATCGGGATTGAAAAAAATATTATTAATTTCGATGCCGTACCTTTGTTTTACATTGAACACAGTAACGGCATATTTTTCGTGCACGCCTTAAGGCAAAAGGAGGTATATCTGAACGGCAACGAAGTAAAAGAACACGCGCCGGTCGTGCATAATGACGTTATCGAGGCCGGAAAATTCAGGTTTTCAATCCTCACATTAGAAATAACACCTCATGGCTAAATTATCGGCAATAACCATTGTCCCCCGATTTTTCTTGAGAACCTTCGTCCTTTCCATCTTTATATTTTGCTCGGCGGGGGTCGCCCAGGAGTCTTACGATAGCTTCGACCTTATCGCCCAAAATTTGGCGGCCTTGATAAATAGTTATATCGGCAAAAAGAAGGACATTAAAGTTACGATCCCCTATTTTTACAGCATTGAAAAGGGCGCGACTCCGCTGGGCAAACAGCTGGCCGCAGATTTTACCGCCTCCCTATCGAATACGAAGAAGAATTTTGATATTATCAATCCCGAGATTGGGAAGGAGGCGATACGGGAACAGTTGACATATTATGCCAAAGGTGAAGCCGGCGAACTTAAGAAGCTTATGGCAAATTTCAAGACTCAATACTACATCTATGCGCCATTTATGTTTAACGCGGTAGACGGGACCATAGAATTTTCTTCCGGAATATTGGTCAACGGCGTCGCCCTAACGAATGAAGGCGCCGCGACGCTTTGTGCTTCAAAAGAATTTAGGCTGAAATTGAACGGCAACATTTTAGCGGAATATAGATCGCTCTTTTACTCCACCGCCATTTTATGGTCGGCCGACAGCCTTTTTCAAGCCGCCCAGACCCAGGTCGATTTTAATCCCACTAAGGCCCTGAATTGTTATATGGACGCGGAGAGTAAATATCGGGAGCTTGGCGGCATCCCGGTCGCGATCGACTCCCTAAAGATACTGCGGAGAAAGCTAGCGGAATTCCTTGATCAAATCGTACTCGAGAATAAAACGTCCAATCTTCTGGTTGGTATTCAGGGGGGCAGCCTGGCCGATCCCTTGACTGTGCATGCCGGTTACAAAGGCCGGGGCATATCCGGTTTGAATATCAAATTTAAGTGTTCCGATGGCAGCGTGCTGATCGACACCCTGGCGATAACGGACGAGAGCGGTACCGCGGCTGCAAAAATCCATAAGTTTAACACGACCGGCCGGGTGCGGATCACAGCGCTGGTCAATGAAATCCTGGAAATCGTACCCAAAACCCCGCCGGTTCAGTTTGACCTGCGCGTTAAAAAACGACGCAGTGACATAACCGTTTTCGTGTTGGTTAAAACGAGCAATATGGGTGTCCCAAATGATGCCAGCGAGGAGCTGATCAACCAGCTGAAAGCGATCGGATTTAACAACTGCGTCCGGGATTCAACCGTCAATAATCCAGATCTTAAAATCACCGGTTCGATTAATTCGTGGCTGAAGGATAAATATCAGGGAAAGTACGTTGTGAGCGCTTCGGGCAATATAACCTACTATGAAATCCTGACCAACGCGTCTTTCACTGTACCGAAAAGCATACAATTACCCATTGGAACCGATAAGATGGTATTGGGGGCTGCGGCGATAGCTCAACTCAAACGCCAGCTCTTTGACGAGATAATAAAGAAGTTAGGTAAAGATTATCCCGAATAAATTATACCAAAATCAGCGGCTGGGCCATTTAAAAATAATAACTGACGCCGATCGAAAAGCGGGGTATCATTGCGAAAAATACCGGGTGAAATCCGCCGAACCAGGAGATCTGCAAGACCTGCAAGACTTCGAGCTGGGTATTTAAGGCCACCGGCGCTTTTTTAAAATAATATTCCGAACCCGCGACCAGGGACAAAATAACTGATTTTCCGGTGGTAATGATTTCACTCGAATATCTAATCGCCGTCCAATCTATTTTACTCCCCCACACCAAGCTCAGGGGAGTATCGTAATCCGGGAAAATATGGCGAAGGTAGGTTATGCTCGTAGTTATATCGATATTGGGAGTACTTAAACCGGTAACCCCTAAATTTATCTGGGCGCTGTTGGCAATAGACAGCCACTTCCGATATGAGAGGTAATAAAATGAGGAGTTGTCGATCTGAAGACCGATGCATGGTGTTTCTCTCACGTTTGCGGGTTTGGTGAATGTATAAGCAACTTCCCTGGTTAAGCCGGACTGAACTTCCACGATCTTGGTGGCGGGGCCGATTTTTACTTTATGTTTTCCGGCCACCATGTTGTCGATGATCAGGGGGGTTTTCCCTTTAGGCAGATTGTCAACAAGGACATCCAAGCCCGGCGGTTCGCTGGTTACCGAAATCATGCCCATAAGGGTTCTCTTGGTTTTCTTGAAGGTTTCAATAATTGATTGGTTGGCGTAGTCCTTAAGGCTGCTCGTCCCGAGGTCAAAATTGGGATTAATGGCCAAAGCCCGTTGAAAATTATCGGTGGTTTCGGACGGATCGCCAGCCGCCGACGAGCAGATGCCAAGACAGATATAGCTCGTGATGGAATCGGACGATGATAGACCCTTACTCAAAGCCATTAAGAATTGTGATATTGCGTTTGTGAAATCAGCTTTCTCAAGGTAGTTTATTCCCTTTTGCAGATATTCCACTCCCGTTGTCGAAAATAAGAGATCAACAGAACAAAAGAGAACGCAAATGACAATCGCGATCCGTCCCATATTTTTCATGTCTCCTCCTTTATAATTATTCGGACGCAAATTCAAAACCAGAAACGTTAACTCTTTATTTATCGAATTTTACACTAATGGGCACGGTTTCATTTTTTATAATAAACACTTCCTGGAGCTTAGTGACATTTTCGTATTCCAGCTTAACCACATGTTTAGTTGCGGTGACCTGCAATCTTTTTGGTGTTACGCCTTTATCGTCCCCATCCACATAAATTTTTGCGCCTGCAGGAAATGAGTTGACGCTGATATATCCGTAGTCACTAGGGGGTTGCGGTATGGGGACGGGAGCGGGATTCGGGGGCTTTATAGGTTGAGCGGATTTTGGCTTTTTCACCGGCGCCGGCAGGGTATCCTTTTTAATTATGTTCGTGTCTTTCAAAATTGGGATCGAATCGGTTTTTAGCTTGACCGCGGCGACAACCGTCGAAGTGTCAGCCGGAACCGAGGGCGCTTTGGTTTTAAAGGCCATGCTGTAAATAAATGCCCCGGAGACGAAGGAAATTAATGCAATGATCAGGATGGACAGGATGGAAATTTTAGACCGCGGCGATTTTCTTAAGGTCATCAACTCCTGTTCCTGGGCCTGAACTTTCTTCCTGAGATCGTCCGAAGTCAAGTTCTTCAGGGCGGCGATCTCTTCCTTCATTTTCCTTTCTAAATCCCTCTTTTCTTTTTGAAGCAGGCTGATTTTTTCGGCATTCTCCTTGAAAACAGCCCTCAGCCGGGAAATTTCTTCGTCTCTCTTTTTGATTTCCTCTAATCGGCCGGCCATTTCTTCCTTAATTTTTACCTCGTCCGTCTGGGACTTCACCCTTATTTCGTCGGCAAATTTTATCTGTTTCGACAAGGAGAGATTTTCATTTTGCAGCCTTTCAACCTCCTTTTTCAACCGCTGGATTTCCGAATCGGAGCTTTTCCTGATTTCTTCAATTTGGGAACTGGCAGTTCGCATCTGCAGCTTGTCTTTACCTTCAATCCCGGTAATGGGCAGAAATTCCATGCCCTTCAATGTCGAATACAATATTTCAAATTCTCCGATTTCAATCTTATCGCCATTCTGAAGTATTTTTCTCTGGATCTTTTCGCCGTTGACCATGGTTCCGTTCGGCGTATAGAGATCGTAAAGCACGTATTCGTCGGTTTCCTTCCTGATCAGACAATGAAAAGGCATGAGATCCTCGGATAGAAGTTCAAGATCGTTGGTCGGATCGCGTCCGATTTTGACTTCCGGGCCTTTCAATTCAAACCTCTGCTGAACGCTGCCCTCGCTGAGAAACGTGAGGATGCCGTCGATGGATTTCATTTTCTTTTGCCGAAGGCGATTTAAAAAATTCGAAAAAAGAAGGCCGATAAAGAAACCGCCAACCAATGAAAAAAACGCGATCGCCGGGGTAATCCATATTTTGTCAAAAGGGAAAAAGGTCCGGGCGTTCCCGGATTTCGCCACCCGGATTCTAGCCCCATCCTTCAATACTTTACGGCCGGTAATTATTAAAAAAGAGTCCTCTTTGACCACGCTGAGCATATCGGTTAAATCATTAAGACCCTCATGCTTTAATTTCACCTCATGCTTTCCGGTTTTCATGAGGGCCCTTGAGTTTTTGACCGGCGTTGAGCCCAATAGTTCATTGTCGATCGTGAGTCGCGAATCGGATGGGAACGAGTTAATGGTCAAGAGGTCATTGTCGCTGCTTATTAGTAACTCGAAGCCGGCGACGGATTTTAAAGAATCGCCATGGATTGGGCAATAATTTTTTATATCAGGAAATATAGCGCTGTCCTTGAGGCAATATTTAATGGCATTCAAGGGCTGCAGGTAAAGCAGTGAATACAAGATGACCATTATGCGGAATTTTTTTAACATTAGTTTCATTTTATTTTTTGTTAGATAAATAATTTCGGATCTTGGTTTTAATGGTGCTAAACTCGTTGGCAAGAAATTCAGCGACTATCAGTTCGGCCAATTTATCAGCCGCGTTTTCCCCGGGTTGGATATTCCGAAAGACATTAAGTTTATTATTATAAATTATTTTGTCTGTATTATCCGCAAGTTGGTAATTTATGGAGATCATATAAACAAAATAATCAGGGACGTTTTGTTCGTAATCCGTCGGTTCCGTTGAATTGTAGCCGATAAAAGCGGCTAATAAAGATGCCGGCGGTATGATTAATAGCGCCCTGATTAATAGCGGCCAATCGCCACTCAGGGCGAGAGCAAAGGCCGCCGAAAGGACTCCTCCGCTGAAACAGCCAATCCAGCACCCCTGGGTGCGCGTCCTTTTATAGGCAACAGTATCTAAGACCTTTTTTTCGACGGTAGATGGAATAATACCAGTAATTTCCAGAGATAATTTTAAATCATAAGATGAAAGCCCGGATATATTCTGCACTTGCTTGAAGATGTCTTTATTCCTGATGCTGTCGGTCAACTGCTTACCGCAGTTCTTTCCAAGATCGACTAGAAACGTATTAGGATTACATATGATGTCGGCGATCCCCAAGACCAGATCGGAAAGCGCTTTGGGTTTTGGCTCAGAAATGGTTATGTCGAAGATCCAGTCTTGATAATTGGGCGCGGTTAACCGGATTTTATATTTTCCCGGAACCAACGAGTCGATACTGAACGGCGTTATTCCGACCGAATCACCGTTAATGTAAACGACGGCACCGATCGGTTCGGATCTGAATGACATGCCTTTATCATTCACGCTGAAATCCTGGAGGTTGATGATTTTTAATTCCTTTTCCGGATTTTTCGGTTTGGGCTTAATTTTAGTAACTAATTTAGAGCCGCAATTGCCGCAATAATATTCACTGTCCGGGTAGGTTTTTTTGCATTTGGGACAATTTTTTTCCGCAAAAACTAAATTGACAATAATGATTAGAATCAGGTATTTTAATAATGAGAACTTTAACATATTAATTATATCCAACAATACGTTTTTGTCAACGGCATTTTTATTCTCTTATCCGAGTATTGCACTTTGTGCAAAATTTTTGATCGAGGGTTACCGGAGCATGGCAATTAGAGCAGAATTTTATCATTTCTTTACTTAGATAAACTTTAACGGTATCGCCGACGGCTAAAGTGTCACCCGGATTTTCTTCTTGGTTGCAGATCACTCCAGCTTTATATTTATTCGTCTCATTTTCTTTGATCGCCTGCAAGTGTAATCTCAATGTTTTCAGCGTGTCGGCGGCTTGATCGGCCTGCATTCCCCGCAGATCCGGAACCATGGTAAAATTTTTACTTGGTTTTTGAACAAGGAAAGGCAAACGGACGACGTTTTTTAGCAACAAATAGGCGGTGATTATAGCTATAATAAAGAATATCGGCAGGAGATACGGGACCGGATTGAATAATTTCTTACGGGTGATGATGATTTTTTTGGCTTGCTTATTCTTGGGTGTCGGTATACTCGCGTTCGCCTTCCCAAATTGAAGCGATTCGACGGCCCGATATAAGTCCTGGGCGGACGCGTAGCGATTCGCCGGCTCTTTGGCGATGCACTTTAAAATGATCGACTCAAGTTCCTTGGCAATATTGGGATTCAAGTCGCGGGGATTCTTCGGCCGCTTTTCCAGGTGCGCTTTGTATATCGCGAAGTCCGTATCTCCGTCGAATGGGACCTTGCCGGTTGCCATTTCGTACAATGTTATACCCAGGGAATATATGTCTGATCGGGCATCAACCAATTTTCCCATCACCTGTTCCGGAGAAATATACCAAGCGGTGCCGATGGCTTGACCCGTCGTGGTTTTAGTTTTTTCGCCGCCGATAATCTTTGCGATGCCGAAATCGCTCAATTTTGGAATTCCCAATTCGGTGAACAGGATATTGGACGGTTTGATATCGCGGTGGATGATATTCTTGGAGTGGGCGTAAGTCAGGGCTTTAAGGATCTGAAGGACGGTATTTTTTATTTCGACGAGGGTCTGCGGGCCCCGGATCACGATCGCTTGGGACAAGTTTCTCTCGCGCTTGCTGACATCCTTAATTTTGATCAGCTTGCCCGGGATATATTCCATGACGATGCAGTAGTACGACTCAAATTGCAGAAAATTGTGGATTGTTGTGATGTTGGGATGGGACAGCTTGCATTGGATTTTGGCCTCATTCAAGAAACGCTCTTTTATTTGCGGGTCCAGGGTCATGGCGGGATTCAGCATTTTAATCGCGACATCCTGTTCCAGGAAAGTATGGATTCCCATATACACGATTCCCATTCCCCCGCGGCCGACTTCCTCAGTAATTTTATATTCACCGATTTGCCGTCCGATCATTACCGCCCGCAGGCTGTCTAAATCCGTAATTGTGATATCCGATCGTCTATCTTTTATTCCGTCTTCTTTCATCAATAATATATTAATCAGAAAAACCTATCTGTCAATAAACTCCTGAGCGAATGCTGTCAGCGTATTTCCATTAGAAATTTCAGCACTTATTGCATCCGTGGTTATTATTTTCTTGTCGATATCGGTCAAAAGCAGTTTCCTTTGTAATGAAGCGGACGGTGGTTTTAAGCACCGTCCGCTTTTTCCGTCAGGAGAGGGATCAGCGATACGAATTTATTCGGCGATGATCAGTTTTTCGACCGATCGCTCCTTACCCGTGTCCAGCGAGCAGAAATAGACGCCGCAAGCGACGCGATTACCTTCGGTATTCAAGCCGTTCCAGACCACGTGATGCGCGCCGGGTGATTGCGGGGCATTGATCAGCTGCTTCACCAGCCGGCCCTGGATGTCGTAGATCGCGAGGTGGACCGATGTCGCGTTCGTCAGCTGGTAGCCGATCGCGGTCCGGCCCGGCGACGGATTGGGTTGGACGCTGAGCTTGATCCGGACCGTGTTCGTCGCCTGCTCGTCGGTTCCGATCCCTAAACTCCAGCGGGCCATGCCGCTGCCGTCAGTGCCGACAAACAGGTATTTGTTGGCATTGATGCCCAGGGAGGTGGTGTTGAGATTCGTTAGCCCCGTGTTCATCGCGACCCAGCCTCCGCCGCCGGTCGTGCTTTTGAACACGCCGGTATAGGTCGCCGCGTAAACTTCGCTCTCGATAGCGGGGTTGATCAGGACCGCGTAAACGTTGGTGCACCCGGTGTTGGTCCAGTTCGCGCCGGCGTCGGTCGACTTGAAAACGCCCGACGAGGTGCCCGCGTAGACCGTATTGGCTTTGGTGGAGCCGATCGCGAAGTCGTTGACGGTTCCGGATAATCCGGTCGAGGACAAGGTCCAGGTGTTACCGGCGTCCGTGCTCTTATATACGCCCGTGTAACCGCCCGCGTAAACAATGTTCGAATTCGAACGGTCGACCGCGAGCGCGTAGCACATGCTGTAAGTCGTCGTAAGCGTGTCGCGCTGCCACGTGACGCCGCCGTCCGTGGATTTGGAAACGGTCATCACGTACGTGGATACGCCGTCGTAGACGTAACCGCCGCTGTAAACCACCGAACTGTTATTGGGATCTAAAACCAGAGCGCTGCCATCAGTATGATAGCTGTCCAGCGCTGCTGACCAGACGGACCCGCCGTCTGTGCTCTTGTAGAGCTCGGCGTTTCCTCAGCCACTTCCTTCCAGCGCGTAGACGACGTTAGGGTTGTTGTTCTGGACCGCGAACTCGCAGATGTTACCGCACGAAACCGGCGTGGGCAGCAGGGTCCAGCTCGATCCGTTGTTGGTCGTCTTGAAGACGCCCACTTCCTTGAAGGAAGTGTAGATCGTGGAGCAGGATGAGGGCGCGATGCTGAAACTGCCGATCGAGCCGATATTAAGGTTATTATTGGAATCGAACCAGTTCGTGCCGCCATCGGTGGTTTTGAATATTCCTTTAGTGTCTCCGTAGTAAGTAAGCGCGGCATTGGACTGGCTCATGGCGATGGAGTAGGGGTTGATCCCCTGGAATCCGGTTGACGCGGAGAACCAGGTAACACCCGCGTCGGTCGTTTTATAAATGTCGTTATAACCGCCGGCATAACAAACATTAGGCGCCGCGGGGCTGGCGGCCAAACCGTAGTTGTAATAGTGAGTGTTCATCTGGGTCCAGGTCGCGCCGGCATCGGTGGAACGGTATATGCCCGACCAAGCGCCGGCATAAACGATATTCGGGTTGGTCGGATGGACCATGATGGAATTGATGTAGTAAGCCGTAGCCGGGATACTGGCGGAGACGAGGGTCCAGCCGGTGCCGCCGTCCGTGGATTTGTAGATAAGGGGCACGTAGGTGCTGTTATAGTAGGAATAGCCGCAGACATAAATGGTGTTGGGATTGGCCCGGTCAATCGCTATGCCGTAACCGTAACCGGCGCTGTCGTACATGTAGGTGTTCGTCCAATTGACGCCGCTGTCCGTGCTTTTCATAAAAGATAAGCGCCAGCGCGTGTTGTCATAGGCGTAACCGCCGGCGTAGATCGTCGACGGCGTTATGGGATTGACGACCAGGCCATAGGGTTGCGTGTTGGCGACGTAGGCGCTGCTCCAGTTGGCTCCGCCGTTGGTGGAGCGGTAAAAATAGGATCCGCTCCCAATGTATACCTTGTCGTGGTTCGTGGGGTCGACGGCGCCGCATAACGCGTTGCCGCTGACCGATCCGACCGTGGTCCACGACGTCCCGCCGTTGGTGGATTTGGCGATCTGGGCGGGATAGGTGTAAGAAGCAATATAAACGATGTTGTCGTTGCTGAACGACAACATCACCGGCCGGATATTGCCTCCGTAAGGACCGACTGCTTCCCAGGCCGCCGATCCGACTGCGACCGATATCAGCAGAACCAGGATCAAATATTTTATCTTCACTACCCACCTCCTTGTGGGGTTTATCGGAATACGCTCATTAACCTTTGCTATTATCGTAAACCTCCTTTTCCATTCATTCATCTCATACATCGCGTTGACTTTGAGATATTTGTGTATATAATTTTTTGTTGTGACCTGTAACCTGTTTTCTGTAACCTATTAAATGCCGAGATGGCGGAAATGGGAGTAAGCGCTGGACTCCGGAACGTCCCGAGATTTTTATCGAGGGGAAAATCTCGATTTTGCAGTCCGCCCGGATCTGCGTAAAATTTCGTAGATGCGTAGGTTAACATTGGACAC
>Ga0315294_10009368_pt1 | contig 10762 bp, 10 predicted proteins | sample YL17G13_40_MG_FD_203626 | JGI IMG/M metagenome (GOLD analysis project Ga0315294, IMG submission 203626) | Sediment microbial communities from Yellowstone Lake, YNP, Wyoming, USA - YL17G13_40 | ecosystem: Environmental > Aquatic > Freshwater > Lake > Sediment | place: USA: Wyoming | collected... | reverse complement strand
ATCGACAGTAGCTTACTCAAAGAAGATGGCACTAATACCCCACTTAAGAAAGTTTTTCACTTAATGTTATTAAAGCAAAAAAAGTGCCAAAAGTCAAGTAAATTTTGCCTATTTTAACACAAAACCTCATTAGTCCGGTAAAAAATGAACATTTGCAATCTATCATTAATATAATGAGTAGAAAAATTTTAAAAATTAATTAAAATCTATCATTATCTATTATTTTCGTTGAAGGAGTCTTATTTATGACGAATGAGGATATGCGCAAAACCGGCCAAAAACTTCGGAACAAGAATATAACTGCCCCAAAATATTTCAAACCTGGCTGGCGAGTATTTATAGTCGCGTTCTTTTTAACTGCTGCATCCGTATCTCTTATCCCCGCCGGGCAGGATGGAAAATCTGCTACTGTGCCGATTGTCCAAGTGTGCGGGGTGCAAATCGACCCTAATAGAGAGGATATGCAAATATTGACAGGGCAGACAGGCGAGCCCGGCACATTAGCCGGCAAAGTCGTCGATGAAAAAGGCAATCCGCTGAAGGATGTAGTGGTTGATGGCGACCCCCGACATAAAGGCTATGAGCCTCCGCATAAAGGTTATGATACATACACCGACGCAAACGGATATTTTTATATAAGCGGGTTCAAACCTGAACAGAAAACAGTTGAAATAGAGTTCCGCAAAGAAGGCTTTACACCGAAGTATGTAATCAAACAGCCACTTGGATTTAAAAACGCTGTTGTAGTGCTTGGCAGTAAGACTTATTTCGAAGGGATAGTTTCAGGTTCTGACGGCAGAGCGGTTGCAGGCGCGGCGATAAAAACCGTAACAGGCCCGACAACTTTCGATGGCTATGTCCACGGCGAAGTGCCAACAGAGTGCAAAAGCGATAAGAATGGATATTACAGGTTATATGTTCAGGCTGACATTTATGATGTTCAAGTCAAAGCCGAACAGGGCGCAGTAAGACTGCAAAATGTAAGGATTAATAAAGACGAAGCTAAAAAACTCGACTTAAAACTCAGCGAAGCAGTTACGTTCCTTGCGAAAGTTATAGACAGCCAGACGAAAGAGCCGGTCAGCGGCTTGAGACTTTTTCACTGGAGCCATCCGGGAATTGAGGGAATATCAGACTCCAATGGTTTTATCCGAATACCCAATATGCTTCCTGGTAAATTTGACTTTTGGGCCGAATCAAAAGAATACTGCCGCTGGTGGTCAGAAGATTGTTTGAGCGAATGGAACCGTTATAAAATTGATGATGAAAAGACCGGATGGCAGAGAAATTTTGACACTCTTGATTTCGACCTGAAAAACGAAATGCAGCCGGTTACCATTACTGTTGAAAAGGGCGTAAAAATTACAGGCAAAGTCGTTGACCCTACCGGCAATCCTGTTGCCGGCGCTACCGCAACGCTTGCAAAAACAGGCAGCGGAAATTCAATCACAGGCGATACAAGATACAGCTTTACAACCGATGCAAACGGCAACTTTGAAATGATGGTGCCTGCAAGTAAGAAAGCAAAATATAATGTAATGGCTCACGACGGCAAATACAACCAATGGCGAAGCTGGGCAAACGGAGTATTGGAACCGATTGTAACCAATCCCGGCGATGTAATCGAAAATGTAACAATAACGCTCACTCAACCTGGAACTGTTAAAGGAACAGTGGTTGACAGCTCGGGCAGTCCTGTGCCAAATCATCAGGTCAGAGCAAGTGCCCTTGATAAACTTGAGAACCGTTATTACGACCCCACTGCCAGGACGGATGCCGATGGTAATTTTGAGATTAAATTCATCAGGCCAGGCAAACATTACATCCAGGCATATCCTTTCTGGCTTTCGGCAGAACAGGCACCTGAAGGAACGAGCCGAATTGTTACAGTAAGTGAAAAACAGTTATTAGAAGGTGTTAAACTGATTGTTGAAAAGGTTACCGTCCGGAGTGAGTAAAAAACCAAAAACTAATGGTTAGCCTTTCTGCACGAATTTTTTGATGTTTCTAATTGCCTGACGGAGACGATTTTCGTTTTCGACAAGGGCGATTCTCGTATAGCCTTCGCCGTTTTCGCCAAACGCCCTGCCCGGTGCAACCACGACATTTGCATATTCCACCAAATCCATCGCAAAATCAATAGTGCCTTTGCCTTTTAACTGCTCGTCCGCCACTCTTGCCCAGACGAACATCGAAGCTCGCGGTTTTTCAACCTGCCAGCCGATACGCGAAAGTCCCTCGCAGACAACGTCTCTGCGCAACTGATATTTTTTGTTCTGTTCTTCGATGTCTTTGTCGCATTGCCGAATTGCGATTATGCTTGCAATCTGAACAGCCTGGAAAATTCCATAATCGTAATAACCCTTTATTGTCGCAAGCGCATCTATCATTTCCTTGTTTCCTGCAACGAATCCGATTCGCCAGCCTGCCATATTGTAGGGTTTGCTCATCGTGGAAAATTCGACGCCGACATCTTTTGCTCCTTTTGCCGATAGAAAGCTCGGTGCCTTATAGCCGTCAAAGCAGGTCTCTCCGTAAGCAAAATCGTGGATAACCGCTATATTGAATTTCCTGGCAATGTCAACAACGGTTTCGAAATATCCGATATCATCAACGGTCATTGCAGTGGGATTATGCGGGAAGTTCAGTATCATCATCTTTGGGCGCGGATAGAGTTTCTCGCAAGTCTCTTGAATGTTCTTCAAAGACGCCTGAGTATTTCCCAGCGGCACGGTAACAACGTTAGCGCCGGCAAGCGCCACAGCGTATATATGTATTGGAAACGCAGGGTCTGCCACAATTGCGGTATCGCCGGGGCCGAGCATAGCAAGGCACATATGGCTGAAGCCTTCTTTGCTGCCGATGCAGGCAAGCACTTCGCTATTGGGGTCAAGCTCAACGTTCCATTTGCGGGCATATTTTAACGCTACTTCTTTTCGCAGGTTAAAAATGCCCCTGCTTGCGCTGTATCGCTGATTGCGGGGGTCCTGCACGGCTTCACACAGTTTATCAATAATGACCTGTGGAGTAGGGTCAGACGGGTTTCCCATACCAAGGTCGATGATATCGATTTGCTGCTGCCTTTTGGCCAGTTTAAGAGCGTTTAGCTTGCCGAAAAGGTAAGGTGGCAGTCTTTTGATACGCTCTGCCGGTTCAATCTTGAATTCTGTCATCTTTATAACTCACTTACTTTTTATTTTTCTTTGTGTCTTAGTGACTTTGTGGCTATTCACGTTTTCATCGAATCCAGTTCGATAAATGCTATCGGCAAAAATATGAATATCGGCAGCCATGCCCACAATTCCGGCAGCGCCCTGCCGGCGATTATCACTTCCGAGGCAAGGATTTTAGACACGAAGGCTATTATATAGCATAGTCCTGTCAGAACAAAGCTGATAAAGACAGCGGATTTAAGAGTTTTCGGGTCCCTGCAAACAAGGACTGGCAGAGATATCATGAGCATAACCAGATTTATTATGGGGTCGGTAAGGTGGAAGTTTTTCTGTGCATAGAGTCTTGCAAGGTCTTTTGGATTCTGCCGAGCAAGTCTGACAAGGTCGTATGAGCTAAGTAAATCCATATGAGCTGATTTTCGTCTGACCGGAATATCTTTCGGCGCAAGGTCGCTTGGGAAAGACTTTATTGTTTCGTATGGTCTGTCTGCCAGTTCTCTTGAGACCTTTAGAAACACCCCGTTATCGAGAATCCACGACCTCGTATCGAGGTCGTAATATGCCGAATCAGCCTTGATGATGCCTGTAACGTCGAACAATCCCGAACCCTGTTTTCTTGAGCGCGTGATTATTGTCGGCATGATAATGGTCGCATCTTTAACCTTGAACTGCGGTGAGCTGAACAGATTTGCATTTGCGTCGCTGATGAACCACATATCGTAAAAGAGTGTTGCATCGACTGCGTCGTGTGCTCGGACAAGTTTATCCGCCATTGGCGGAATGAAAAATTCCTGGTCGATTACGTGCACACCGGTAAAAGCCAGTGCAAGAAACAGGATTGGCGCGATTACGCGCTTGAGGCTTACTCCCGAAGCCATAATTGCGACAAGTTCGTTGTTTTTCGTCATCTTCCCCAGCGAGAACACCGCTGCGACAACGGTTATCATACCTGCAAAATCCCTGAAGTACAGAAAGCTGTGCCTGCTATAGTATAATGTGACATTCCAGAGCACCGCAAGCCAGGTAAGTTCTGCATGTTCTGTAAATTCATCGAGATTCACAAACAAGTCTATCATTATGCGAAGCCCCATCAGCACGGCAAATGCAATCACATAACCTGTCAGAAAATTTTTCGTTACATATCTATCAAGTGTTTTCATTTTACTTTTTTAATTTTTGAGCATTTTCCTGTAAAGCACAAGGGCAAAAACGGTTAGAATCGCCAATCCTGCCCACATAAAGCTGACGCCAAGGTCAGCTCCTACTACAGAGTGCTGGTTTTGTGTTATATTTTTCCCCATCATAATAAATACAATCAGTGCCGCAGCAGGGATTGAGCTTATGCCGAAAGCGGTAAGCAGATGCCCTCCCTTGAATCTGATACCCAGACCGATACCGATGAGTATGAGCGTAATGCAGCCGATGCCGAAAATCAGTCTCGAATGAATTTCCGCCTTGATTTCAAAAAGCGTTACTCTGATTTTTCTGTTGAGTTCTTTTATAAGCCCTGTAAGTTGTGCCGAAGGCCGCAAGATATATTGATGCTTTCTTGCGGCATCTATAATATCTTCTCCGAGTTTCGCCGATACGGAGTTCGGCAGAACGATATCCTGTGCAGTATATCTTGGTTTTATGTATTCAATGCCGTGGTCGAGCCAGATGGCATTTGGAAACGTAACGATAAGTATCGTGCTTGGCCTGGTTTCCGTCTCCGCCGAAAGCTGTATATAGAGTTTCTGCCCCCGGTAGCTTTTTATAAGTTCTCCGCTGCTTCTGTCGTATTCGAAGAGCACAACATCGTCTGCAAGTTCTATCTGGTCGCCAGCGGGAGAAAGCAGACAATCCTTTGCCGTCAGGCGCAGCTGTTTTTCGTTATTGTAAAGCTGGTAGAAATTATCTTTATCCGCACTTATGGTATTTTTTATTTCTTCGGCCAGCATCTCGATAGTCAGCCTCTCGTATGCATCCCACGCACACAGTGCGACCGGATAATAGCTAATGGGCGAGGCCTCGATGGCGTTCATCTGTTCAATTTTCTGAAATTTGACGCTGTCTTTCATCAATGATTCAAATTCTCCCATCACCGAAATCACCTTGAAGAAGGCTCCGCCGTGCTCATCGAACTGAAAGGCGTTCCTGGCAAATACCTTTACTTCGTTTGACCTTTTGGTGCTGTCGAAATTTACGGTTGCAGCCTCAGCGGTGATTAGTTTTTTGTTTTTACCTTTGGTGGTGTCCATAATAACGACGCCGAACAGGCTGGAGCTTTCCGGGTCAGCGGCGTCGGCGTAAATTCTGAACCCCCCTCCCGGCAGACAGTAATATCCCTGCCTGTATATATTCCTGAAAAGAATCTGTTTGGCGTCAGCTTTAATGGCTTTTTCGGCGAGGTGGACATAAGCCGGCACAACATGGAAGCTCAGGATTAGATTTGCGATAGCGATTATGATTGCCAGTATAAGCCCCGGATAAACGAGCATTGCAGGGCTGATTCCGCTCGCTTTGCATGCGTCGAATTCGTTATCGGCAGCGAATCTTCCGTAAACGAACGAGGTTGCAAACAGTGCCGCTACCGGCAGAACGAACGTCAATGTAATGGGCATAAAGTAGCACAGCAGGTCCATCACCTGTTTTGGGCCGACCCCATATTCCTGAATGGGCCGAAGTAAGCTTCCCAGGCTCAGGATTACCGTCAGAGCCAGTGTCGCCAGCACAAAGACCCTGACAAGTTCTCGAAAAAGGTATCTGTGAATAATAAAAACCATAATATTTCCGCCCTTATTTTCGTCAAACTTGCCGCTTTTGCAACAAAAATAGTCCCGCACCTTCTTTTTTAAAAAATATATTATTTGATAAAATCAATATTTAGAAGGTGCGGGATTCAGCCTGATTCATCCCGTTAGAGACACCCCTAAGGGGGACGGCCCCTAAGGGGCCTGTCTCTAACGGGATTCATTTTAATTGACCCTGCGAGTCTTGAAGCGTAAACTTTTACCCCGTTATGTCTGCAAAATTGATAATAAACGCTGATGATTTCGGACTTTGCGAGGGTGTCAACAGGGCCGTCGTCGAGGCTCACACTACCGGCGTTCTTACCAGTGCTACCATTATGGCAAACATGCCCGCCTCGGATGAGGCAATAGAGCTGGCCAAAAAGACACCAACCCTCGGCGTCGGCGTCCACTTAAATGTCACGGACGGAAAACCGCTCTCTTCGGACAGTGTCGTTGAACCGCTGCTTAACGACGGCGGCGAATTCAAATACTCCGCCTATAAACTTGCGTTCAAAATCCTTACGAACAAAAAAATCCTAAAGGCCGTTGAAGTTGAGCTTGCCGCTCAGATAGCGTTTGTTTTCGACAGAGGCATTAAGCCGACTCACCTGGACTCACATAAACACTTCCATTTGTTTGGTCCGGTGTATAGAATAGTATGTTCTCTGGCTGTCGACTTTGGCATTGGCGCGATTCGCTGGCCGTGGGAGCCGGCTACTGTCTGCTTCGGCGATTGGCCGAAGGTCGATTTTATGGACAAAGCCCGCTCCTTTTTGGCAAGGCAGATGGCTCTTAACTGTCAGAAGCTTAACAGACAGTTCATAAAAAACGATGTTTTTTTCGGCATAGCCCATACCGGCAGGATAGATGATGCCTTCTGGTCTGAAATCGGCAGAACGCAGTTCGTCGGAGTGGCCGAGGTAATGACCCATCCGGGTTATCCGGAAGGTCTGGGCAAAACTCGGCTGGTCGAGCAGCGCAAAATTGAGCTTAAATGGCTCTGTGCTCCTTCGACAAAACAGATTCTCGCACGGGCTGGTATTGAGCTTGTGCATTATGGTAATATTGACCCCCACACCAATGTATAGGTGCAGGGGAAAGCATTTAAGGAAAAAAATGAAAACGAAATATTTATCAAAAAGAAAATATTCAAAACTTGTCACATTGGTGTGGGGGTTGACAAGGATAAAGAATGACCCAAACAGGCGTCAAATATTCGGTTGTTGTGCCTTTGTATAACGAACAGGCGGTGGTGGAAGAACTCTATCAGCGTCTTACAAAGGTAATGCAGCAGACAAATGAAAGTTACGAGCTTATCCTCGTCGAAGACGGCAGCAGTGATTCAACGCTTGAAAAACTCAAGGCCATTGCCCAGGAGGACGAGCATGTTGTTGTTGTGCAATTGCGTAGGAATTTCGGCCAGACTCCTGCCCTTGCCGCTGGCTTTGACCATGCTCGCGGCGAAATTATTATCAGTATGGACGGCGACCTGCAGCATCTGCCAGAAGAGATACCTGCCTTTCTGGAAAAAATCGACGAAGGCTATGACGTTGTCAGCGGCTGGCGCGAAAAGCGGGTTGACAATCTCATTATGCGTAAGATTCCCAGCCGTGCGGCTAACTGGCTTGCATCGAAGGTCAGCGGCGTTGACATTCACGATTTCGGCACAACCTTCAAGGCTTATCGTCGTCAGATAATTCAGGATGTCCGGCTGTACGGCGAGATGCACCGTTTCATACCGGCTCTTGTTTCTTTCAGCGGCGCCAAAGTAATCGAGATACCCATAACAAACATTGAGCGTCCTTCAGGCAAAAGCAATTACGGCATTTCGCGAACATTTCGGGTTGTGTTTGATTTGATTACGCTTCGTTTTCTTCTGGGTTATATAACCAGACCTCTTCACTTTTTTGGCAAGGCTGCGTTTTACTGTATTGTTGCTGCTTGTCTAATTTTCGCTTATGTCCTTTTCGACAAGTTTTACTTTAATGTCCCGATTTTTGTCGCTCACGGCCCGTTAAGTACAGCCGGGATAATCCTGCTGATGATAGGTATGATTTTTATCTCAACAGGCCTTATCGGTGAAATGATTAGCAGGGTGTATTTCGAAGCTACCGACCGGAAAATCTATGCGGTCAGAAACATTTATACAAAGAACAGCAGGTAGAAAAGTGAAAAATAAGAAAAATGCTTTTTTAGTCTGGCTCTGGCTGGCAGTAATAATCCTGTTTATCGTCGGTTTAGTGAGGCATTTTCACATAAAGAATTTTCATATAGTAAAGCCTGATGTCCTTTACACCAGCGGTCAGCCGCGAGGTATGGATTACACACGTCTTTTATATAAGTATCATATTGCAACGTTTGTCAACATCCGAAGTGCCGCTGAGCATCGCAAGCGGAACTGGCATAATGAGGAGGTTGTCTGGATGAGGGATAACGGCGCAAAATATATAGAGCTTCCTATTGAAAAAACCTTCCCGGATGATGATTTTCCTGATAGAGAAGAATCCCGAAAGTTCCTGGAAATAATGAGCCAAAGCACCAATTTGCCCGTACTCTTGCACGACAGCAGCGGCAAAAAAAGAGTTTCATATCTTACAGCCGTTTGGATGTTAAAATCCGGCGGTTACAATCTACCACAGACGATTGACAAGGTTCAGCAGATAAAGGACCAGCCGCTTACCGACCGGGAGATGGAATTTCTGCAATCAGTTGCAAAATAACCCCAGTTAAAACTCTTAAATCTTCAATTTTAAATCTTAAATTTCTCTTACTTCCCCAGTGCTTCCAGTGCTTCTATTACCTCCGGCACATGCATATATGCCGGCCCCCCGCCCATCACCACGGCTACTGCTGCCGCTTCGAGAATTTGTTCTTTGCCTGCTCCCGCTTCGAGGCATTTCTTGACATGCGCCCTGATGCATGGTGTGCATTTAAGAGCGACAGCGATTCCGAGTGCTACGAGTTCCTTTTCCCGTAGGCTCAAAGCTCCGTCAGTCATAATCTTGCCAAAAAGCGAGCCGAATCCTGTTGTCACAGCCGGCATATCCTTCTTCATCTTTTCCATTTTTCCGCCGATTCTTTCGTAAAAGTCCTTTGCATCAGACATCTCTCTTTTCTCCTTTTGCCTTTTTCCTTTTTACCTTTTACTTTTTCTATCCCATTCTTGTCAGAATATTGCGGACAAATCCAGCAAGCACTTTTTTGGGCACATCCGCCAGTTCAGGCTCCGGCTTTTCTGCATGGAGTATATTTTCCAGTATCGCCTTTGCCTGGCTTTTGTAGGGTACAATTTTGTCGGCAGTTGTTTGTGCCTCATCGAGCCGGCCGTCTGCCATTTGTCTCAGATATATTATTATTCGAACGGTCAATTGTTTCTCGTCGATTTTTGCGCCTTGGGCCGGTTCAGGCGGCGTTTCTGTCTGGTGCAGCAGTACGCCGGTAACGTTATGTGTCTCACGCATTATTTGTTCGTATTTCGTCTCTTCGTCCTCGTCAAGCGGTGCGAGCTTGAGTTCTTCTTCACCATCTTTTTTCGGCATAGGTACATAGCATTTGTGGTTGCAAAACGGACATTTTCCCCATTTGCCGCCTGCGTTGTCCGGAGCCGTAATTTTTTTCTTACAGCTTTCACAGTGGAACGAAATTGACATTTTGCAGTCTCCTGTTTTTTATTTATCCGCCTACGGTGGATTGTTTATATTCTGCCGCAACTTCCGTAGTAATTCCGCCTCGCGGCGTAAATCTTGAAGTAACTTTCATCCATCTCGGCTTCGCAGCAGCGGCAAGGTCGTCGAGAATCTGGTTTGTCAGCGCTTCGTAGAAGATTCCTTTGTTTCTGTAGCTATGCATATAGAACTTAAGGCTTTTAAGTTCGATGCATTTTTTATCGGGGCAGTATTCGATTGTTATCGTCCCGAAGTCCGGCTGGCCCGTTTTTGGACAGAGACTTGTAAATTCCGGGCACGATATTTTAATCGAATATTCACTGCCGGGTCGCGGATTGTCAAAAAGCTCTATCTTCGCCTCGTTCATCCCGCACCTTCTTTTTGTCCTATTCCGCATTTCATATTGTCGGTATATCCAATATACAAGCTAAATATAATTCCATTACTCCCCATCTTCCAAAAAATACTTAGAAGGTGCGGGATTCATCTTCTGTCCTGTTTTTGCATTTGTTAAAAAATCACAGGTCATTATAATAATATAAATCCCTGATAATGGCAAGTGGAGTCATTTTAATTTATGGCAGGAAAATTCAAAAAAGCCGTGGTTTTGCTCAGCGGCGGCCTCGATTCGGCAACAACGCTGGCAATCGCAAAAAACAGAGGTTTTAAATGTTGTGCCCTGACGTTTCGCTACGGCCAGCGACACAGCATTGAGACCAAGGCCGCAAAAAAAGTCGCAAAATCCATCGGTGCGATTCAGCACAAAATTATTGATATTGACCCCTCGGTATTCGCAAATTCTGCCCTGACTGACAAGTCAATCAAAGTGCCGCTAAACAGGAATATCAACTCTTCAGAAATACCTGTTACCTATGTACCGGCAAGGAACACAATATTTTTAAGCTGCGCCCTTGCCTTTGCCGAGTCGATTAGCGCGTATGACATTTTTATTGGCGTCAATGCCGCCGATTACAGCGGCTATCCCGACTGTCGGCCGGAATATATCAAAGCCTTCCAGAAAATGGCCAATCTCGCCACAGCAGCCGCCGTGCAAAAAAAAGGCCTCTATAAAATTCATACACCGATAATAAAAATGACAAAGGCTCAAATCATAAAAACAGGGATGCGTCTTGGTGTGGATTATTCTCTG
>Ga0315294_10009367_pt1 | contig 10762 bp, 13 predicted proteins | sample YL17G13_40_MG_FD_203626 | JGI IMG/M metagenome (GOLD analysis project Ga0315294, IMG submission 203626) | Sediment microbial communities from Yellowstone Lake, YNP, Wyoming, USA - YL17G13_40 | ecosystem: Environmental > Aquatic > Freshwater > Lake > Sediment | place: USA: Wyoming | collected... | reverse complement strand
TTGAGCCCGCCAACGCTGGCGCCCGAATGACAATCGTGCAGGCCGTCATCCTCGGCGTTGTCGAGGGAGTGACCGAGTACCTCCCTGTCAGCTCGACGGGTCACCTTACGGTGGTGGAGCGGCTGCTCGGCATGGGCCGCACCGAGGAGGAGAAGAGCGCGCTGGACGCATACACGATCTGCATCCAGGCAGGGGCCATCATCGCCGTTTTCTTGATCTCCTTCGGCAGGATCCGCCGGATGGCGGCAGGTCTCTTCGGCCGGGATCGCGATGGGCTTCGTCTTCTGCTCAACCTGGTGGTCGCCGCCATACCCGCCGGCATCATCGGCCTTCTTCTCGAGGCGAGCATTAAACGGTACCTGTACGGACTGTGGCCCGTGACCGCCGCCTGGCTTGTCGGCGGCCTGCTGATCCTCCTGCTCGCGCGAGGGCGGAAGAGAAACGAGGGAAACCCGCTTGAATCCCTCACCTGGCAGCAGGCGCTGGTGATCGGGCTCGCCCAGAGCATCGCCCTGTGGCCAGGGGTGAGCAGGAGCCTTGTCACGATGGCGGGCGGCATGCTCCTCGGGCTGAGCGTGCCGGCGGCCGTGGAGTTCAGCTTCCTCCTGGGTCTTGTCACCCTCGGCGGGGCGACGATCTACGAAGGCGTGAAGGCTGGGCCCGAGATCATCCGAATGTTCGGATGGGTCTCCCCTGCGATGGGGATTGTCGTGGCAGCCGTGGCGGCGTTCGTCGCGGTGAAAGCGATGGTCGGGTACCTGCGCACGCGCAGCCTCGAGATCTTCGGCTGGTACAGGATCGGGATTGCGATCCTCGTCGTGTTCCTGATCTACGCGAAGGTGGTCTAGCCGCGCCGATAGGCGCCCGCGCGCCGACGCACGGTTGGGCCTACCTCGCGAGGCGGATGATCTTCTCGCGGAAGGCGACGTACACGCAGGAGACGAACACGAGGGCCGAGCCCGCGATCGTTGCGGGGCTCATCGTCTCGCTGAACACGATCACGCCCAGAATCACGTTCAGCACAGGGACAAGGAACGCGAGAAGGCTTCCCTCGGTGGCGGGAACGTGCTTGTACGCCCAGGTCATGAGAAGCTGCGCTGCGGTGGCCAGCAGGCCGATGCCGAGCAGGGTGAGCCATGTGATGGAGGTGAAGGCGAAAGAGCCGGTGGCGGTTGGGTAGGCGACCACGAGCATGCCGAAGACGCATTGCGCGAGGTAGATCATGTACGGCGAGTCGGTCTCGCGCAGCTTCTTGATCGCAACGACCGCCACCCCCGACAGGGCGCCTCCCAGCAGGCCGAGAAGGTCCTCGATCCCGACCGAGAAGATGTTCCCCGGATTCAGCACGAGATAGATCCCGACGAACGAGACCCCGATCGCGGCAAGCACGTCGAGGTGGAGCCGCTCCCGCAGCATGAGCGGGGCGAGCAGGGCGGCGAAGATGGGGTAGGTGTGGTTGAGGATGGTCCCCTTGCCGAGCCCGAGGGTGACGATGGCGCGGAAGAACAGGTACACGGAGGCGGCCCCGATCACGCCGCGCACGATCAGCCACAGACGGTTTTTGGCGGTGAGGCGCGTGATGCCCGACGCGGCGAACCCGGTGATGATGAGGATGCCCGTGATGAAGCGCGCCGCCGTCACGACGGAGGTGCTCGCCCCCTTCGCCAGGGGCACGAGCATCGACATGGCGGCAAACAGGACGCTGGACGCCGCCATGACCAGCATGCCCTTCGCGTATCCCTTGTTCATGACTGTCGCGGGGGGGGCTGGGGCACCCGCTCGAGCGGCACTTCACTCGAGCGAACGCCCCGGCCTATTTCCGCTCAGACCTCTCCACGTAGTGGCGCATGGTGGGGCCGACGTAGATCTGGCGCGGGCGCATGATGCGGAAGTCCTCGCCGTGGTACATCTCGCGCCAGTGGGCGAGCCACCCCGGCGTGCGCCCGATGGCGAAGAGGACCGTGAACATGTCGTAGGGGATGCCCGCGGCGCGCAGGATGAGGCCCGAGTAGAAGTCGACGTTGGGGTAGAGGCTGCGCGAGATGAAGTACTCGTCCTTCAGCGCGATCTCCTCCAGGCGCAGGGCGATGTCGAACAGCGGGTCGTTCATGCCCGGCTTCTTCAGCAGCGTGTGGCAGGCCGTCTTCAGGATCTCCGCGCGGGGGTCATGGTTCTTGTACACCCGGTGGCCGAAGCCCATGAGCCGATCGGGGGTGTTCTTGTCCTTGGCCTGGCGCACGTACTCCGTTCCGTCCCCGCCCTCGTCGCGGATCTTCTGCAGCATGGTGATCACCGACTGGTTGGCCCCGCCGTGGCGCGGCCCCCACAGCGCGGCGATGCCCGCCGAGATGACGGCGTACACGTTGGCGAGGCTGGAGCCGGTCATGCGCACCGTCGAGGTGCTGCAGTTCTGCTCGTGGTCGGCGTGCAGGATCAGGAACAGGTCGATGGCCCGCACGATGTCGTCGTCCAGCCTCGTCTCCCTGACGGGCGAGGAGAACATCATGTTCAGGAAGTTCGGCACGTAGCGCAGCTTGTACGAGGGGTAGACGATGGGCTCGCCGATGGACTCCTTGTACGAGATCGCCGCGATGGTGCGCACCTGCGAGATGAGATTGGCGAGGATCTGGTGCTCGGCCCTGTCGTCCATCTCATCGGGTATGGGGTAGAAGGTCGACAGGGAGGCTACCGTCGTGGCGAGGATGCCCATGGGATGGGAGCCGCGCGGGAAACCGACGAAGAAGTGCAGCATGTCCTCGTGGATGAGGGAGGACTCGTTGAGGAAGGTGGAGAACTCTTCCAGCTGCGTGATGGTCGGAAGCTCCCCGTAGAGCAGGAGGTAGGCGACCTCGGTGAAGGTGGACTTGGAGGCCAGTTCCTCGATGGGGTAGCCGCGGTAGCGGAGGATCCCCTTCTCCCCGTCGATGAAGGTGATGGCGCTCCTGCAGGAGCCGGTGTTCTCGTAGCCCTTGTCGAGGGTGACGTAGCCGGTGGCCTTCCTCAGGCCCGTGATGTCGACGGCTTTTTCTCCCTCCGTGCCCTTGACCAGCGGGAGCTCGTACTCCTTGCCCTCCAGGATCAGCTTCGCAGCGGCCGGTTTTCCCGCGCTCGCATTCGCCATGGTTCACCTCTCGTGGCTGTATAAATATACATTCGTCGGAAAAAGTCAACGACCTTGCCCAGTCGCAGGCTTGCCCGCCGCCCGCCGGTTCCCGTATCTTCTGCCGAGGGCGAAAGGAGGCGCGGACATGGATCTCGCCTTCCGCGATCTCGGCGGGAACGGCCCGCCGATCGTCATTCTCCACGGGCGCTTCGGCTCCTCGCAGAACTGGGCGTCCCTTGGCCGGCGCCTCGATGAGCCTCCCCGGCTGGTCGGCCACTCCATGGGCGGGCTGGCAGCCATGGGCTTCGCGATCGCGCACCCCCGCATGACCGCCGCTGTCGCCGTCATCGACATCGCACCGCGCGCCTATCCCCTGGACCACGAGCGGGAGTTCCAGGCCCTTCGAACGGACATCTCCGAGTGCTGCTCGCGGACGGAGCTGGATGCGCTCCTGGCGCCGCTCCTCCCCGACCCTCTCGTGCGGCAGTTCCTGCTCACCAACGCGGTGCGGCAGGAAAGCCAGGAAGGCGGGGGAGGCTTCGCGTGGCGGCTGAATGTCGCGGCGCTGGAATCCTCGACCATTTCCGGCGATTTCTCCGGCGTGACGGGGCGGTTCGAGGGGCCGGCCCTGTTCGTGGCGGGCGGCAGCTCCAACTACCTGCGGGACGCCGACCACGCCGCGGTGCTGCGGCATTTCCCCCGGGCCCGCATCGAGACGATCCCTGGCGCGGACCACTGGCCGCACGTGAGTGAGCCCCGGGCCCTCGAGGCCATCCTGGACTCCTTTCTCGCAGCAACTTCGAATGCCGTGCAATAAAACCCCGACATTTCCGTCATTGATCCCATGAGCGCGGAGATCCAGAAGAAGCGCATCGGAGAGTTCCTCGCGGCCGAATGGACCCGGCTGGTGCGCTTCGTGCGTGCGCGGATCGCCGACAGCGCGGAGGCGGACGCCGAGGACATCGTGCAGGAGGTGATGGCGGGGATCTTCGAGCGCGCCGACGTCACCGCGCCCATCGTCGACGTGGCGGGCTACGTGTACCGCTCGCTCGCCAACAGGATCATCGACTCCCTGCGCGCGCGCAGGCCCGAGGCGGCGCTCGCGGATGTGCTGCCGGACGTCCGCTACGAGGCAGCGGGGCAGCTGGAGCGCGAGGGCGCGCGGGAGAGGCTCTTCGCCGCGATCGACGGCCTGCCGCCGGCGCAGAAGGCGGTCCTCGTGGCGACGGAGATGGAGGGGGCAAGCTATAGGGAGCTCGCCGAGGAATGGGACGAGCCGATCGGCACGCTCCTCGCGCGCAAGCACCGGGCGCTGCGCACGCTGCGGAAAACACTCGAAGGAGGAAAGGAATGACGGAACAGACAGAACAGATGGAACGCGAGGAGAGGCACGGCCACCCTGCTTTCAAGGGGCTGCGCGTGGCCGGCTTCGTGCTGCTCGGCGTGGTCGGGGCAGCGGTCTTTGCGCTGGCCTTCGGCTATTTCGTGATGCTGTTGTGGAACTGGCTCATGCCCGCGATCTTCAGCCTCGGCACGATCGGCTACTGGCAGGCCTTCGGGATCGTGATCCTCGCCAAGCTGATCTTCGGCTCGGTCGGCGGCGGGGCCGGCCGGCACCGGGGCCGGGGGCATCGCCACGGCGGACCTCGTCACGACTGGGGCAGGGATTGCAAAGAGGATTGGGGCGGGGACAAGTGGCGGTTCTACCACGAGTTCTGGACGGAAGAGGGCAAGGACGCGTTCGACAGGTTCGTCGACAGAAGGCGGGCAGGAACGGACGCTCCCGCCGAGTAGAGACGGGCTTGAGTTTCGGGGGGCGCACCCATGGGGCGTGAGCCGAAGGCGCGCCCCCCTTCCATTTTGATTTGGATGTCGCGGTTGACAGGGGCCCGCGCCCGGCCTATGTTTGCGCCCCATGGGAAAAACCGCGCTGGGCAGGGCGGAGAAGATCGCGATCTGGATGGGGATCATCGGCAACACCGTCCTCTTCGGCGGCAAGATCGTCATCGGGCTCGCGTTCAACAGCATCGCGATCATCTCCGACTCGCTGAACTCCTTCACCGACATCATCGCCTCGACGATCGTGTTCATCAGCATCAGGAGCTCGTACAAGGGCCCCGACCCCGAGCATCCCTTCGGCCACAAGCGCGCCCAGCCCATCGCGGGGCTCATCGTCGCGATTTTCACCGGCATCGTCGGCTTCGAGGTCATCACGCAGGCGGTCACGCGCCTGTTCACGGGCGCGGAGATCCATAAGGGCCTGCTGCCGATCCTCCTCGTCGCGGCGGTCATGGTCGTGAAGCTGGGCATGCACCTGTACGCGCGCGTGGTCGCGGAGCGCACGCGCAGCACGGCGCTCATGGCCTCGGCGACCGACCACAGGAACGACGTGCTGATCTCCGCGGCCGTGCTCGCCGGCGTGATCGCCTCCAACCTCGGGTTTCCCATCTTCGACCCGATCGTCGCCATCCTGATCGGCCTGTGGATCATCCGCGCGGGGTTCTCGATCGGCCAGGACAACATCAAGTACCTGATGGGGGAGGCGCCTCCGAAGGACCTGATGGAGAAGATCCTGCTCGCGGCCCGGGAGGTGCCGGGCGTGCTCGCGCTGAACGACGTGTTCGCCCACTACGTCGGCACCACCGTCGAGATCGAGGTCCACGTGAACGTGGACAAGCGGCTGAACATCGAGGAGGCCCACGCGATCGGTAAGAAGGTGCAGGGTGCGATCGAGAGCATGGATGACATCTCGCGGGCCTTCATCCACATCGACCCGCTGGAATCCTCCTGAGCCGCTGGAAGGCGCTCAGACGACGGCGGACGATTCCACCACCCGATTCATCAATGCGCTCGTACGCGTTTATACTATCCTTCTCATGAGGGAAGTCATGAATGCAACAAGGCTCAGAGCAAACCTGTACGCTGTTCTCGACGAGGTGATCGAAACCGGCAAACCGGTCGAGATATTGAGAAAAGGAAGAAGGTTGAGAATCGTCCCAGACCATCCCGCTCGAAAGTCCGAAGCCCTCGAGCCTCATCCGGGGACCGTGGACGATCCCGAGGCGATCGTTCACCAGGACTGGTCGGGGCTCTGGGACAACAGCCTCACATGATTTTCCTGGATACCCACGTCGCGGTATGGCTGTACGCAAACAAGCGCCTCGTCCCTCAGGGTATGCTCGATGCGATCGATGCCCAGGACGTGTCTCTCTGCCCGATCGCAGCCCTCGAGATCGAGTACCTGCACGAGATAGGCAGGATCACCGCCGCTTCCCGAACCATCCTCGGGTTTCTAGGAGATGCGATCGGGCTGAAGGTCGAGGATCGTCGCCTCGCCGACGCGCTGCTCGCGGCGCGTGAGATCAAGTGGACGCGCGATCCCTTCGACCGGATCATCGTATCGCATGCGCAGGTCCTTCGAGTCTCTCTCATGACGAAGGATTCGACGATCCTGCAGCACTGCCGCTGCGCGATCTGGAAGCAGGACGAATGAGAGCTCGATCGATCCCGTGAGCATGGTTCTCCTGCCGGCCCAGCCTCACGAGAGCGGGACGGCGGAGGATTCCACCACTCTCACGCCCGCCTTCTCCATCGCCGCAAGGGCCCTCCCCACGCTGCCCGCCGGGTGGTCCACTCCCCGGCAGGCGTCGCGCACGAGGGTGACCCCGAACCCGAGTCCCCGGGCGTCCATCGCCGAGGCGAGCACGCAGTAGTCGGTCGCCAGGCCGCAGATGACGAGCTCCTCGATGCCCAGGCCGCGCAGGTACTCGGCGAGGCCGGTCCGCGTCGACCTGTCGTTCTCGAAGAACGCAGAATACGAATCCAGCCCGCTCCTCATGCCCTTGCGCAGGATCAGGCCGATGCCGCGCGAGTCCAGCTGTGGATGCAGCTCGGCGCCGGGCGTCCCCTGCAGGCAGTGGTCAGGCCACAGCACCTGCTCGATCCCGTTCACCTCGATGGTCTCCAGGGGCCTGCGCCCCGGGTGATTGGAGGCGAATGAGAGGTGATCGCGCGGGTGCCAGTCCTGCGTGGCAACGACTCGGGTGAAAGCGGGTGAGATCCTGTTGATCACCGCCACCACTTCGTCTCCGCGCTCCACGGCGAGGCTGCCTGCGGGACAGAAGTCGTTCTGCACGTCGACCAGGAGAAGCGCGCGATCCCTGGGTGCTCCGCTCATGCGCAGACTGTATCCAATATCCGCGATCCCTTCCAGCGGCTCGGGCTCCGCCGCGAATGGCTCATCAGCATTTTGCTTGACAGCCCGGCAGCGGCGGCCTATCATCGGCGGAAAGTTCATGAAGATCCGGTCGCGGAATCTCGGCTACATCGAGGGCTGGGCCTCGGTCATCCTCAACACGGCGCTGTTCGGCGTGAAGTACTGGGCGGGGACCCGGTTCGGTTCCGTGGCAATGATCGCCGACGCGTGGCACACCCTCTCGGACACCCTCACCTCCGTCGTGGTGATCATCGGATTCTTCATCGCCTCGCGTCCCGCCGACAGGGGCCACCCCTTCGGCCACGGCAGGGCGGAGCCGATCGGCGCGGTCATCATCGCGACGCTGCTCGCCGTCGTCGCGGTCAATTTCCTCACGCAGTCCATCGGCCGCCTGCGCGACGCCCAGGCCGCCGCCTTCGGCCTGCCCGCCATCATCATCTTTCTCGTCTCGGTCGCCCTGAAGGAGGCGCTCGCCCGGTTCTCGTACTGGGCCGGGCGGGAGATCAACTCGCCGTCGCTGAAGGCCGATGGATGGCACCACAGGAGCGACGCCATCGCCTCGGGCCTCATTGTCGTGGGCGCCCTCTTCGGGGCGAAGTTCTGGTGGGTCGACGGCGTGATGGGCATCCTCATCTCGCTGCTCATCCTCTACGCGACCTTCGACATCCTGAAGTCCGCCGCTGCCTCGCTGCTGGGCACGAAGCCCACCCCCGAACTGGAGGGGCGGCTGCGGACCCTGATCGCGGCCACATCGCCGTCGGCCGCGAACTTCCATCATCTCCACATGCACGCGTACGGCGAGCACAGCGAGCTCACGTTCCACCTCAACTTCCCCCCCGAGATGCCCCTCCATGAGGCCCACGTGCACGCGTCGCAGGTCGAGGATGCGATCCGCCGGGAAATGAAGGCCGAGGCGACCATCCACATCGAGCCGACGGGAGCCGAGCGCGATGGCTGAGACCTGCCCGGGGGCCCAGCGTCGATGAAGACGTACAAGCTGCTCCTCATGAAGGACCTCCTCCCCACCGTCGAGCGGATGTGCGGGATCCTCCAGTGCCCTTTCGCCGTCGTGGACGCGGAGCCGATCTGGCAGAAGCAGAACCGCCGCGTCTTCCGCATCGACGTGCCGGCCTTCCACGCGCGCATCCTCGACGAGACCTCGGCGCTGAAGGGCGTGTCGACCGAGGTGCTCCTGCACACATGGATCGAGCAGCTCGCCGAGGAGATCGCGAAGGATCCCGTCGAGGGCGCGAAAAAGGGAATCAGCGCCAAGTGCGCCGCGATCGCTGATTGGGAAGCCCTGGGGTACATCGGAAGCGAGCCGGCGGTGGGCGACCTGGTCAAACGCCTCGCCAGGGGATAGCCGATCGAACAGCCCCCGATCGGCGCGAGCGGAAGCAGGAGGCGAGATGGTCGTTGACGACCCCGACCGCCTGCAGATGCGCGTACATGATCGTCGAACCCAGGAACCGGAAGCCGCGCGCCTTGAGGTCCCTTGCCAGGGCATCGGACAGCTCGGTGCGCGCCGGTATGTCGGCGAGCTTCTTCCAGCGGTTCACCACAGGCCGGCCGCCGGTCCAGCCCCACAGGTACGCATCGAAGCTCCCCCGCTCCCTCTGCAGCGCGAGGAAAAGGCGCGCGTTCGAGATCGACGCCTCGATCTTTGCCCTGTTCCGCACGATGCCGGCGTTGCCCATCAGGCGCTCCACGTCCCGGGCAGCGAACCTGGCGACCTTCGCGGTGTCGAAGCCCCGGTAGGCCTTCTTGTAGCCCTCGCGCTTTCGCAGGATCGTGATCCAGGAGAGACCTGCCTGCGCGGATTCCAGCACCAGGAACTCGAAGTGCCGGCGGTCGTCGTGCGTGGGGACCCCCCATTCCTCGTCGTGGTAGCGGACGTACAGTTCGTCGGTGCCGCACCAGGGGCAGCGGCGGAGGGTGTCAGCCACGGCGGCTTTCCACGAACCAGTCGATGAGCTTGCGCGCCACCGTGATCCTGTCGGGGATCCGGGGAAGAGCGTCGGCCGCGTACCAGCCCGCCTCCGCGAGCTCCACGGGATCGATCGCGATTTCCCCGGCCGCGTGCTCCGCGGTGAAGGCGACCATGAGGGAATTGGGAAACGGCCAGGGCTGGCTGGAGAAGTAGCGGACATTCCGCACCTCGATGCCGGCCTCCTCCTTTACCTCCCGATGCACGCACTCCTCGAGGGTCTCGCCGGGCTCGACAAAGCCCGCGAGCACGCTGTACATGCCCGGCGCGAAGCGTTGCGCCCGGGCGAGCAGGATGCGCTCCTCCCGCACGACGGCGACGATCACTGCCGGCGAGATGCGGGGGTAGCTCACGAGGCCGCACGATGGACACTCCCTCGCCCACTCGCCCGGCTTGACCGCCGTGGGTGTGCCGCAGCGGCCGCAAAAGGCGTGCGTGCGGTCCCAGTCCAGCACCTGCGTGGCCCTGCCCGCTACGCGAAAGAGGTCCTCGGGCACGATGGTGAAGAGCGAGCGCATGGCCTCGAACGACCAGCCCTGCGGAGCGCTGTCCGTCTCGGGAACCTCGGCCGCGAAGCAACTCTTCCCAGCCGCCATGCCGATGAAGGCAGTCCGCTGAGGGTGCAACCCGAGGTCCCGCAGATCGGCCGTGAACGGCACTTCGACGGGCACCTCGACGGCTTCGCCGCTCTTTGCGACAAGGATCCTGCCGTTCTGAATGACAAACCAGTATGAGGCCCCTCCCGCGCCTGCGGGCGGCTGCACCCCCGGCAGGAAGCTTGCGAAGGGACGCGCGACCGACTGCGGCACCGTTTCGGGCCCCCTATTGCCTTGCCATCGTGCGGAACTTCTCGTACGCCCGATCCCACGTTTCCCCGTCCCGCGGCGCAAACTCGCGAATCGGGAAGGCCTCGCGGATCATCGCCTGCGCATCGGATGGTTTCCTGATGATGCCCAACGCCATGGCTTGGACGATGGCGTTCCCGACCGCCGTGGCCTCCTCGGGTCCCGCCACGACCTTCAGGCCCGTCGCGTTTGCCGCGAACTGGTTGAGCAGGTCGTTCCGCGACCCGCCGCCCACGATGTGCAGGACCTTGTTGGGCTTCCCGCTCACCGCGCTCACCGCCTCGCCCACCATCCGGTACTTCAGAGCGAGGCTCTCGTAGACCGCGCGCAGCATCGTGCCCCTGTCACTCGGCGCCTGCTGCCCCGTGCGCCTGCAGAACTCCACGATGGCCGACTCCATGTTCGCGGGGTTGTAGAATCCGGGATCGTCGGGGTCGATCAGGGCCGCGAAGGGGGTTCCCTGGGCGGTGAGCCTGTTCGCCTCCTCCCAGCTCATCTCGCGCCCGTCCTCGGCCCGCCAGCGCCGGCGCAGCTCCTGCACGAGCCATGTGCCCATGCAGTTCTTGAGGAAGCGCACGTCGCCAATGCCTCCCTCGTTGCTCAGGTTCGCC
>Ga0315294_10009365_pt1 | contig 10763 bp, 12 predicted proteins | sample YL17G13_40_MG_FD_203626 | JGI IMG/M metagenome (GOLD analysis project Ga0315294, IMG submission 203626) | Sediment microbial communities from Yellowstone Lake, YNP, Wyoming, USA - YL17G13_40 | ecosystem: Environmental > Aquatic > Freshwater > Lake > Sediment | place: USA: Wyoming | collected... | reverse complement strand
GCGGCGATCGAGGAATACATCCGAGTGAACAATGAAAATCCAAAACCTTTTGTCTGGACCAAGAAGGTCGAAGTGATCTTGGAAAAGGTGTCGTATTGTAAAGCCGTTATGGAAACACTACACTAGCATTGAAAACATGGCGGAAGACATGGAACCTCAAAAGCTGGAAACCCTGCAAAAGATTAGACCGGAAGTTTCCACGATTTTTGAGGGAGATGCCCTGCGAGTTCTGAACAGACTGCCGGATAATTTTTTTCAATGCGTCGTCACCTCTCCCCCGTACTGGGGGTTGCGAGACTACCGAATTGAAGGGCAAATAGGACTTGAGCCAACCATCTCGCAATACCTCAACAGGCTGGTGAGCATTTTCAGCGAGGTAAAACGGGTTTTGAAAGAGGATGGTTCGCTTTGGCTTAATATTGGCGATGGCTATACCAGCGGGAATCGAGGGTGGCGGGCGCCCGACAAGAAGAACCCCGCTCGCGCAATGAGTATAAGGCCGAATACCCCCGATGGACTTAAGCCAAAGGACCTGCTGGGAATACCCTGGAGATTGGCCTTCGCGCTCCAGGCGGATGGCTGGTATATGCGTTCGGATATTATTTGGCACAAACCGAACGCCATGCCCGAGAGCGTAAAGGATCGCCCCACAAGAGCCCACGAGTATATTTTTTTATTGACAAAATCCGAACGCTATTTTTACGCACATGATGACGTCAAAGAAACAGTTGGTTTTGGAAAAAGGAATCGGAGAAGCGTTTGGAATATCAAGACCGAGCCGTTTTCTGAAGCCCATTTCGCCACTTTTCCGGCTTCCCTGGTGGAACCCTGCATATTGGCCGGGACCCGAAAAAAAGATTACGTTTTAGACCCCTTCTTTGGTTCAGGCACCGTTGGATTGGTCTGTTACAGGCTTGAGCGCAATTATATTGGAATTGAACTCAACCCGCAGTACATAAAGATAGCAGCGAGACGGCTGTTCGCAGGTTCAAAAAAAACAATCAAACTGGCTTGCTGATTATATGGACAAGACATCCCACATAAGACTTCCCCTTCCCGACCTTCAGATAAATTTTGCTCGTGTCCTTTCAAGGATCCGCAAGGAAATGCTTCAAGAGGCGCTTTCTGCAGCGATAGCAAACATTGAGCTTTCAACACTTACTACTCGGAGCGTTTAATACGTGACAGATGGCCAATGTGTCCGGCCTCTGTAGGGGCACAGCGCGCTGTGCCCCTACGGGAAATGCGGCAGGTAATAGTGTCAAATATTTTGCGCTCCGAGTAATAACGTCAGAATGGGCGAAGATGCGACTTCGGCCGTTTTTGAAATCATAAAAGACATCGTGTCAAAAAAGGTTGTGGAGGCCGGGCCTCAAAGAATTGAAGTGAAGAATGCCTCTGGTAGAAAAGTATTCATCGAGTTTGCGCCGGATCCGGACATCATTATCAGAGAGGAAATGTCAACCGGTTCTTTCAGAAATATTATCGCAATTGAAGTTAAAGGTGGAAGGGATTTCTCAAATATACACAACAGAATTGGAGAAGCTGAAAAAAGCCATCAGAAAGCAAGGCAAGCAGGCTACGTTGAATGTTGGACAGTGGTAAATGTTGACAAGATTGACATTGATATGGCCCACAGAGAGTCTCCCTCAACCAACCGATTCTATCGCATTTCTCAATTGCAGAATCGCAAGAGCGGTGAGTTCAATGATTTTTGCAATAGGGTTGTAGGCCTTGCCGGGATTCCTCGCAAGAAGTCTTAGAAAACAATCTCAGCTAATACAGCTTTGGGCTGGTCACCGGTCGGCTTGAATTCACTCACCAGCTCAAAATTCGACATAACCTGATTCTAAATCATTTTCGGCCAAAAACACGCCCGCCTTCCTGCTCCCCGCCCGCAGTTTCAATTCCCGGCAGGGGGATTTTGACGGCGAAACCACTCCTTCCGGCGATGGCTAATTCCCGCAGCCAAGCATGCAGGCCGGGACGCCGTTTTCCTGCCAGTCCTTGGAAATGGCGCATTTATTCTTGACTCCGAAGTTGCCGGGACTTTCCGAGACAATGTCCTGGCTGTTCCCGCACATGCGGTTGTTGAACAGGATGGCGCCCGAGGACTTGAGCTTGACCCCGGTCCGGAATTTCTGGACCAGGCAATTGTGCAAGACCACGTCCTTGGCCTGGACCAGGATTCCGGTCCCCTGCAGGATCTGGGCAGTCTGTCCGGCGATCGGGGGCTTGGGCGGGGTCGACGGCTGGGAGGCGGGCGGCTGGGCCTGCTGGAGCCTGTCAGCCTTGGACCTGGCGCCGCCCGGCTTGGGAGCGGCGAGGTTGAGCGGGGCCTGGGCTTTCAACTGGGCCTTGGCGGCCAGGTCCGAGGGCTTGCCAATGATGACCGCGCCATTGCAGTCAACAACCATGCCCTCTCCGGCAAGGATCAGGACGCCTTCCTGGCCCGAGTCCGCAAATTCGTAATTGCCCGGGCAGAGCCTGAGCCTGGCCCCGGCCCCGGACAAAACAAGGTCGTCCTTCGGGGGATAACATTTCATGCATTGATGGCAGCCGTCATAAGCATCGCTGTTGGCGTCGTCGCATTCCTCGCCCTCGTCCAGCACACCGTCCCCGCAATGAGCATTCCGGCAGTCCCTCCTGCAGGCGTTGGGCACTTGGTCGCTATTGATGTGGCCGTAGGATGAATAGCCCCAGTCGCATTCTTCAGCAGAATCCTGGGCCCCGTCCCCGCATTTGGCCTTGACGCAGTTGCTGCGGCAGGCGTCCCGGCCCTCGTCGCTGTTGTTTTGGCCGTTGTCGCATTCTTCCCAGCCTTCAACCTTGGCGTCGCCGCAAAGGGGCTGGGCCGCGTGCGCCCGTCCGGAAAACAGAAACAACGCCCCGGCAAAGAGCAGGGACACGCCGGAAATTCCAATAATCCTTGAGTTCTTCATTGCTCAGCCTCCTGTGAAATTTTCTGTCCAACCAAAGCCAGCGCTCACAATCATATTTTGCTCACTCTTTCGCGTTTTGCCAAATGGCGTTTGAAAATCGCCGGCCCTCGGCTCCCGGCCATAATATAAGTTGGGGTCAGACCCCAACTTATAACTTAACGCTTCATGTTCGGGCGGTATTTTGCGTAGAGCCTGGTTTCGACATGAAAGGTGAACGCGGTCAAACAATTCCCCAGGCTGAAATAGGCGATGAAAATCCAGATGAACACAAACCTGCGCCGGGAGGACCTGGAGGAGAGGAGCAACGGGATTGCCGGAAGCGAGAGGGTGCTCAGCCACATCATCAATCCGTCAAGGTAGTCGGTTGCGGACCAGAATCCCATGCCCGGCGTCCGGTCAATCCAATACACCAGCGTGCCCAGTACCAGCCAGCCGAGAACCGAGACCGACAGATTGACCCAAGCCCGAACTTTCGCCAGCCGCAGCGCCAGTGCCATTGTCAGGAACGGCAAAAAATAGACCGCCAGGCTCAGGGGGTATTCCAACGAAAAGAAACCGTCGGTTGTCATTAACATTTTCTTCCCGGACCAGGGACCATATCCAGAGCATAGTTATTTCACGCGGACAAGGCAACCAGCCATTTTTATCGCGCAACGCAATAAGGAGTGCGAGTGCGGGCACTCGCACCCCTACGGCGCCAGGAATTTCCAGGCGCAGGTGTCGGTTAGGGTGCGTCCGTCCGGGGTCTTGGCCGTGGCGATCACTTTGTTGGTCCCGGGCCTGAGCAGCACCTTGGCGGTATAGACGGAATTGCCCTGCGAATTCATTTTAAGCCTGGTCCCGTTCACCGTGAGTTCCACCGGCCCGGCGTTGCAATAAACCTTGGCCTCGATCAGGGCGCTCTTGCGGTGGACGAACCGCTGGTTGGTTATGTGGATCATGGGCTCGGGGTTCCAGTTGGCCTTGTAAAAATAAAAGGCGTCCTTCTTGAGCTTGCGGTCAAAAGTTATCATGCCCTTGTCGTTGATGTTGGGGCGGTCGCCCTCGTCGCGCTTGACCACCCCGAAGTCGAACATATTCCAGAGGAAAGTCGCCCAGAAGAATTCCCGGTTGGCCATTTCTGCCCAGAGTTTTTCGTGGAGGTATGCCTGGTAATTTTCGGGGTGCCAGGGCCCGGCGGTGGGCACGTTGTAGTTGAGTTCCGAATGCTGCTTGGTGCCGGCGCCGGCGCCGTATTCGCTCATGCACAGCCTTCGCTCCGGGTGGTTTTTGTGTTGCGCGTCGGCCCATGGGGCGAACATCTGGACTGTGCCGTAATACCATCCCCAGTACTGGTTCCAGCAGGCGAGGTCGGTGGCGTTGTTGAGCGAGCCTTCGAGCATGGTGGCCACGGTGGTCAGCCGGGTGGGGTCTTCCTGGTGGGCGAGTTCGTTGAGCTCTCGGAGCAGGGGTGTGGGGTCGCCCGGAGGCGAGAGTTCGTTGAACAATCCCCAGAACATGATTGAGGGGTGGTTGTAGTTCTGCCGGATGAGTTCGGTGAGTTGCTGCTTCAAGTTGTCGCGGAAACTCTGCGAGTTCAGGAATATGCCGGTGGAATCGCCGGTGCGTCCGATGAAGGGCAATTCCGCCCAGACCACGATGCCCTTGCGGTCGCAGATGGAATAGGCCAGGTCCGCCTGCGGGTAGTGCGCCAGCCGGACCGCGTTCACGCCCATCTCGCGCATGAGGGCGAAGTCCTGTTCATGGTCCGCGGGGCTGATGGCGTTGGCCTTGCCCTCCCGGTCCTGGTGGCGGTTTACGCCGTGGAGGCGGTAATTTTTGCCATTGAGGAAAAATCCTTTGTCCGCGTCCACATGAAAATACCGCAGCCCCAGCGGCTGATCGATGGCGTCGATCACCTTGCCTCCGGACAAGAGTTCGGTCCGCACCCGGTAAAGGTAAGGGTCCGCTGGCCCGTTCCACAGCCGGGGCGAGTCGAGACGGAGATCGGCAATCGCCTCCAGCCACTCGCCTGCGGGCCTGGGCGAGGCCTCCGCGGTCTTAAGCTCCGCTCCAGCGGCGTCCATAACTTTGAACCGCACGGCAAGTCCGGCCGGCTCCGGAGCTGACAGCCGGGCCATGAATTCGAGTTCGGCCTTTTCGCCGGTCACGCTTTGAGGGGTGAGGAAAATACCGGGGGATGCGAAGTCGGTCACCGCGATGCAGTTTTTGGCCGTGGAGATGAGATAGACGCTCCGGTAGATGCCGCCGTAGAAGTTGTAGTCGCAGTACAGCGGCATGATCTCGCGGTCAAAGGAGTTGTCCACCAAGACCTCAATCAGGTTCTTGCCGGGCCGGACGAGTTCGGTGATCTCAAAGGCGAACGCGGTGTACCCGCCCCGGTGCGAACCCGCTTCCTGGCCGTTGACCTTGACCCGGGACTTGATGTTCGCGCCCTCGAACCGGAGGAAATAGCGGCGGTCGGGTTTGGGGTCCAGGTCGATTTGCTTGCGGTATAGGCCCTGGCCCATGCGGTACTTGTTGTCGCCGTCCAGAGTGTCCTGTGCGTTCCAGGAATGGGGAAGGTCAACCGGCTGCCAGGCGCCGGGCTCTCCGTTATCCACCAGGGCGAACTCCCAGCCCGGGTCGATGTTCAAGACCAGACGGCCGCCCGCGCTTTCCGCCCTCACGTCCTCCCAGTTGACCAAAGGCATGACCGCGGCCAGCATCAGCAGCGCCGCAATTGCCGACCATTTGTGACATTTGTTCATCGTATCCTCCCGCAGGAAAAAGGTTTCTTGGCCAGCCAAATCTTCTCATACCCCGGCCCGCGCATCAACTCCGGCAACCTAAATAGCAGTTTTGCGCAACCGGGACTGTTGCCGGTTTTGGGGATCGTCACGCGCTCAGGAAATCGAAGTCTTCGAAGTCCGGGAGTTCCCGTTTGAGGAATTCCTTGAGGTGTTTGAGGACCCGGGTTTCGATCTGGCGGACTCTTTCGCGGGAGATGCCGAATTTTTCGCCGACCTCTTTCAAGGTCTGGGGCTTTTCGGACAATAGGCGATAGTCGAAGATGTATAGTTCCTTTTCCGCTTTTTCCTGGTGGAGTTTTTTGCGGAAGTCCTTGAGTTTGGCGGTCATCAGGCTCCGGAACTCGCCGTCCGCGACTTCCTCGACGACGCCCGGGTTCTCGTCGGCGAGGTTGGCGCCGAGGGTCTGCTTGCCGTCGTCGGTGATGGGGTTGTCCAGGGATTCCTCGGGCATGGACAGCCTCATCTCCATGTCGGTGACGTCCTGCTCGGAGGTCAGCAGGTTTTCGGCGAGCAAGGTTGAGGTCGGCCGGAACCCGAGGTTTTCCAGCCGCTCTTTTTCCTTTTTGAGGTTGAAGAATAGCCGGCGCTGGGCCTGGGTTTTTCCGATCTTGACCAGCCGGTAGTTTTCCATCAGGAATTTGAGGATGTAGGCCCGGATCCAGAACGAGGCGTAGGTTGAGAAGCGGATGCCTCGGTAAGGGTCGAACTTTCTCACCGCCTGGATCAGGCCGAGGTTGCCTTCCTGGACCAGGTCGAAGAGGTCGGTCCAGTGCCGCTGGTACTCAATGGCGATCTTGACCACCAGGCGGAGGTTGCTGATGATCAGTCGCTGCGCCGCGCCGGTGTCCCCGCTTTCCCGAACACGTTTGGCGATCTCGATCTCTTCTTCGCGAGAGAGAATCGGGTATCGCCGAGCCTCCATCAGGTATCTCTGCAGCGGGGCAAGCTTTTCGATAGCGCCCGGCTCTTCATAGACCATGAGCGGCTTCAAGCCCCCGTATTCCGGGTCAATTAGATTGACCGCATCCGGGGTTTCGGCCGCAGACTTAGTCAGGAGCAGGAGCTCTTCCGGGGATGACTCGACCTCCATGGCAATGGTCTCGCCCTTGCTCTCAAAAAGACTGGGTTGAAGGTTACTCGCTGCCCCGCCGGTTTTTCTTGCTTTGCCCTTTTTCATGCCACGGTTTTTTATTATAACCATCTTTTGCAGAAGGTGGTAGAAAAATACCTCTTGCAACGCTCTTGGAAAGGATGAGCCGTTTGAGCTTGTCCAGCGTGGCTTCAAACAGCCGCCGGGCCCGGCCCAATGAAAGCCGCTTCTTCCGGGCAATAGCCTGAAGACTCTCGCCTTCCCAGAAATAGTCCTGCAACAACAATTGTTCGCGGCGGGTAAGACCGCGCAACAACACGGAAATCTCAACCTCCTCCAGCGCCAGATGCTGTCCGGAATCCGGCTCGCTCATTCCCGGACGCTGAATTGCTTGGTTCATGAGCAGCGGGATCAACGACGGCTCTCGCCGGCTATTTTCCAGCTTTTCAAGGTGCTGGCGAAGGTTTTTGCATGCCTTTTGGCATTTCTCGCGCTTTGAACACTCCTGGCACAACATTTCTGCTCCTTTCTTTGGTTTTCGGGGGAAAGAACCGGACTCCGAAGTCAATCATTATCCCTGGGGCCTGACTCCAAAATGACCGACTTGTCGTTCCGATTCAGGCAAAGCCAGCGCGCCTTGGACAAATCCAATTTCACCCCGGGCATGCGCCAGCCGCCGGACAAGGCAAACAACCTTGCCGATTCCTCCAGCAAAGACTCTTTCTTTTCTCCTGTCCTTTTCCTGAATTCCATCTCGTCTGGCCCCTCAAACGAACTGTTGGCTTATAGGCTCTTCAAAAAAATAGCCAGCCTCCACCCGGTAAAGCGTGCATAAAACCGCCAGCGCATCGATCTTGGGCCGGGCTTTCCCTCTTTCCCAAAGCGAGATCGTTGCCCGGGAAATCCGGTACCCGAAACGCGCCTCCATCAGCCGCGCCAGCGTGCCCAGGGAATGATGATGCTTCTGCCGCAAAGCCCTGATCTTTTCCGGCTTGAATTCCATTTTTCCCCTCCTTGCTTTTTTTACTTGACAAAATTTCCGCTTTCCTATATCATCATAGCAAACAGTTTGATATATTGTCAAGCAAAAAGTTTGGGTGGGGCAAACAAAGTGTTTAGCGGGATTAAACAAAGGATGCAAGTAGTTGATTGTAGTGAGATTTTTGTGTATGCTTTGAGCGTTTGGGTTAACTGAGAAGGATAAGAAGGGGGCAAAAGATGGAAAAGCTGGCAGAGATTCTGGACCGTCAGCGGCAAAGGCTGGGGCTCAATTACGAACAGCTAGCCGGCCTGATCAAGGTGAGTTCGGTTTATGTATCGCAGACCTTGCGGGGCAAGCGCATACCCAAGGACGAGATCCTGGTGAAGCTGAGCGAGGCGCTCCAGCTGGACCCGGGCCGGGTGCTGAGGGTCGCGCATTATGAAAAGGCCCCGGAGCCGGCGCGCAAATTTCTGGGGCAGGGCTCATTCGTTAGCCTGGACAAGTTTGACAACGTGGGTCCGTATCCTCTTGGCCAGGGCCAGCGCATCCCGATTTTGGGCTGGGTGCAGGCCGGGAAATTCTCGCCCACCGAGACCCCGGACTTAAGCCCAACAAGCCCGGACGATTTTATATATTCCGACACCCTGGGCCGGAACCTGTTCGCGCTCCGGGTCGAGAACGACTCCATGGAGCCGCTCTTTCATCAGGGCGACATCATCATCATCAACCCCAACATCAAGCCCCGGAGCGGCGACTTTGTGATCGTCCGGCTCAAATCCGAGGGCGAGGTCACCTTCAAAAAGCTGAGCATCAAGGGCGGCCGGATCACGCTCCAGCCGCTCAACACCAAGTACGACGTGATCGTGCTCGAGGAAAAGGACGACTTTGAAATTATCGGCAAGGTAGTGGAGAGGAAGACGATCTTTTAGGACTTCTCGGGCCGCAAAGGCGCAAAGGGATTATTTTTCGGTCGGGATCAGCTCCGGCGCCGATGCCTTCAATTCAAAACCTTCCCGGCGGTTGATCGTTTTGAACCTGTAATGCAAATGCGCTAATATGTCGGTGGGATGAAATCATTCCGGAAAGTGCTGGAGTTTGAGACCGGGAAGCGGCAGGCGGTGCTCAACATCACCGAGCAGTGCGAGCAGGCGTTAAAGGAGAGCCGGATCAAGGAGGGGTTGGCGCTGATTTTTCCGCTCCATACCTCCTCCGCGGTTTTCATCTCGGACTCTGACCCGGGCATCTCCGAGGACTGGCTGGACCTGGCCAACCAACTCGTGCCGGAAAACCCCAACTACCGCCACAACTACGCGGACCCCAAAAAGAACGCGGCCGGGCATCTCCGCGCCATCCTCACCGGCCACCACATAACCTGTCCGGTCACCGGAGGCAAATTCGACTTCGGGACCTATCATACGGTTTACTACCTGGAGCTTGACGGCAAGCGGCCGAAAAGCGTTCTGGTCAAGATCATCGGAGAATAGCAAAAGGGCGCCAAACGCCAAACGCTAAACGATAAACGTTCAGGACCTACTGCCCTTAAGCGGCGCCTTGGCGAAGACTCCCGAAATTATTTTTTCGTCCAGGAGATTTTGTAATTGGCGGCCTTCAATTTGGCGGACGCGTGCGCACCGGCGCGCTCGCATTCAACTTTGACGTCCTGGGCGCCGTTTTCCGCGGCGATCTTCTTGAGCAGGTTCTGGATCATGGGCACGAAGGACTCGGGGGTGGGTATGCCGAGCGGATCGCTGATCGTGAACAGGCCGCCGTTGCCCGCGGCCTTGAATTCCGCGCTGCCGGAATCGAAAAAGGTTCCTTTATAGAGCATGCTGAAGCCGGAGAGCGCGCGTTCGGGGTCATTGCGCAGGAGGGTGTTGCGGTAGGTCTTGAGCAGGATGCGCCACATGATGCCCTGGCCGAATTCGTGAGCGCCCTCGGTCCGGCTGCCTCCGGCGACCTTGAAGACCGCGCTGCCCAGCCGCGCGTAAAAGTCCAGGTTATACCAGGTGGACGACATGATGCGGTCCCGGACCAATGCCAGGTCCTGGTCCGTGAGCCCGGTGTTGCCCTTCCAGTCAAAGTCCTTGCGGTCGTTTACGATCATGGCCAGCGCTATCACCAGCGTGCCTTTGACTTTCCTCTCCTGCTCCGGCATGTCCGCCTCCCTTGGGCTGTCGCGAATGCCCCGGAATGATTTATCCTATACCCTTTCGATGGAATTTGTCAAAAGTTTTCTCGGCTCTTGCGCTTGCCGGAAAATTTGACTATTGTTGAGGCGTTAAATTCTCGGAACTCATGAAACCAGGAGGGGGTTGGCAATGGCGCAAAAACGGGTGAGTACCAGAAAGGGCTCATTTCCGAAATTCCCGCTGCATAAGCTGCTCAAGTCCAAGCCCGGCAAGCGCTGGCAGGTGCTTTGCGGGGACCGGAACCAATGGCGGATCGGGCTTTTCAGCCCCTCGGACTCAAAGAATTCGGGCGTGAAGCAACTGGAGAAACATAGCTGCGTTGAATTGTTCATGCTCATCTCCGGCGAGCAGACTTTGATCCTGGACCACGGCAAGGGAGAATTCGAGCTCCAGCTCAAACTCAACCAGCCGGTAATGGTCAAAGGCTGGCATTCCGGGTACAGCCCAAAGGGGCCGCACAAAGGCGTCTCCTTCGTCGTCGAGCGCGACAAATTCTCGACCAGCTATCGCCAAAGAAAATTCTGAATTCTGAATTATGAAGGATGAAGCCCGAATCCGTTTGTAGGGGCGACCGGCCGGTCGCCCTCCCCGGATTTATTCCACCACAACGACACAATGAGGAATTGGAGGAATTGGGGTCTTCTATGAAAGGCCAAGTCAAAAGACGTTCCTCCCCTCAAGGCCTTTTTCAGGTCTTTGACTTGGAAGGGCGCTCCGTGCCGGCAACGCTCATCCCAACAGGTTCCCGGGAAAACGAGCTGGACCGGA
>Ga0315294_10009360_pt1 | contig 10765 bp, 3 predicted proteins | sample YL17G13_40_MG_FD_203626 | JGI IMG/M metagenome (GOLD analysis project Ga0315294, IMG submission 203626) | Sediment microbial communities from Yellowstone Lake, YNP, Wyoming, USA - YL17G13_40 | ecosystem: Environmental > Aquatic > Freshwater > Lake > Sediment | place: USA: Wyoming | collected... | reverse complement strand
TACGTTTTTCATCGATACGTTCCATGATAGTTGTGATTTCATTTTTTTAATTTCAGGGCCTAGTCTGCCGTAGTGACCTTTTTCTGCGATGTTGATTGCATCAAAAATGTTCATACCTGTGGATAGCGCATCCCCAACTTCTATTAGGAAATCAGGTAGTCTCTCTTGGATTTCTTTCTTCTTTTTAAATTCCAAATATTCGTATATGCCTATGGGTCCGATTAGTATGAGTATCGATATGAATAAAAGGTCCCAATATACGTAAAGATTAACGTTCAGAAAACCGGTTTTGCCAAGAGATTCAGTTATTAGGAATAACGCCACCATTGAGATTATTGAAGTTAAAACTATGAGGTAAGAATTTTTGTTTTGTTTGTAAGATTTTTTTAAATCGAAGTTTTTTCTTGTTTCTATTACGCTTAATTTCTCTATGCTTGTAGATTTTATTAATAGATAGAAGAAGAAGTATAGTAGTGGCAGTATTACAAAAGAGAAGAGTAGCAATATTTCTAATGATCCTCCGGGTCCTCCGAAGAACCCCATTACTGTTAGAATTATAACAAGGAATATTGGGAATGCTATGAGTGATAGTACCAGTACCTCTGCTATTACTGCTAGAAGATCCAGGTCTCTTTTTCTTGCAGTTGCATCTTCATCCATGTATTTTTTTGCGACTGTTGATAGATATTCATGCAGGTCGCTACCTGATTGTATAGTACCTATTATGCCTTGTAAAAATGATTTGAATTTTTTAGATGGTGATGCTTCTATTGCGTTTTTCAGTGCCGTTATGTTGTCTATTCCCATTATTGCGATTTCTTTTGTGATTTTCTTTGCCTCTTCTTGTACTTCTCCGTATACAGATATTTTTGATAACGTCTCGAATATTTCGGTTGGTGATATGCCTGCTACTGCCATTGAGCTTATGAAGTTGATTGCGTATGGTAGGTAGAGGTCTATGTCTGTTGCTCTTTTTTTTATGCAGTAGCTTGGCAGATAGAGATAATAAGATATTGTTGTTAAAATGGTTAATCCTGGTATTATAACTAACAGTACCGCTGTTAGAAGAGATGGTGCTAAGTTGTATAGTATTATTGCGAAGATGATACTTACTATGGTTGCTAAAATCGTGCTTATCAGTGCTGTTGCGTAGTACTCTTCGTATGTACGATGTATGTCTGCTTTTATTAAATTGAAGCTTTTTTCGTCCGTTTTATATTTTTTTAATATATTTCCTAGTCTTTTTTCGCAGAAATCTGAGTAGCTGGTCGTTTTCATGTTTTGTCGCCTTTTACTTTTTTAATTACTACTGCCGGGTCCTTGTTGTACTCAGCAACTACCCTTCCTACGTCGTGGTATGATCTTAGTTTGTTTTTTATCATCCACTTTAGAATGGTTTTTCTGTTTTCCAGCTCCTGTTGGAGTTTATCTTCGTCCCATCCGTATTGCAATTTTATTTTGTTCATAATTCTACTGCCGCCCATGGCATCGAATCTGTCATCTATTTCTGAAACCCAGCGGAATGGTGTCAGTGTTACTAGACGGTTGCTCTCTGGGTCTAGTTTTATAACTTCTGTTACATTGGTTATCCTTCTAACTGGCGTTCCTTTCACAGTTACGCTGTTTAGGAAGATTATAAGGTCCAGTGAGGTTAATAGTGCCCTTGGTAGATTTATTGGTTGGTTTTCCAGTCTCTGTATTAGTGTGTGCAAGTCGCTTGCGTGCACAGTTGAGTATGACAGATGACCTGTGGTCATGGCTTGGAACAGGGTGTAAGCTTCTTTTCCTCTTACCTCTCCTACTATTATGACTTTTGGTCTCTGTCTTAGTGCTACTTTTATCAGATCGAACATGTCTATGTCTTTGCCTGTTTTGAGGGTGTCTGATGATGTGAACCCAGCTCTTGTTGTGCCTGCTATCCAGTTTTCGTGGGGTAGATTGATTTCTCTTGTGTCTTCTATTGAGACGATTTTGTATGTGGCTGGTAGGAATAAAGAAAGTGCGTTTAACGCGGTGGTTTTACCGCTTGCTGTTCCACCACAGAAAAGTATGGATGTGCCTTTTTCTAGGGCCATCCAGAAATATGCAGCCATGTCGAGGTCCATTGTGTTGTTTTCTATAAGATCGACTGGTGTTAGCGGGTCTTCTCTGAATCTTCTTATTGTGAATGTTGAGTGTTTTGTTATTGTTTTACCAAGTGTTGTTTGTAGCCTTGAGCCGTCTAATAGTTTTCCGTCTACTATAGGCTCGTAAACCGAGATCTGTTTTCCGCACATCTGGGATAGTTTAACAACAAAGGAGTCTAGTTCCTCTACAGTGTTAAAGATTACGTTGGTTCTAATTGATTCGAATTTTTTATGAAATATAAAAATTGGGACATTTACGCCATCACATGATATATCCTCTATGCCCTCATCGTGCATCAAGATGTTTATTTTTCCGTAACCTATGAAATCCTGAAATATGTAGTAGAATATTTTGTCTTTGGTGTTGCTGTCCAGTTTTATGTGGTTTTCAGCAAGAAGTTTATTTAGTCCTTTTTCTAGGATTTCTTCTTTATGTTTTTCTTCTACGTCGAAGACATCTATGTCGGCTCTTGTTCTAAAAAGGTAGATTATTTTATTTTTGTTTTTCTCTTCTTCTTCTGTGAGTTTTGGTTCAATAACTGCGTATGTGGATTCTTTTATGTCGTTGTTGTAGATTATTTTTCTTGCTCCTAAGCCTTTCCATCCGAAACCTGATTGTTCGTATGTTATATCTTGTTGGTTTAAATCTTTCTTTAAAAGCTTGTCTACTTCTGATTCTATTTTTGGTACTAGTGCTGCTTTGGTTAGTTTTGTTTTTACTATTTCTATTCCTGTTTGGCCGAGTAGTTCCCCGTCTGATACTAGTTCTATAGCTTTAGTCGGTTTAGGTCTCTCAGAAGTGTCTTCCTTTTTTTTATCTATATTGAATGCATTTTTTCTTTTGATGATTGACATATTTTTTGCCTCCCTAAGTGACGCAGATTTTATTAAAACCCAATCCCTGATTGGTATTTATATATTTTTAGTCCGGTTTGTTATCGTCCGTATGATTAAAATTACTCATGCTTAAATAATACCACTGTTATATACTACGTTACAGATTTAAATATGGGAGGCTTAAAAAATGAAAAAACAATTAGTACTAGGTGTAATAGTTTTGACGCTATTGATGACTGCTTTAGCGATAGTACCATCCCCAAATGCGCATACACAGTCGGACCCCTATGTAACCGATTTGATTGCAGGACAACATTATGTTGCAGGAACTGTGTCTGTATGGAATGATGGGAGCTACATTTATGTTATATATCAAACAACTGGTGGCTGGGAACTAACTGGAACTAATTTGTATGTAGGAAAAACTGATCCTGCTACTTTAACAAGTGCACCTGGGCAGTTTCCATATAGTACACCATATCAATCGAGTGCAACAAGACATGAGTATAAGATAGCACTTAGTGTTATAGATGGATATCATCTGAAAAACGGACACTCAGGGAAGTGGGTAGCTAATGGAACTCTTGGTGTTGGACCTGGTGACAAGGTATATATTGCTGCTCATGCCGGAGTATGTGGAGAAATACCTGTCAGCGGTGGTTTAGAGGAGTTAGATGCAGGTTTACCCGAGCAGGTTAATGTGTTAGCTACACATTCATACCCCACTTACGACCAAAGTTATTTTCAGGTTACAATCTCGGGCGGAACAAGTCTTGATGGGGCCTATAACGGCTGGTGTATTGATACATATCATAATATGAGTACAGAGCAATATCTAGCAAATGTTTATTCAAGCAATGGAATTATCCCCCCTCTAGCATATCTATACCATCCAGAGAATTTAGATCTATTGAATTATATTTTAAATCAACATTACATTGGTAAATCGTCCGCCTGTGGCGGAGTTTATACCTTTGGTGATGTTCAACGAGCAATTTGGACATTATTTGATCCCGACTATGTTCCTTTGGTATCGATGCTCGGTCCATCCAAATTATGTAGGGTTAACGAGATAGTAGCTGATGCAACGGCTCACGGGGAAAACTTTGTACCAGGGTGTGGCCAGGTGTTAGCTGTTATTTTAGACCCAACAGAAATAGTTTGGCCAGTTGGACAATTAGCTATAATCGAGGTACCAATTACCTGTGGGTATGAAACACATTGTGAAACAGCCTGGGGAAATGGAATTCAATTTCCAAGTCCAAACTGGGCAATGTATTTCGAATACACAATTCAGTAAGACTAGATACAGCGGTAAATCTGGTAGTTTAACAGCGAAAATCTAAGAGTGGGCTTAAAACCCTCTTTCTCTTTTTTTTATTTTTTGGGAATCAAATCAGTGTAAAAACTTGTTATTTGTGACAGATATCGCAAGTAACACTTGTTAAGGATACATTTAAATTAGATTAAAAGATTAAAAACTCAGTATTTTTATATTTTGAGGGGGGAAAATGAAAATGAAACATTTTGAATTATTTAAATATATGAAAGCATTGAATAACCGAACAAAAATCGAGGTAGTTGGTGTGGCTTTGTTTATACTCATACTATTTATTAGCTCCGTTTTCGGTGCAACAATATTATCTGAGAATACACCAGGTGATGGGCATTATGATATAACCTATATCTGGAATGGCAATGGTCAATCCTGGGTAGCAAACGCTATTAACCTACAGACCTCGCTTAACCTTGGTGGGGTCACGTATTTCCCAGCAACCACAATCTACACGAACACAACCATTAAGATGCCATCTTACTCGTCTCTCATTGGATGCGGTATGAACAGTATATTGAAGGCTGACTTGGGATTAGGTAACCATGATCTCATTGATAATGCGGATCAAACAAACGGGAATGTTAACCTTGAAGTAAGAAACCTTGTTCTAGATGGAAACAACTCCGCCCACTCGTTTACCCAATACGGTATATACTGGAAGAAAGTCTCGTATGGAATAGTCGATATGGTCTGTGTGAAAGATACCGGGAAAGACGGCATCCGAATATTAACCAGTGACCATTGTTCAGTAACCCATATCAATGCTAATAACACTGGTCACCACTCCATAATGTTCTGTTACGGAACAACCTACAGCTCAATGTCCGACCTTGTAGTTACAGATGCGTACACAGAGTCTGCTATTGTAGAGCACGCAAATCCTGATACAGGAGAATTTAATCATCACATCACCATCACTAACGTAGTCGCAAAGAATTCTGGACAATTTGGGATATTTGTCGGGGATGCATATGATGTCATAGTGACAGGGTGTGTTACAGATCATAGTCATGGTGAAGGTTTCTATGTAGGCAATTGTTATGATGTCACACTCACGAACTGTGTAACCAGTAATAACACGTTAGGTGCAGGATTCATCATAAAAAATAACGCCGATCGGGTCCTCCTCTCGAATTGTGTGTCAGAGAAAGCAGGGGTAGGTAACTCTATTGGTTATGAGCTAGAGGGAGAAAACATCCAGATGTCGAACTGTTTGTCTTACGATACTAGGATACCATTTTATTTCAATTCAACCACATCAAAAAACATTACTATCAGCCTTTGTAATATCAGAAATTACACGAATTATATTATTCTAAGAGGAGACAATATTAGGATCCTTGATAGCGCATTCATTACTTCAAACGCGACAATTTATTATGTTCTGGATATTGACGCTACTGCAACCAACGTCCAAGTGATTGGTAATGATTTCAAATTTGCGCTCACAAAATCACGAAAAGTGAATGATGCATCGGGCAAAGCTGTAATTCGTGATAACATTGGTTTCCCTACGGATTATATTATGAAAAGTGCCGCTGCAATTAGTATTGGAAAGAATGGTGTGTATTCAACAGCTTTAGAGCTTGCTCCTCTATCAAGGAGGATTATTGCTCCTAAGCTGCGACTTGTAGAGTCTGGGGCCGTTGGTTCCGGAGAAACAATCACCATAAAGGTTGAAGCGGTATACTACAACGGAGTAAAGAAAACTATCGAGAAAACACATACGAGCCGTAGTTATGATTACTATTTTACAGATGCAGATTGGTTTTCATTAGCAGATACAAATATTTCATACGGTCAAAGCCTTGAACGAATTAATATCTATGCGAAAACAGATAAAGCAACAACTTCTGCTAGCGTTCTTGCTTATTTCCTCACTTTGGGATAGGGTTTAGAGAAGTTAGAACGGGATACTAAAAAACTCGAAAATAAATTAGATGGCTAGTTCACAGTATACCAATATATAATTCAATGATTATCAATAACCAGATTTATACGAAATAATTGAGACATTTTTGTATGGTTTGATTCCTTGTTCTGATGTTTCGTATGCTGCTTTGCCACCTGTTGTGGGCCATGGGACGGTGCTTGGTTTGTTCTATGTAGTCACAGTCTCACCAGCTATAGCTGTTGAAGTGTCTTCTCCAAACATTATGCAAGCTTTTATGTTATAATTATTGTACAGTAAAACTTTGTGTATTTGACATGATGCTATTGCCATATGTGTCGTTTGCCCAGATAAAGTAATTGTAGGTTCCTGGCAGGGTATAGCTGTTGTTAACATAGTATTTAGGTCCTTGTGCTTTTGTCGCGTTAATGTATATTTGATCGATGTAGATTTGATTAGAATTATCTGCTGCATCACATTGGAATCTGATTTTCATATCCTTTGGGAACGTATAGTTTGTTTCGTTAATCCATACGATTTGATGGTAGAATTGGTCGTTCCCAAAATCTCTCTCTTCAAGAAAATCTCCGACAAGACGCCAGTGAATCCCATCGTAATATTTCACCCAGAGATTCTGTCGGCGATTCAAGCCGTGTGTTTTGAACCAGAAATCCACCTTTATAGAAGTATAGCGAGGTGTGTCAACATCGATACTATTAGTAAGATAAAACGAAGAGTTGACATCCAGGTAGTTTTTGACAAGAGCTGCGTTTTGTCCTTGATGAGCGTAGTTGGTTCCGTTTCCAGAGTCTGAGTAGAGCGAACAGGCTGTTCCGCCATCAGTGTAATTTCCCCATCCTGATTCGAAATCATCGTAACTAAGCAATTCCCAGTCAGCGTTACCGCCAGAAGCAGTTGTATTTACTGTTTGCCCATTTGGATATGTTACGTTGGCTTTCACAACATTTACAAAAGAGTTATCAGTTACATTACAGGAAATATTCACGTATTGCCCAGCAAGAATCACAGAAGGATTAGCGACTACGTTAGTAATTTCGGGCGGTATGTTTGTAGTAAAACAATAGGTCTCCGTAGTTGTCATATTATCAGCGTACGGATCGTTTGCAGTGACACGCCAGTAATAAGTTGTATTTGGTTGGTTCATATCCGTTGGTGTGAAGTTATACCAATTATTTCCAACGTTATTGAATGATTTTACGTCTACCCAAGATCCGGATGCATTCGTGCTGATTGCGATGTTCATGATATCGTAGTGGAAATCGACGACACGTGCAGAAAGTGTTGGATTAAATTGAACATCTTGTGAATTGTTTTTAGGTGAGATTTCTTTTATGATTGGTTGAGGTGCGCCAGGCGGAGGAACATAAACAGCTGCGCCCGCCCTTCTTTCGCTGTAAAATTGACTGTTTGTTCTTGGCAACTTTGCCGGAGCAACCCCTGAGGTGTCATAAACTGTTACATTACCATTGCCAATAAGTATCAACTCGTTTCGCCCATTATTGTCGAGATCCTGAACGATGGTATGAGAAAGAGAAGGTTTGTTTATTGTCTCCAATAATTGATACGAACTGTTATAGATATATACGCTACTCATGGCATCGATTATCTCAAGCTTTTCATCGCCTATAACGTTACCCATTGTTGGTGGTTCAAAGGCGTAAGCAATCGTTGCGTCTAATGCCCATCGCCCTAGATCCCAGACTTGTGCTGGGTCACCAGAACAAGTAATTAACTCGAGATTGCCATCATTGTCTATATCATAGATTGAAGGCGTAGTATGAGCAGAAATATTATCAAGAGTTTTCCCCCATTTTCCTGTCATCTTGTCCCAGGTTCTTCCATCGACAACATAAATATCACCCACGGATCCTGATTCTTGCAAAGCTACTGAGTCGAGTATACCATCCTTATTCACATCGACAAGAACTTGACAGTGACTACTACATGTGATAACATCGTTATACCATAAGGTTTGTAAAGTGTCGGCATCATAGCATATCATGCCTCTACCAGCCCCAGTCCTAGTCATATCGTATGATCGATCTGTTGAATATAATTCGAATTTCCCGTCGTTATCACTATCCGCAAAAGAAAGACTACCGTAACATGGACGAAAAGCGAAAACCGCAGCTAGAATTGTACCATCTGTCCCTCTTAGTTTTCTTATTCTTCCAGTTCCGTTTTCTCCATGATTAATGTCATCTGACGCAATATAGACGTATGGGTATCCGTTTCCGTCTATATCCGCGATAACAATGTTTTTATTGGACGACTCTGCGACTACGTTCCAATAAACTGAACCGTTATTAGCATATAATGCGATAGTTCTGGAAAATGCAGAAGCTACGAGTTCATCAATTCCATCGTTATTCAAATCACCAATTTCCATTTGCGAATCATACCCAAAGCCACCGTACATATACGTCCATCTAACTGCTCCGGTACTGCCATTAAAACAAGTTATTTTACCAATGCCTATGACAAAAACTTCGTACACACCATCATGATCAACATCTGCTGCTAAAGGAGATCTTGTGGTATATGTAATATTACTATTGTTCCATTTTAAAACAAATGCTTGGGCCGTAAAGTAATACGTGTTATTTACCCAGCCCGTACCATCATAAATGTTAGCACTCCAATAGTATATTTTGTTTTTGATATCCATACCTGTAGGATCTTGTGTATAAATTTTATTTCCACCGTATTGTGGTGTTCCTATTGTTTGCCATGTTCCAGATGCATTTGTTTTGAAAATTACAGTAAGAGGATCATTATTTGAATCATAGACTTTTACAGTAAGTCGTGGATTATACGGTGCATTCTGATTATTTGGATAAACATCAGAAACAAATGGCAGGGTATTTATTGAAGTTGTAAAACTGTATCTCTCGTTTGTCCAAAGAGTACCATCTGTGACATTTACATACCAAGTATATAGTGTATTGTACGCGAGAGGATTACTAAGGATTGGTATACTTATTGTTGTTCCGCTGTTTATATTGTTGCCGCTTTGTGTTCCGCCGATAATGTCAGGAGTTGTGGTAACTGTGTAATTCATAAGATTATTTTGTAGGTCTGATAGCTGGAATTTAAGTTGTGATAAATAAATTGATACATTTATTGCATCATTTAGGGGTTCTTCGTTAGAAACTATTGGGGCTTGGGCAATACCTTGTTCGTTTCCAACGCTGTAGAAACTGGATGGGTTGTTTTGGTTGTTGTATTCTGTTGTGATCCAAGTGCTGCTCCTGGCTATGTTAGATAGCCTTACTTCGTCAATTATTCCATGGAATTGCCTGCTTCCTACTGAACGGTCACCTAGGTACATGCCTTCTGCGGGCCATGTTGGTGCATTACATACTATGCTGTTAGGTGTGCCTGCGTTTCTGTAGATTTTTGCTGTGCTGCCATCGTAGGTAAGGACGACATGATACCATGTATTTAGAGTGATACCTGATATACTTCCACCTGCGCTATTTATGTACCATTCGATATGATCGGGGGTTGCTCCTATTTGTAGGAATACTCCCTGGTAGTTGTTCCATTGTGATAAAAAGTATCTTGCGCCTGTTTGTGGATAGATCCATTCTTCCATAGTGAACTGTGTCTGAGTGGAATATACTTGAGGCAGGGTGATATGATCATTGATACCGTCAAAGTAGTCAGCTCCATCTACGTACCCTGTGACATCTTGAGTTAAGCCTCCGTATGGTGTCCCATCATTGTTGTTTGAGGTTGAGTCATATGTGGTTCCTGATATTTCATTCAGGTGTTGTACAGCTAGGTAGTTGTTGTCCCATGTTCCTTCAACGTTTTGCTGGTTGCCTGCACTTGGGTTTCCATAATACATGTATATGACGGTGTCGGTGGTACTTGATAAGGTTGGTATTTTCACCCAAGCAACAAATTCACCAGATGTTGAATTATAATTTTCAATTTCATGATTCAATTTATTACTAACCATATCAGTAAAATAGATGTCATCACCATCATTTTGTGCTTTTGAAGCCAGGTCAGAATCGTTGAGGACGTGTATGAGAACTGGGAAATTTGTGAGATCGGCAGCTACTTTTGTATGATTGATTGTTATCTCTTTTCTGAACTGCCAAGATGCTGGTATTACTTCAGTTGTAAAACTAAATGTCTCGTTTGTCCAAAGAGTACCATCTGTGACATTTACATACCAAGTATATAGTGTATTGTACGCGAGAGGATTACTAAGGATTGGTATACTTATTGTTGTTCCGCTGTTTATATTGTTGCCGCTTTGTGTTCCGCCAATGATATCAGGAACGGCTGTTACGGTGTACGCCATAAGATCATTTTGTAGGTCTGATAGCTGGAATTTAAGTTGTGACGAATGGATTGATACGCCTATGGAATTGTTTGTGGGTTCTTCATTGGTAATAACTGGAGCTTGGGGAGCTTGTGGAGTGTTTTCTTCGTTTCCAACGCTGTAGAAACTGGATGGGTTGTTTTGGTTGTTGTATTCTGTTGTGATCCAAGTGCTGCTCCTGGCTATGTTAGATAGCCTTACTTCGTCAATTATTC
>Ga0315294_10009359_pt1 | contig 10765 bp, 10 predicted proteins | sample YL17G13_40_MG_FD_203626 | JGI IMG/M metagenome (GOLD analysis project Ga0315294, IMG submission 203626) | Sediment microbial communities from Yellowstone Lake, YNP, Wyoming, USA - YL17G13_40 | ecosystem: Environmental > Aquatic > Freshwater > Lake > Sediment | place: USA: Wyoming | collected... | reverse complement strand
ACTATCGTCGCGTTTGCCCCGACGGTCGCGCCTTTTTTAATAATCGTTTTCTCATAGACATTATGACGATTTACCTGCGAGCGTGGATTTAAAACGTTTGTAAGCACACAACTTGGCCCCAGGAATACATCGTCTTCGATAATCGTGCCGGTATATATTGAAACATTGTTCTGAACCTTTACGTTACTGCCGATGACGACATCGTTGGCGACATGGGCGTTTTGGCCGAAGATGCAATTTTCGCCGATTGTGCATTTCATTATATGGCTGAAATGCCAAATCTTTGTTCCTTTGCCGATTTTGGCGCCGTCATCAACGTAACTGCTTTCGTGAACAAAATAATCTCTTGCCATCGTTTGCCTTAGAATTTAATGGATTTTAAAATCGGATGATACTCGCCTTTAAGACCGACAGGTTCGGCATTTCGAATATCTGAGGCTATTTGAACCGAAGCCATTACATCTCTTGTGCTGAAGCCCTCACCTGCAAGTATCTTTTTATAACTTTCCGTATGCAGGTCGCCAAAACCTTCGGAAAATTCTACTTCCTGACCATCGATGGTTATTGAACGATAAGTCATCGGCTTGCCCGGCTGCGGCTTAACAGGCAAATCGTCTTTTTCAAGCGATAAAAACCAGCGCACTCGTGCCTTTTGAAGTTCGAGAAAACCGGCAGCCCTTTTCGGCTGGCCGATATGCACAATATTCTTTTTAACATCTCCGAAAATCCAGGCAAGCATATCGAAAAAGTGTATCCCGATATTTGTCGCTACTCCGCCTGACTTTTCAATACTGCCTTTCCACGAAACCATATACCAGTGCCCTCGCGAAGTGATATAAGTCAAGTCTATATCGTGAACTTTGTCTTTGCCGGCAGAATCTATTTTCTTTTTCAGCTCAATTATCGCAGGATGCAGCCGAAGCTGCAAAATTGTGCTTATTTTCCCTTTGCTTTCCCTCTCAATCTCCTCAAGAGCATCAATGTTCCAGGGGTTCAAAACAAGTGGCTTTTCACATATCGCGTTTGCTCCGATTCTAAGAGCAAACCTTACATGAGCGTCGTGCAGATAATTAGGCGAACATATAGTAACATAGTCAACCATCTGTCTCTTATCAGCTCGTTTGAGCCTTTCAAGATGCCTGTCAAATCTCTCAAACTCGGTAAAAAAATCCGCATCCGGAAAATAAGAATCCAGAATACCGACTGAATCGTTTTTGTCCAGCGCAGCTACAAGCACATTGCCGGTATCTTTGATTGCTTTGAGGTGACGCGGTGCAATATAACCTCCAACTCCGATTAACGCAAATTTTTTCATACCAGCCTCTTACAACAAAAATAAAGCTAATACTTTTTCTGTCTTATCCATCCAACGAAATTTCCCAGCCCGACCTCAATATCTGTCTTGGGGTCATACCCAAGTTTCTCTTTGGCTTTAGCTATATCAGCATAAGTCTGTCTGGCATCGCCCGGTGGGACAGGCTTGCGCTCAATAATTGCTTTTTTGCCGAGCGCCTTTTCAAGTTCCTCAACCAACTCATCGAGCCTTACCGGCCTTGACTCGCCGAGATTATAAATCTCAAAACCTTTGCATTTATCTATCGCTGCGACAGTACCATCGATAATATCATCAATATACGTAAAGTCTCTCATCATTGAGCCGTCGCCGAAAACCGGTATTGGTTTGCCCTGTTCGATTAGTTTTGCAAATTTATGAATAGCCAAATCCGGCCGCTGCCGGGGGCCATAAACCGTAAAATATCTCAAACAGGTAATGTCCATTTTGTACAAGTGATGATAGGTATGACAGATAAGCTCCCCTGCCTTTTTAGTTGCAGCGTAAGGTGATATGGGATAATCAACATTATCTGTTTCGGAAAACGGAATCTTTTTATTGTTGCCATAAACGCTTGAACTGGATGCGAAGATAAACTTTTTGATATTGAATTTCCTCGCTGCTTCCAATAAAACCATCGTCCCATTAATATTACAATCTGCATAACCGATTGGGTCTGCTATCGAGGGTCTTACTCCCGCCTTTGCAGCTAAATGAACAATAATATCAACACCATTATCACAAATTGATTCAACACAAGTTGCGTCTCTTATATCACCCTCAACTAATTTAAACCTGTCTGATTTTATCAGAGCTTTTATGTTCGATTCTTTGATTTTCCTGTCATAGAAAGGGTCGAAATTGTCTAATCCCACAACGATATGATTATCACTAATCAGTCTTTCGCATAAATGCGAGCCGATAAAACCGGCGGCCCCTGTAATCAGAAATTTTTTACTCACGGCCTGCCTATGCAATAATACTCAAATCCCATTTTTTTCATATATGCCGGCTCGTAAAGATTACGACCGTCAAAAATAACAGGTTTCTTGAGCCTCTCTTTTATCAAATCAAAATCAGGCGTTCTGAACTGCTGCCAGTCTGTAAATATCACCAGCGCATCGGCGCCATCAAGTATTTTGTAATCATCCTGGCCCATCTCAATTGTCTCATTCAATGCTGCTTTCCCCGTTTCCATAGCTTCAGGGTCAAAGACCCTTATTTTCATACCTGACTGCAGAAATTTCTTTATACACCAAATCGCAGGTGATTCGCGAACATCGTCAGTTTTGGCCTTAAACGAAAGTCCCCAGACCGCAAGAGTCGTTCTGTTTTCCCTGCCTTTGAAATAATTCAATATTTTGTCGGCAAATCTTTCATGCTGGGTATAGTTTGCCTGTTGAACCGCTTCGGCAATAGTCATTCGACAGCCGACTTGTCTGCCCATATGAATAAGAGCCCTGACATCCTTCGGAAAACAGCTTCCGCCGTAGCCGACGCCCGCGAAAAGAAAAGCATTGCCTATTCTCGGGTCTGCCCCAACACCGGCTCTGACCTTTTCAATGTCCGCCCCGAATTTATCGCACAGGCCGGAAAGCTCATTCACAAATGAAATTCTTGTCGCAAGCATTACATTAGATGCATACTTGGTTAACTCGGCGCTGGCAGGGTTCATAAAGATTATCCTGCTGCCTTTACGCATAAAGGGGGAATATAATTGCTCCATTATTTCCTGAACTTCGGGACTATCAGTGCCAATGATAACTCTGTCCGGCTTTGCAAAATCCGTAACTGCCGAGCCTTCCTTAAGAAATTCCGGATTGCTTACATAATCAAACGGCACATTAGTTTTGCTTTTAATCAGCTCAATAACTTTTTGGAAAGTCCCGACCGGAACCGTGCTTTTTATGATAATAATCTTGTAATCCCTCATACACTCGGCAATTTTTCCGCAAACATCTAGAACCACTGAAATATCGGCTGAACCGTCATCGGCGCTGGGAGTGCCAACGCCCAGAATAATCAATTTAGAATTATCAACCGCTGCCTTCAAATCCGTCGTAAATGAAAGCCTTCCCGCCTTTTCGTTTTCCTTGATAATATCAGCGAGTCCCGGCTCATAAATTGGAATAATGCCCTTTTTGAGATTTTCAATTTTCTTTTTGTCATTATCGACACAAATTATGTGATTGCCGCTTTCGGCAAGACCACCGGCAGCTACAAGCCCGACATAACCAACTCCAACAACTGTTAATTTCATACATTCCCCTGCTTAACCATAAACAACTTCGCCATTGCGGGCATAATTTACAATCAACGAATCACCCTGCTGCCATTCCTGGGGGGTCATTGCAACTGCTTCTATCGGCTTAAAAATCTCGTAAATGGCCGCTGATAGTATGTCGATTCTTTCCCAGTAACCTTTATTCTCAAAATCTTTTGATATTACCACTATATCTATATCACTACCTTCGTGAAAATTGCCGCTGACAAATGAACCGAAAAGAATCATTTTTTGTGGTCTGATTCCTTTCGATTCCAGTATTTTTCTGAAATCTGATATAATTGCTAAAACTGTCTTTTTGTCCATTCGAGAACTTCCTTTGTCTGGGAAATTATTTGTTTCGTCACTGCCTCCGTATAATTTTTTTGTAACATATCAATATCATCGGGATAACGTGTGGCGACACTTGCTTCGTTCAATTTTGTAATGATTTTCCCGATATTTTCATCAGGTCTTGTGCCGATTTTGCTCAATAGATAAACAAGATTATGAGTTTTTGGTGGCGTTTCCTGCAATTTCTGTTGAATAAGGCCTTTTAAGGCTTTTTCAATAGACAGATGGCACATAAAAACCGAATAAAAAAATCTGCCGCCGTCATACATAAATTCTGCGGTATCAATATCGTATTCGGCCTGTTTAAGCCATTCCAGAAATTTATTCTTCATCAGATTAACCTTTAAAAGTTCTTTTTATACCACTCAATTGTCTGCTTCAGGCCGGTATCGAAATCAGTCTTGGCTTCGAAATCGAACAATTTCTTTGCTCTGCTTGTATCAAGACATCTTCTCGGCTGACCGTCAGGCTTGCTGCTGTCCCAGCGGATTTTGCCCTTAAAACCGGTCAGTCGAACAATTTTTTCAACTAAATCCTTTATGGTTATCTCAAACCCCGCACCGATATTCACAGGTTCAGAACCATTGTAAAATTCGGTCGCAAGCAGAATTCCTTCAGCCGCATCTGCCGCGTAAATGAATTCACGCGATATATTGCCGCTGCCCCAGCATTCAATATAATCATCACCTGCTTTGATGGCATCGACACATTTTTTTATCAGAGCAGGGATAACATGACTCAATTTAGGATTAAAGTTATCTCCCGGCCCATAAAGGTTCACCGGCAGAAGAAATATTGAATTAAACCTGTATTCGGCGCGATAAGACTGAGACTGAACCAGCAGCATCTTCTTGGCAAGCCCATAAGGAGCGTTTGTTTCTTCAGGATAGCCGTTCCATATATCGTCTTCTTTAAAAGGCACAGGTGTAAACTTCGGATACGCGCAAACCGTGCCGATAACAACAAACTTCTCGATTCCTCGCTGCCGACCCTGTTCAATGAGCTGCACACCCATCATAAGATTGTCATAAAAAAACTTTCCCGGATGCTCCCTGTTGGCGCCGATGCCGCCGACAACCGCAGCAAGATGAATCACAATGTCAGGCTTCATCGCATCATACATTCTCTTGATGTCCCCGGACTGCACAAGGTCGTATTCTTCAATCAGCGGCACAAGTATATTTTTACAGCCTCGCTTTTTCAGTCCCTCAACGACATATTTCCCCAGAAATCCCGCTCCGCCGGTAACAACAATGCGTCTTTTCTCAAAAAAGCCGCTCATTTGCTCCTCCTGTTGCTCACCTGATGCTCCGCAATCACCTTTTCCTGACGGGCAAGTTCCATATCAGCATCAGTCATTATTCTGGCAAGCTCTTTAAATCCCACTTTCGGACTCCAGCCTAATACTCTTTTCGCCTTTGATGGGTCGCCAAGTAACATATCAACTTCCGTCGGCCTGTAATACTTCGGGTCAATTTCAACATATTTCTGCCAGTCAAGCTCCAGATAGCCGAATACCTCGTCAAGAAATTCTTTTACCGAGTGATTTTCGCCTGTGGCTATCACATAATCATCGGGTTTGTCCTGCTGGAGTATCAGCCACATAGCCTCAACAAAATCGGCCGCGTAGCCCCAGTCGCGTTTAGCTTTCAGGTTGCCTAAATAAACCTTATCCTGCAAACCGAGTTTTATCCTCGCAGCGGCTCTCGTGATTTTTCTTGTAACAAATGTCTCGCCTCTTCGCGGCGATTCGTGATTGAACAATATTCCGTTACTGGCAAAAATATTATAAGCTTCCCTGTAATTGACCGTCTGCCAGAAAGAATATACCTTTGCGCATCCATAAGGGCTTCGCGGATAAAACGACGTTTTTTCTGTCTGAGGCGTTTCGGCTGCTTTGCCGTACATCTCGCTGCTGGAAGCCTGATAAAACTTGGGCGGGTTTTTTTTCACCTGGCGAATCGCCTCAAGCAGACGCAGTGTGCCAAGCGCATCGACATTAACCGTGTAAATCGGCTGGTCGAAACTTACCCTGACATGGCTTTGTGCGGCAAGATTGTAAACCTCATCAGGCTTAATCTCATTTAAAATTCCTGAGATATTACTGCCGTCTGTTAAATCACCGTAGATAAGTTTTAATCGCGGCCCTTCGTGTGGGTCTTTATAAAGATGGTCTATTCTGCCGGTATGAAACGATGAGCTTCTGCGGATTATTCCGTAAATCTCATAACCTTTCTTGAGCAGAAATTCTGTTAAATATGACCCATCCTGGCCGGTTATTCCTGTTATCAGTGCTTTTTTCATTTCTGTTTCCTCTTTAAATTATTTCAACGCTTCAAAAACTCCGTTAGTTAATATCTTTCCGTCATTGCGAGGAGCGAAGCGACGAAGCAATCTCAACCGCTATTCTGAAAACTTCTAATCCCCTGTCCGCCGCAGGTGGGGCAGCCTTCAACGCGATTACCTTATGCCTTGACTATTTTGTTTCTGCCGCTTTTTACATTTGCCGTTGCGTTGCGGGTATCGATGACCATTTTCGCGTTTTTAACAATCCATTTATAATCGTAACAGCTATGGTCTGTCGATATCAGAACAATATCGTATCCCCTGAGCATTTTGGCGCTCAATGGTTTGCTTCTCATTTTCAGGTTATGCTCCCGCATCTTGTGCGTCATCGGGATATATGGGTCGTTGTAATCAACTTTTGCGCCCTTTTCCTTTAGAATCTCAATCAATTCAATCGAAGGCGATTCCCGCACATCGTCGATGTCCTTTTTATACGCAAGACCCAGAACCAGAACCTTTGCGCCTTTAAGGCTTTTTCCTCTTTCATTCATCGCATCGAGAGTCTTGGTTACTACATAATGCGGCATATTGGTATTTATTTCGCCTGCAAGTTCGATAAACCGCGTCGGCATACCATACTCCCTTGCCTTCCACGTCAGGTAGAACGGGTCAATGGGTATGCAGTGCCCGCCCAGACCCGGCCCGGGATAGAATTTCTGGAAACCGAACGGCTTTGTCGCCGCCGCCTCTATTACTTCCCATACATCAATTCCCATCCGGTCAAAAAGCTGCTTTAATTCATTGACCATCGCGATATTGACGCAGCGGTACATATTTTCAAGAATCTTGGCCGACTCGGCGACCTCGCAGGATTTTACAGGCACGAGTTTTTCAATCGCGTATTTGTAAATGTCGAGGGCCATCGCAAGACTTTTTTTGTCGTAGCCGCCGACAACCTTTGGAATTGTTGAAGTGCGAAAGCTCTTATTGCCCGGGTCTTCGCGCTCAGGCGAAAAACCAAGATAAAAATCCTTACCTGCCTTCAAACCGCTTCTTTCAAGTATCGGCTTCATCACTTCCCGCGTTGTGCCGGGATATGTTGTGCTTTCCAGAACAACGAGTTGTCCTTTGCGCAAATATTTTGAAATCGTCTCGCAGGTGGTAACAACATAAGTCATATCCGGCTCGCGATTTTCCGTCAGTGGCGTCGGAACGCAAATCAATATCGCGTCAGGCTTGCTCAGCTCCTTCATATTTGTCGTCGCGCGAAATCTGCCCGACTTTACCATTCTGGCGACATCTTCCCAAGGCACGTGTTTGAGCGGGCTTTTGCCGCTGTTAATCTTTTTTACCTGTTCAACATTGATATCGAAGCCCAGCACCCTTGCTCCGCCGCCGATAAACTCGCGCGCCAAAGGCAGCCCGACATAACCCATCCCTACAATACCTACAAGAGGCGCTTTCTTTTCACTTTTCCCAGCCATTTACAAACCTTTCTAAAATCTAAAGATTTTCTTTATACCAGTTAATAGCTTTTGTTATACCTTCTTCAAAACTGATAAAAGGCTCATAGCCTATTATTTCCTTTGCTCTTTTTACATCGGCAAGCGACTGTTTAATATCTCCCGGCCTTGGCGGTGCGTAAACAGGTTTGATGTTTTCTTTGCCTAAAAATTTTTTTATTACATTTACGACTGTATTTACGGTAACCGCATCTTTTGTGGAAATATTAACCGCTTCGCCCTGTGTCCTTTTCACATTTGCCGACAGCCAGTTAGCCTGCATTACATTGTCGATATAAGTAAAGCCTCTGGATTGTTCGCCGTCATCGAATATGGTTGGCGATTTGTCCCGCATCAGTGCCGAGACAAAAAGCGGTATAGCAGCGGCATATTGACTTGTCGGGTCCTGCCGCGGCCCAAAAACATTATAATATCGGAGACTTATTGTCTGTAAACCGTAAGTTTCATAAAAAGCCCTGCAGTAAATCTCTCCCGCCGCCTTCGTGGCTCCGTAAGGCGAAATCGGCGCAAGCGGCAGACCTTCGTGCTGCGGCAGAACTTTACTTTGGCCGTAAACGGAAGAACTCGATGAAAAGACAAAACGCTTTACCTTGGCGTCACGCGAGGCAATCAGCATATTCACGATACCATTTACATTGACATCATGACTCATCGCAGGGTCTTCAACCGACCTCGGCACTGAACCAAGTGCGGCTAAATGATAAACGACATCTGCACCGGCTACAGCCCTGCGGACCGTATCTATATCGCGGATATCGCCTTCGATAAGCTCGATTCGGCCGGCAACTTCAGTCAGATTTTCTCGTTTTCCTGTCTCGAAATTATCGAGAACCCGAACTTTTTGCCCTTTGTCGAGCAGAAACCTTACCATATTGCTGCCGATAAATCCCGCGCCACCCGTAATCAGCGATAAACCCATCCTAATCTATCCTTTCAAGCCAAAATAAGGCCGGTAGTTTACCCATTTTTACCTCGTTTGTCAGCAACAATAATCTCAATTGCCTCGTCGAGCGTAACCCGCGGCTCATATCCGATTGCGCGCTTTATTTTTTCAAGACAAGGCAGCCTTCTCTGCATATCGTCAAATCCCTGACCATAAGCCTTGTCGTAAGTAATGTATTTTTTTGAGCTTTTGCTGCCTGTTTTTTCGATAACCTTGTCCGCAAGCTTTTCGATGCTTATTTCCTCGTTTGAACCTATATTAAAAACTTCGCCCTCAGCGCTTTTAAGTTCCATAAGAGCCGCCAATGCCTTTATCACATCGCCGACATAAGTGAAACTCCTGCTCTGCTTTCCTGTTCCGTAAACCAATACCGACTCATCTTTCAGCGCCCAGTCGATAAATCTCGGCACAACCATTCCATATCTGCCGGTCTGTCTGGGCCCTATTGTATTAAAAAGTCTTACAATAACCACAGCCAGACCGTACTGCCGCCTGTAGGCAAGGGCGAGAAATTCGTCTATCGCCTTGCTGCACGCATAAGACCAGCGTGAAAATTTTGTGCTGCCCAGCACCATATCGTCATCCTCTTTGAACGGCACCTGCTCGTTTTTCCCATAGACTTCTGAGGTTGAGGTTATCAGGACCTTTTTTCCGAACTGGTTGGCTGTTGAAAGCACTACCTCAGTGCCGTGAATATTTGTCTCTATGGTATGAACAGGTCTTTCAACTATCAGATTGACGCCGACAGCAGCGGCAAGATGATAAATACAATCCCCCTTTTCAATCACCTCTCTGACCAAATCCTCATCACAGACAGAACCTTCAACAAACCTGAAATTATCGTTTGAAAGCAGATGTTTAATGTTGGCTAACTGGCCTGTGCTCAAATCATCAATAACGATGACTTTCTGCCCGCAGGCTAAGAGATGTTCACACAGATGTGACCCTATAAATCCCGCCCCGCCTGTAACTATTGCTGTATTAGTCATTTAGTTTACCGTTTACAGTTCACTGTACACTGTTAACTGTTCACTTTTTTTAGACTCCGTCCCTGTCGGCTCCGCCGAAAAGGTACTGAACGTAGCCACTAAGGCACGAAGAAAAATATATACTTAAAAACTTTGTGTCTTGGTGCCTTCGTGGCTAATCATAACTATCGGCAAAAAAAGAAGATAGCTTTAAATTAGATGTGCCGTCCTCCCTGCCGTTAATGTGCCAAAAAGTGAGCTGTAAAATACAAATTATCAACCTTAAAACTCATAAAAACGAGCATTTTACCGGTAATATAAATACTTGTAAATCAATAAGATTGTTCACCCCTACACCTATTTGTTCTGTGCAAAAACCTGAAAACAGGCAATTCAACAAGTGCCTATCGCTAAAGACCTTATTGAGAGATAACACGGTACGAATAGGTGTGTGGGTTCAAAAAAGAGTAATATTATCTTTTTATTTAGTCGGCAAGCAAAAAACCTTGTTTTTTTACTTTTATTCTTGACTTTTGTTAAAAATACGGTAAAATACATATGTTATTTGATAATTAGATAACATTCTGACATATATTTATATAACAAGTTTACCCCGATGGGATAGTTTCACATCCCACGGGGTAAACATCTCACGGGGCAGGCAGTTTATGGACAATATTGAACGGCCGCGCCAGAGGCGGGTAAACCACGTTAATCCCCTTCACTTGGACTGAAAACAATCTTTTCTACAGAAAATTCCTGACACCTTTATCCCCCTAAATCAAATTTTTTTAAAGGAATAATTTATGAAACAGAGAACAAATTTAAAACAATCAGACCGGCCAGACATAAAACCAGATAGAAAATTATTAAGACAACAGAAAACGACGGAACAAAAAGAAGACTATCGAACATTTGAAGTCAACGGCCGATTAGTAAAAGTTGACGATTTTATTTATCGCAGACTATTCAGAGACCCGGACATAACACCCCATCGAAAATATACCTTTTTAAGAGGGATTGTCCTTCTTTCGAATCGTTTGTATCTCGTTTTAAAAACAGAGCCTTATAATACAATTCCGATTTCGAGATATA
>Ga0315294_10009358_pt1 | contig 10765 bp, 11 predicted proteins | sample YL17G13_40_MG_FD_203626 | JGI IMG/M metagenome (GOLD analysis project Ga0315294, IMG submission 203626) | Sediment microbial communities from Yellowstone Lake, YNP, Wyoming, USA - YL17G13_40 | ecosystem: Environmental > Aquatic > Freshwater > Lake > Sediment | place: USA: Wyoming | collected... | reverse complement strand
AGCGCCCATGAGCCAGTAGAACCCTGCCACCAGCAAGACGAACACCAGCGGATCGGCGTTGCTCTCCCCGCGGACCACGACCAAGGTGAAGCTTCCCAACCGTCCGAGGAGATCCAGGATGCGGTCCCGCCAGGTCGAACCGGGGTCAAGGACCTGACCGACCTGCCATCCGACGGCGAAAACGCCGTAAACGGCCAGGAAACCGGCCGCCCATCGCCCCCGGAAGAGGCTGATGGCCGCCAGCGTGCCGGCCAAGACGCCCAGGATGCCCACAGCCGGGACGATGACCAGGTGGTCCGCCCAGTCGGCGGCCACCAACCCCATGCCCGAGGCCATGAACATCAGGAGCAGCAGGCCCAGGCTGAGCCAGTCGCTTGAGCGACGCCTCACTTCGGATCTCACGGGAGCCCTCCGACGCCCGCCATCACCCCAAACAGGGTGATGAGAAAGCGCCTTGCCCGGAGAAGAGGCGAATTCCTCTCAGGAACCAAGGCTTCTTTCATCACGTTCCTAATACGCCGTACCGCCACGAAAGGGTCACTTCGCGGTTCAAGTGTACCGCAGCTTGACCTCCTCCTGGTGTCGTGGCCCCTTTCGGTGGTGAGTCGTCTTGGGGATTCCTTGGCCCGCCCCCGTCAGGGGCTTGCCTTGCGAATCGGAATGGACGAGAATAGCCGGGCCGTCGCCTGAGTCGCCGCGAGGCTTCCCGAAGAGACCGCTGGAGATGGTGCTCGGGCCCGTGGGGGGTGCAGGCGTTGTCACCCAGGGCCCTACCATGGGCTGGCTCATGCCAAGCCCATGAGCTAGGGAGTGCAGTCTCCGTGAAGGATTCTACATCAAGGTCGGAACTGCTTCAGGTGATGCGCGCCGCTAGCCGATGAGGCCAAACGCGTAACTTGGTCATGGGCACTTCATCCTTCCTTCAGGCGTTCGTCGTCCCCCCCAATGGAGAACCGCAATTGAGCTCGTCTCAGACAACGAGCGCGCCGCCACCCTCCGTCGGATCTGGTACTCGGCCCTTGCGACGCCCCCGACGTCCAATCCTGTCTGCATGGTTTGTGGGGCTTGCTTTGAGTGCCGCACTGGTCGTGTGGTTCAACACCCCGTGGGGAGTACCCGCTTACCACGATTCCCTCTTCTACATGTCCGCAGCGCAAAGCGTCGCCGGAGGGCTCGGCATCTCCTGGGTCGGGAGCGGAGGCATCCTGAAGCCACTCACGCACTTCCCTCCCCTTTATCCCTTGGTGCTTGCGCTAGTGTCCACAACGGGTATTCCCGTTGATGAAGCCGCCCGCCTGCTGTCTGCCATGCTCTTCGGTCTCAACACTTCCCTTCTTGGAGTCGTCGTCTATCTCTTTGTTCCTCGCTTTGACGCGGCCGTAGCAGGGTCTCTCCTTTTCCTAGTGTCACCCGTCCTGATTGGCGTCCACGTCGCGGCGATGTCGGAACCGCTTTTCCTGCTCTTGTCCTTCGCTACCCTTGCCGTTCTCTCGAAATACCTCTCTCGTCCAAGCGGCCTGATCTTGGGATCGACGGCACTCCTCGCAGGACTCGCCTACTTGACGCGGTACTCCGGTGCCGCCTTGCTCGTGACCAGCATGGTGGCCATCCTCGCCCTTCGCGACGGCGCGTTTCTTGGGAGGCTGCGAGACGCCGGACTGTTCCTTCTTATCGCTGTGGCCACGATGCTGCCCTGGACCCTGCGGAACATCGTTCTGACCGGATCGCCCACCAACCGCGCCATTCACTTCCATCCACTCACTGGCGATGCCGTGCGTCGGTTCCTTGACACTGTCTATCTATGGATCATGCCCGGGCTGCATTCACATTGGATCGAGGCCGGTGTGCTGCTTGCGCTGTGCGCAGGCCTGGCTTGGGTGGCATGGAGAGAGACTTGTCGACCACTCGGCGTCGGCCAGGCGGCACCCTTGCTGGTTCTGGTCCTCCTGGCTTTCATGACCTCCTATGTTGCCTTGCTTGGAGCGTCGCTATCGTTGCTGGATGCCTCGACGCCCATCGACAACCGAATTCTCTCTCCGCTCTTGGTCGCCGGCATCCTGGTTCTCTTGGTCAGCTACGGCCATGTGCGGTGGCGAGGTTGGCAATCTGGTCTGGCTCGGCTTGCGCTCTTGCTAGGCGTCGTCGTGTTTGTGTCCTCTTCGCTTCGTAACTCTCAGGACCTGCTCTCAGGAGTCAGGGTGTCTGGCGCGGGCTTCACGGGTCGCTCATGGAGAACCTCCCCTCTTGTTTCCTGGGTGGAGACACTCGAGGGTCAGCCCACGATTATCACAAACCAGGCTATGGCTATCCATTTCCTCACGGGGATTCCCGCGTTTCAGATTCCGGAGGGCCTTGATCCGGTCACGGCCCAACAGCGGCCACAGTACAGTGATGAGATTCGGGGCGTTCGATCCCGACTGAGAGAGCCAAACGCTTATCTTGTCCTTTTTGGAGACCACGCGTCGTTCATCCAATCGCATCCTGCCCTTATGACGGGCCTCGAGCTACTCCTGGCGACGGCCGATGGGGTTGTTTACGTCGATCCCCTTAGTCACGCCTCGGCCAACTTCCCCGGAGGCGAGGTCTTTCGGCCGCGGGCGATGAGCGGCACGACGTATCGAACCCCCGAATCGGGCTGTCCAGGCCTCCTCTGCAGTCCACGCCCGTCGCCGTCGTGTGCCATCTTCGTTCCATTTGGCGCGCGATGGGTAGATGTGTGCGGGTAGCGACATGGGGGGTTGCGGACGCATGCCCGGAATGGGAGGAGAGCACAGTGCACTCAAGATGGAGTGGAGGCTTCTAAGCATTCGGAGAGCAGACCAAGAGAGGAGAGGTGAGTCCCAGTGGAACAGCCTGTCCCTCGTAGCATGTTGCCTGACTGGACTACACATACGCCGCAGACCTGGGCAGGCGCACGCCGATTCCTCTCCACTGCGAATGGCGCGATAGAGGCGCCACTGTCTCCACTCAAAGGTACAATACGCTCGGCTGTCTGATTCGCAATTGCCTGATCCCTGGTTGTGGGAGTACTAGCCGGGGCCTTGGGTGGGAGGAGCCCATGACATCGGCCGGGGAACGCCCGTCATTGAGGATCGACACGATCGCGGATGCCCGCGCGACCTGTGTTGTGTGGCCTGCCTCTGGCGCTCACTCTTCGGATTGCCATAAGCCGACCGCGAAGAACCAGCTCCTTCCAGCGCTCACCGTAGTCTACCTGACGATACCTGTTCTGATCTTCGCCTGCGGCTGGCTGCGCTGGCCCTATGCGGCAGTCACGGTCCTTCTTGTCATGGTCGCTGTCGCCGTTTGCCTCAAGGACATTTATGGCGCCGTCAAGACCCTATTGCGTGGTGATATAGCCGACACGGAACACCGCATCGCCCCAAGAGCCATCTGTGCGTCGTTCGTGTTGGTCTTCTTGTTGCTTGCCGCGTGGTTGATGCTTTCAGGGACCGGTGGATATGGGCATCAGAATCAAGACTACCTTGCTAACAACGCCCTGCTTAGGGAGCTCATACTGCGTAGATGGCCTCTACACATAACTTATCGAGGCAGCGAGTCGAGCGTAGTCTACTACATGGGATACTACCTGCCATCAGCACTTGTGGGTAAGTGGCTGGGCTGGAATGCTGCCAACGCATGCATGTACCTCTGGACCCTCTCGGGGACAATGCTTTCATTCGGTTGGTTCTGGAAGCTTAGCAGGATCGATCTCAGCAAGAGGACGACTGGCCTACTGTGGCTGGCCATTCTCTTCTGTTTCGCGGGGGGGCTGGACTATATTGGATACTACATCCTCAAGAAGAACGTCTTCGATATCTCGACTCACATTGAGTACTGGGGGGTCTATTTCCAGTATTCGGGCAATACCACGCTCATGTTCTGGGTACCGCAGCATGCAATCGCTGCGTGGCTTATTGCGGGCATTGTTGTTGACACCATCCATGAGAGAAAGGACTTGAAGTACACCGGGATCGCAATTGCCTCGAGTCTACTCTGGAGTCCGTTCGGCGTTGCGGGAATTGCTCCATACCTCTTCCTTATGGGGTTTGTCTATCTCCGAAAGGAGAACCGACGATTCCTATTCCACCCACTATCTGCCATTCTCTTCGGATCCGCGTTCTGGGTCGGGGGCATCCTTTTCCTATTCATCACGTCGAACCGTTTCGAGTTCCCCAGTGGGTTTATTTGGAATCTCGAGGAGAACCCATTGCGCGTGCTAAAGCACTTGCTGGCCTTCACGTTCCTCGAATACCTGTTCCTGGCGTTCTTGATTCTCCTCTTCCTTGTAGCAAGCCTCCGGATTGGACCCAAGACCCCATCGGTTCAGGCCCGATCTCCTATGGAAGCGTGGCGCCATCATCTGAAGCGCCAATTCGACATTGATTCTCCGCAATTCGCTGTGTTTCTCGTTGTGCTAGGTGTGCTCTTGCTGCTCCCGATGTACAGAATGGGCTCCTGGAACGATTTCGTGATGCGCGCATCGATACCATCGCTTTTCGTTTTCTGGGCCTTTGTCGGCAAGGTCAGTATCGATTCCGGCCTGCGTGCGAGGACAAAACTGGGTCTGCTCCATTTCCTTATTCTTGTCACGCTCCTCGTGGGCTCGTTTGCGGCGATTGCGGAGGTCGCGAGGTCGATCGAAGACTACCACTTTGGGCCTCCTGACATCGTGGATGTCTCCGAGCTACACAATGTGTTCCTGATTGAACAGAGACTCGGGGAGGAGGATTCGCTGTTCTACACACACCTGGCTAGGTAGGCCGGGCAGGCAAGAGGAGACAGGCGGCGCCGGCGTGGGCCCTTGCCTGTGAGTAGTCATGAGCAGACAGCGCCCCAAATTGGGGATCATGGGATCGAGTGTCAACTGCGCCAATGGCGTGGAAGCGCCCGGACGGGCGCTTAGACATGGCATCTCTGCTCTCTGGATTGGAGAGGCGCTTGGGTGGTGCGCGTCCTCGCGTCCTGCGGCCCTGGCGTGGTCGATGGCGGCGCAGTAGTTCGTGGCACCTGCCGAGCGCACTGTTTGTCAGCCCTTCGCAGGATTTGAAGCGCCGCCTGGGCTGGATCCGTCGCAGCGCGGCGAGCAATGTCCGATGCAGCCGCCGTATGAAACCCCCAGCCCACCGCTACCGAGTCCGTGTTTGTGTAGGGGGAGTGGTATTCCTTGTGTATGTCTGATCAAGGGAGTCCCAGTACTCGCCCCCTCGGCGGCCGGGGTTCACCGCAGCACGCGCCCGGCAGTTCTACGGGCAAGACGGACTCGGCAGGTCAGGAGACAGGCGGCAGCCTCGGCGGGGATTTGGAGGCGGACCCTAGCCGCACTGTGCGAGCAGTCCTGGTCTCTCCGAGTGACCGGGTCCTCATTGCGGCCAGCTGGTTGCTGGTTAATCCGATGTTCAGACATACGGTTGTGCCGTGTGAGAGGAAGATTACCTTGATGGGGAGGCATGCGATCGTCTTTCGGCGGGAACCGGGGAATGGCGGCATGGGCCTGTGTGGCTTTGTCGGCGCTTGAATCCCGATCCCGTCGGAGACGCGGCATCGTGCTGCGTATCTCGCAGTTCCGTGGATTGAAGCAGAGGCGAGTGGCGATGATGTCCCCGCAAAGCGAGGAGAGTTCGCCGGCATTCCGCGCGGCGGGCTGTATAGATGCCAGCTTCCGTCTACCATCATGCGGGAGGCGATCGCCAAGCTTGGTGTCGGCTGATGACAGGAAACAAGCCTTGACCGGAGGGGCTCGCTATGGGTAACCGATTTGTCTTGCGCATTGGCGATCTGGCGAGAAGGAAACCCATCGAGCTACATGCCGTTGTTGTCCTCGCCCTCGCTATCGGTTTCGGAATGGGTGCAGACTACGGGCTTTCTTGGGATGAGTCATTCACCGTTCCCTTTGCGCGACAGGTGGTCAGCGCGTACCACACACTGCAAGCGCCCGTTGAATGGTACTCAAACATGGAGTACTACGGGCCTTTCTACTTGGCGGGAGCCGAAGTACTATCATCCATCCTGCATAGCCTTGTGCCCGGCTGGTCACAGATCGATAGCCGGCACCTAGTCTACTTCCTTAGTTTGCCGCTTGCGATCGTCGCTCTTTACAGCATTGCACGTCGGCTTGCGGGCAGGACCGCAAGCTTGGCAGCCATTCTCCTGTTCGCCACGCAACCGCTAATTCTCGGACATTCCTTCATCAACCCCAAGGACACGCCGTTCATGGCGTTCTTCCTCGCATCCGTCGCCTCCGGTCTCGGGTTTGCGGACAGAATCGCCGGTCCGCTTGCACACCGGCGTGAGCACATGGAACTCCTGCTGAGGGTTATCGTCGCGGGGGCCGTGCTTGGTCTCACGACGTCGGTGAGGGTTATCGGACCGTTTGCCGGTGTCTTGGTCACTGCCAACGCACTCCGATCGCGCCGCCTGCGCTCTGTGTTTCTGCTGGCTGTCTATTGGATTGTCGCGGCAGTCACATGCTATTGCACTTGGCCCTACCTATGGGGCAACCCTGTGGGCCGTCTCCTGGATAACTTGTCAGTGTTGACGAGGTTTCCGGAGCACATTGCCGTCCTGTACCGAGGGCTAGTATATCCATACGGAACCCTTCCGTGGCACTTCCTGCCGTTTGTCATCCTCGTCCAGCTCACTCTTCCGGCAGTCCTTCTCTCAGTAGGAGGAGGTGTCATAGGAATGGCCAGAATGTTGGCGGACCGCAGCATGGTCGCGCCGTTTCTGGTAGTTACCGCCTGGGTGATCGTTCCATTTGCCGCGGTGCTTGTCGGTCGCACGGTGGTCTATGACAACTGCAGGCAGCTGCTCTTCATCCTCCCACCGTTGTTCGTTCTTGCCGCTCTGTCTCTTGATGCACTCTTCGGCAGGATTCGTCATTGGGCGCTAAAGTTGGCAATCATTGTTCTCGCGATCTTGCCAGGTGTGGCAGGCATTGTCAGACTGCATCCCTACGAGTATGTCTACTACAACTCGATTGTCAGCGGCGTCCGCGGCGCCTTCCGGCACTATGAACTTGACTACTGGGCAACCGCTTATCGTGAGGCGATGGAACGCGTCAACCTCATTGCTCCCGCTGGTGCCGTAGTGGCAGTGGGCGAACCCTGGCAATCGGCCGCGCCCTTTGCAAGGCCAGATCTTGTTGTCTGCGGGGCCGGTCAGGAACCTCTGCGCTGCGAGGAAGACGCGGCCTTCTTCATTGTCTCGACGCGCTCCAATCGAGACCAGAACGCCTATCCGGAGGCCAGAATCATAAGTGAGGTGCAGGTTGAAGGGGTGCCATTGGCTGTCGTGAAGGACTTGCGCCCGTAAGACCGATGTGTTTTCGCCTGCAGGGAGACAACTCCAATGCAAAGCGGAGACTGGGACTGTCAAAGAAACGCAACTGTGCGACCTTTCCACCAGTGAGATGGATTGCCTGACCCCGAGAGTCTGCTCGATTGAAGGCAGTCACTCCGGGGGGATGGTCGGTATGCGCCCGTTGCGAACCGACTGTAGACATCTGGCTGTGGCGGCTCTGGCCGCTTGGCACTCTTCTCGACGTTGCGGCGAAGTAGGAGTAGGGAGCTACGACCTTGAGTGGCCTTGTTTGCCCGCCCGGGATGCCACCCTCCGGCCTCCGCCGATTTCGGTTGATGTCTGCCCGGCCGTGCAGGAATGTGTCAAGCCCGCCATCGAGAGATGCCATCTCTGAGAGGGTCCAGCCCCAGATTGGCAAGGGGCAGTATCGCGAATCCCTCGCGTGTGGCGCCCGAGAATACTCTGGCTACACCCTCCCGGGTGCAGTGAGCGCTGCTGCGTGCTGGTTCACGTGCGCACCGATAGACAGGTCGTGATCATGGCCGAGAACCGGGATCCGACTCGGTTTCCGTCCCGGGAGACCATTTCTCCGTTTGAGTCTGGCCAGAATAGGGGCCAGCGCCGACCATCATCCCTGGAGGCGCTGCAGGTGTCACGAATGGGCCCCTGGAATCGATCGCCTCCACGCGGAGGGAGACCGTCAGCTGGCATTGGCCTACTCTCTACGTGATCAAGTCATGCCGGTCTCGGAGGTGAGCCCCACTAGTCCTCAGTAGGGCATGAGTATCATGCAGTAGGGGCGGCGCGGTCGAATGGCGTCTCTCGATGGAGCCACGTGAGATGTGCACTTGCCGCCACCTGAGAGAGGCGGTTGACTTCCTCCCCGCCGGGTGTCTTGGGCGTGGCTCCCGGCAGAGTACAGTCTTCTTGGGGCCCCAGCAGGTCACCTCGGGAGGGGCGGAGCCACCGTCCCTGCGGCGACGGTGCGATCCTTCCCTTGGTGCGTGCGCTCGAAAAGGGGCACAGCCTCCCTCTGGCGGCAGCTGGAATAGTCTTTCCATCGGCAAAGACGATGGCTTCTCCAATGAACGCCCACATGAGGTACGTGTTGGAGGGATTGAGCATCTTGCCGCAGTGGATCTTGCTCCCGCTGGCCTTGACTTCGGTGACAACCCCGGCAGGGCTGTCGAAGTGGTAGAACGAGGCAAAACGGTTGGTCGATCCGGATTTCCGGTCGATGACAATTGAGTTGATCCCGGCGGAGCCCTGGACCGTCTGGACGTATCGGATAGTGGGGGTTGTCCGGCCCCGTTCGAGGAGGCGGTTCCGAATGACCCTTCTGGAGTTAGACAAGTTCGAGCAGTTCGGGCGCGCAACGGAGAGAGCGACCGGCCTCGGTCGGCAGGCGATCCATAAGGGCCAAGAACTGCGGCCGCGACTTGGGGGCGAAGACACTACTCCGAGTGTCCAGACTGAGTGCGCAATTGACCGGGGTCGCGCGGATCCGGTTCTAGAGCACCGTGTGCACTCTATGGGAGGCCAGCTGGGCGCGGGGCAACTCTCGCTCGCAGCGGAGATCGGGGGTTGGGATCCGGTCGGCGGGAAGGCAGCAATTGTGGTGCAAGACGGCCAATCCATCGGCGTTGACCTTGTCGGACTTGCCGATCAAGACAATTGCCATCTTGGCTCTTGACGCACGCTAGCATGGGCTCACAGTCGGCCTATTCGATTCGCTCGGCGATCCAGTACGGATTCTCCACTGCCTTCAGGGCCACGGCCGAAGCCTTGGGAAAACAGGAGAGAAGACCCTGAATGACTCACGGTCCGTATTCGCTCCTGGTCGTTCGATGGGCCTTCCCCGTTAGTTGGGGACGGCCAGGAACCGATGGTGTTTGTGCGGGTCGCCACCGATGCGGCGATGTGACTGCTACAACATGCTGCACAGCCTTGCGAAACGGCATAGGCACTTCCGCGGCTGCAGCGGGAGATGCATCGCCTCCATGTATCCACCCCACCGCCTGCATTATCCGCTCGCCGTCCTATGTCCTCGTCGTACCGCAGGCGCGGCGCAGGAGACGAGAAGCCATAGGGGTGCCGACTTGGCTGCCGCGCTGCAAGATGGAGCTTGCCGCGCCTCCTCAAACCTGATATCATCGGGCGATCAGCGGTCATGTCCTCAGCCTCTCGCACCAATCCCTCCCGCCGGCGCCGCTACCTGCTGCTGGGCGGGATCATTGCAGCAACCCTGCCCTGCTATTGCATCGGGATCCTCCAACTCCTTCGGCCCGGACCCGGTGAAGCCACGCCCACCTCCACCCCGACAGCCACCATCCTGGAGACGACAGCCACCCTGGCGCAGCCTGGCACCGACACCCCCATCCCCTCGCCCACCCTCACCCCGACCGTGACCCCGACGCCCTTCGTCCCCTTCTCGCCCACGCCAAGCTTCACCTCGCTGCCCACCAGCACCGAACCCTCCACTCCGACGGAGACCTTCACGCCCAGCCCGCCCCCGCCCACTCCCACCGACACGCCGGCCCCGGTGCCGACGGCATAGGAGCGTGATGAAAAAGCCTTGGTTCCTGAGAGGAACGGTTCTCTTCTCCGGGCAAGGGGCTCTTTCATCACCCTGCTAGTCCTTCAGGGACCGTCCATGCCCGATCCGCTATCCTCGCTGCTCAAGGACCTGCTCCAAGTTCCCGGCCTGCCAGGCTACGAAGGGCCGGTGCGGGAGCGGCTCAAGGCCGAATGGGGGCCGCTGGTCGATGAACTCCACGTCAGCCGCGTGGGGAGCCTGCATGCCCTGAAGCGCGGCTCGGGCACCCGTCCGAGGCGAAGCCTGATGCTGGCCGCCCACATGGACGCAATCGGCCTGATGGTCAGCAGCCTCGTCGACGGATTCCTCCGTCTGGCCGCCGTCGGGGGCGTGGGCGCTCGCGTCCTGCCAGGCCAGCCGGTCCTCGTCCACGCACAGCGGGAGCTTCCGGGGCTGATCGTCCAGCCCCCGGCCTCTTGCCTGCCTCCAGAGAAAACCGGCTCCGTTCCCCTCGAGCATCTCTTCGCCGACGTCGGCCTGCCTCCGTCCCGCGTCCGGCGCCTGGTCCGGCCGGGGGACCCGGTCACCTTTGCCCAGCCGCCGCTCGAGATCAGCGAGGACCGCATCGCCGGCCCCTCGATGGACAACCGGGTCTCGCTGGCGGCACTGACCCTCTGTCTCCAGGAGCTTCAGCTTCGGCCGCACACCTGGGATGTCCTGGTGGTAGCCACGGTCCAAGAGGAATTGGATTTCGTCGGCGCCCGGACCTCGGTGTACGGGCTCCGCCCCGACCTCGCCCTGGCCGTCGACGCGACCTTCGCCCGCGGCCTGGGCCAGCCCGAGCACATGACCTTCCCACTCGGGGGCGGCCCCACCAACGGCTGGGGACCCCGGGTCCATCCCGGAATCTTCCGGGCAATCCAGGCG
>Ga0315294_10009353_pt1 | contig 10767 bp, 9 predicted proteins | sample YL17G13_40_MG_FD_203626 | JGI IMG/M metagenome (GOLD analysis project Ga0315294, IMG submission 203626) | Sediment microbial communities from Yellowstone Lake, YNP, Wyoming, USA - YL17G13_40 | ecosystem: Environmental > Aquatic > Freshwater > Lake > Sediment | place: USA: Wyoming | collected... | reverse complement strand
AGAGGAGGGATATCCATGAAGGCAGATTCATCCCCGCCAGACTATTTGAGTAAAAGAGAGGCTTCATTCAAGACCCCCGGAATACCTTCGGCAAAGTCGCCTTTTCTCCTTTCCCCAATCTCGTCTGAGAAATGCACGGTCTTGCTCCTATTCCTATTTCTCGGCTTATTCCCCTCTCTCTCCTTTGGCCAAGAGTCAAAGCCGGATCTTACGGGCATGAGTCTCGAAGAGTTGATGAAAATCGAGGTGGCCTCGGTTAGCGGGGCTTCAAGATACGAGCAGAAGGTAACTCAAGCTCCTTCTGTGGTTACCATTATTACCAGCGACGATATCAAGAAATACGGCTACCGTACGCTTGCCGACATTTTACAGAGCGTGAGAAGCTTTTTTGTGACCTATGATCGAAATTATCATTATGCGGCAGTCAGAGGTTTTGGGCGGCCTGGCGACTACAACACTCGAATTTTACTCTTAGTGGATGACCATCGAATCAATGATAATGTCTTCGGATCTGCGCCTGTAGGTACAGAGTTTCCCCTCGACGTCGATCTCATCGATCGGGTAGAGATCATCCGCGGGCCCAGTTCCTCTCTTTACGGGACGGGAGCTTTCTTCGGGGTGATCAGCATCAGCACCCGAAAGGGAAGAGATTTGAAAGGCCCTGAAATATCCGGTGAGGTGGGCGGCTTTGAAACCTACAAGGGTAGAGCCACTTATGGAAATCAATTTAAAAATGGTTTGGAGATGCTCGTCTCTGGCACCTATTTTCAAAGTGAAGGGCAAAAAAGTATTTATTACCGGGAATACGATAACCCCGCCACCCACTACGGCATCGCCTCTAACTGTGACGATGACCGATTCAAAAACTTTTTTTCAAAAATCTCGTACCATGATTTCACCCTATCGGGCGTTTATAGTAACCGGGGAAAAACCCTTCCCACGGGCTCCTTCGGTACGGTATTTAATGACCCGAGAAACAAAACCAGAGATGATTGGGCTTATTTGGATCTGAAATACGATCGTACCTTTGACAACCAGTTAAATATATTGGCGCGCCTTTTTTATGACCAGTATTATTACAATGGAGATTATATTTACGACTATCCGCCCGTAACTCTCTATCGGGACTTTGCCAGGGGAGAATGGTGGGGAGGAGAGTTAAAGCTTACGAAGCAGGTTTTTGAAAAGCATAAACTCGCCGTAGGTGGAGAATACCACTTTAATTCACGGCAAGACCAGAATAACTTCGATGAAACCCCCTATTTCTTATACCTGGATGATCATAGAACCTCAGACTTCTGGGCCGCTTACTTCCAGGGAGAATTCAGTATTTTTAAGAATTTCATCTTAAATGCTGGTGTGCGCCATGATCACTACAGCACCTTTGGAGGTACGATCAACCCCCGGATAGCCTTGATCTTCACTCCCTTTGAAAATGCGGCTCTCAAGCTTCTATACGGCCAGGCTTTCCGGGCCCCAAGTGCCTTTGAACTTTACTACCAGGGGGGTGGAAACTTAGCAAATCCAAACCTGAAACCCGAAAAAATCACTACCTATGAACTGGCCTGGGAGCAATACTTTTGGAAATATTTTCGCGGAGTAGCTGCGGTCCATTACCACCGGATCGAAGATCTCATCGATCAAGTGACTGACCCGGACGGTAATTATGTCTTTATAAACAAGGCAGAAATTGAAGCGAAGGGGTTGGAACTGGAACTGGAAGGTCGGCATAAAAGCGGGCTGCGGGGCCGAATCAGTTATACCCTCCAGGAAGCCAAAAATAAGGAGACGGGCCAGATTTTAACCAATTCTCCCGAACATATAGCGAAATTCAATTTGATCGTGCCCCTGATCGACGAAAAACTCTTTTCTGGGTTAGAACTGCGCTATATGAGCACACGGAAAACCCTGGCCGATAGGGAAGCAAATGATGTTTTTATCACAAATTTGACCCTTTTCAGTCAGAACCTCTTAAAGGGGCTGGAAATCTCAGGAACCATTTATAACCTGTTTGACCGGAAATACAGCGATCCCGGAGGGACAGAACACATTCAGGACCTCCTGATCCAAGATGGAATTACCTACCGGCTTAAGTTGACTTATAGATTTTGACGTGCGGTCCACTTCCGTTAGATCGTTCATTAGCGTTGGTTCGTTTAAACTGGAAACGGAAGCCAAGCTGAGGCCAAGAGGTTAACAGTTGGAAGTTGAAAATGACAGGGAAGGCGAACAGTGACCTTCTTGATTGCCAATTTAAAGAGATGGTTTCTTATCCTTGCCCTAGTGCTGGCGAGCGGAATCGACGCAGGGTGGCCGGCAGTGGCCCAACCCCAGTCATCCCCTGAGTATCAGGAGTATGAAGTCAAGGCAGCTTTTTTATACAACTTTGCTAAATTCGTTGAATGGCCGGCAGGATCTTTCAAGGATGCCCAGGCCCCTCTCCTCATTGGCATTCTCGGTAAGGATCCGTTCGGAGAGGCGTTCGATGCCCTGAAGGATAAAACCATCGAAGGTAGAAGATTGTTAATTAAACGGTTTGTCAAGGCGGAAGACCTGGAAAAATGCCATATTCTATTTATCAGTGCGGCGGAGAAAAACGATGTCTCCAGGGTCCTAAAAATCACCACCGCTTGGAATGTGCTTACAGTGGGAGATACGAAGGGACTTGCCGAATCTGGGGTGGTTATCAATTTTATTCTAATAAAAAACAAAATCCGCTTTGAGATTAATGTGGATGCTGCCCGACGGGCTGGCCTGAAAATCAGCTCCCAGCTTCTAAAACTCGCCAAGATCCACAAGGAGAATAGCTGATGTGGGCTCTCCGTGATTTGTCGATCAAGAGCAAATTGACCGCCATTACCGTAATCGTCAGCACGATCGCCATATCTTTAGCCTCCATGAGTTTTGTTGTCGATGAGTTTCTGGCCTATAAAAATAAGATGGTCAGAGATCTTTCCAGCCTTTCAGAAGCCATCGGGATCAATTGCACAGCCGCCCTGATCTTCCAAGACCAGAAATCTGCCCAGGAAACCCTTTCTGCGCTGAAAGCTACCCCGAGTATTATCTCCGCATCTGTATACACCAAAGAGGGCTTATTGTTCGCCAAATTCGTTGGAAAAAGAAAAAATGGAGCCTCCTCTCTTCTTCCAGTGCAGGAAGATATCTACCCTTTTTGGAAATACTCTGGGGAATCATCCTCACAGATGGAAGAGGGCCATTATTTTCAATGGGACCAGCTAAAAATGGGTAAAAGAATCGTTTTGAGCAGGGAAACGATCGGCTTCATTTATATAAATTCTGACCTGACGGAGTTTTATTCCCGGATGGGGTGGTTGGCCAGTTTAGTGGCCATCATCATTATCGGGACCTCATTCATAGCCTATTTGCTGGCGGCGAAATTCCAGAGAATCATTACTGAGCCCATCCTGCACTTATCCCAGAAAATAAAGATCGTTTCACTTGGAAAAAATTACTCGATACGGGCCCAAGTGGAGAGCAAAGATGAAGTGGGGGTGCTCATCAAGGGGTTCAATGATATGTTGGCCCAAATACAGGAGCGCGACGAAAGTCTAAAAAAATACCGCGAGAGCTTGGAAGAAGAAGTTGTCCAACGCACTACCGAGCTTTCCCAGGCCAATCAGCAATTGGAACACATGGTGGAAGAGCTAAAGAAGGCCAAGGAGGCGGCGGAGGGTGCGAGCCGGGCCAAGAGCGAATTTTTGGCCAACATGAGCCATGAGCTGCGGACGCCCTTGAACCATATCATCGGGTTCACCGAGCTGGTCGTGGATAAGCAATTTGGAGCCTTGAATGAGGCCCAGGAGGAGTACCTGAACGATGTGCTGCATAGCAGCCGGCATCTGCTTTCCTTGATCAACGATATCCTGGATCTCTCCAAGGTGGAGGCGGGGAAGCTGGAGTTGGAATTGGCGGATGTCAATCTGCGGATGCTTTTGGAGAAAAGCCTTACCATGGTCAAGGAGAAGGCCCTGAAGCACCGGATCCGGCTCTCGGTGGATATCGATGGAATCCTGGATACGATCCAGGCGGACGAGCGGAAGCTCAAGCAGATTATGTACAATCTCCTTTCCAATGCCGTGAAGTTTACGCCGGATGGCGGTTCGGTTATCCTCTCGGCTCGTTATTTGTCTTCTACGGACGGTCAATGGTTCACCCGGGAGGGGCAGCCTGTTGGGTTACCATTGAACGGGGATGACCAGTTAATGAGCGGGGAAGGGTTAATAAATATCTCAGTTCAAGATACAGGGATTGGGATCAAGCGCGAAGATCTGGAGCGCATATTCAATCCTTTTGAGCAGGTGGAGAGTTCGGCCAGTCGTCGGTATCAGGGTACGGGGTTAGGCCTGACCCTGACGAAGAGATTGGTGGAGTTGCATGGGGGGAAGATTTGGGCGGAGAGCGAAGGGGAAGGGAAAGGGAGTAAATTTATTTTCGTAATTCTGGCTTAGCTTTGCTTTGGCTTATCCGGAGCATCGCCATGAAGGATCAACAGAGGATTCGATTCAGACCTTCTGGGTCATTATCACTTATGGTAAGAGGTGAATGCAACTATGGATATACAGCTTCAGAAAGATTACCAAAAAGAAATCCATGCCCCTTTCACGGATAGCCTGACCGGTCTATACACTCATGGATTCTTCCAAGTATCTCTTGACCGCGAACTCACGAGATCCCGACGATATGGCTTGTCCTTCACTATCGGCTTGATCGATATCGATTTCTTTTCCGCGTACAACAAGCGTCTGGGTCATCTGCAAGGGGATCGAATGTTGAAAGAATTGGCCGGGCTGATCCTGCAGAAGATTCGAAAAGCCGATTTGGCGGCAAGATATTCGGGTGATGTCTTTACGGTGATTTTCATAAATTCCAACGCCCCATCGGTCCGGGAAGCGGCGGAGAGAATCCGCCAGTCCGTGGAAAAGGCGTACGGCGGCGCCACTACGGTTAGTGTGGGGCTTTCCTCTTTTCCTCAGGATGCCAGAAATGGGGAAAGCCTGATCCATAGGGCCCAAGAGGCCTTATACCAAGCGAAAATTTGCGGGAAAAACCAGGTCTATTTCTTTAAAGAAGAAAAAATGCCTATGGATGGCCAAAAACCAAGGATTTTGGCTGTCGATGATGATCCGGGAAACTTAAAGCTATTGGCTGCCCTGCTTCTCCCGTTAAATTATGAAGTCATTAAGGCATCTAATGGAGAAGATGCGCTATCCATAGTGAATAAAGTAGATGTGGATCTCATCCTATTGGACATTTTGATGCCCAATATGGATGGATACGAGATCTGCCGCAGGGTAAAAGGAAATGAGGCCACTCGCCTCATTCCAGTGGTTATGATTACTACCTTAGATGACATAGAATCCAAAATTAGGGGTATCGAAGCGGGGGCCGAGGACTTCATTACCAAGCCGCCTAATAAATTAGAGCTTCTGGCACGCGTTAAGTCATTAATTAAAGTAAAAAAGCTCAATAGCAATCTCACCAGCATTGAGAATGTTCTTATCTCCATGGCAAACGCCGTAGAGTCCAAAGACCCCTATACGAAAGGACATGTTTTAAGAGTCTCGAAGTTGGCGGTGGCTTTGGGGAAAGGGAAGGGCTTATCGATGGTAGATATTGAAGCACTGCGGCTCGGGGGGATTTTGCATGATATTGGGAAAATCGGAATTCCTCAAGAGATTTTGAATAAAACACTGCCTTTAACCCCCGATGAATGGGAGATCATGAAGGGCCACGCGGATAAAGGCTATATGATATCCCTACCTTTGAAGAAAACCCTTGGGTCCGCCTTAGATGCCATTCGGTATCATCACGAGAGACTTGATGGTAGTGGCTATCCTACTGGCCTAAAGGGCGATGAAATTTCTACGGTGGCACGAATCATGGCCATAGTGGATTTTTATGACGGCGTATTAACAGACCGGCCATACCGCAAGAGAATGGGCAATAAAGAAGCACTTGCCATCCTCCGCCAAGAGGCAGGGGAAGGAAAGCTGGATAAAGAAATCGTGGAATATTTGGTGGAAATGGTTGAATGATGACCGGGCCGGGGCCTTATCTGGAAAAAATCCAAAATTTTTATAGGGCCCTGGCCAGGGTCAACACGTCTACCCGTTTCGCTCCCGCTTTCAGTAAGACCTTCGCGCACTCCTGGATCGTCGCCCCGGTGGTGAAGACGTCGTCGATGAGCAGGATATGTTTTCCAGCGATACCCTCAGGTCTGCGGACCTCGAATGCGCCACGGATATTTTTCTGCCGTTCAGGGCCCGAGAGCTGAGTCTGGGGTTCAGTGTGGCGGGTGCGCTGGAGGGCGGTGAAATCCAGGGGAATGGAGTGCGCGCGGCTGACGCGGCGGGCTAGCAGAAGCGATTGATTAAATCCCCGCTGGCGGAGGCGCCGGGGATGAAGCGGAACGCTGAGGATGAGTTCGAAATCGGCAAAGGGGAACTCCGGGTCCTTATATTCAGCCAGGAAAATGCCCAGGGGTTTGGCCAGGCGGGATGCGCCCTGATATTTGAAGCGATGGATGGCCTCCGCCATCAACCCTTCGTAGGGGCCGATGGCTCTGGCCCTTGTGAAGTAACGCTCCTCGGTGAGACACGTGGAGCAAAGGTGATCCTCTCCGGGTATGTCCCCGAAGCCCAGGCCACAACAGGGGCAACGAGGATGGGAAAAGAACTTTATCCTTTCGGTACAAAGGGGACAAGGGTGATCATCGGGCAATTCCCCCAGGTTTTCACCGCAGAGGGGGCATTTGGGCGGGAAGAAGAAATCGATCAGCGCATGCCAGAAGGGGGTCATTTATGGTACGGTTCCCCTCGAAGGAGGGTGAAAGCCCGGTAGATCTGCTCCAGGAGCAGCACTTTGGCCAGTCCATGCGTCAGCGTCATGGAAGAAAGGGAGAGCCGAAAGTCGGCTTTCTCCTTCAGGGAATCATCCAACCCATAGGGGCCGCCCAGGATGAAGGCCACTTCTTTGAGGCCGGAGCTGCTCCATGTTTCCAACGAACGAGCAAAGGCTTCGGAAGAGAGTACCTTTCCCCTCTCGTCCACCACCACGGTAAAAACCCCCGGGCGGATTTTTCCCCGGATTCTCTGCCCCTCCTGTTGGACGATGTATTTTTTCTTCCCCCTGGAAGGGATTTTTTCCTCCGGGACGACAATCAGGTCGAGGGCCGAATACCTTCGGACTCTCTCGGCAAAGAACTCGCAGCCTTCCTGGATGAAGGGTTCCGACAACTTGCCGACGGAAACAAGAGTCAGACGCAATTTTAAACCCGCGTACGAGGTTTTCGAGGCTTGCGGACAGGGGGCCATTCGACCTTCGGGGCGTCGGACCAGAGCCTCTCCAGGTCGTAGAACTCGCGGATGGGCTGGTAGAAAATGTGAATGATGACGTCTCCGTAATCCAAAAGAACCCAACGTCCTTCGCGTTTGCCTTCGATGCCTAAAGGGTGAAGGCCTTGCTTGCCGAGTTTTTCCTCGATGTGGGAGGCGATCGCCTGAACCTGGCGGTCAGAGCTTCCGCTGGAGATCACAAAGTAATCAGCAAAGGACGAAAGCTTTTTCACCTCCAGGATGGCCAGGTCGGTAGCCTTGTGGTCCAATGCCGTTTGGGCACAGAGAAGCGCCTTTTCTTTTGAGCTTGAGGGAGTCAACCTTTTGCTTCGGTCTCCTTTGCTCGATAAAGTTTATTCTGGTAGATAAAGGCTTCAACCGGCTCCGGCAGAAGATACTTGATTGAATGGTGCTGGCGAATATTCTGCCGGATCTGTGTGGAGGAAATGTCCAGAGCCGTGATCTCCTTCGGGAAGACGAAAAAACCGGAATGATGGGCGTATCCGCCTCTTTGAGAATCATAGCAAAAATCTTTGGCCATTTCAACGGGCAGATGCTCTGGGGTGAAATTTTTTTCGAAGCCGGGCCGGGTCATGACGATGAAATGGCAGAGGGCAAAAAGGGCCGCATACTCCTTCCAGGTGTTGATCTCCAGGAAGGCGTCCAGGCCGAGGATAAAGTACAGTTCAGTGTCCGGCCCGAACTGCTGGCGGAAATGGGTGATCGTTTCCACGGAATATGATTTTCCCGGCCGCCGCAACTCCACTTCGGAGAACGCAAACCGGGGATTGTCGGCAATGGCCAGGCGCACCATTGGTGCGCGCTGGGAAGCGGGGAGGATATCGCCTTTATCCTTATGGGGTGGGGAAGAAGCCGGGATGAAGATCACTTGGCCCAGTTCGAAGGATTCCCGGATCTCCTCCGCGGACCGCAGGTGGCCCAGATGAATGGGATTGAAGGTCCCCCCAAAGAGGCCGATTTTCTTCATGTGCGGATCTGCCCCGAGCCGTAGACGATGAATTTTGAAGTGGTCAAATCCTCGACCCCCATGGGGCCGAAGGCATGAAGCTTGGTGGTACTGATCCCGATCTCCGCTCCCAGTCCCAGTTCGAACCCGTCACTGAATCGCGTGGAGGCGTTCACCAGCACCGTCGAAGACGGAACCTCCTTGAGAAATCTTTGGGCGCTGGCGTAATCCTGCGTGACGATGGAATCCGTATGAGAGGAGCCGTAACGAACGATGTGCGCAATCGCCTCGTCGAGCCCCCCCACCACCCGGACGGCCAGGATCAAATCCAGGTATTCGGCGAACCAGTCGGCCTCTTTGGCCGCTTTGGCGAATTTCAAGAGGCGCTTAGTCTCCGGGCATCCTCGCTGCTCCACGCCGGCGGCCCTGAATTTTTCGGCCATGGGTGGGAGAAACCGGGGGGCGATCTCGCGGTGAACCAGGAGCGTCTCCATGGCGTTGCAGACGCCCGGGCGCTGGACTTTGGCGTTGTAACAGATCGTTTGGGCCATCTTCAAGTCGGCCGAAGCGTCCACGAAGACATGGCAGACGCCTTTGTAGTGCTTGATCACGGGGATCTTGGAGCGGGAGACGACGAAGCGGATCAAATCTTCCCCCCCTCTGGGGATGATCACGTCGATGTATTCTTCCAGCTGCAGCATCTCCTCCACGGCTTGGCGGGAGGTGGTGGGGATGACCTGGATGGCTCCGGCGGGGATTCCGTGCCGCCGGCCGACCGCCCGGAGGACCTCGGCGATCGCCAGGTTCGAGTGAATGGCCTCAGAGCCTCCCCGCAGGATTACGGCATTTCCCGCCTTCAGGCAGAGGCCGGCCGCATCGGAAGTAACGTTGGGGCGGGACTCGTAGATCATGCCGATCACCCCCAGAGGAATACGCATCTTTCCCACCCGCAGGCCGTTGGGGCGGGTCCACATCCGGGTGACTTCCCCGACCGGGTCGGGAAGCAGAGCCACCGCTTTCAGGCTTTCGGCCATCCCCCGGAGGGTACTATCGGAAAGGGTCAAGCGGTCGATCATAGCTGAGGAAAGTCCGGCCTTGCGGGCCGAAGCCAGGTCAATCGCGTTGGCTTTCTTCAATTTAGCGCGCGACTTGATCAAAGCTTCGGCCATTCCTTCCAGGGCCGCGTTCTTGGTGGAGGTGGAAAGGTTGGCCAGCACCTGGCAGTCTTCTTTCGCTTTGCGGGCGATCTGCAGGATTTCATTTTTCAGGGACATCAAAAACCCTCGGGAAAAAAGATAAATGCCTTAAGTGCCTAAAAATAATAACAGCAAAACCCTTAATCATAGTCTCATCGGGACTTTTCTGGATCGGCTCGGCCTTTACCGGTTGGCGGGCCGCATTGCAAATCTGAGATGAACAGGCCTGAGCCCTGAATTTGGGGACACACCAGGTCATCGCGGTGGATGATTTCGTCGCCGTATTTGTAGCCGAGCTTGTTTTCCACCTCGGTGGTCTTCAGGCCTTTGATCTTGTTGACCTCGCTGGAAGCGTAACTGGTCAATCCCTTGGCAAACTCCTGGCCCTGGGTGTCGGCTAAAATCACCGGGTCGCCCAGGCTGAATTTTCCCTCCGCGGCAATGACTCCCGAAGGAAGCAGGCTCTTGCCTTTCTGCAGGATGGCCCTTTTGGCGCCCTCGTCGACGACGATCTTTCCCATGGGCTCCAGGGTGAAGGCGATCCAGTGTTTGCGGCTGGTCAGTTTGTTTCCTTCGGAAGCAAACAGGGTGCCTACATCCTCGCCCCGGAGGATCCTTTCCAGTACTTCTGCTTCCATGCCGTTGGCCAGAATCGTCGGGACGCCGAAGAGAGCCGCTTTGCGGGCTGCCTGCAGCTTGGTCACCATGCCCCCGATGCTGATCGGGCTCAACGTCCCGGAAGCTTTCTTTTCCAACTCGGCTGTGACGTGGGGGACCAGGGGGATGAGCCTGGCATTTTTGTGCAGGCGCGGGTCCCGGTCGTAGAGGCCGTCGATATCGCTGAGGATGACGAGCAGGTCGGCGCTGACCAGGTTCGTCACCAGAGCGGAGAGGTTGTCGTTATCGCCAAACTTGATTTCCTCGACGGCCACCGTGTCATTTTCATTGATGATGGGGATTACCCCGAAACTCAGGAGGGTCAGGAGGGTGTTGCGGGCGTTGAGGTACCGGTTGCGGTTGGAAAGGTCGTCCCGGGTGAGAAGAACCTGGGCCACTTTTTCTCCGAAGAAGGAGAAGGCCCGCTCGTAGTTCCACATCAGGGCGCTCTGGCCGATGGCCGCAGACGCCTGTTTTTGCGGCATGGTTTTCGGCTTCTCCATCAGTCCAAGCCGGGCCATGCCGGCGGCAATCGCTCCCGAAGAAACGATGACGACCTCGAACCCTTTTTTCTTGGCCGCGGAAACCTCCC
>Ga0315294_10009352_pt1 | contig 10768 bp, 12 predicted proteins | sample YL17G13_40_MG_FD_203626 | JGI IMG/M metagenome (GOLD analysis project Ga0315294, IMG submission 203626) | Sediment microbial communities from Yellowstone Lake, YNP, Wyoming, USA - YL17G13_40 | ecosystem: Environmental > Aquatic > Freshwater > Lake > Sediment | place: USA: Wyoming | collected... | reverse complement strand
AGTTGAAGCTTTAGATGCAGACAGCAGAAAACAAATTTTACTGGCTTGGGCTAGAGAAAAGATAGAGAAGGGTGCTTCTGAGTCCGATGTTCTTGCCATGACTAATTTCTTTTTTGAACAGCAGGATTATCCATCCGGAGACCAAGTAACCCTTGCTTATATAATGAAAGAATCACGTTCACAAGGTTTACAAATCAACTTCTCTTAACCTTGGAAGCTAAAATTCAGTTTTTTTCCAAGTGTTTTTTTGGTTTTCGCAACATCCACATCTAGATTACAGAACAAGCCGGCTTGTAATTGAAAGCATTGGCTAAATCCTGTAAAATACGGAGGAAGTGTTCGAAGTGAGAACCATGAAGCTCACCATTTTGGCCCCATCGTCTAGCGGTTAGGACATGAGGTTTTCAGCCTCAGTACCACGGTTCGAATCCGTGTGGGGTCACTCATATCTTAAAAAGAATCCTTTTAGAAATAATCGTTTACTTTTTTTAAAAAATAGTTTTTAATGTATTTTAATGACCGATAAAGAAGAAGTTTGTCCGAAATGCGGGAAACCGCTTGGGGAAATCATCACCACCAAATCTGGTCGGCAACTGCAAAGATGCACCGGCGGGAGCTGGAATCAGGAAACTCACCAAACCGAAGGGTGCGATTTTGTTAAATGGATTGCCGTTGAGCCGAAAGTTTTGGAGGAGAAATGCCCCAAATGCGGAGCGCCTTTAGTTTTGGCTTTTACCCGATTCGGCAAGAAAATGAAAAAATGCAGTACTTCCAGCTGGGACAAAGAGAAAAAACAGGCTTTGGGTTGTGATTACATTGAGTGGATTAACGGGACGACAGAACCGCTTGATGAGCCGTGTCCAACCTGTGGCAAGCCGCTGGTTTTATACACCACCGCCAACGGTAAACGGATGAAAAAATGCAGCACCTCTGGCTGGGACAAAGAACAAAGAGTCGCGACAGGGTGCACATATGTCGAATGGCTTAAACCGGGCGAGGAAGTAAATAACGGAGAAGAATTTTTGCCACCAGAAGAATCGTAGTTTTCTTCTATGCTATACTTTAATTATCATCGAAGGGAGGTGAGAACATGGCAGATGCGAAAGTAGGCACGGTAACCCATTATTTTGACAAAATTGGCGTGGCTGTTCTTGATTTGACGGCCGGTCTGAAGGTTGGCGACACCATTAAAATTTCCGGAAGAGGGCAAGAATTCACCATGACGGTCGAATCTCTACAGGAAGAACACGAGCAAATTCAAGAAGCGAAAAAGGGACAAGCCGTGGGTATGAAAATAACACAGCCGGTTAAAGAAGGCGACGAAGTTTATAAAATTTCCTAAGACTTGAGAATGGAATTTATTCTTGCTCCGGAAATTAATACCGAAATAAGCCGGATTGTTGTTGCTTTGGGTCTGTCTTTTATAAAATCAGAGAAGATTATCACTTTCCGCAGTTACGGTTCAAAATCGAGGGCGGTCGCCAGAATCTGGTCGCTTCCCCGCATTTGGCAAATTGCTCTAAACGCCGAGGCTCATTATTGCATTGAAGTCATTTCCGAAAGATTTGACAAGCTGTCCGAGGGAGACCAAGAAAAAGTCTTAATCCACGAACTGCTTCATGTTCCCAAAAACTTTTCCGGCGCGCTCCTGCCCCATAGACAAAGAAGTAAAAGAATTGACAGAAAGACGGTGGATAATTGGCACAAATTACTTAAAAAGTAAAATTGTTATGGCTAAAATATATATATTTTCCGGTGAAGATATTGTTTCTTCCAGAAATGCCTATATTGACCAAGTTGAACTTCTGAAAAAGCAAAACCTGGAAATCCAGCACATCTTGGCAAAAGAAATAGGTGAGGAATTGTTGGAAAACATCTTCGGGGCGAAAAACCTTTTCGGCCTGTCCAGGGCAATCGCCACGGAAAATTTTTTCTCCGGCCAAAAATCTAAAGAAAAAGACCAAACTTTAGAAAAAATTTTGTCATTTCCGGAGGCGGTTTTAATCAGTTGGGAGGAAAAAGAATTCAGCCGTACCGCGGCGGAAAAGCTCGGAAAAGATTTTGTCATAAAAAATTTTGACCTTCCCAAAGTATTGTGGAAATTTTTAGACGGACTTTCACCGAAAAACAAAGCCCAAAATTTGCATACACTTCACGAAATTATTTTAGGTTTAGAACCGCATTTTATTTTTTCTATGATCGTCCGGCAATTCCGGCTCCTGATACTGGCCATTGACGGAGAAGTTGACGGCCTGCCCCCTTGGCAAAGAGGAAAACTGGCCAGTCAGGCAAGAGATTTCGGCCGGGAAAAGCTGATACAAATTTATAAAAAACTTCTTCAAATCGACACCAAACAAAAAACCTCTTCCTCACCTTTTAGTTTAGATTCCGAGCTTGACCTTTTAATACTTGGTCTATAAAATAAAATCATGGTAAGTGTTTCACCCGATATTTTTCGGCAATACGATATCAGAGGCATTTATGGGCAGGACTTAACCGATGAGATTGCCAAGATAATCGGAAAAGCAGTCGGCACTTTTTTCCAAGACCACGGCCGAAAATCCGTCACGGTCGGAAGAGACAATCGAATCAGCAGTGAAAATATTTTTAAAAATCTAACCCAAGGTCTTCTTGAAACCGGTTGTGACGTCGTCGACATCGGAATTACAATTTCCCCACTCATCTATTTTGCCTGGTATGAATATGACGCAAACGCAACAATCTTGATAACCGCTTCGCACAATCCGGCGCAATATAACGGTTTTAAATGTTCGTTGAATAAAAAACCGCTTGTCGGCGAAGATTACCAAAAAATAAAAGAGATATGTTCTTCCGGCAATTTTTTACAGGGCTCGGGTGGTGAATCAAAAAAAGACGTTTGGCCAGCATATCAAGAGAAAATTAAATCCTCAATTAAATTAAACCAAGAATTGAGGGTCGGCGTCGATTGCGGGAACGGAACCGCCGGACTTTTCGCACCTGAAATATTAAAGAAACTGGGGTGTGAAGTTACCTTGGTTTTTTGCGAGTCGGACGGGAGATTTCCCAATCATCAGCCATATCCGCAAAAAACCGAATTTTACGGCGAACTAGTTAAAAAAATTAAGGAAGAAAAACTGGATATCGGTCTTTCGTTTGACGGCGATGGTGATAGATTGGGGGTTTTTGACAATTTGGGAAATTTTGTCGAAGCGGACCGTCTGGCCATGATTTTCGTTGAAAATATCTGCCGTCAATTTCCACAGGCCAAAATTACGATGAATACTTCCACCTCGCTTTCGGTTATCGACTATATCAAATCCTGCGGCGGGGAATTTTTCTTCTCTCAAACCGGTTATCCAAACGTAACCGCCAAAATGAACGAAATCGGGGCCATTTTCGGCGGAGAAATCGCCGGACACTTTTTTTTCAAAGATAAATATTTCGGCTTTGACGACGCTTTATACTCTGCTTTCAGAATATTGGAAATTTTAGCCGATTCCGGTAAATCTCTTTCTGAAATTATTAGCTTATTACCCCGATATTTTGAAACACGGGAATTCAGGGTGGAAATTCCGCCAAATCGAGATAAATTCGGCATCGTTGAAAAAATAAAAGAAGAAATTAAAACCGGGTTTCCCGAGGCGGAAATATTGGACATTGACGGGATCCGGTTTTCTTTCAATGACGGTTGGGGTTTAATTCGTGCTTCAAATACCGAACATTTTTTAACCGGAAGGGCCGAAGCCAAAAATCCGCAAAAGCTTGAAAAAATAAAAGAAATAATTAAGGAAAAATTAAATAAATACGGCGTTGATTTAAATTGGGAGAAATATAAATGAAATCTTATCAATTAAAAGTGGAAAAGCCTTGGGGATACGAGCTTATTTTTACTCCCCCAGACTCACCAACAGTAGGTAAACTGCTTCACCTTAATGCTGGTTGCCGCTTTTCGCTGCAGTATCACGAAATTAAAGAGGAAACATTGGTTCTTGTAAACGGTCGGGCAAATATTATTTTAGGAAAGGCAAAAGAAGAAATGCGCCAAGATCACGGCTATTTAATTATCCCTAGGCTGATTCACCGCTGCGAAGCGATTACTGACTGTGATATTTTTGAATCATCAACCAAAGAAGAGGGGACTACCGTGAGAATTGAAGATGACTATATGAGAAAAGACGAAACGGAGGAAGAAAGAAAATTACGATGACTGCCCAAAAAAAATTTGTTTATTGGTTTTCAGAAATCGGCAAGGAAGACGGCGCTTTAGTCGGCGGTAAAGGCGCCAATTTAGGGGAAATGTATAACCTCGGCATCCCTGTTCCTCCCGGATTTAACATTTCCTCGGAAGCTTACTTTTTTTTTATTAAAGAAAACAACCTAAAAGACAGAATTGTTGAATATCTAAAATTAACCGACAAAAACCGGCCCGAATCGTATACCGACGCCTCCGACAAAATAAAAAAACTGATTGTCAGCTCCCCAATTCCTCCCGAAATTTCCTTTGAGGTTTTAAAAGCCTACGCCAGACTCAGCGGTTTAAAAGATGTTTACGTGGCAGTCCGTTCCTCCGCCACGGCGGAAGATTTGCCGGATGCTTCTTTTGCCGGACAGCAAAGGACCTTTCTTAATATTAAAGGCGACGCCAGGCTGATGATAGCCGTTCGCCAGTGCTGGGCTTCTCTTTTCGAAGCCAGGGCGATTTTTTACCGCGAAGAAAAAGGATTTGACCACTTCAAGGTCGGATTGGCCATTCCGGTTCAAAAAATGATTCAATCCCTTCTTTCGGGAATTATTTTTACCTGCGACCCGGTTACCGGTGAAAAAAACAAAATCGTGGTGGACGTGATCTACGGGCTGGGGGACTTGATCGTCCAAGGAGAAGTTACCCCCGACCATTATTTAATTGACAAGTCCGATTTTTCCATTATCCGCAAAATCCCTTCCGTCCAAAAAGTGCAGTTGATTAAGGTTAACGACCGAACGATTAAGACCGAAGTTCCCCGCTCCAAACAAAACAAACCGAAAATAAGCGACAAGGAAGCCGTCAAACTGGCAAAAATGGCCCTCAAGATTCACCAACATTACTTTTTCCCCCAGGATATTGAGTTTTGTCTGGATAAAAAAAGGCGCATTTTCATTGTGCAAACCAGGCCGGTGACCACTCTTAAGGAGTCCAAAGAAAACAGCCAAGAAGTTAAACAAATGAAAGTAGTAACGAGCGAAATTAGTGAAAAGACGGAAATTCTCTCCGGCCAGCCTGCCAGCCCGGGCATCGGTTGGGGACCGGTAGTTATCATCAATTCCAAAAAAGAAATCAGAAAAGTCAATTCCGGCGATGTTTTGGTAACTTCCATGACCACTCCCGATTTCGTTCCCGCCATGAAAAAAGTTTCCGCGATCGTCACCGATAAGGGCGGGCTGACATCTCACGCGGCGATTGTTTCCCGGGAGCTGGGAGTCCCTTGTATTGTCGGCACGAAAATTGCCACCAAAGTTTTAAAAAATAATAATGTCATTACGGTTGATGGTACTAACGGAAAAATTTATAAAGGCGGTTTAAAAGCAAAAGCAAAAATTATTGAGCCGATTTTTTCCTCCGATACCAAAAACGAACCCCTTGGTTTGAGAACCGCCACCAAACTCTATGTCAATTTGGCCGATTATTCGCTGGCGGAGGCGCTATCCGGCAAAAACGTGGACGGCGTCGGGCTTCTGCGAGCCGAATTTATGATGGCGGAAATCGGCGAACATCCCAAAAAAGTTATTGAAGAAAAAAGGCAAAAAGAATTCATCGACAAACTGGCCGAAAGAATGGGAATTTTTTGCCGGGCTTTCGGCGACCGGCCGGTGGTATACCGGGCGACGGATTTTAAAACCAACGAGTACGCAACCCTGAAAGGCGGAGATCTCTATGAACCTAAAGAATCAAACCCGATGTTGGGATTTCGGGGCGCCTACCGCTATATTGTTGACGAAAAAGTTTTTTCCCTTGAGCTGGAAGCGATTAAAAAAGTGAGAAATAAGATGGGGCTGAAAAATCTTTGGCTGATGATTCCTTTTGTGAGAACGCCACAGGAACTGGCGCAGGTTAAAAAAATCGTCATTTCGGAAGGGCTGGCCAGGTCGGGCACTTTTAAGCTTTGGATGATGGTGGAAATTCCCTCAAATGTGATTTTACTTGATGAATTTTTGGCAGTGGGAATTGACGGAGTGTCAATCGGCTCCAATGATCTGACCATGCTGATTATGGGAACCGACCGCGATAATAACGAAGTGGCTTCGGTTTTTGACGAGAGAAATCCGGCGGTTTTGTGGGCTTTGGAAAAAACAATTAAAATCTGCCATAAGAATAACATCACCTGTTCTATTTGCGGTCAGGGACCAAGCGAATATGCGGATTTGGTGGAAAAATTGGTTGAATACGGCATTACCAGTATTTCGGTTAATCCGGATGCGATAGAAAGAACAAGAGAGTTAATTTATAATGCGGAGAACAAACTTCTTGCCGGAAAATAATTAACCGCTTGATTTCAAATTAAAAAGAACAACAAATTCTCCTTTGGGTTTAGGATATTTGTTTATAAAATAACTGATTTTTTCCTTTTCAACCTCTTCATAAATTTTCGTCAGTTCACGGCAAATGACAATTTCGATGTCTCCGAAAACTGCCTTTAAATCATTAAGCGATTTAACGAGTCTGAAAGGGGATTCAAAAAAGATAATAGTAGAAGAAACCGATTCAAGAGATTTTTTGACGTTTTCCAACAATCTTATTCTTTGCCCGGATTTATTAGGCAAAAAACCTAAAAACTGAAACTTGTCAGTCGGCAAACCGGAGCAGGCGAGTGCGGCAATGGGGGAAGACGGTCCGGGAATGGAAAATACCGGGATGTTCCTTTTTCGGCATTCCCTGACCAGTTTAAAACCGGGATCAGAAATAGTCGGTGTACCGGAGTTGGTCACCAAAGCTATCTTTGTCCCCTTTTCCAGCTCAGAAATAACTTCCGGAATTCTTTTAAACTCATTTTCTTCAAAATAAGATACCAACTTGGGCATTATCTGTCCGGGTTTTTGTGAGAGCCGCAAAAGATTGAAGGTTTTTCGGGTATCCTCACACAAAACCACCTCAACCGAGAACAAAGTCTCAAAGGCACGAAAAGTAATATCTTGCAGGTTGCCGATTGGAGTAGCAACAATATATAACATTTAAAATTTACGTATAATTCCCACCACTTTCCCTTGAATTTTGACGTCAGTGGCATAGATCGGCTGCATTCTGGCGTTGGCCGGTTCCAGTCTGATTCTGGTGGCTTCTTTAAAATAGCGTTTTAAGGTCGCCAAACCGTTTTCCAGCAGGGCGACGACGATATCGCCGTTATTTGCCTGGGACTGTTCTTCAATAACGACAAAATCGCCGTCCAAAATCCCGTCTTCAATCATCGATTCGCCTTTTACCTGCAAGACAAAAGACCTTTTTTGGCCGGAAAGCATGCCCGAAACCACATTAATGGAAAAATTAGGATCGGTATGAGGCTCGATCGGGGAACCGGCGGCGATATAACCCAAAACCGGCAGTTCCACACCCTTGGTCGAACCGTCGGTTTTTTTGTCAAGAACATCTATCCCCCTGACCGCCCCTTCAAATTTTTTAATCACTCCTTTTTTGGCCATTGAAGAAAGATGCTCGTGAACCGTCGCCAGCGAGGAAACGCCGATTGCTTCGGCAATTTGCACAAGAGTGGGGGAGTAATCGTTTTTTTGAATATACTGCCTGATAAAATCAAGAATTTGTCTTTGTCTTTTGTAAAGCGTCACCGGCATATAAGTATGTTAGACAAATAAAACCCGAATGTCAATAGGCCAATTTACCTGTCTGCCGATAGGTAGACAATTTACCCCACTTCGTCCAATTAACTGGACTTCGCGGGGCAAGCAATTTACAATTAAACAAAACCAATGAAAAAAACTTTTCTAAAGTCAATTTTTTTATTTGTAATTTTACATTTTACATTTTACATTTTACATTCCGATGTTTCTGCCGCAAGTTTTTCCTCATATTATAAAACCACATATGAATTTGACACCGGGGGAAATTCATTCATCACCCAGGAAATTTCTCTGGTAAACGAAAGCTCCGACTTGTTTGTTTCGGAATATACCTTAAGTTTAAACGGGTCACAAATTGATAAAATTCAGGCTTATGACGGCATCGGTCCGCTGGAAATTGCCAAAACCGTTAAAGACGACACGACTTTGATAAAACTTAATTTTAATGAAAAAGTCGCCGGCAAGGGTAAAATTTTATCTTTCATCTTAAAATACCAGACAAAAGATTTGGCCCAAAAAAGGGGTAATTTATGGGAAATTTCCATCCCGAAATTAGGAAAAAGCAGCGACATCAATACTTACTTGGTGGTTTTAAAAGTCCCGCTTTCTTTCGGCAAGCCGACCTTTATCAATCCCAAGCCTGACTTGGAAGAAAAAACGGCCGACCATTACGAAATATCCTTTAACAAAGAAAAACTTACGGCCATTGGCGTCTTGGCCACTTTCGGCAAATGGCAGACTTTTGATTTTTCTCTTGATTACGAGCTAGAAAACGTAAATCCGACGGCCGCGGTCGGGAAAATCGCCCTTCCGCCGGATACGGTTTATCAGGATGTTTACTACGACAGCTTTCTTCCGCTTCCAGAAAATGTGGAAATAGACGAAAACGGAAACTGGATTGCCATTTATAATGTTCCGGCGAATAAAAAACTGGAAATAAGGGCACAAGGCCACGCCAATATTTTCGCTTCCGCCAAAAAAGATTTTCCCCAGCAAAAAGAAAATCTAGATTTATTCCTGAATGAAAACCGTTTTTGGGAAATTTCCGACGAAAAAATCAGGAATGTTTCCAAATCGTTAAAAACCCCCAAAGAAATTTACGATTTCGTCGTTAAAACCCTTTCCTATGACAAAAGTTTAATCGGTGATACTGTGGCCAGAAAAGGAGCGGCGGCGGCGCTGAAAAATCCCAAAAACTGCCTTTGCAGCGAATTTACCGATCTGTTTATCGCGCTTTGCCGGGCGGCCGGCATACCAAGCAGAGAACTCGAAGGGTTCGCTTATTCCGACAATCCAAAATTAGCTTCTTTGACAAACCAGGACCTTCTTCATTCCTGGCCAGAATATTTTGACGGCGAAAAGGGTTATTGGGTACCGGTTGACCCCACCTTCGGAAACACCTCCGGTCTCGATTATTTCGACAACTTTGACATGAATCATTTTGTTTTCGCGATTCACGGCAGCGACAGTCTGCTTCCTTATCCGGCCGGCTCATACAAGGAGGATTCTCTCAAAAAACAGGTAACCGTTTCTCTCGGCAAAGATTTTTCAACCGATAAACTCCCGAACTTTTCAATTTGGAAAATCAATCCTCAAAAGTTATTTTCCCTCAAATCAAGCCCGATAAATATTAAAATAAAAAATAATTCCGGCTACGCTCTTTACCGAAATAAGTTTTTTTTGGATAAACACCCTTATTTTCCCTATGAATTTTATTTTGAAGTTTTTCCCCCTTTTTCGACGGCTGAACTGAAAACCGTAATAAAACCGAAAGAAAATTTCTTTGATTACTCTCTAATATCGTTGTTATCAACCGAGAATCAAAAGATCCAGTTCGAACAAAAAGTCATTTCTTTAGGCTTAAGGGCCGGGATTTTAACTGGGATTTTTATCTCCGCATTGATTATAATGATTTTAAGGTCAAAATGAAAAAATTCTTAAGGACGATTATCGTTAATTTCTTTTCTTTGTTTTTGATTTCCAAGTTTATCGGCGGCATCGATTACTCCGACAATCTGCTAATTTTATTTTGGGCGGCTTTTTTTCTGGCGGTTTTAAACCTGCTGGTGAAACCGATTTTGAATATTTTAATGACGCCGATTAATTTTTTAAGTCTGGGTGCTTTCCGTTGGGTAATCAATATCATTATTCTTTTCCTGGTAACCATTTTCGTCCCGGAATTTAAAATTGTCGGTTTTACATTCCCCGGCTTTTCCTTTGCCGGCTTTTCCATGCCCACTATCAGGCTGGCTTTCTTTTGGTCACTTTTTCTGATATCATTCATGCTGGAATTGATTCCGGGTATTATAACCTGGCTGGTTAAATAAAAATGCCGAAAAATATTTTATTGGTAATTCAAATCATCTTATCCTTAGTCCTGATTTTTTTAATTGTCGTCCAGTCAAAAGGATCCGGTATCAGCAGTTCTTTGATGGGCGGCTCTTCCGTTTATTCAACAAAAAGAGGCGTGGAAAAAGCGATTTTTAATATTACGATTTTAGTCGCGGGATTGTTTTTTATTTCTTCGGTTATCTTACTGGCAGTTAATTGAAATGTCTTTTTATAAAAAGATCCGTTTCTCTTTAAGGTTTATTACCGCCGTTTTCAGAAAACAATCTAAAAATATTATTATTGGGTTGTTCTTCGGCGTTATCTTTTACTTCTTAAGCCCTTACTTCCTTAAATTAATTCCCAAACAAAGACAACAGATAAAAATCGGCCGTGTCGGCCAATATACAATAAGCGAGATTCCGCCCGACGTTCTCGAAGACCTCTCTTTCGGCTTAACCCAAATTTCCGAAAAGGGCGAAATTTTACCTTCTTTGGCCGAAAGCTGGCAAGTGGAAGAGGAGGGTAAAATTTACAAGTTTAAGATTAAAGACCAAGATATTTTTTGGCACGACGGTTCCAAGCTTGTGCCGGGCGACATTAATTATAATTTTAACGATGTCGTCTTTAG
>Ga0315294_10009350_pt1 | contig 10769 bp, 9 predicted proteins | sample YL17G13_40_MG_FD_203626 | JGI IMG/M metagenome (GOLD analysis project Ga0315294, IMG submission 203626) | Sediment microbial communities from Yellowstone Lake, YNP, Wyoming, USA - YL17G13_40 | ecosystem: Environmental > Aquatic > Freshwater > Lake > Sediment | place: USA: Wyoming | collected... | reverse complement strand
GCTCAAAGCAGATTCATGATTCACCTGCCCGCTTGCCTCTAATTCACACCGCCTCCTTCGGGAGATTTTCCTCAAACCAATCGAAGAACTCGGCAAGCTGTTTCGGGTCCGGGCTCGTGTCGAGGTTGTCGGGGAAGTGGAACTTGTCCTGGTCGTAATTGTCCCGCACGCGGTCGTCGAGGTTGCTCGCGTGGGGATCGTGGTCAAGCTCCGCGAGAAGCGCCTCGACCGGTGCGAAGATCCTGTAGGCCGGCCCGCTGTGGTCGATATCGAGCGACAGGGGCGACCCGCCACGGCCGGACCGACGGGCCCGACCAAGGTCCGGCCACTGTGCCAGGTGATGCTCAACCCGCCGGGACAAGTCTCGCTCGGCGGCTTGGTTCATGGCATCGGAGATGGCTGACTTGGCGGCACCGTTGAACTCACCGAGGTCAAGTTCGGCCAGCCACTGTGCGTCGATGTCGGTCGCGTCGAGCGCGTCGAGATCTAGGCCCCCATCCTCGGCCTTCTGGAGGATCTCGTCGTGGTGGTGTTGGAACACATAGGCCTGGATCTTCTTCCAGTGGTCGGGCTTCGCTTCCTGGTATTGGCTGTAGAAGGCCTCGACCTCGTAGGTCGGGATGTCGCTGTAGCCCCCCGAGAGGTCGTCGCTATCGCGATCGCCCTCCAGAAATCCGGCCGCGTTTTCGAGATGGTCGTCGTTCATCGCCTGGGCGAGCGACTTCAGGTCCGTGAATTCGTCGAGCAGCAGACCATGGTCGGTCCAGACCGGCTTCGTGGTGCCGAGCCGATCGTTCAATTCAGTCTTGATGAGGTCGTCGGCCCCGTGGATTTTGTAGTACGCCAGCAGACCGGCCAGCGCGGGCTTGCGCTTCAGCAGCTCGTCTCGCGGTCCGGCCGTAAGGTCTGAGAGCGCAAAATTCTGATCTGGCGCGTAGCCGCCGCCGTTGACCATCTTGACGAGGTCGCTCTCCAGCAGCTTGACGATGTAGGGGTGGAGCTTTGCGCCCGGCTTCTGGTTGCCGTAGCCTTTCATCTCACCGAGCGTCCCGTTGTTGAGGATGAACGTCGCGTGGGGCTTCCAAAACGTCTTGCCGCCCCGCTTGACCGGTTCCCGGAGCGACAGGATCTGGTCGCCGGCCCTCGGGCTCGCGGTGTTGCCGCAGTGCCGCATCGCCTGACCTTCCTGTCTGCACGACGCCCGGTCGAGCCGCCACCAGGCCCAGCCGTCGGGGAACGTGATCTCCCGTTCGTCGTCGTCCGGTTCCAGCAGCCGGGCTGGTGATTTTTCCAGGTCGGCCCCTTCGAGCCGCTTCAGGTGATCGAGCAGGTCGTGCGGTTTCATGTCGGGCGGGAACTTAAAATCCAAGACCCCGGTAAAGCCGTTGGTCTTGGCGTTGCCCAGGAAGTGCTGGAGGTCCCGCCAGAACTTCTGGCTCTGGACCGCCGTGAACTCATTCAGCTTGGCCGGGTACGTGGATTCGGGGCCGAGCCGCTTCTTGAGCAGTTGCAGGTTGGTTTCGAGGCCCTGAGCCGTAAGATCAGGATCACGTTTGCCAGCGCCTCCCGGCCAATACGCCTGGAGGAACAGACCGTCGCGCCACCGGCGGAGGTACCACATGATCCGGTCCTCGCGCTCCAGGGTCAGGGCCTGGTCGAGCACCTGCTTGATGAGGTCCTTTGAACTTGGCAAACGTTGACGAGGGAGCGCCGGTTCGGCCAACCCCTTGAACATCTCCAGGTACCGGGCCCGGCGGCTCGCCACGATCCGGTACCGGGCCTCGACACGGGCCCGCCAACGCGTGAATCGCGTCCTGGCCGGCCGCCCGCTGCCCTGGATGCCCGCCCCGTGGAGGCCCGCGGCATGCTCCCGGCACTCGAGGCAGCGACCGCCGCACCGACATCCTCGACCGTGACACGGGCCGCATTCCTGGGCGATCCCGCTGGGCGGCGTCCCGTCTTGTCCAAACCCCGTAAACATCAAACCTCCGACCGTGAGGGCAAGCGGGTCGGTGGACCCCGGTGACTTACAGAAACTTGGAAGGTATTAGGTTTACGGCCCGCGATCGATGCCAGCTCCCCGGCAGACCTTTTGCCAGAAACTAGTCATTCAGGACGATCACCCCGCTGCGGTTTTGGGCCCAATTCCCCTATCGAGTGAAAGATCCTATTTTTATTAACTTTTTTTCTTATGCTTGGTTATCATATCTACTAGCAAGGAGGGGCAGGCTTTGTCAGCTTCGCACCGACCAAGTTCATTTCCATGTTCGTCTTCAATTACCATTTCGTCAGTATTTCTATCCTGACCAATCTCGTACATCTCTTCTACATGCTTTACATCGAAAATCGCTTGTTCCTCTTCATCTCCAATGTGGTAAGCCACTAGTGCTTCGGGAACTTTTAGCAATACTGCATACTTTCCATACTTAAACATCTCATTGATTTTTTCTACCCGGTAAGCAAAAGCAAGATTGCCTTTGTTGGCATCTTGTTTGAACATTGTAGTCAGACCAATTCCGAAATGGTCTCTACCCTTGAATCCATTTTTAAGGATATGGATAGGATTTGCGTTGGTGAAGTGAATCAACCACACATCTTCAATACGCTTAGGTCTTTCAAAAAAGTGAGCAGCATTACCCATATCTGCATTGAACTTATCCTGCTGCTTTGCCCAACTTTCCCGATCAGTTTCGTCGTTTTCTTCCTGCTGAAACTCCCATTCCTCGTCCCCATTGCTAGACATTAGATTTTCGTAGGTACCTTCACCAGATATAATCATTGAATACAAAAGATCTAAGTTGTCGCTGGTAAAATTGGGGCTAGCGATTACAATATTATATTTTTCTTTTATACGGGAAAGAAGCATTTAGTGTCCTATAATTTTAGTATCCCAAGCATCTGTGACTCGAAGCAACACCCGGAGGTCTTGGTCCGGGCCAAAGTGGTCGATTCGGTCGAACCGGACCCGGGCCGGCACAACTTGTGGGTGCAGTGGAGTTCGTCGGGTGCAACTCCGCGAAACGCAAAACACGTCCAGTAGGTGTCGGTATAGCGGGACAAGACCTTTTGCCAGAAACTAGTCATTCAGGACGATCACCCCGCTGCGGTTTTGGACCCACAGAAATTGGTTCTGCTTGATCACGTTGACCAGCGGCAACGTCACCTTGGCCACCGTACAGTTGCCGGGCGTCACGGGGTTCCACGTGTGGGTGACCAGGAGGCCGGTCCCGTCGGTCAAATCGGTCAGGCCGGGACTGGCCACCGTCTGGTTGGCCAGCCCGTTGTAGGAGAGCGCGGTACCGGTCGCGGTCGCGACCGCGGCCCCTTCCCACCGGAAGTTGGTCCCGTCCCACTGGAAGTTGTCGGCCAGGATGGTGGCCGCGGTCGTCCGCACGACCTGGCGGCCCACCGGGACCGGCCAACGGCCGCCCGTCGTCGGGACCTCGGTCCCGTCCCACAGAAAGATAGAGCCGCCGAGCCGCCGCGCCAAGACGAACCACTTGAGGGCCCCGCTGCCGTCGCCCGGGTAGTTGTCGGGCAGCGGCAGCGTCCCGATGGCCGCGACGGTCGTCGACATGACCGGGAGGTCGGTGCCGGCCAGCGCCGCCTGGTTCCACGTGCAGTAGACCATCTGTTGGTCGGCCAGCACCCACGACTGGGCGGCCAGCGTCAGCCGGCCCGCGACGTGCGGGAGGCTGAAGTAGAGGGTGGAGGTCAAGGTCAGGGTCGAGACCCCGACCGCGGTGTCGCAGCCGATGTAGCCGGCGTCTTGGATCGACACCCCGAGGTTGCTGTACTCGAACAGCCGCCTGATCAGCACATCATGGTGGTTGAGCCGGGTCACCAGGTTCTCGCCCTGGAGGCCCGCGAAGTTGCTGCTGTAGACCGGCTGGCTCTGGTTGTAGTCCGTGGCCCCGATGTAGCGCAGCAGCGAGAGACTCGACCCGTCGACGAAGTAGTCGCCGGGCCCGCTGGCCGGCATCCGGGTGCCGCCGCCGCCGCGCCACCAGAGGGTCGAGGCCCGGCTGAACGCCAGGACCCAGACTTGCCGGTTCTGGCTCGTGTTGGGCAGGCTGCCCAGCGGGGCGATCCCGTAGGTCAACGGGAGGTCGGTATTGCCCAGGTTACGGTCGAGCACGTAGTAGAGCGCGTAGCCGTCTTGGATCGCCAGCGTGGTCCGGACCTGGCCCGTCACGACGAAGTAGAGGTCCCGGATCGCGACCGACGTCCACGAGGCCCCGAGGTTTGACGACGTCACCTGGGTGCCCGACCCGTAGCCGCTCGGCTGCACGCCCATCACCGACAGGTTGCCGGCCAAGGTCCCGCTGATGCTCCGCAGGACCAGGGCGTACGTCGTGCTGCCGACGAGCGGCGGGTTCGAGAACGTGAAGGTGCAGAACGTCGTCGCGGCGCCGATCGACACCACGGTGACGGTCGACGAGGTCGAGAGCGCGGCCCCGCTCGGCAGCCCGGCGGTCGTCCCGACGAGGTCCACGACCAGGGTCCCGAACGTCAGGGCGCCGGGGTTGGCGATCGCCAGCACGACCTGGGCGAGTTGGCCGGTCGAGCTGGCGACGAACGTCTGGCCGAGGTAGGTCGGGTCGCCGGCCCACGAGGTCCCGGTGGTCGCCGTGGTCTGCTGGGCGAACGTCAGGGCGGCCGAACTGCCGAGCTGGGCAAGCGTCCAGTTGCCGATCCGGTGGCTCGATAGCAGGCGGAGCTGGCTCGACGTGAACAGGGTGCCGCCGCCCGGGACGGGCGTCCAAGTCAGGAACGCCGGCTCCTGGTCGGCCACCAGGTGGAAGTTGCGCTCCTCGTAGCGCCACTGGATCAGGAGATCGAGGCTGCCGGCCCGGCTGGTCAGGTTCTCGCCGGCCGGCCCGCCAAAGTTATTGCCGTAGGCCGGCTGCTGGGTCGTGACCGTGGGATCGCCCAGGTACTGGAGGAGCGCACCGAAGTCGTCGGCCTCGTTGTTGATCGTCGCGGGGGTGTTGGCCCGGAGCATCACGGTGCCGACCGGGGTCGTGTTGGTGATCCCGTCGGGGCAGTGGTTGGCCACCACCCGGAGGTTCCCGGACGAAGTCAACGTGATCTGGCCGTGCAGGACCGAGCCCGTGACCGAGACATCGTCGCAGGATTGGAGGATGAGGCCGGGGGCCGCCACGACGTTGGTCGCGCAGCCGTGGACCGCCGAGGCCGTGACGGTCAGCGCGATCGGCCCGCCCGACGTCACGGTGTCCCAGACCCGGAGGCCGCTGACCCCCGTGGCCGCGACCGTCGGGCCGCCCGACGTCGTGACGATGCAGTTCATGATCTCGGCGTCGTCGCCGATCACCTCGATCGCTTGCCCGCCAGTATTGATGGCGCCCAGGTAGCTGACCTGGCTCGACTGGTTGAGCCGCAGCAGGGTCGCCGGCGCGCCGGTCAAAATGGTGACGCTCGCGCCGGTCCCGGTGAGCCGCAGGTTGGCCGGCACGACGACCGTCGCGGCGAACGTGTAGGTGCCCTCGCGGACGTGGATCCACGCGGCCCCGCTGGCCAGCGCGGTCGTGAAGATGGCGTCGGTCGAGCCCTCGAAGTCGGCGCCCGACCCGGGCAGCCCGATGGTCTTCCAGGCGATCCGGCCGGTCAAGTCGGCGTCGACCTCGTCGAGCGTCACGTACGGGTTGAGCGGGCCGGGCGACAGCGCGGCGTCCAACCCCTGCTTTTCGGCGAGCGTCGGGGTCCGGGCCGCGATCTTGGCCAGCACGGAGTCGTAGGCCTCGCCGACCGACACCGCCAGGTGGGGGTGGCTGCTGTTCGTCAGGATCACGGTATCGAGGATACTCGAGACGTCGGCCGTGATGATCTTATTGTTAGTCGACACGCGGCCCCCTCATGGTCATCGAATATTCGGGGTCCTGGACGTCCCCGACTTCCCCGGTCGTCCACGCCGACCCGTCGATGTCACCAATGTACGTAACGGCCTGCTTGTGCCGATCGGTCAAGACCACTTTGAGCCAAGGTGGCAGCGGGGCGATCTTGAGTTCCCCGTGACGGCTGAGCGAAATCGAACGCCCCAGCCCGGTCAGCAGCCGGTCGGCATCCTGGCGGAGCATCTCGTCCAGCGCCTGGGCGTCCCCGGGTTCGCCCTGCCGGCGGGCCTTCTCGACCTCCCCCTGGAGCGCTCGCTGGAACTCTTTCGCGTCGATCGTCGCCTGGACCTGGATCGCGGTACTGCGGCTGCGCGACACCACTTCGTCGACCGTCACGGTCAACGTCAGCGCGGTCTCGGTCACCAGTTTTTGTTTCTTGGCCGCCTTGGCGGCCTTGACTAGAAAGCTCATCGATTCTCCTCGGGCAATTGTTCGGCCGTCGCCCGGACGAGCGGCAGCAACCGCTGTTCGCGCCAGATCATCAGGCTCTCGTCCTCGGCGTGACAGCACCATAGGTAGTACGCGAGTTCTTGCAGGTCCTCGGGGGTCAGCTGGTTGACCGCCAGGTCCTTGATCTCGTCGGGGGTCGCCTCGTAGTTGATCATTTCAGTTCCTCGCCACCGTGATGTGGGCCTCGGTCAGATGGACCGACCCGTTGAGCGTGTCGGCGGGGTCTTGGGTCAGGCGCCGGATCTGGACCGACACGTGGGTCGGATCGACGATCCCGTAGCTGGCCGGGAACACGATCAGGCTGGTTTCTTCGGCGGTCATCAGCAGCTGGGTCCTCGGGGCGACGACCGTCCCGACCACCGGGGCGCCAAACTGTTGGGTGGTCCTCGACCTGAAACAGCAGGTCGCCTCCCACGGCACTGAACCTGAAAAGATCGGGCTGGTCCACATCAGCGTGATCGTGAACCCCTGGGTCTGGTCGACCCTCGGCAGCGGGGTCGCCAACATGGTCGTGACGCCCTGGCCGACCTCGCCGAACGTCACGGTCCCGGCCCCGAACCATTCGGACTGTGCGCCGGTCCCGTCGAGCGGGTTGAGGTCGAGCGGCACGACCTCGTGGTCGATCCCGTCGGGGTTGTTGGCCGTCGCCGGGTAGTTGCCGACCCAGAGGCTGGTCAGGGTCGCCAGCTTGCTCGGCAGGGCGCCGAGAAACTGGTTGCCGGTCACCAGGAGGTCGGTGCCGCCGAGCCCCGGGCTACAGCCCAGGAACCGGTTGTCGGCGACCCGGCCGGTCACGGCCCCGGTGGTCCCCAGCGGGCTGCCCGAGGTCTGGAACAGGTTGGCTTCAATCCTGGTCCTGGTCCCGCCGGTCACCAGGATGCCGGCCTGGCCGACGATTTGACAATCCTGGACCGTCAGGTCGGTCGACCCGGTCGCCGAGATCCCCTGGGCCGCGTTGACGACGCAGCGGCGTATTTCGCACCCCAGGCCGTCGGCCTGGACGGCCAACCCCGTGGCCACCAGGGTCAAACCCGCGAGGACCGCGTGGTCCCCCAGGATGAATAGATTGGTGCCCGCGATCTGGACGTCGCCGGCCTGCGTCTGGACGGCCCGGATCTTCTTGTCGGCCGGGACCGAGACCGCGGCCGTGAACGTCCACGAGCCCTGCAGGACTTCGACCTCCTGGCAGTGGGGGTCGGCCAGCGCTGAGATGAACGCCTGCTGGTCGGTCGACCGGAAGTCGGCGTAGCTGCCGACCGGCCCGACCGTCCTCAGGGCCCCGATGACCGGTTGGCCGAACTGCTCGGGCGTACACGAGAGAAACCGCGTGTTGGTCCCGGCGTCGCTGACCGTCGCCGTCGGGTCGAAGGTACAGTTGGCCAGCTGGACGTCGGCGCCGCCCAGGATTTGGACCGCCCCGTCGACGCCGCAGCGGTAGACCATCAGGCGGTCGCCGGTAGATTCCAGGGCCAGCTGCCCCGGGGCGTCAAACGTGCAGTCGATGACCCGGTGGTCTTGACCGGTCAACCGGAGCCCCTGCAGGCCGTCGAACCGGCACCGCCGGATCGTGCAGCCCGAGGCCACGACCGTCAGGCCGGCCAAGGCATCGGCCAAGACGGCGCCCGGCCCGGCCCGGAAGGTGCAGTTTTCGATCAACGTGTTGTCGCGTTCGACCAGGAGACCGCGGGTGTTGGCGCCCGTGAGTTCAAACGTGATGCCCCGGATCGTCACCTGGCCGGGCCCGGGCGCGATCTGGAAGCTGTCGGTGAACGTCTTGAACTGCCAGATCGCGCCGCCGGGGGCGATCGATTCGACCAACAGGGGCAGCGCGACGTCGTAGACCGCGTGGTTGAAGTTCCCAGCGTTCATGTTGGTGGTCGCCGGGTAGACCTCGTAGGCCCGCACTTCCGGCGCGATCGTCCCGAGGTTTTCGACCGCCGCCTGGAGGTCGTCGGCCGACAGCAGCTGGACCGTGGCCCCGAACCCGAGCGTCACGTACGGGTTCTTGACCGTGTTGAGCCGGGGGTCCAGGTTCGTCACGTACCGGTTGACCAGGCTGGGGGTCCCGAAGGTTCCGGCCAACGCCGCCTTCTGGTCGGCCGTCGGGATCAATGCCCGCTCGGCGCTCGACAAGATGAGCCCCGACCCCTGGTCGACGATCGCGTCGAGGACCGCAGCGTTGGCGTGGGCGTGCGCCTGGGCCACCTGGAGGGCCAGCTGGGCCGCCTGGAGGTGGACGGCCGGCCCCGTGTCGACCGGGTTGCCATTCAAGTTGGTGAGCTGCGTGTGGTCGAGCGTCCCGGTCGTGATGAACGGGAGCCACGCGGCCCCGGACCACCGGTAGAGGATGCCGTCGGCAAACACCGGCCGCAGGTCGCCGGTCACGTTGCCGAGACCGGGCAGCTGGCTGAACAGGTCGACCCCGTCCTTGATATCGCCGAAGCTGTCGGCCCCGTAGTAGGTCTGGACGTCGTCCCGCAGGACCACCGGGTTGGCGGCCGACGGGCTCGACAGCGTCGCGTCGATCGCCTGTTTCTCGGCCGGCGTCAGGATCTGGAGGTCGATCTGATCGAGGATCTGGTCGTAGGTCTCGCCGGCCACCACGGCGAGCGGCGGGACGGCCTGGCTCGCGTGGATTTTGACGTCGAGAATCTCGACGACATCGGCGGTCCTGACCTTCTGTTGACTCATTGGGCCCTCGCGGTTGGTAGCCCATTAAACCTGCGAAGGGTCTAGGTCACACGATCACGATGTCGTGGCAAGCCAAGAGGTCCTCGGCCATCTGCGCGTGGTGGTTGGCCCACTGGACGAATCCGGCCATGTTCTCGTAGGTCGCGACGTAATGGGCCTCGATGGCTCGTCCGGGATACGGTTGATTCTTCAACTCCACCAACATGTTGAGCCACGGCAGGTAGTAGTCGTGGCAGAAACCCCACAGCAAACCCAGAGCATTGCCGGCCAACCCACTGCCGGCCGGGAAGATGATGTCCGGCATGTAGCTGGAGTAACTATCGCGGAGGGGTGGCGCCGACGAAGAGTCGACCCGTCTCTTCATTTCAAGCAAAATATTGGACGCAAGCAGCCGTTCCTTGCCCGTATATGGGTGCAGGTCACCGGTCGGCTGGTAAGCATTGGGACCTTGGAATATGGAACTGTCGATCACAAAGGCCATTTTAACCTCGTCGTGGAAATGACGGGCTAACAATTTAATGCCAATATGTCAATAAGGGAGCGAGATCCTGAGGTCAAACGGTTGTCCGTCTCGTTCGACCTTGAGCGTCACTTCCCGGTCGGTCGTGAGTCGCCGGAGCAACGTCAACGTGACCTCGACGTCGGTCAACGGCCGGCCGTCGATCTCGGTCACGACATCGTCATCTTGGAAGCCCAACAGGTCATAAATGCTGCCCGTATCGATCCACCGGAGCCCCCAGCCACGCAGCCCCGAGGGTCCGATCACCGGGTAGGACCCGGCGCTCATCAGCTGGTCGTGGAGTCCGGGTCCCACCACGTAGTCGTGGACCTGTTTGGGGACCACCACCGCGGTGTCGTGGGGCTGCAAGGTCATGAGGTCGGACCCGATGGTCGTGATCTCACGGCCCCGACGCAGCACGACCCGCTGGCGTTCGATCCGGTCGACCGTCCAACCGTCGAAGGTCTGCCGTTCAACGAGCCACCGCCGACCCCCCGGGCCCTCGACCAGCGCGACCCCGGGGCGGTCTTGGGTGCCCGTCAGGACGCCGACGAGCCCGTAATCGATGGCCGGGGCGATGTCGGCTTGGAGCCACACCAGGAAGCAAAACCACCGGTTGAGCCGCTTCAGTCGCATGCGAAGTACATCAGGAATTCGATGACCCGCATCGTCACCCGGGTCTCTCGGTACAGCAGCTCGATGGTGTCGTGGTCTACGGACCGCCACTCGACGGTTTCGCCGGTCGTGATGACCGGTCCCCGGGGATAGCACTGATAGCAGGTCGCCCGTCGCATCGTGACCTCCTTGCGTGTTCTAGGCCGCTTTTCGCTGAGGCAACTCCCCCTTGTCACGTGGTTCCGGCTCCGGGAGCGGCCGAACGTCTAACAGACAAAGCAACGCCAGCACCCCGACACTCCAGAGCCGACATGTGAGTTCGGGGTGCTGGGTCCACACGAGGCCCCCGCACCCAAACAGACCGAGAGCCAACCAGATCAAATCAGCCTCCCAGGTACTGGATCAGCGTGGCCTTGTCGGCTGCCGAGATGGTCTTGGGGGGCGGCGGCATGGTTCCGGCCTTCAACTTGGCGAGCGCCGGCGATGCCTTGAGGGTGGCGGCCGGAGTCAACAGGGGCTGCTTGGTGCCGTCATGGCATGGACGGCAGTTCGTCGCGAGGATGGCCGCGACAGCCGCCCACTGGGGATCGGCAGGCACC
>Ga0315294_10009349_pt1 | contig 10771 bp, 8 predicted proteins | sample YL17G13_40_MG_FD_203626 | JGI IMG/M metagenome (GOLD analysis project Ga0315294, IMG submission 203626) | Sediment microbial communities from Yellowstone Lake, YNP, Wyoming, USA - YL17G13_40 | ecosystem: Environmental > Aquatic > Freshwater > Lake > Sediment | place: USA: Wyoming | collected... | reverse complement strand
TGCCTTTCCCCTTGGCGTAGTGTTCGCACAGCTTTCGTGCCGCTTCAGGCTCACGCCTCTGGCACTGCACGTCGGCAACGAGCATGTCGGTCTCGAAGTCGTCGTCCCCTTTGCGGGCGGTCGCCAGGGCGGTGAGGGCCTCGTCCAGGCGTCCTACCTCCGCGCAGGCGCGGCCGAGGTAATACGCAGCCTCCTTGCGCGTCTTAACGCTCTCGAGGTGCTTCACCGCGTCGCGGTAGCGGCCGATGGCGAAGGCAATGACCCCGGCCCGCTCGTGCAGGTCCCGCGCGTCCTGCTCGGACGCCTTCTCTGCGCGTTCGGTGAGGTCGTTGTAGTATTCGGTTGCCTCGCTGATGGCCTTCAAGGACTCGTAGATGTCCGCAACCAGTCTATCAAGCTGGCTGCGGTCAATTGACTCTTGAAGCGCTTCCTTCAGTCTCTGCTTTATGGTCGTGGCTTCGGTCATGGGCGATGGCACAGAAAGGGTAATGGGGAAACCGTAGACGCAGGAGCGGTCGAACACCACCACCCCTGGGATGTGCACAATGCGTCTGAGGGTATCAGAAAGTTTGACCTGTGTCAAGGTATTTGCTATCTTAGCCTTTGAGGCCGTGGTGTGCGCAAGGCTGGCGCAGCGAACGGTCGGGCTTTACTGAAGGCCTGCCCATGCAAGAAGTTGCGATAACCAAGGAAATCGTCGTCGGGCCCAGGCGACCACTGCTCATCATCGCCGGGCCGTGCGTCATCGAGAACCGGACGGTGTGCCTGGACATCGCGCGCGTCCTGCACGACGCCTGCGCCGCGCTATCCCTCCCGTACGTCTTCAAGGCCTCCTTTGACAAGGCGAACCGCACGAGCGCCGCGTCTCCGCGCGGGCCCGGGCTGGAGGAGGGGCTAAAGGTGCTCGGCGCCGTCAAGGACCGCGTCGGCGTGCCCGTGCTCACCGACATTCATCTGCCTGAGCAGGCGCCGGAGGTCGCCAAGGTGGTGGACGTCGTGCAAATCCCCGCCTTCCTCTGCCGCCAGACGGACCTGCTCCAGGCCGCCGCAGACACGGGGCTTCCCGTGCACCTGAAGAAGGGACAGTTCCTGTCGCCGGCCGAGATGAGGAACGTCGTGGACAAGGTCATCGCACGCGGCAACAGGCGCATCCTGCTGTGCGAACGCGGGACGTTCTTCGGCTACAACGAGCTTGTCGTGGACATGCGCTCCATCATCCTGATGCAGCAGCTTGGCTTTCCTGTCGTGTTCGACGCGACGCACTCCACGCAGCGCCCCGGCGGCATGGGGGACAAGAGCGGCGGCGACAGGGAGATGGCGCCCGTTCTGGCCGCAGCCGCCGTCGCCACGGGCGCGGACGGCATCTTCCTGGAGACTCACCCGCAGCCCGAGAAGGCGCTCTCCGACGCCGGGACGATGCTCAAGCTGGATACCGTGCCGGAGTTGCTCGCGAGGCTCAAGGGCATCGGCGCCGTAGGATCGGGCAGGGTGTGACATGGCACGCATAGGACTGTTCGGCGGCTCGTTCAACCCGGTGCACTGCGCCCACCTCATACTCGCCGAATGCGCGCGTGAGGGGTGCAGGCTGGACAGGGTCGTCTTCGTGCCGGTCGGCACGCCGCCGCACAAGCCGAACCTGGAGCTTGCCCCCGCCCGTGAGCGCTTGCGGATGCTGGAGCTTGCGCTGGCGGGCAATCCGCACTTCGAAGTGTCCACTATCGAGCTGGACCGCGAGGGGCCGTCGTACACGCTCGTCACGGTGCGTGAGTTCCGACGGGGGCTTAAGGCGGACGACAGGCTCTTTCTCGTGATGGGAGCCGACAGCGTGCGCGACCTGCCCACCTGGTGGCACGCGCGGGAGCTTGTGGACGAGGTGGAGGTAATCGCGCTGGCGCGCCCGGGCGTCTCGCTCAGGCGCCTGCCCGAGCTTGACGCGGTGTTCGGCGCGGAAACGGTTCGGCGGATACGCCGCTCGCTCGTCAAGGCGCCGCTGCTGGAGATCTCTTCGACCGACATCCGCGAGCGTGTGCGGCAAGGGCGCTCGATCCGCTACTTCGCTCCCGCGCCGGTCTGCCGCCACATCCTGGACCACGGGCTGTACGCAAGTGGTTAGGTCCGTTGTGCTGTTGCCCCTCTCAGCGGTGAATCCGTCCTTTCGCGGACGTCCCGTCTTCGGTTGCCAACTCCCCAGCAATCAGTTAAGATTAGAGCGTACGGTGCAAGCCTGCGTGGGTCTGCTCGAGGAATAGCGTTGGAGCATCCCGGACCATCGCAGGCGGCACGTCGTGGCCTTGCGGGGAAGGCGAACAGGTCATGGCAGACACAATATCATGTAAGCAGTCGGCTCTCTGGTCTACCGACGAAGATGTCGCGCGGGCGATGGAGTGTGAGAAGAGGCGGCAGCACGACCACATCGAACTCATCGCCAGCGAGAACTACTGCAGCGCAGCCGTCCGCGAGGCCATGGGCTCCGTGCTCACCGACAAGTACGCGGAGGGCTACCCCGGCGAGCGTTGGTACGGCGGCTGCGAGTGGGTGGACGTGGTCGAGAAGCTCGCCATCGAGCGCGCGAAGAAGCTCTTCGGCGCCGAGCACGCGAACGTCCAGCCCCACGCCGGCTCTCAGGCCAACATGGCGGTCTACCTCGCCGTCGTCAGTCCCGGTGCCAAGGTGCTGGGGATGTCGCTGTCGCACGGCGGCCACCTGACCCATGGGCACAAGCGCAACTTCAGCGGGCAGCTCTACCAGGTCATAAGCTACGGCGTGAACCGCGACACCTGTCAGATTGACTATGACGAGGTGCGGCGGCTCGCAGAGGAGCACAACCCCAGCCTCATCATCGCCGGGGCCAGCGCATACCCGCGCACGATTGACTTCAAGCAGTTCCGCGACGTGGCTGACAAGGTTGGCGCAATGCTGATGGTTGACATGGCCCACATTGCAGGGCTGGTGGCCGCAGGGATTCATCCGGACCCTGTGCCGTACGCCGACTTCGTGACCTCCAGCACCCACAAGACCCTTCGCGGACCTCGCAGCGGGTTCATCCTGTGCCGCGCGGAGCATGCGAAGGCGCTCGACGCTGCCGTCTTTCCGGGCACCCAGGGCGGGCCGATGATGCACGTCATCGCGGCCAAGGCCGTGGCGTTCAAGGAGGCCATGCAGCCGGAGTTCAAGGACTACCAGAAGCAGATCATTGCGAACGCCGCGACGATGGCCGACGAGTTCCTGCACAGCGGCATCCGACTGGTGAGCGGCGGCACTGACAACCACCTGCTCCTGGTTGACCTGACACCCCAGGAAATCACGGGCATTGAGGCCGAGAACGCCCTGGCGATGGCCGGCATCATAGTGAACAAGAACGTCATCCCCTTCGACCCGCGCAATCCGGCCGAGGCCAGCGGCATTCGCATCGGCACCCCCGCCGTCACCACCCGCGGGATGAAGGAGCCTGAGGCGCGGCGCATCGCGCAGTGGATAGTCGAAGTCATCACCGCCCGCAAACCCGCGGAGGCCGCCACGGCCTTGCGGCCAAAGGTGCTCGAACTCTGCGAGGAATTCCCCATACACGGGTTCTGAGCGCCGCCGCCCCTGTTCCTTCTTTGCAGCCTCCATGTCGTTCTGCTAACCTCCATGTTGTTCTCTGTCCGCCTCCCAGGGGTGGGTCGTGAACTTGGAACTCGGCGCGCGCTGGCGCGGGTCGGGGAGGGCACGATGAATGGGAAACTGAGGGTAGCCTGCTACGGGACGAACGGCCATCAGATTGCGGGACAGCTTGCACAGCACCCGCGCGCGGAGCTTGTAGCCGTTGCTGAGATTCCCGCGGCATACGTTGAGAAGCACGTGGGCGGCGAAACGGCCGCGCGCGTGCGGATCGAGCCAGACCTCGACGCTCTCATCGGCGCGGAGGACGTGGACCTCATCTCGCTCTGCTCTCCGCGGCGTGACGAGCAGTTCGAGCATGCCGTGCGCTGCCTGCGCGCAGGCAAGCACGTGCTCGCTGAGAAGCCGGCCGTCCTTACCATCACTGAGCTTGAGGGGCTTCACCAGGTCATCCGCGCCTCGCACGGCGAGTTCCGCCAGATGGGCTCGACGAGCGAGGAGCGTCTGCTCGAGGCCATTCGCAAGCTCGTCGAGGCGGGGCGGCTGGGCGAGGTCGTCCAGGTCTACGCGATGAAGAGCTATCCCTATTTCGACGGCCGCCCGCAGGACATCGGCGTTGACGGCGGCCTTGTGCGCCAGGCGGGCATCCACGGGGTGCGGTTCATCCAGTGGGCCACCGGGCTGCGCGCCGTGCGCGTCTGCGGCATCGAGACGAGTTGCGGCAACCCGAAGAAGGGCGCGCTGCGCATGGCGGCCTCCGTCGCGCTGGAGCTTGAGAGCGGCGCCGTCGGCGTGCTCATCTGCAATTACCTCAACCCGCCGGGCATCGGCTTCTGGGGCAACGACCAGCTTCGCGTTCACGGCACCTCAGGCATGGTGGAGGCCGTGAACGGCTTCAAGGACAGCCGGATGATCCTCGGGCAGGGCGCGCCCGAGCCTGTCCCCGACGTGGCGGAGAGTTTTCCCGACTTCTTCGACGCCTACGTGGACTTCCTGCTTGATGGCACGCCGATGCCGTACTCGCTCGAGGACGACCTCTATGCGCTGCGCACCGTGATACGCGCGCAGGAGGCACTGGACACGGGGCGCATCGTGGATGTGTGACCTGACTGACGGGCGAAGGGAGGGCTCCTGCTGTGGCCGGAAAAAGAAGAGTGCGTCGCGAGTCGCCTGCGTGTCGGTTCCGGGGTGGCGATGCCCCTGGCGTTCGCTACTGCTCAGGCCCCGTGATTCTGGATGAGTTCTTCAGCGGCGGCAGGCTGATGACGCGCTACTGGTCGGCGTGCGGGCAGGTGCTGCCCGAGATGTACGTTGGTTCCCTTGCGTGGGGCCGCGAGCAGCCGGCGGATGCGTTCGGTCTGTGCGCGAACGGCAACGACCTCGCGGGCGGATACGAGTGGGTCTCGGCGTCCGCCGCGCCTGACCCGTCGCGCTGGCGCGCCGATGGACGCACTGTGGCTCACGCCGTCGTTCATCTGCGCCATCGCGAGAGCCGCGTGAAGGTTGACGTCCACACGCGCCTGGACGGCGGCCCGTTCATCATCCGGTGGCTTGAAGTCACGAATGAGTCCAAGCGCTCGGTCGGCATCACGGGCGTGTGGCCTTTCGGCGGGATGTTGTGGTCGCATCGCTGCGACGAGCACATGCCGCCCGGGCGGGCGACGCCGTTCGAGCTTGCATACAACCACATCTTCGAGTGGGGCCAGGAGGGCGACTTCTGGCCGGAACCGCTCCCGCCCGGCGTGCGCAGCGTTGACGGGGGCAGGAAGGGCCGGAGCGGCTGGGGGCGGCCCGCGTTCTGGGCGCGCAACCTGTGCAACGGACAGACCTTCGTCTGCGAGCTTGCGTGGGGCGGCAACTACGAATTCGCGCTCGACTGCCGCATCATTGAGCCTGACCCTGCCGCCGGCAGGCGCAGGTGGGCGGAGATGTTCTTCCGCATGGGCCTGTCCGGGCACGACCCGGTGCTCCGGGTTCTGGCGGCCGGCGAGACGATTGCCACGCCCGCCGTCCACCTCGGCCTGTTCCAGGCGGACGACGATGCGGTCGTGCAGGCCACGCATGAGCACGTGCGCCGCGTCGTCATGCCTGCGCAGATGCCAGGCTGCCACATCGAGATTGAGGCGAACCATCGCGGGTACCTGTGCGACCGCGAGAATGAGCCGGACCTGAAGCGCGACGTGGACGTGGCCGCCGAGATCGGCGCCGAGATGTACGTCATTGACGCGGGCTGGTACGGCAAGGAGCCGAACCGCTGGTGGAACAACACGGGTGACTGGCACGCGGGGCCGTGGCTGCCGAACGGCCTTGAGCCGGTGCGCGAGCACGCCCGCAAGCGTGGGATGCGGTTCGGGCTGTGGGTGGAGATTGAGGCGGCGGGCGCAAACAGCGACCTGCGTCGCAATCACCCCGAGTGGCTCATCGTGCGCGACGGGCAGCCGATTGCCGGCGGCCGCGCGCTCGACCTCACCAGGCCCGAGGTCGCCGCGTGGGTCGAATCCGAAATCGAACGCATCATCAGGCAGTATGACCTCGACATGTTCCGCATTGACCACAACCACTGCATCGCGCCGTCCGGCAACCGCAAGGTGGACGGCATGACGGAAGACGTGACGTGGCGCTACTACGACTCGCTCTATGCCATCTTCGACCGCGTGCGCGCGAGATGCCCGCGCGTGGTCTTCCAGAATTGCGCGGGCGGTGGCGGCCGGCTCGACTGGGGCACACTCAGCCGATTCCACAACAGCGAGCTTTCCGACTGGATGCGCCAGCCGCGCGGGCTGAAGATCCTCAACGGCGTCACAATGTCGCTGCCGCCGGAAGTGCTGCTGCGGACGTTCGGCACGGAGGTGGGCGAGCACGCGCTCGACGCCGACGTGGACACGCAGCTCAGGCTCGTCTGCCTCTGCCGCCCGATATTCCGCGGCATAGCGCCGAGCGTGGAGGAGCTGACGCCTCATCTGCGCGAGCGGATTGAGCACCACCTCGGCCTCTACCGCAAGTTCATCCGGCCCATCCTGGCCGAGTGCCGCGTGTACCATCACACTCCGTTCCTGCCGGTGCTCGGGGAGGCGCCGTGGTGCGTGCTCGAATACGCCGACGCGGACGGGGCGCGCGCCGTTGTCGGGCTTTTCCGGACCTCTGCGTGCGGCGATGACACATTCGTGCTGAGGCCGAGAGGGATTGACGCGGGCAGAACCTACCGGGTGACCTTTGACAACTCCGGGCAGAGCGCGACGTGGCCGGGCGCACAACTGAAGAACGAGGGTCTGCGCGTCAGACTCGACCGCCCGCTGACCTCTGAGCTGATCCTGTTCGAAGCCAAGGGTGTCGGACGCAGGCAGGCGTGAGGGAACGTTGTGGGTCTCTGTGTCGCTGGGCTTTCATTGAGGACCTGGGCATGACGATGCAGAAGCGCATCCTGACGTATCTGGCAAAGGGCGTTGCGGGGGCACAGAAGCGGTTCGACCCCAAGACCGGGCGGTTCCTCGCAGACAACCGCGGCTGGGCCGTGACGAACCAGGACATCATCTTCCCGCTGGCGCTGCTCTACGTGACGCCGGGGACGAGGCACCACGCGAGCGATCGCGTCCTCGATCTCTGCCTGCGCGGCGGCACCGCGCTCCGCAACTGGCAATACCCCGACGGCAGCTTCGAGTTCATCAAGCCCGACGGCAGCCGCTGGGGCCCCATCTTCATGCCCTGGTCCATCTACCACTGGTGCGAGGCATACGCGCTGCTGCGCGAGCACATGTGCGTGCGGCGCAGGCGGCGTTGGGAGGAGGGCCTCACGCTCGCCTACGAAGGCGTCGCGCGCGTGGTGGCTATGCCCATCGGGCACAACATCGCCGCCTGGCACGGCATGTCGCTCGTGCGGGGCGGGCAGGTGTTCGGCCGCGACGACTGGCTCGAGACCGGCAAGCGCCAGGTGCTCTATACTGCGGAACGCCAGCACCCCGACGGCTTCTGGCTGGAGGGTGACGGCCCCACGGTCGGCTACAACCTCGTCTACGTCCACGCGCTAGGCCTCTACCACTTGTTCACTGGCGACCGGGCCGTGCTGCCTGCGCTGCGCCGCGCGACCGAGTTCCATGCCGCGTTCACCTATCCCGATGGCACGCCCGTGGAGACGGTGGATGGGCGGCAGCACTATCATGCGAGCGTGCCGACCACCGGCTGGCCGGGCTTCCTGCTCTTCCCGGAGGGCAGGGGACTGGTCGGCCTGTGGCTTGAGCGGATCATGCGCGGCGGGGGCGGGCTTGCGCCGCACCTATCATCGGTCTGCCAGCACTTTGCGGGTGAGCTTGACGCGGCGCGCGTGCGCAGCGGCGACGGCCGCATCGTCTACCGCCAGAAGGCGCTGGTGCGCAGGAGCGGCCCGTGGTTCATCTGCGTGAGCGGCTACGTGCCCGGACTCGCTTCGCGGGCAGGCCTGTCGCGCAACCGCTGGATTATGGCGCGCGCGAACTGCCTGAGCGTCTGGCACAACAGGCTCGGCCTCGTCATCGGCGGCGGCAACTCCAAGCACGACCCCTTCTTCGCAACGTTCGAGGTCTGGCGGGACGGGGCCATGCGCATCGAGCCGGACGAGGTGACGTTCTCTCGCCGTGGCGCGCGCGAGACTGCACGCTTCCGCTACGGCAGGCTCGCGTGCCTGCTTCACGTTCGTGTTATTGGCCCCAAACGAATCGAGATCACGTTCGAGTTGCCGGCAGCGACCGCGCGGCGCGCACAGGTGCAGGCCGGCTTCACGATGTGCCTGCCTGCTGGCGGCAAGCTTCGTTGGGCCAGGTCCTCGACGACTCTCGACCCGATGCGCACGGTGGGTGTCGGGTGGAAGGAAAAGGACAAAGCGTCCAGGCGCGTGGTAAGCGGGAAGGATTGGTCTTTGAGAATGCCCGGAGAAAGCGCGTTCAACTACCCGGCGTATCCGTTCAATCCATATGCCATCAACGACGCCGCGCCTCCCGATTACGCCGCGGCGGCGGTAAGCGCCGGCTTCCGCGAGGGCCGCAAGCGCACGTTCGTGTTGAGCGTCCAGTGAAACGGCCGGTGGCTTGGGCGAGTTCAGGGTCTCCTGATGAGGCAGTTCCGGTATTGACATTCCAGATTATGGCTGCTATATTTCTTGGTTAGTTGATGGGAGACGATTAAGCAATCTATAGAAGCATGGAAGGAGGGGAAAGACGAGGGCTAACGGGGCTTGCCCGCCGGCTGGTTGGCGGGTTGGTAGCGCTCTGCCCGGCGGGCGCGCGGGAGCGATTGCCTTCTGGCCTCTCTTCCCCCAGCCATCCGGCAATGGCTGAGGCACAAAGACTAACATAAGGACTGGCACCAGAAACGGGGGCAGGTCAGCCAAAGAAGCACCAGAGATAAGTAAACTGTCCCCGGAACTGGCCGGAACTGGCAAGAGGGGACGCATTCCTACAAAATCCCGCCGTACTCGAAGGACAACGTGAACTATTGGGTAAACTGCCATGCCAACTTCGGCGCCGCGGGCATTCATAGCGGAAAAGTCAGTGTCCGGGTGAACGAGGCATTCTCATGCAGCGGCACCGGCTTGGACTGGCAGAGCGCAGCGGACAATGCTGCAGGTTACGCTTGCCTCGTCCTAAACAGCTTGGGGTACCGGTCGGATCTGGACGAAAAAATTGACCTGGACACGCGAGGCAAGGACATAATGCCATTTTACGACATATTCTACTTCATAGGTCATTGCACCTGGATCGCTCCCGACCACGCCAAACACGCGCCCGCGCTGAACCTGAACTACAGCACCAACGAGATTGTGCGGGACCGTGTGTCCCATGCAACCCCTGCGGGCGTGCAACGAAAGTACAGGTTCGTATTCCTCAACTGTTGTGACAGCGCGATGCTGGAATACCAAGTTCCCGATTTTCAGGAAGCTTTCCAGGCAACCTGCCTGCTGGGGTGGCGGTGCGAGAGGCCCCCTGTGGATGATAAGCTGCATGGTGTGACTCCGGAACATACACTCGCTTTCAGTGATGATTTTTGGTGGTACGTAGCTGGTGGTTGGACTGTGAAGCAAGCTGCATATACTGCCCATCTCGACAACATGGACCTTTTCTTCATAGATGTTTCGTACCCAGTCGTGCAGGGCAGTGACATCACGTTAGCCAAATAGGACCATGCGATGAGACACAGAAAGTTTACTTGTCTGTTGTTCCTCACCATATTGTCATTCGCGCAAGCTGCGGAGGGGATCATTCCCCCTCCCAAAATGCAACTGCCCAGGGAACCAGACAAGGACGATATACCCAAGGACAAAGCCATTGCCGCGGCAAGGGGGGTGTGCGATGCCTTTGCACTGAACCCGACAGGTACGCCTCGCGTGCGGCTTGTCGAGTTTCGCATGGACTTGTGCCGCGCGTGGGAAGTCTCTTACGATAACGCGTGCGTGAAGATTGAGTCGCGAAAAGGCCAACCTGTAGGCGCGAGATTCTCCAGACCCCCGCTCCCAGCCGAGCTAGCCAAGAAAAAAAAAGATAGTGCAATCCCGGAGGCGGAAGCCAAGAGGATTGCTCTCCAGGCTGCCGAAAAGATCGGCCTTGCGCTCGACGCTGACAAGGTCACTTGCGACTACCAAGACCTGTGGGAAATGGAAAAGGGGGACCTGCTCGGCGCAATTTGGGTCGTGTATCAGCCGACAGAGGCGAACGGCATAAAAGCCTTCGGGTCCGCGACTTTCTTCTCCGTCAGGGCCGCAGACGGTGCTATTGAAGCCCTCAGCCTTCCCCATAGCCTGTCAGGCTTAACCAAGGACGACGTCAAGATAACGCAGGAAGAAGCGCTCCGACGGGCGAGGGAAAAAGCGCAACCCGAGGTAAGAGACCAGGTTGACAAAGGAGAGCTTCTTGCGGTCAATCCCTTCATGTTTCGGATACCGGCCGAGAAACTTGAGCCGATCCTATGTTGGGTGTTCCGTGCGCAAGCAGAGGGCGGTCCTCCCAACATCATATTCGTCAACGCCGTAGACGGGGCAGTGTACGTTCGGTGACCTGGGAGAGGGAAAGGGGACACCTATAACCTGGATTATTCACAATCTGTCAAGCCGAATTGAACGGAACGGGCCTCGGGAGGCACTAAAGTGGTGTTATAGCCCGTTTCTCCAGGAGGCCCGTTCCATGACAGTCTGTGCCGAACAGCTCAC
>Ga0315294_10009348_pt1 | contig 10772 bp, 5 predicted proteins | sample YL17G13_40_MG_FD_203626 | JGI IMG/M metagenome (GOLD analysis project Ga0315294, IMG submission 203626) | Sediment microbial communities from Yellowstone Lake, YNP, Wyoming, USA - YL17G13_40 | ecosystem: Environmental > Aquatic > Freshwater > Lake > Sediment | place: USA: Wyoming | collected... | reverse complement strand
AAGGTCAGCGACCACCAGTATGTGTGGATTAATCAGTCCGTGTTTATCCGGGGGGCTAATTAAAATTATCTTCTTGACCCCCGCTAACTTAGCCGGAAGCACGGTCATATAAACGCAAGAAACTAAAGGCGCAGTTCCAGCGGGAATATACACACCCACCTTCTCTAACGGCGTATAGTTCTCGCCCAAGATCACTCCATCCGCGTCTTTTATCCTCCAGGATTTTCTTAATGTCTTTCGGTAGAATCTATTTACATTTTCAATAATCACCTTTAAGCTCGAGACAAAATTTGGGCTGATGTTTTGATAGGCGCCGCTAATCTCTATTTCCGAAACCTTCAGTTGCTTAGGCGATAATTTAACCCCGTCAAATTTCTTAGTATATTTTATCAAGGCCTCATCACCCAAAAGCCGCACATCTTCAATAATCCGCCTTATCTTATCTTCAATGCGCTTTGATTTAAGAAAACCGCGATTATAAATTTTTTCCAACTTTTTACTGTTAAAACGCATTATTTTCATGGTAAGTTTTTAATTATATTTTTCAACTCTTGAAATGCCTTTTGGAAATTTTCGGGCCTGTCGCCTCCAGCCTGGGCAAAATCCTTTCTTCCGCCGCCACTACCACCCAAGATTCCAGCTACATCTTTAATTAACCTTGTGGCATCTAAGCCTTTCTGGACTAAATCCGCTGTGATGCCCATGACCAACAAGGCTCTACCCTGATTAGTTGAGCCCAAAGCAATAATTGCATTATCCACCTTCTCTTTAATTAAGTCCAGACCTTTCCTTAATAAATCCATGCCGATGTTCTCTATTATTCTGGTAATAACCTTGATCTCGTTTATCTTTTCTGCATTCTCAATAATGGTATCTAAGGAAGCCTTGATTATATCTAGCCCTTGTAAATTAAGTTGTTTCTCTAATTCTTTGATGCGGGCTAAACGTTTTTCTAATTCCAGGACGATTTTCTCTGCCGGAACATCCAAAAGAGAAGCAATACCGGCAATCACGCTTTCTTCTTCTTTGATTTTCTTATAGGCAAAACTTCCAGTTACTGCCTCTATTCTTCTTACGCCAGAAGCCACAGAGCCTTCCTGAACTATCTTAAAACTACCAATCTGCCCCGTAGAAGTAAGATGCGTTCCAGCACACAATTCTTGGGAAACATCGCTAATGGAAACTACGCGCACACGAGCGGCATATTTCTCGCCGAAAAACGCCAGTGCGCCGGATTTCCTGGCTTGCGCCCTAGTCATTTCTTTTTTAATAAGTGGATAATTATTTAAGATGTAGCTATTGACTACCTCCTCTATGCGGTCCAATTGTGCGTTATCAATATCTTTAAAGTGCGTAAAGTCAAAACGCAATCTCTCTGCTGCCACTAAAGAACCTTGCTGCTTGACATGCACACCTAAAACCTTCCTTAAGGCAGCCTGTAAAAGATGGGTGGCGGTATGGTTTCTGGCTATGGCAAGACGATGCTCTCTATCTATCTTTGCAGAAACTAAATCATTCTTTTGAAAAGAACCTGCCTTAATCTTGCCTATATGCACAATAACTTTGCCTATACGCTGGGTATCAGTTACTTCAAATACGTTTTTTCCTTTGCTGATTACACCCCTATCACCTACCTGCCCACCAGCCTCAGCATAAAAAGGAGTCCTGTCCAAAACTATCTTTACCTCATGGTTATCCTGAATAACTTTGATTATCTTTGCCTTTACCGTATCCTCTTGATAACCTAAAAATTTGGTTTCTTTGATATCTAAGTGTAAATCTTTAATCCCAAAGACATCGCCTTTCATCGCGCTCCCTGCTTTAGAACGAACCTTCTGCTTCTCTAACTCGCTATCGAATATTTTCTTATCAATCTTTATTCCATGCGCATCAGCCCAATCTTTTGTCAATTCCCAATGTATACCATAAGTATCATGAAGTTCAAAGGCAATAATACTGGCCCCTTTTACATCATTCTCAGAAAAAGTCCCGTCTTCTGTTTTTTTCACAAGTTCCGATAGGCCTTTATGTAATAATTCCTGGCTTGAATCTAAAATAGAGATGCAATTTTTCTCTTCGGCTAAAATAATCTCAGAAATATTTTCCCGGCGTTTTTCTAGTTCAGGATACGGAATTTTCATAACCTGCGACAATATTGGCACTAATTTATACAGAAACGGTTTCTTGATTCCCAAGGCCCTCAAATTTCGAACTGATTTACGAATTAATTTTCTTATTACATAGCCCCTATTCTCATTTGAAGGCAAGACTCCATCGTAAATGGCAAAGGTAATCGCACGGATGTGGTCGGCAAGAGCGCAGACTAATTCATTTTCATATTCTTCTCTTAGCGACTTTCCAATATGCGTTCTTATTTCCTTTATTATCGGCTGGAACAAATCCGTCTGGAAATTATTAGCCACCCCCTGCATTACAGCGGCCAATCTCTCTAAACCCATACCAGTATCAATATTTTTCTTATGTAACGGCTCTAATACCCCGCCTTCCTTGCGGTTAAACTGGGTAAAAACTAAATTCCAGACTTCCATCTGGTCAAAAAATATTTCTGAGCAGGGGCCGCAAGGCCCATTCGGGCCTTTGGCTTTTGCCTGGGAAGGCCAAAAATTTTCCTTATCTCCAAATTTAATTATTTTTTCCGGTGGAATTTTTATTTTGTCTTTCCAGATTTTATAGGCTTCCTCATCATCTTTATACACGGAAACCCAGAGTTTCTCCTGGTTAATCTTAAGTTCTTCGGTCAAAAACTCCCAGGCGTAGGATATTGCCTCTTGCTTAAAATAATCCCCAAAAGAAAAATTACCCAGCATTTCAAAAAAGGTATGATGTCCGGGGGTTTTACCTACTTTATCCAAATCATCGGTGCGCAGGCAACGCTGAGCTGTGGCGGCGCGGGTAAAGCCAGAAGTAACCCCTAAAAATTCCTTTTTAAATTGATTCATGCCTGCTGGCGTAAACAAAACAGTAGGGTCGTCAGCAGGTACCAAAGAATCGCTTTCCACAATTTTATGCTTCTTGGATTTAAAAAAATCTAAAAATTTTTCCCTTAAGATATCTGCTTTCATAATTGATTTACTACTTCAATGACTACATCGGGAGAAAAGCCGCGGCGCAAAAGATATGCATAGAGACGCCTTTTTGCCTTTTGTGGCTCGATATTCTTCAACCGGTTAAATCGCACTTTGGCAATTTCTGCCACTATATCTTCCTCAGAATAATTCTTTTTTATCTGGTCTATCTGGCTATCTATAATTTCTTTGCCTATGCCTTTTATTCTTAACTCTTCCTTAATTCTTCTTAAACCCAAAGGCCTCTTCAGGCGCGATTCTAGCCAGGCTTTGGCAAAGTAATTATCGTTAATAAAATCCTTGTCTTTTAAAAAAGCAATAGTCTCTTTGATTATTCTATCGTCAAATTTTTTCTTTTTTAAACGCTGGTAAATCTCTTTTTCGCTGCGTGGCCTAAACTTAAGCAGACAAAACGCATATTCCTTTGCCTTCTGTAATAATTCTTTATTGTCTCTCACCTTTGATTAAAAAGTAACCGCGCGCTGTCTTTACTAGGCAATCGCCTTTTAAACCTTTAGTTATTTTTTCATAATCAGATATATTTTTTAGCGCTTGTTTGTTAATCTCTAAAATTACATCGCCGGGGATAAGGCCTGCTTCATCCGCGGGACTATTGGGCTCAATCTCAACTATCACTACGCCAATTTTACCTTCAATTCTAAAACGCTGGATATTCTCCGGAGTAAATCCTTCTACCGCTAATCCCCGCCAAGCGCCAGATATACCGCTCTCGCTCGGACTCATTTCTTCTAAATTTTCCGGCCTCTCGCCAATTTCTACTTCTAAAGTTAAAGGCTTCTTTTCGCGTATCAATACTACTTTTACCTTACGACCCACCTCGGCCTTGCCGACTATATTTAACAACTCCCGCACATTGTTAATGGTTTGATTATCGAACTGCTTAATCACATCGCTTTCTTTAATACCTGCTTTTGCCGCCGGGCTGTTTTCTAAAACCTTGGCTACTAATACGCCGTTTTTGTCAGGCAAAGCAAAATATTTGGCTAAATCATCGTTCAAATCTTGCACGGTTACACCCAACCAACCATAAAGTATCTTTTTGCCTGCAATGAGTCGGGAAATAATCCTTTTGGCATTATTCACCGGGATAGCGAATCCTACGCCCTGATAACCGCCGCTAGTGGAGAATATCGCCACATTTATCCCCACTATTTCACCTTTAAGATTCACCAAAGGTCCGCCGGAATTACCCGGGTTTATGGCCGCATCGGTCTGAATCAAGTCATTATAATCTCTATCTTGCGAAAGAGACCTGCCTAAAGAGCGGTGTAAAGCACTAATCACACCGCAAGTTACCGTAGGTTCAGGATTCTGCATGGCAAAACCAAAAGGATTACCAATAGCTACCACCCACTGCCCAATCTTTAAGCTATCCGAATCACCCAAGCCTACTGTGGGTAGATTATGCGCACTAATCTTAATGATTGCCAGGTCGGAACGCGCATCTCTGCCCTTAATTTCTCCTTTGAATTCTCTTCCATCAGGTAGAGTTACGGTTATCTTATCTGCATCATTAATTACATGTTCATTAGTTAAAATGTAACCTCCGGGATCAATAATTACACCTGAACCCAGACCCATTTGTTTATATTCCCTATTGGGCATCTCCCCCAGAAAATCATCAAAGAATCTACGGAAAGGATCGTTTTCTCCAAAGGGTGACTGGCTGCCACCAAAAGGATAACTAAAATAATATCTCCTCCCGCCTTGAATTTTAGTGATATGCTCGGTGCTTATCGAGACCACTGTCTTACCAGTGGTATTAGCCACATTGATTACCGCATCCTCCATATTAAAACCTTCAAAAGAAGAAGGCGTCTCTGCTCTTGCCTGCCCTAGAATTACCCCCAGCAAAAGCGCTGAACTGAAAAATATTGCTTTGCTTCTCATGTACCCTCCCACCTGCGTTATTGTCCTAGACTAATCTTTTTCCTGGCCTCTTTTTCAATTGCCTCTTGTAATTTTGGCTTTTCCTTTAAGGTTTTTATCGCTGCATCCCTGCCTTGGCCAATTTTTTCATTTTGGAAGGAAAGCCAGGTTCCGGATTTCTCAATCACCCCCAAATTAACTGCCGCATCTAAAATACTGCCGGTTTTGACAATACCTTCATTGTGCAAAATTTCAAACTCTGCCTCTCTAAAAGGTGGTGCTATTTTATTCTTCACTACCCTTGCCCTTACTCTGTTGCCGATAACCTGGTCTCCTGATTTTAAAGTTTGGATCCTTCTTAAATCTAACCTTACCGAAGCATAAAATTTCAACGCCCTCCCCCCAGGAGTAGTTTCCGGAGAACCAAACATCACGCCAATTTTTTCTCTTAATTGGTTGATAAAAATAACGGTGGTGCGGGACTTACTGATTGCCGCAGTCAATTTACGCAGTGCCTGAGACATCAGCCGTGCTTGTAAACCCATATGCGCATCGCCCATCTCGCCTTCTATTTCTGCCCGCGGAGTAAGCGCAGCCACTGAGTCAATGACAATTAAATCTACGGCATTTGAACGCACCAAGGTCTCGGTAATCTCTAAGGCCTGCTCACCGGTATCGGGTTGAGAAATTAACAAGTCGTCTAAGTTAACCCCTATTATCTTGGCATAAGTAGCATCAAAGGCATGCTCAGCATCAATAAAAGCAGCCACGCCGCCTTTTTTCTGAATCTCTTTTATCGCACTTAAAGTCAAGGTAGTCTTACCGGATGCCTCTGGACCAAAAACCTCAATCACCCGGCCGCGTGGTAGGCCGCCTATACCTAAAGCCACATCTAAAGTAAGGGCGCCGGTAGGAATGCTCTCTACATCTTGCTTTACTTGCCCGCCCAACTTCATAATCGAACCTTTTCCAAACTGCTTTTCTATCTGCGAAAGTGCCAACTCTAATGCCTTTTGTCGGTCAGAAATATTCTGCGTCTCCTCTTTCTTCTTTTCTATAACCATGCTCACCTCCTAGTTAATTTTCAAGATAATAATTATAACTTACGAATATTTGTCTGTCAAATAATATTAAGGTCGCTTGTGCGAGGTAGCGGGTCCCTGCCTGCCGGCAGGCAGGCTGTCTTCGGTATTTTCTCGGGGTGCATCACAGCGGCTTTCGAAAACACCCAAGCCACCCGCTACCTCTAATAGCGTTAGTCATACCTCACCTCCTTTAATGAGCAGACAATTTATGGAGTCCAGTAATGGACAACATAAATTGTAGTCCTTGACATCTATGATGTCAAGGACGTCTGCGAATTAATCCCCCGCCACTTTCAATATGGCATATGCTAAATACGAAAGTGGTGGGGGATAAGTTCGGCCAAACAACTTATGAACGCTCTCGCTCCCTGCCTGCAGGCAGGCATAAGTTGTGGCCTCACTTACAATAGACGTAAAAGCGGGGGAAATCTAACAGGGATTTTTTGAAGGGGCCCCTGCGAGAAACGCGCACTCACACATCAATAGATAAGATTGACACTGGAGGTAAAATATGTTAAACTTTAAAACATTATGGAAGAGATAACTAAAGTCCAGCAGGAACTGGAGCGCACTAAACTTGAACTGGGCATACTCTATGAAATCTCCAATGCCATGCGCACCACCCTTAAGCTGGAGGAGATTTTATATATTATTCTTACCGGTGTAACCGCACATATCGGATTAGGGTTTAACCGGGCGATGCTCTTTCTCGTCAATGAAAAAGACGGTTTGATTGAAGGCAAAATGGGCATTGGTCCGGAAACCGGTGAAGAAGCCAACCGCATCTGGACGCAAATCGAACAAGAGGAGATGGACTTGGATGACCTGATCAGTGTTTACAAGGTTTCCAATCACATCACTGCCTCTGGCTTTAATAAACAGGTGCGCAATTTAAGATTTCCCCTAAACGAAAAAAGTGGCGGCTTGCTCTCCATAGCCGCGTTAGACGGAATGCCTTTACATTTAACTAAAGAAACTATACAAAACTATAGCGCTGACCCTGTAGTCCAATTCTTAAAAATTGAGGAATTAGCCGTAGTCCCTTTAAAGGCAAAGGATAAAGTAAATGGAATCATCTTGGCCGATAATCTTATTACTAAAGATCCCATTAGTAAAGATGATATGCGCATGCTGATTATGTTAGCTAACCAGGCAGGTCTGGCGATAGAAAATTCGCAACTTTATGAAAAGGCGCTTATCCGGGCACATTCAGACCCTTTAACCGAGCTCTGGAACCACGGCCATTTCCATTATCTGCTCCAGACAGAATGGGAAAAGGCAAAAGCTACCCAGACCCCCTTAAGTTTAATTATGTTAGATATTGATGACTTTAAGGTATACAATGACTCGTTTGGTCATCAGGCAGGAGATAATATTTTAAAAGAATTATCTTCCTTACTGAAAAAACAATCCCGCAAGATGGATTATATCTGCCGTTATGGCGGTGAGGAATTCACGATAATTTTACCTCAGACGGATAAAAGAGAGGCGTTTTTCATTGCCGAGCGCTTAAGGGAAAATATCCAAAATCAGCCCTTTGCGCGCGAGGAAATCCTTCCTGCAAAACTTTTAACCGTAAGCTTAGGGCTATCAACTTTTCCTCATGACGGGGTTTCGCCTGCCGAATTAATTAGCTCTTCTGACAAATCGCTCTATCAGGCAAAACATAAAGGTAAGAATAATACCTGTTGTGCTTAAAGCCGCTTATTATCTAACGCACTAAAACTTAAGTTTATGCATAAGCCATATCCGGTTGTTTATCCTGCAATGGCTTATCTTGTGCAAACTTAACTGAGACGATCTTAGATACGCCTGATTCCTCCATGGTAATCCCATACATCACATCCGCATTAGCAATGGTCTTTTTATTGTGCGTGATCACAATAAACTGGGACCCACGAGCAAACTCCTGTAGGACCCTAGAGAATCTGTCTACATTCGCCTCATCCAAGGCAGCATCTATCTCATCTAATACGCAAAATGGCGAAGGCTTAACTTTAAATATGGCAAATATCAGGGCAATGGCAGAAAGTGCCTTTTCGCCACCGGAAAGCAAAAGCACATTCTGAAGTTTCTTGCCAGGAGGCCTGCAGATAATTTCAATACCTGACTCTAAGGGGTCTTGTTCATCAATCAAGAAAATCTGCGCATCTCCTCCATTAAAGAGCAACCTAAAATAATTACGGAATTCAAGGCGGACCTGCTGGAAAGTCTCTAAAAACATCTTCTTGGTAGTGCGGTTAATCTTTAGTATTGCTTCATGTAACGATTCTTTAGCGCAAATTAGGTCCGTCTGCTGCTGGATAAGAAAATCATAACGCTTTTTTAATTCATCATATTCCTCAATCGCTACCAGATTCACGTTACCGAAGGAATCTAATTTTTCTTTTAGTTTTTCTATCTCTTCTAAAAATATCTTTTCCTCGCTTTCTTTTGGTGCATCCTCAATTGTCTCTAAATCTATCTTATAGTTTTGTAAAATTCTATCTTTTATACTCAAGAATTTATAGTCTATATCTTTATTGCGCATCTGCAATTCGTATAATTTATTTTTCAGCGCATCGAGTTCTTTCCTATCCGAATCTATCTTACCAGTAACATCACTTGCGCTTTCGGCTATTTTTTGGCATTGGTCTTCTTTTTCTTTTAGTAAGTGTTTCCTGCTTTCTATAAGTTGAGCGGTTTCATTAATCTTCTTTTCCAAATCTTTAATCTCTAAGCTTAAGAATTCTTTTTTATTTTCGGCCTCCTTTATCTGCTTTGCAATATTAGAAAGATTATCCTGGTCATCTTTGTAGGTACCCTCTAATATCTCCAGCGTTGCTTCATCAGAATAGATACGTTTGACTAAGGCATCGAGTTCGGTCTTAGTCTGAGTAATCTCCACCAAAACCTTCTCTTTCAGGTTGCTATTTAAGCTAATATTATTCTCTTCGTCTCTGATTGCTCCTTCTGTATTTTTGTGCTTTTTATCTAACTCTTCCAGGGAAGTCTTAAGGCGGGTTAATTTTTCCCCCAATATAGATATCTCTTTTTCTATATCCGATAACTCTAAAAGTATAACCTCTTCTTCTTCCTTTATTTTATTAAATTGCTCTGATGTTGTCTCGTAAGAGCTCTTCTTATTGGCTAAGGCAATCTCTTGCTGGCGTAACTCCTGCTGTAACTTAAAAGTAAGTTGATTCAGCTCTTTAATGCGGGTTTCCTTGGCGGTCTTAGTGTTTTTTAAAGCGTTTAAATCTTCTTGTATTTTGTCTATGGTTCGGTTAATCTTCTCTGTATCTAAATCAATGGGCTTTGCCTCGCCGGATAATTTAAGATTTGCCGCAGCAAAATATGCCTTATCTTCATCGCTTGTCTTAATGCAGTCTTTTATCTTTACCACCAAACCATTGACATTCTCTCCAGGCATTTTATCCAGATAAATCACGGCATTCATCGCCTCGCCGATATCCTCATATTTAGTCTTTAGTTTCTCGATGAAGTCGCGGTGTGATTCCAGGGTGAGTCTCTTTCTTTCTAAATGCTCAATATCCGCATCGATGCTACTTAAAGAACCTGTCTCTTTTTCTAATTCATTTTTTAGCTTGGCTATTTTAAAGGAAGAGTCTTGGAAAATTTTATTGAGGCTTTCTAATTCCTGGGTTATATCTTTTAGGTTATCTTCAAGCACGCTTTTCTCTTCCGCAACCTTAGCCTTCTCTAAGCCTAACCTTTTCTGGCGCGCCAAATAAATCTGCTGTTTGGCGGCGGAGTCGGCAATCTCATTTTTAATATTGGCGATTTTTGTCACCAAATCTAAAATTTCTTTTTTGCCTAAGACAATATTCTCTAAAGAGACCTTAATAGATAAGGCAAACTCATTAAACTCCTCTTCTTTTTCTTTTAATATTTCTGATTTATCATCGATATTCTTCTGTAAACCTGCGTATTCTTTCCTTAGGTTATTCAATTTCTCTTCGTCCAGAAGAACTTTATTTTTGACCTGGTCAATCTGTGATTCTAAATGCAGTTTGTTTGAATCTAGTTCTCTTATCCTTTCTTGATTTAAGCTGGAGTGCTGTTTATTTCTTATCACCAGATTATCCAAATTTAAGATCTCGTTTTTAATATCCATTATGTTGTCTTCTAGGGTTTTGGACTCTGTCTGCCGGTTGCCGATCTTAGACTCTTGTTCTTTAATTGCCTCCGTTAGCCTTGCTTCTTGGTTTTGCAGTTCGCCTAATTGTTTTATGAGCTCATCCTTCGCCTTAAGAAGTTCTCTCTTCTGCAAAATGGCCAAAGCAATCTCTTTTGATTTTAGTTCCCCGAATACTTCTTTGTATTTGCGCGCCTTGTTTGCCTGCCGCTCTAAGTGCCCAATCTGGCGTTTTACTTCCGTAATAATATCATTGACTCTTAAAAGATTGGCTTCAGTTTCTTCTAATTTTCTGCTCGCCTCTTTTTTCTGGGTCTTATACTTGGTAATCCCTGAGGCCTCATCAAAGACTAAACGCCTATCCTCTGGCCGGGAACTTAAAATAAGGTCGATCTGGCCTTGAGCCACCAGAGAATAGCTTTCTGCACCGATACCCGTACCCATCAGTAAATCCAATATATCTTTAAGCCGCACCAGGCTCTTATTCAGTAGGTACTCGCTCTCAGAGGAACGGAAAATCCGGCGCGTAACTACCACCTCATCATGGTCGACATTAAAAAATCTATTGCTATT
>Ga0315294_10009347_pt1 | contig 10773 bp, 16 predicted proteins | sample YL17G13_40_MG_FD_203626 | JGI IMG/M metagenome (GOLD analysis project Ga0315294, IMG submission 203626) | Sediment microbial communities from Yellowstone Lake, YNP, Wyoming, USA - YL17G13_40 | ecosystem: Environmental > Aquatic > Freshwater > Lake > Sediment | place: USA: Wyoming | collected... | reverse complement strand
AAACTAACCCGCCTGCAAATCAGCGGGCAGGCAACTGATTTCATTAGTAAAGTTCCGGCATCATCTTGACCAGGACTTTCGTCTCGGTCGCACCGGAAGCGGCATGTGCCTTGCCGATTTTTGTGCCGGCTTCCCATTCTTGAACCGTACCTCCAGCAACGAATTCGATTAATGCGCCACTGGCAATTACATCGGTCGAAGTTTTCTTGATGAGTTCGACAATCGGATTAATTGCAATCATGCCTTCCTTGGTAATGGCAATGTCATCGATACAGACACCATACCAATTACCGTTTTTAATCAAATCGCCGGCAGCATGAGCAGCCGCAGCGGTGATTTTGATGGTATCGAATGGGGTCCAATATTTGATATTCTGTGCCACGTTAGCCTCCTACGGTTAAGAGACGGTCCTGAAGAAAATCGGAACCGGGTTTTTGTGTGCCCTGCCCAGTAAGAATCGGCATGCCGGGCTTTTCGAGCTTGCCGAGCTTTTCTTTGACCAGCTTCCAATTGGCATCGAGCTTTTCGATTGATTCGCCGGATAGTAAATCCTTGGCGATTTCACTGACTTTCTCGTCCTTGATTTCGCCTAAGAGTTTTTCCTTATGGACATTGAGCATATCGGTCTTGAGTTTGAGGTTTTCGGCTTCGAGGGTTTTTAGTTTATCGTCTTTTTCTTTTTGCTTTTTCTTTTCCTCGTCGCTGTTTTGCATCTCGGACGATAAAGACTGGACTAAATCTGGTCTTGCTTGCTTTATCTCGTCGAGAGTCAAAGCAGCCAGGATTTCTTCTCTGGTCATATTGACCTCCTTTTGTTCTTGTTCGGAACCAATTGATACGACCTGGGCGCCGGGAACACCTTCAAATCCATGACTCGCTCAGTCGATTGAAACCCCTTTCAAATCTAGAATTTTTTGGTTTTCACCCTGGGGTTGTAGGTTCAACCAATTTAAAACGCTGACCGTTGGCGGTTTGCCAATTTTCAAACCAATTTCGGTTGACTTGCGTAAATCTTTCTCATCTGGGAAAATATAACCTTTGGTATAAAGCCATTCGTTGATGATTTCGCCAGCAAACCAGACCGTAACCGGCTTGCGATAGGTGGTCGAAATATCCTCTTCCCGGATATGTCCGAGATAGCCGTAAAGCGGCAACTGTGATTTGAGTTGTTCGAGATTTTCCCGGGAATAAATTTTATGATTTTTGGAAACGCCGATTTTGAGCGCCTTGACCGTGACAAACATCGGACTGGCATCGCCTTCGGTTAATTTTTTGACATCAATATGAGATGGAATCGGAATTTCGACTTGTTCGCCGGTTAATTCGCCAAACGAAGTATCCAGAATCATTTCGCCGGCTTTGAACCATTTGCCCGAGGCGTCCTTCTTATAACCGGCTCGTTCGACCGCCGACCAGGCAGTGGCATTGGCTTTGCCTTCATCTTTGTATTGTTGAAGTGCGGCATTGAAGGCATTGATCCAGATTGCCTGGGCGTGCTCGGGCAAACCTTTGATGCGGTCAGGAGGATTGGCAATGCTATATGGCATAGACCTCCTTTCTATAACGCAGGCTGAAGCCTGCGACTACCATTTGAAAAAATTTTAAATTAATCATTTCCATTTGACCTCTTTGAGTTTTTTGGTAACTTCGTTAGCCTGATTGGTCACCTGGCGGAGCTGAGCCAAGCCATCCTTTAAAGTCTCGCCTAAAGAGCGGACATCCGCCATTTCGATTTTATTTTTAAGTATTTGATTTTCTTCGGTGAGCTTGTCGTATTTGCGACGGAACCAACGATGCTGAATGATTTTGTAAGTAACAATAATGGAGAGAATCATTACGAGAACGATGGCAAAAAGGGCAATAAGAGTTGAATTTTCAATCATTTTGACCTCCGATCTGCCTGTGCGATGCCTGCCTGAGCGAGGTCGCTCGCAGTCTGGCACGCAGACAGGTAATTAGTATCATACCAAGGTAATCCCAGTCAGGTAGACGATTTCGTTTTCTAATGGAGTAAAGTAGAATTCGGAATAGGGAAGCAAACCTTCGATAGATAAAGGATCGTTGCCAGTATCAAGAGTTATGCCGGAATTAAAGGCTTTGAGATAATAAGTATAAGAGGCGCCGGTCGAGGCGAATTCGGCATAAATCGCTTGATAACCTTCTTTTTCGATTTTGATGGCAGCAGCAGCGGCAAGTTCAGAACCGAATCCGCAGCGGATTCGATGGTCCTCGAGCTGAATCTTATCGGCTTCATCCGCCCAGAAATAGAAGTCAACTTGTAAATCTTCGTCCGCCGGATCAACCTGAAAAATCAATTCAGTCTTAGCAAGCTGACTGTCCGCTGAAATCACAAAACCGGTCGAACGGTCAATAACGAGATGATTGTCAACATAAATTTGATAGTAAATCGTATGAGGATTAACGATATCGGTGTTGGTAAAGTTAAACTCGATTTTGCCGCAAGCTCTTTTGATTTTGATTTCATTGATAATTGAAGTCTTAGGTGTATAGGGAATTTCCATATTCTCGGTGATTTGAGGAGTCGGCGGCTTCGCAATAGCGGAAATCAAAAGATTGTCGGCGACAACATTAGTATCGGCTAAACCGAGTTTGGCTTCTTTAAAATTTAACATAAAATCCCCCTATTGGGAAAACTTCTAATTTCTAATCGGGTTCGATAAATCGAACCCCTACAATTGCAATAGAAAATTAAAAATTTAAGATTATTCATTGGTTTCCTTTAATCTTTCGGATTCGATGCGCTCTTTCTCCTGGTCGGGGTTAGAAATAATCTCGGGCAACGATTCGCGGGCGGTCTGCTCGGAAATCAAACCCCCAATTTCTTTTAGAGCTATAATCGCCCTGGATTTCTTGTCCAAAACATCGGCTTCCTCAATTCGATTTTTCTCAAAAATCGGGCCCCAATTAATCTTGGTCTTATCGGTCGAGAAAGTAACTCCCTGATGATACTCAAACATCTTTAAAATTACGCGATTGGCTTCCTGTAAATTAGTTGACCAGGTTAATCTTCGCTTGTTGATTCGATTTTCGAATGGCGCGCGCTGTTCACGGGTCGAAGCGAGGGCTTCGGGAACATGAACACCGAAGAGATATTCGGGAATCCGGGATTGAATCACAATGCCCCAATAAAGTAATTTGAGCAGCTCGACTGTATTGGTTGTGCCACGTTTGGATTCGAGAAAATAGACCGAAGAATCTTTGGATGGGAGATAAAGACCGAATCCGGGTTTGCCGGGTTCTTCGGATTCAAGTTTGGTCTTCAAATCGGAAAAATCCTTGACACCCTGAAAAACCGGAATCGGGGCACCATGGTAATCCTCAATAGTCACGGCTTTAGTCAGAACCTTGTCATAACGTTCGCTTAAATTATAAATCCCGGAATCAATCTCGCCGGTGCCGAAAAGTTCATCAGAAAAACGGGTGCCGGCAACGTGAACGATTGGAATCAAATCATAAGGGTTATCGCCTTTTTGAACCGAACGTCCATTGACTAGAAATTCAAAAGTTTTGTTGGTAATAATCTGCCGGATTTCTTTCTGGTCAATCGTGACTTTGATTTCATAGCCATCGGTCAACCAGGGTTTTTCGGAATTAAAGACCTTCTTGACCGACTGCGGAGATAAAAGCTTGAATAATAAACCTGACTGCCCGATTCGGGCTTCAGGCAGGTCGGGCTCCTGATATTCGAAAGCAAGGTAGGTATTGCCGAAAAGACCGCCCTCAAGTCCGGCTTGAAGTAAAAGAGCTTCGTTATTATCCCAAAAATCCTGTAAGACTTTCTGGGCATTTTCGTCTTCGGACGAAATTTTGAAATAATTGCCGAATAAGAATGAATTGACCAAATCCACAATCGGACCGACGAACTGCATCTCCCGATAGGCTTTCTTGAGCTGGGCTTCGTCAAGACGCTCGATGATTTTCTTTTCGCCGGTAAAATATTCCCAGAATTTGGTAATAACCCTGATGACTTTAAGTGATTCGCCGAATAATTTCATTTAATCTCCTGAAACCACGCAACGCGAAGCGTGTACCGAAAGGAATAAGAAAAATAACCACGAATGAACACGAATAAACGCGAAGGAAGATACAGAAAGGAATTCATAATTTGAGGCAAATTAACACGAACGAACACGAAAGAAGAAATAGAATACAAGAAATCTCGCTTCGTGAGATGAACACGAATAAACACAAATAATATAGATAAGAAATTCATCGCTCGGCTCCAGCTTTGACAATGTTATAGATAAAATCACTGCCGGATTGGGGAAGGATTCGTGGACCGATAACCATGGTATCGCCTTTACGTAATTCAAGTTTTTTGGTAGCAGCCAGAAGAGCATCGCAGTGATGGTCATCTTTTTTGACAATCTTACCGGTCTTGTCCCGGCGCCAGTTGATTAACTGACGGCGAACATTCTCGAATTTTTTAGGCGCCATAAATAAATTCCTTTCGAATAGATATTTGAGCCAACCGGCACCGGTCTCTTTGTAGGAGACAAAAGGCACTTCGGTGACATCAAAACCTTCATCCATAAGTTTGGAATTTTCAAAGGGATGAGAAGAATCGGCATAAACTTCCTTGCAATCGTAGGGGTCGCCAAGGTCATGCAAATGCTCGATGATTAAATCAACCCCGGTCTGGTGAAATTCGAGCGATTCAAGTAGTTTGATTTTCAAGCCTTCCTGTTCAAGAAATTCGATGGCGGTGGTACCTTTGAATCCCCAGTCAATCCCGAACCAGTGCTCGGTGGTCGGCTTGGGAATAATTTTATCAAAGGCAAAGGCTTTCTTGACTTGTTCGATATTCAGAACTGCGCCTTCACCGGCGGGTCGCCAGCCCATATTCTCGGTCTCGAACCATTCTTTTGAAGATTCGATGAATGCTTGGCGGATTTCGGGAATCTTGAGCCAGCCCATGCCTTTTTTAGCTTTACCCTGGCAATATCTTTTAGCAAATTCGTTCTCGATTTCCTTAGCATCATCACGAATTTTATAGTAATATTTGAAACAGGTTTTGCAGTCATCCTGGCATTTTTCACAGACATCGAAGGAATCCCATTCATACATTTTGTAGGCTAATTTCTGGTAGTTGTCGCAGAGGTCGGCAAAAGTTCCGTAAATTTTATGGTAGGTAGATTGGCGAATAATAATTGAAATCGGAGCATCACGGATGATGTTTAGGGCTGAACGAACAATCGCTTCTTCCATTTCGGCTTCCTCGTCCATAATCAGAAGCATCGGGCGTCCTCTGGCATGAAGGCCGCGAATGGCTTTGGTCGAAGCTGGACTAGCTTTGATCCAGTTGCCTCGCTTGCCTTTGATAAGAGTTTTAGTTTCGTCTTCGACGTAATCAATGATTTCGGGTTCACCGGTAATATCCTGGATATATTCGATACCGCGTAAGGCTTGTTCCTTGGAACCGGCGACAATCCCGACGTTCCAATCCTGCAGAAAGAATTTGACGAAACCGAGACCAGCGGCAATCTGAGTCTTACCGCCACCGCGCGGGGCTTTACCGATACCGCGGGTAATGCGATTGAAATAAATGTCCTCGAAAAGCTGCTTAATTTTGGGCGGGAATAGATAACCGAAATTAGTGAGAAGACCACATGGATCTTTGATATATTTTTGACGATATTCATCCTTGATTAGAAGTTCTTTTTTAAAGAATTCTAACGCCTTAGATTTTTTTAAGCTCTTTATCGATTTCATTCAAAAGCTCGTCTTTATATTTTTCAATCAAAGGGCCAATCTTGGGATGGGCGAAAAGAACATTGAAAACGCGCTTTAAGGCTTCGTCTTTAAGTTCAGCCGAATCGGGACGGAATTTGACGATGAGATTGGTAAGGGTCTGATAAGCATTGATAGCTCCTTCTTTAGAACGGAAACCGATATTATCCAGTTCGCCCGAAACTTGATTCCATAAATCGAGGGTTTTGTCATAGAGTTGGGATAGAATTTCGGATTGTTTGCGGTCGGATTTAGTTTGGGCAGTTTTGAGAATCGTATTTTTGCGGACATCCCAGCCGAAATTTTTCTTCCAACGCAAAAGAGTTTTTTTGGCAACGGTGGTCTCTTTGGCAATATCATCGAAACTAATACCCTGAACATAGAGCTGGAAGGCTTTTTCTTTAATATCAATACCGTGGGACATATCAGTTGTTAGTCAGAAGGGGCGAATGGCCATTCGCCCTTACTAGTTTTTGGTTGTTAGTCATAAGAGTCGGTCGGTAAGTTTGAGCCAATTGGGTAAATAAACAATAACAATATCATCAGTTCTACAACCGAGCTTGCCCATCACAGTTCTAGAAACATCAATGATGCGACCGGTTTTAGGATGAGGACCCCAATCAACCGGAATTACCGGCATAGATTTGCCTTTGAATTCGATTACGATTTCGGCATTGCGGATTCGATCTTTGACTTCGGATAGAGAAATAACTTCGGATTGGGCAATGGCATTATAATCGAATCGTATAGCACAATAATTTTGCCGGATAATCGGCTGACTCATCCAATCTCCAGTTTCATTGAAAAGCCAGTCGTATAACGCCCATGGTTCGCCCGGCTTCATACCGCCATTTTTGCCGCCGAACCAGGAAATCTTACCGGTAATTTTTCTCATTTTTTGGATTTTAAATTATCAATTTCGGTTTTGAGTTCGTCGGCTTTTTGATTTAGAAAGTTCAGGCAAGAATCAATCGCAACGTTATCTTTGCCTGCCTGCGCAGACAGGCCGGCGGTACGGGCTTTAGCGGCAAATAATTGAATATAGGTCAAAGTAGCACGTTTGGTTTCTTCAAAAAGCCGGTTATAGAGTTCTTCTATTTTATCTTCTTTTTCGCCAAGTTCGTTCCAAAGTTTGATGGTAAGCCAAATTAAAATGGCAATGGCGGGCCCGGTGACTTTCAGGATTTCGAGAAGATCGGTCATTAAAATTTAAAATTAATGTTCCTGTTGACGCTTGAGAATGATTAAGGCAGTTTGAATTTCTTCAAGTTTAGCCCATAATTCGTGTTCGGTATTAGTAATCATCGTTTTTTGGTACGTAGGGGATTTTAATGTTTTTTCGAGTTCGCCAAGTTTAATTTCAGCCATTTGAAGATTGATCTTTATTCCTTCAATAAGATTAAATGCGCCATTAGGTACTTTTTCGTCTTTTGGCATTATTCCTCCAAGTTTTTATAATAAAAAAACTCCGATTCTTCACCCTCACCTAACCTCTCCCGTCAAGGGAGAGGAGATGTAGGCAAAGAACCGGAGCGAAGTTGTAACTTACACTGCCGTTTGGCTAATTCACCCTCACCTCAATCCTCTCCCATTAAGGGAGAGGAAAAATTAAGGTTTGGATTTAATTAACGTCTTCTTGTCAATGAGCGATTGTTGCCTTACGTTTTGCAAGCATCCATCCTGAAAATAGAGTGCTACCTGCCCGGAGAAATTCTCCGGGAGTGCGTGTTCTACTATTTCCAGAACATTCTTAATTACGATTATAGACTTGACTGGCTTTTTGTCAAGAAGATTGTTTAACATGATTACAATGATTAATCCCGTTAGAAATATGCTAAATTTAAGGATATCGCGTTTAAAGGTAATAGGTTTAGCAGTATCGGAATTTCTAACGGGATAAAGAAATTGATTACGGCGATTTTCATTTTTCAAGCCAGGCGTCAAGGATTTTTCCTTCGCTGACTCTAAGATTGAAGATGCGCAGATTTTTGAATAGTGGTTTGGCATATTGCCGGGACCAGATACCACGCTCGCGATTGCCCTGAGTGATGACTTTTGAAGCCTCGGGCCAGACATATAAAGGCTCAGGATGGTCTTTGGCGATTCGGCGAATCGTAGGTAAGGAAATATCAATGTCTTCGGGAAGAGGATAATCCTTGACGAATTGAATCTGGCGCTCGGTAACAAACCAATTGCCTTCGCCTCGCTCGACCGCAACCTTATCGCAACGACAATGGGGATGTAAAGGAATAGAGGGTGCGGCATCGAAACGATAGATTTTCCCAATATGCTGGGAACAAATCGGACAATCAATGCCTCGACCAATAACCTGGACCCTGGTTACGCCGATTTTTTCGTAGGCATTGTCATGCCCTTCGGATTGAGCTCGGGCTAATTCGGTACGGACGATTCGCTCGGTGCGGTCAGCAATGATAGAATTCTGATTACGAATTCGTTTGGCGATTTCAGTAACGCCATCGCCCTGAATGATACCAAGTCGGAGTTGGGATTTAATACCTTCACGCAAGTCGTTGGAAATTCGTTTTATCTGGTCTAATTTGTAGTCTTCAAGAAAAGCTAGGGCTTGCTCGTCAATCATTGGAAAACCATGATAGATGCCTGCCTGCCCGCCTGTGCCGGCAGGCGCAGACAGGCCGGCAGTTCTTACTTCTTCGATCCCTTCATGGTGAGCGGTTTCAAAAACTTTGGCAACTGGCACTTCTTCGGCAAGACGCTCGGCTAATGGTTTTGAGAGAACTTTTATGCCTTCGGGAATCCTTTGAACTTGACCGTCAATAATTCGCTCAAGCTCCTTAACATAATTTCTCAAGAAACGATAGCGATAGACTTCGGTTTGAGGAAGATGAGTCAGTTCGGCAAGAGCTTTGTCACGAACATCCATAAGAATGGATTTGAGACGATTAAAACTCTGAGTAGATTGGAGTTCGAGATCCATTCACCCTCACCTTTACCCGCCAGAGGCGGGTGAATCCTCTCCCCTGTCTGCATTCGCACAGGCAGGCATCGAGGGAAAGGAAACAGAAGATTGAAAAAGAGTAGATTGAGATTCTTGGAATTCGGCTTTGGCTTGCTTGCGCTGAAATTGAGTTTTTAATCCAATGATAAGTGAAGTGGCTTGAAGTTTGGTAAGTTGTTTTAAATCAATCTCATAACGGTTAAGTTTGAAACGTTTGGCGATAACTATGGATAAAGATTTAGGCGTGAATTTTAGTTTTTCAGCATAGAATTTGATACAATAGGTCTGAGCCGGAGAGGCATATTCAATCGCTTCGCCGGCTTGGTTGACTTTTACTGAATGGGTATGATAACCCTTAACATCTTCGCCGGCAAATTGTTTGAGTTTATGAATGACTTTCTTGGTTTCGTCATCGCGCAATTCTTTGAGCGAAGTTTTATGGGTCATCTGCTCGATCAGATGATGCAGAATTTCAGAATCGTAACCGATTTTGCGGGCTAAGAACCAGATGAGTCGTAATTGAGAATTTTTCAATGTTTATTTGCCAATTCTATTCCTTTTGCAAGTGCTTCTTCGGGTGTGGGACTATAACCCCTCCCGAACTTTGGTCCGAAGATCGGATGATTGCAGGTTTCGAAAAATTTATAAAGTCGTTTCTGCTCTTTATCACTAAAATAACCTATAAGATAACCAATATTTTGTTCGGCAAATTCAGGATTGTCTTCTTTCGCTTTTTTAAAAACCTCATTGGCTTCTTCTTGAGTTTTGCAAGCAGCAACGGCATTTGCTAATTCTCCGTATGTTTTATAATTCATTTTATTCTCCTTTAAGAAGTCTGGACTTCATTTTTGAGTTCGTACCAGAAATTATCTTCGACGATTTTCTTGGCTTTAATCTCGGCAAGTCGAGCATCGGGATAGGTTTGTAAAACTTCTTTGTTGACCGATTCCTTTATGATAATTGCATCAAAGCATTTGAATTGTTTTAAGAGTTTTAAAGTCTGGTTGGTAATCGAAATCTTGGTGGATTGGCGAAAACCGAGAAAACCGAAAGTTAATTCGACGGTTTTGCGGTCCTTAAAAAGTTCGTCTTTTTGAGCATTGGCAAAGGCGGATAGGCTGAGGTCATACCTTTCAATTTCTTTAATGAGTGGATGAAGTTTGGGAGTCAATCCATCTTTGATTTTGTCGATTTTATCCTGGGCTTCGGATTCAAAAGCAATGATATTTCGTTTGAGTTCGGCGATTTTCTTTAAGACCTCATCGGCGGTTTCGAGGTCAGAGATTGGATATAAATTTTTGGGTTTGATACGCATTATACCTCCTTAATATATTCGGTTGGCGGGGAAGCGAAGACATAAATTTTCCTTGACTTTGCTCCATGAATCCCAACGCCAACATTCAGTGCCATAATAATCGGTGACTATGAAAATTGTCGGCTTGCCGATTTCGAGAATTTCCCATAAGACACGACTATTAGAAACGGCAATAACAGAAGCATTTGAACAGGGTGAATTGATTTTTGTGAATTTTAATTTTGGCATCTAAAAATCATCATCAATGAATTTACGAACGATTACGGCTAAAATGCAATAGAGCAGGAGAAAAATACCGTTGGTCATTATGTCTCCTTCAAGAAATCGAATTTGTCACGATAGGATTTGAGTTTGTTGCATTTGCCGGCGAGAATTTTTAGAAAGGTTTTGAATTCCTCGAGCTGAGCGGTTAATTCGAGGATTTTGTCCTGAGAGGCGATCCAGTCTTTCTTCATCAATAATATATCTTGCAAAAGCTGGACTTGAATTTCAATATCGGAAATTAATTTTTGATAGATATCGGAAAACGTTGGGTCAATGGCTTTGACGACTTGTGGATTGTAAGTAATTGTAATTTGATCGGGTTGGAAATCATTGAGAACGGTGGTGGCAAATTTCTTCTGGAATTCGGCAAACCAGTCCCGAATAAAGCCTTTTTCGGCAGGGGAATGAAAGAAATAGATAGTAAAATTAATCGTTGTACCTTCGGCATTGCCTTCGAAATTATGGG
>Ga0315294_10009344_pt1 | contig 10774 bp, 10 predicted proteins | sample YL17G13_40_MG_FD_203626 | JGI IMG/M metagenome (GOLD analysis project Ga0315294, IMG submission 203626) | Sediment microbial communities from Yellowstone Lake, YNP, Wyoming, USA - YL17G13_40 | ecosystem: Environmental > Aquatic > Freshwater > Lake > Sediment | place: USA: Wyoming | collected... | reverse complement strand
AGGACTATAGCATGGAGGATTCAAAGAAGAAGCTGTGCAAGGCGATCAAGGCAGAAGGTTTTGACGTTGAGGAAACGTCTTTCTCGGAAGCATACAGCCGCGCTCATGAGAAGTACAGGGTTGTCCGCTATCAAGAACTGGTTGAAGTGACAAACGCCGTCTGGATCTCTGAAGCCTTGAACGACCTTGGGCTTAGAACAAGTCCAGACGATGTGCGCATAAAGACGGCTCTGAACATCTTCTTCGAAGACTATGTTAAGTCTTTTGAGCTCAGACCATGCGCTTGGGAATTGTTGAAAAGGGCGTCAACAGATTTCAAGTTGGGCTTGATCTCAAACTTCACGTATGCTCCTGTGATTTACGTAGCACTCAGGAGACTGGCGATAAACAAGTTTTTCAATGCTGTTCTGGTTTCAGCGGATGTCGGCTGGCGTAAACCCAGCAAGAGAGTATTTGAAGAGGCTCTGAGAAGGCTTGGAGTTAAGCCTGAGGAAACGGTTTATGTTGGCGACAGTCCCTTGGAAGACATTCAAGGTGCTAAAGCCTTGGGTATGAAGACGGTTTTCGTGCCTTCACAGTTCTATTCGCTTGAATTTCTGCACGAAAACCAGATAGTGCCAGATTTGATTGTCAAGGATATTTGCGAGCTCTATCACAAGGTCGAACAATTTTCCAGCAACGTAGGCAATACTGCTAATAAAACTCATCAGAATTCAAGTCAGTCCGCTCAGAGGAATGGTGGTGCGGCCGCCGAGATTTGAACCCGGGTCGTCAGCGTGGCAGGCTGAATGGAGCCCTTTCAGTGAATTGGCTTGAAAATAAAGCCGAATTTGTAGAATATCTCCAATCTAAGCGTTACAACGAGAGATATGTTCAGGGCATCCTCAGTTATCTCGGCAAGAATGTTACAGAACTGCGTGAGCCGATGGATATCATCAGAATCTTTGCCAAGCTATCGCAAGGGCAGCAGCACAATCTTAACCGTGCCATGCGAGCCTTTCTCAACTTTCTGGAGCTTAAGGGCGTTGACAATAGTTATCTTAATTCGCTCAGAAAAGCGATTCCTCAAGATATCGTAGGCGTTGACCTGAAATTTCCAGTTGAGAGCGAGATTCTAGACTCGCTAAGAAGGCTCAACAAGATGCCGCTAAAATATCAGGCCCTATACAGCTTGTTGCTAGACTCAGGGTTAAGGCTCACAGAAGCAGTGAGGCTTATCAATCAATTTGAGGGCGCAACAGAGATTCATGGCTTCTACCGCTGCACGCTCGGCTATTTCCGAGGTTCAAAGCTCGCGTACGCAGCCTACTTTAGGCCTTTCACGCTTGAACTTATCCGGAGAAATCATGAGAAAGTTGCTGACAGAACTGCATCGCACTATTTTCAGAAATTCGGATATGTCGCGCCGAAATATCTCCGCAAGTTCGTCTTTGACACCATGATAAGCGAGGGCTTCAGCATTCCTGAATCCGTAGCCGATTTTATCGAGGGGCGGGTCCCTAAGAAGATCGGCGCACGCCACTACACCCAGCTATTGAGGCAGGCGGACGGGTTCTACAGCAAATATGCAGAATACATTTCACAACTTAGGAATGATGCGAAAGCGTTAGCGTCTTAGTATTGAGCCTTGCCATCTCAATTCCTTTATTTTTTCAACGATACTTCTTACGCTCTTAGGGACGTATTTAGCTGGATCTCCCTCACTTCCGCCTTTTTCAACCAATTTTCTGGCAATGTACCGCGCAACAAGCGGCTTGCCACAATCCCCAGTGATGCCCAAATCACTCCTGGCTTCAGAAGCTAACGACTCGTAATTCTGAATCTCTTCTTTTAGCGGCACTTCAATTTCTTCCTCAAAGACAGCAAATCTGTCCTTTATAATAGTCGATGGTGTATCGTTAGAAGGTTGACCCAGAAGCTCAAGGAGTTCCCTGTTCATTCTTTTTCCTTCGGCATCTGCAGTACTTTTGTCAGCATCGAACACGACGTAGCATGGAATTCTGAACTCATTGAAGACTCTCAGCAATCGATCCATCTGTCCTTTTCCTCCTGTGCCTATGACGGATACACCTTCTTTGTCCATGTTGTAGCCCAGTGCTGCAGAGTATATTGGCAATGAGCATTCTTCTGTGGGTCCTTCTACCAACACGACTTTTCTTGCAAAGAAGCCTTCGTTCCGTGTCCCACCATAGACGTAGGAATATCGCTCTCTCATGCTTTCGGGTGTCGGATGTGCAGTGGGGTGACGCATATTTATGTCATTCATCAAATCCCCCATTGCCAACTGGGTCACCGTGCTTATCCAATGTCCGCTCACTTTCTCTCTTCTCATGAGACAGATTTCATCGAAGAAGGATATGTCCACGAAGCTGCCAGAGTGGGTCGAATAGACAACTTGGTCCTTTCCTTCTGAAATATCGCGAAGTGTCTGCACCATAATCCTCTGAGCTTGAGGGTGAAGGTATAATTCTGGTTCTTCTACTGCGAATACGATTGACCTATCTTTAGGCTCACTCGGCTCTCCTTTTCGCTGCAGCTCGGCGTAGGCTCTAAGGATTGAGAATATTATCGAGCGTTGAAGACCATGCCCTTTTGTCTCTACGGATGTCCTGAAGCCGTCATCGATGAAAATTTCCACCTCGTTGAACATTCTTTCGAATTCCGGAATTGGAACATTAATTTCTACGTCGCAGTCAACAAATGGGCATAGCATTTTCCGCAACAAGTCTTCAGTCTCTTTGATTGCTGAGATTCTCTCTTTGCCAGCAGACCTATTGATAAGGCTCCTAACTGAATCCAACGCTTCTTTTATCTTACTTTTGTGTTCTGGCAGGACCTTCATCAGAAGTGTGCTGATAAGCCGACCGAACGGATTTGTCTTGGCAACTTTTATCTCCTCTGTTACATCGCGTACTGCATGAACCAATATGAACTGAGGCAATCCTCCCTTCAAGACATTCGCAAATCCTGTGGGGTCCTCTTTGTCTTCCTCTATCCAGTGGACGTCCTTTCCGTGGTCTTTCAGAAAGTTTTCTATTGCTTCTTTCCATTTTCCGACGCCGGGCTTCTTGTTTCCTAGATATTCTGCAAAATTATGGTCCGCGACAACGAGACTTGCCTTGCTAGTCCACCAGTCATCAATCTTAGAAGAAGTCACCTTATCTTCCCGAAGCCACTCCTGTTCCGGCATATCGAGTACCGCAACATGCGTGACAGTTGGAGGGTCTCCCCATCTTATTATCCGCTTGACTTTCAACGCGGCAACCTTAAGCCATTTTGAGAAATATTCAAGCTCCCAAGCGTTCAAGTCCTTGAAGTCCACCCTGATTTCGATAGCCTCACATACTGCTTTTTCATGGAAGCTTTCCTCATTGATACCTTGTATCGAGGGATTGAAGAACAACTCCAACGCGTCTATCACATTGGATTTGCCAGAGTTATTTTCGCCTATTATCGACACAAGATTACCGCATCTCAAATGGACTTCCTTCAAGGACTTGAAATTCTTAATGTGAACTCTGTCTATCTTCATGCAAATTCTGCAACCTAATGCATTTGGAGAATGCTTTATTCCGTGAGTTCACTTAATAAATCTATTACTGGAAGCACTGGGCGGAAATTTGCAGTCCACCAGTGAGCGTAAGAATGGCTGACGCTACATGCAGCGCGCATGTGTGTTCCTAAATCCCCTTTTTCAAGTGTGGCAGAGTTGAGTCGCGCCTTCTAAACGATGCTCCTCGGATCCCACGACACACAGTCATCCGCAGACGAAGCAAAACCAGAAGCACAAGCCACCTCGCAAACGAATTTAGGAACAGGCATGCGCGCTTCCTCCACGGAAGGATCAGCATGAATATCTTCATGGCCAACTATTTCAATCCCGCATTGATTAATGACTTAAAGGAACGAGCGTTCAAGGCGGTCGAAGCAATTCTAATGGAAATATCATGACAACCACTTGAGTTGGCTCTTGAGGCAACCAACAGTGAACAGATTTATAAGCTGAAAATTCTTAAGTGCAAATTGAGAGATGCTGGGTGAAAAGGATACTTCCCCCTAAATCAGATCCAGAGCATGTTGCAATCGTGCGAAAAGGCACAGCTGCCATCGAACAATGGAGAAGAAAAAATGGAGATATGATCTTGAATCTATGGGGGGCAGATCTTATGGAGTCTAAATTGTCACACGCTGATCTCAATGGAGCTTACCTCTACCATGCGAATCTTTCATTGGCCGACCTTTCAGAAGCCAATCTTGCAGACGCAAGACTTTTTGATGCAAATCTCAGCGGAGCTAATCTTTCCAATGCCGATCTCTCTAGGGCCTCACTTCAGTATGCAAATTTAAGGGCTGTCACACTTTCACACGGGAACCTTTCAGAAAGCAACATGGCAGGCACTATTCTCTTATCTCCTTTGATTGAGTCAGGAACTGCCAATCTCAATCACGCGGTCATGAGTAGAACCGCAATAGTATTTTGTGATATGAACTGCTTTGAAGGACTTAAAAGCATAAAGCATAAAGCACCAAGCCACATAGATCTTGACTCACTGATATACTCCTACCAAAGCGCAGGGAACCGCTTTACAGAAGAAGTTGAAGCCTTCTTTCTTAACGCGGGTGTTCCCAAGAACCTTCTTGATTCATTGCCTGAAATTATCGCGGCTATCGAATATTGCGATTCCTTCGTGTGCTATGGGGAACCTGACAAGGCTTTTGCAGAGGGATTAGTGAAGGATTTGAAAGCGAAGGGAGCGCCATGCTGGATTTACTCGTTGGATTCGACGCCAGGCGAGAGAACATGGGGCGAGATAACCCAAAGGAGGCGCGAAGCTGAGAAGATGATTGTTCTCTGTTCTGCCGCATCGCTCATACGGGACGGTGTCAAAAAGGAAATTGAGGAGCAAATCGATGAGGAACCCGACAAGATGATCCCGATCTCACTCGATAACTTGTGGAAAGAGGAAGGCTTCGCCGTAAAGCGAGGCGCTCATGACTTGAAGCCATTCCTGCTGCGATACAACTATGCTGATTTTTTCGATCCCGCAAAATATGACGCTTCGCTCGACAGGCTTTTGAAAGGGTTGAAGAAGAGCGTGAAGCTGCCTCGGAAGAGTAAGGCATAGTGCATCTAAGTGGTGGGAGCGTGTGCGACACGATAATTCTTCGAGTGTCCATGCGCTAATGAGTGGAATGCTAACCCGTCGGGATAACCGTCTGTTCAATGGTTCATAAGCTAGTAATAGTCAAGCATTGCGCTATACGTAAATGAGGACTGATAACAATGCCGAATCTTGAACACGTTGCAGTGGCAAGAAAGGGACATACTGCTATTGACGATTGGCGCAGTGAGATCGATCGGACTTGGACAAGCTTGCGAGCCTCACACGGATCTGCGGGTTCCTGATGCAGACGAAAGCCTACCTGCTATGGAAAAGATGATAAAGAAAATTGGGGGGAGGGTTATTTTCTATGTTTTTTGCGCTTGAAAACTATCAGAGCTGCACCGAAGAGAGCACTCAGCATCGTGTAACTGGCTAGCTGAACCGTGGAAATCTGCTTAGTCAACGACACTGAGTAACCGCCCACAGGAATGCTTGAACCGGCTATCACTTGCGTGGGTTCATGTTTTGTTGTTGGATTTGTCTGGTCACTATCTATTGTGGCAGCGTTATCTAAGGTGGTCCCATTGGTAGTGCCTGCTTTAACGGTTACTACTAGAGTCCGAGATTGTGGCGGTGCGCCAGCTGGAAGGGTGCCTATGTTCCATGTAACCTCGTGGGTTATCGGGTTATAGGTTCCGCCGCCAGAGGCTGAAACAAAAGTTGTTTCAGGTGGCAAAGCATCAACGATGACGACGTTGTTTACGGCGAAATTGTTCAACAAGTTGTCGAAGCTTAGCGTGTAGGTGAGTGTGCCGCTTGGCGTCACAGGATCCGGAGCGTCGGTTTTGCTGAGACCTAAGGGGTTGTATCCGACATCCTCGATTGGGATGGCTATCCCCGTGGGGTCTCCGATGTCGCCAGTGCTGTGAAGCAGCGTAAGACTGGAATTGAAAACCAGTATTCGGTCCGACCCAACACCATATTGATTACCAGTAGTAGTGTAAAGCAAACCGGTGTTTTGATCAACTGCCAATCCCAAAGCATTATCAACAGCGACGGCGCCTGGCAGTGTTCTTATGTCCACGCTTGTTGCGATGCCATTGGTCATGTCATACTTGCAGAGAAGACCCAAGCTACCATAGCTTGGATGTGCGTTTCCTGTGTATATGAACCCATTTTTAACATCTACAGCAATGCCCATAACAGGCTGACTCACCGTGTAAGTTGCATTAGACGACCAGCCTACCGTATTGAAAACCCTTATGTTGTTTGCGGTGACATTACACCCTACATAAAGCAAATCGGCCACATCATCAAGCGCAAGTCCGTACGCCATAGATACGCCAGCAAGATTCACTTGAACATCGAGGGAAAGCGTTGCAGTTGCCGGGTTCCAATTGTAAGCATAAAGCTTATTGGTATTTCGACCTACAGTGTAGACCTTCTTCACACCGCGATCATAAGCGATGCCAGCCAAGTTAGTGGCCCCTGGAGCTGTGGTGTTTCCCATGCTTTGCATCGTGGTAGCGTTGATCAACTCAATTATGGCGCTATTCTCATAGGTAACGAACAATGCTGGTGTAGCGTCATCGATAGCCAAGCCTACTCCGCCATCGGCATGTTTGGGTACATCATGTGATGCTGCGAAGACCAGATAAGCAGGAGCTGGCTGAATGTCATAGGCCCAAATTGGAGTGGGATTAGCATTGATGTTAGCAATCACGTAAAGAGATTTTGGCGATGCATAAACAGGTCTTGCCATGAAAGCAGAGATAGAAAAGCTTAGCAACAAGATTGTCACGACTACTTGTACCTTCTTTGAAATCAATGCACATTTCTCCTTTCTCTTTTCTCTCCTAATTCTACCAAGAACAAAATATGTCCGGCGAGACCTAATAACACTTATGGAACCATCCTCTAGAGCATCGAAACAAAACTCCTCATAATTGCACAGTATCAAATACAACGTTTTGAGTGAGATGCAAGAACGAATGTGCTTCCTTGGCAAGCGACTCCGATGGCAAAAAGCTGCACTCCCGCATCATTTGATTAGAGACGATAGAACTGCTGATCTTCCGAAGCGTTAAATAGAAACAGAAAAAAGAGGCTGTGCGGGTGACATCACCACTGAGGGTGGGGAGCAAATCCCAGCGACCCCACCATAACAAGGCAGGCAATAGAAAAAAATGGGAGTTGCGGGAGACGTCACCATCTTTGTGGAACGCGACTGGATCCCTCGATGTCGCCTCATATCGCTGCTTGTCCATCACCTATCGCCTCTCACGGGTTAACATTGATGTTAACCCATGAGACTATTCGGCCTCCTCGCACATTTTCTATCAATCCGACGCGACTCATTCAGGGAACGTGGGGCAGATGGCGCTTGAAGGAAAGCCCCTTCATGAGACAGCGGTTCCAACCTGTTTGGCCAAGCCTTCCGACGCTGAAAAATCCTGATTGAAATTCTTTTCTTGAGCGAGCCTCCCCGGTTTTCCTGTTTCCATACGATACTCTTCAACGAACAGTGCTACCCCTGAGATTTTCAGAACTCTTTTGGATAACCAAGGTTATTATCTTGTGTAGCTAAAATGTCCTCGTATCGCCATGCAACGCTTGATGTATTCTTTCGTAGTCGAACTAATTCATAGCTGTCATAATCCTCACGGCGGCGTTTAATGTCAGCCCACAATAATTCTTTAATCTTCTGCAAGTCAAGCGTCACCGGATCGGTTCTCCATCGGCCTTTAGCCATCTTAAGCGCTTCACGCTGCTGAGTTAACAGAGTATGCTTAATGTCCTGCCGAGTTCTGAGCGTATCCACGTCACCTTTCCACAGCTTTAGATAATCTTCCGTCCAATAGCGCCAAGCGTGGCGGCCGTAGACTATCTCATCCCCTTTTAAGATGTAAGATTTCGATCTAAAGAAAGCCAAGTCGCCTTTACCCTTCGCTTCCATAATCAACGGCAATGTCACGTTGCCATCCGTCAAATCTGCATATTTGCCGCTCATGTCACGCTGCGTAAAAATCGAATCTGTATCCATAGCGATTATAGGAGTGCTACACTTATCGAATAGCAGACTCATAATCAAATGGCTATAGGCCAAGAGGGTTGAATAAGCGCAAAAGTTGGACGTGCGAGCAATCGGATGACTCTGCCCAAGCTTGCCGCTTAAAGCGTTCAGAACGGCTTTAGCCAACAAGGATTCGTCGACGTTTAATCGCTTCTCAACTCTTCTCAAGCAATAATCGGCGAATTTGTCATGGATTCTTCTATTCCTGCTAAAGATCGGCTTGTAAGCATGGGTGACATTCAGGACTTCAGCTTTAGCAGCCGCGATGTCGAATGTATGATAAAATCCCTGCACGGTTCCGGTTACATAAAGATTATTCCGCGCCCTAAGAGGCAAACCCCACGAATCATTCTCTGATTTAAATGAGCCCTCAATCCAACCAAATCTACACTCGCCTAGATCGCTACTGATCTCTAAATCCTTGGCGGTGCAGGGTTCTACGCCACTTATTTGCAGCGCTCTGCTTGCGACTATAGAGCAGGGATAAAGGCTTTTTACATCATTATAGGTGACATCAGGCGTCAAGCCGGTGATGAAGCCTTCGCTGCGTCCCGCGAATGAGTTATTCTTAATTAGCCGTTCAAGCGGTGGCAATATGACTCGCTTTTTGACACGCTTAAGCCTTGCTGGCAAGTTAAATTCATCTCTAGCTAGAGAACCAGCACTAGCGTGCAACATCGGATCTGCACGGCATTTATCCCAGAGCCATTTAACGCCGAGGCTTGTTATAACAGCATCTTGAGCAGCATATTTCTTGAATTCCTCATGTTCAGCTTCTGTCTCCCAACGCCTTAACCCCAACCATTCAGGCTTAGGCAGCTTTGGAACGCCAACTGCTTTACCGACATCCTCCAATTTGCGAAGCCCAAAGGTTGAGAATAGTGGTCTAGCGTCGTACACATAGATAGCCGTTGCACCCGACTTGATCCGGCCGATGTGCTGAGTTCCACGACGCCAGATTTTAACTGTGACACCCCACTCTTCAACGCTACCCATATCGGGCAGGATGACGAAGCCATAGAGATTCTTCAAGGTTCTATGCTGATATAACCAGCTCTTTAACTCGTCAGCGGACTCTAGAACGTAAGAGGCTTCGCCATCGCTGAATTGCACCGTGTGAACGTCCTCTGACCGACCAGCACGGCCACTCATCATGAATTCGCTGTCGAAAGCCCAATAATTAGGAGGCCGAGTTCTCCGCCGTTCAATGATTCTGCGAGCTGACTCTCGCAACATGATTTGATGCGCATGAGAAAGCCGCTGCATGAGAATCATCTTCTCTCTCTCATATATAACACCCTATTTTCAACATTGGCCTATGTTGAAAGTAGTACAGATCTCAACATTGATTTTCATGTTGAATAGCCTTTTTCCCGTGATCTGCAATGATTCTAGCGCCTATCTCTATGTTGAATGCGAGCTTGATTCAGAGCCCGATTTTTTTCTCTCTCGGGCGACGCAATTTCGCAGCAGATCTTAATATTCGCAAGGTCCCACGCTTCGGCGATTCTAATATTTTTAATGCCTCTACCCTATCCTTATCTGTTATGGTAGGTAAGCCTTTGTGTCCACTTTCAGCCCATCTGTTAACGGCTGACTGGAAAGCAAGAGAATCTATGTCTGATAAATTCTCTGGAACCATAAATAGCTTGTCTAGAGCATTATCCGGTTCCCACCAATCTTCGTCGGGAATCTTGTAATAAGCGATTTTGTCTGCGCTATCAGAACGCGTCTGAACCCTTTCTACTTCATATTCTGTGGGGTCGCGAAGCTGATGAATGAAACGCTTCTGCCGATCCGCTGCCCATACGAGAATGTAGAACCACGGTTTACGGTAACCCCAATATTTGTCATAATGCTCTTTCTCAAGCCAGATGCCTCTAGACGTGTTGGATTTATACTTGTAGTCAAAGCAGAACGTGAAACGCTCCCTAACTGCTTCACCATCATGGGGGAAATCAAACCAACCTATAAAATCGTAAAGCTGCTTCTTGAGACGACTTAACTGTTCAGGCGGCACGTGAGATTTCTCTGATTTCTCGAACCTGAAACTTGGCAGTCTCGGGCTTAGTAAAATCTTGAACTTGCCATCCCCCAGCTTTAAACCAGGGCGCCCACTCTCTTTTACAAATCTCTTCGCCTGATAAATCTAAACCCATTAGCTCACTTTCTTAATGATTAGCCTATCACCATCAATCTTTATCTTAAGCGCATCATCTTCTTTGAATGGGAATGTTGAATCTATCACGATATCGCTTGGCACATAGATGATTCCGGTTCTGCCGCGCTTTGGGAACCTAAATGAGCCGAATCCTTCTTTAGCCATAACGATCATTGAGATTATGATAGGCTACCTATCCAATAAAGATATCGGATATATTATCGGGGAAATTATCGGACAGATTTAAATATCTGAGTGACCATAGAGATTTCTAAGGCGAGAAGCATGTTAAGCCGGTCTGAACTTGAATTTCTAAAAGCTCCTGACAGCTTTAACCCAGACTATTCGCGGACTCTCAAGCATCGCATACGCGGTAAAGTTCAAGCCTTGCAGGAAGAGCTTAGGCTTCTTGAGATCGCTGGATTCTTAAGCGTT
>Ga0315294_10009342_pt1 | contig 10776 bp, 9 predicted proteins | sample YL17G13_40_MG_FD_203626 | JGI IMG/M metagenome (GOLD analysis project Ga0315294, IMG submission 203626) | Sediment microbial communities from Yellowstone Lake, YNP, Wyoming, USA - YL17G13_40 | ecosystem: Environmental > Aquatic > Freshwater > Lake > Sediment | place: USA: Wyoming | collected... | reverse complement strand
GCGCCGCTGGAGTTGTCTGGCGGGAAGGATGGCATCGCCGGGATTGTCGACTCCGACTTCGAGAACCAGGCCTGGGATGTGAATTCCAGCCCCTTCAACCAGCTCCGCGGAAAGAACCTGGGGCTGGTGAAGCTGGCGGCTCCGGGCGTCACCGCGACCGTCGTGCAGAAGGCTGGCGTTGCCTACGCCGAAGCCAAGAACCATCAGTACCGCTACGAGATCCCATCGGCAAAAATCGATGAGGTCGACGTGGACACCTACATCAACGACACCCTGGGGCGAAGCGATTTTGCCGTGGTCAGCTTCCCTTCCTACGGGTACGTCAACGACCCGCAGGCTACCGAGCCCGGGAGGTTGAAGTTGGTCTCGCTCACCGGCATGGTCCACGGACGCGAAGCGCGGATCGCCAACGACTGGATCGGGTATCACAAGGCTGAGGCCGGCGTGGATGCGGTGCTGCCCTCGGTACTGAAGCTCCCCACCGGAGAGGCGATTCTCAACGAGGAGTATCTCAACCCCAAGGGCATCAACGTGGTCAAGAAGGCCAAGGGGCGCTTCGTGCTCTGGGGAGATCGGACGCTGTGGTCCGATCCCGCCTGGAAGTGGAAGCACCAGCGGGAGCAGATGAGCTATTACGAGCAGGTTCTGATCGAGAACTTCGATTGGATCGTGTTCGCAATCAACGACCCGATCACAGAGAAGCCGGCGCTGGCCTCGCTCAAGGCCTACTTCCTCCCCGAGTTCACCCGGCGGGCGCTGCGGGGCAAGTCCATTGACGACGCGGCGATCATCAAGCTGGACTCAGAAATCAACACCGACGCGACCCGGGCCTCCGGAGACCTGTTCGCGGAGATCAATCTGGCCCTGGCCGATACCGTGGAACGGTTCATCATGAAGATCGGCAAGCAGGGCGTATTTGAAAGCGTGGGCTAACCCACCTCTCAACGAGGAAGGAAGAGAACATGACAGCTAAGGTGGTCAAAAGTTTCATCGGTGAGGGTGGAGCGGGGCTGGACGATTCGAACGGGTCCGACAACCTCTATGACGTGGTTCACGCCATGGCGGATCAGCTCAACGCCCTGACTACGCAGTTCAACCAGTTGCTCGCGGATCACAACGCGGCGACCCGTCCTAGCACGGCGACCACGGTCACCTCCGGGGTCGCGGTCGAGTAAGGGACAGGACAAAGGGACAGCCTAAAAGACTGTCACCTTCATCCGAAAGGAGACTGACATGAAAGGCGCTTTGCAAGGGGATCACATCCCTCTGAACAAGTACCAGCTGATCGTTCTCGGGATGCCCGAGTTGACCTTCACCAAGATCGGCGGTTTGGAAGAGGAACTTGAGACGGTAGACCTCCCCGACAGGACCGTCGCCAGCGGTGGGCAGACCAAGGCGCTGGAGTTTTCTGCGTCCATTCCTGCTCACCATCTGATCCAGCAGGCGGCGATGGAGCTTTGGTTCGTGGAGGGGCGGGACCCGGTGGCCTCCACCTACAAGAAGACCGGAACGCTGATAATGAAAAGCATCGGCGGAAGTACGCTCAGAACCTACTCGCTGCTCGGGCTCTTCGTCTCCAAGCGGGCTACCCCCGATCTGGAGATGTCCAACGAGGGCGAGATGGCCGAAATCGAGTGGACGTTCAAAGCCGACATGATGTTGCCCATCTGACGCGGCTTGTAGCATCCAGGGACCTATCAAGGCCTGCGGGCCGATTGGAGGTACTGTGTCAACCCTTCCGGAAACACCCAAAGAGACCATGAAGCAGCCTTTGCAGGAGCGAGGCCCGATCTTGCCAATCGGAATCCTCGACGCCAGTGGTGCTTTGCATCGTGGCATCGAGTGCAGAGAATGGAGGTTGAAAGAGGAGCGGGAACTGGGCGCTGCTCTGGAGAAGGTCGAGTCTGCCCGGATGGGGCAGTACATCTCGACCGTGATCGGAACGCTTTGCACCCAGCTTGGACCGTTCAAGCTCGACTCCATGAAGCCAGCCGAACGGGCGGTAATCATTTCCCAGATGTGGATGCCAGACGTTTTCTTCGTTTACTTGTGGCTACGAGTCCAGACCATGGGGAACACGATGAGCTTGCGAATGGCCTGCCCAAACTGCGGGCACCGGTTCGATTACACCGCAGACCTTGGTTCGGTCACCATCAACTTCGTCGACAAGTTCGAGGACTCTCGCTGGAAGTATTCATTGAAGCGGCCGTTTGAGCTTCGAGGCAAGAAGGTCAGCGAGATGACTTTGTGCCCATCCCGATGGGCTGCCATGGACGCCCTCGGGGACAAAGTTGGCAAAAACTTCGGCATCATGAAGGCTGGGCTTATCGTTGGGTCCATCTACGAGATCAATGGCGTTACCGGGGTCGCTTACGCTGACCACGAGCTAGACGAGATGTACAAGATCGACGTGGAGACTCTGACCAATCTCATCGACAGAAAGAGCCTGGGTCCGGACATGTCGGTCGAGGATGTTTGTGCGAAGTGCGGCAAGCAGTATCGCTCCTCCTTGGATTGGGGGAACGACGCTTTTTTCGCAGTTTCTTCGCGGTAACATCAGAGAAGCGGCTCCGCGAAGAGGCTTTTTATTTGGTGTATTTCATTCCTGGGATGACCTATGGAGATGTGCTGTTGATGAGTTCCACCGAGCGAGACTGGTGGGTCTGGCGGTTGGGAGAGCAGATCAGGCGAGAAAACAAGGCCGTGAAAGGGAAGTGACATGGCGTTTACGCAGATCGGGCTCGGTGGGCTCTTCAGCCTGAACGTGAATCCGGCGATAGTTGCCATGCAGCAGGCAACCACCTCTCTCCAGTCTTTGCAATCCAAATTCGACGCCCAGCTACCAAAGATCGATCAATGGGCTCAGAAGTTTGCTCAAGCGGCGAACAAGGTCCGAGGGTCTCTGGCCGGAGTCAATAAGGGGATGAACGACATCGCGGGAGGGATCACCAAGACCGCTCTCGGTGCGATTCCTTTGTCAATGGCGATGAAGGCTGGAGCGCAAAAAGCCATCGTTTTTGAAAAGCAGATGTCGGTGGTCAACTCCCTTTTAGACGAGGAGAACCGCAAGCTCTACCCGGATTTGATTCAGAAAGCCAAGTGGATGGGAATCACCTCGGTCTTCACGGCTGGGCAAGCGGCGCAGGCCATGGAGTACATGGTTCGCTCCGGAGCCAATGCCAGGGAGACGATGGCTGGTATCGGTGGCGTGATGAACGCTGCCGCGGCTGACGGCATCCAGCTGGAGCAGGCGGCGAACGTGGTGGCCATCGCCATCAAGAGTATGGGCCTGGAGTGGAAAGACGCGGAGATGGTTGCCGATGTGCTGGCGAAGACCTCGGCGAGCGCCAATACGAACATCTTGGCTCTCGGAGAGTCATTCGTTTACGGTGCCGCGACCGCAAAGCAGTTGGGTGTGCCTGTTGAACAACTTAGTGGTATTTTTGGGGCGTTGGGAGATGCAGGCCTCAAAGGAAGCATGGCCGGCACATCCCTGACCAACATGATGGTTTCCCTGGCCAAGCCCTCGAAGGAGGCAGAAGCGATCATGAGGAGATGGGGAGTCACTTTGACCGACGCCGAGGGGAAGCTCAAACCCTGGCCATGGATGGTGGATACTCTTTCCGGGAAACTCAAAAAGGTCAAAAACGTTCTGGAGCGAACCAGAATCACCGCCGAGTTGTTTGGTCTCAGAGGGCAGAAGGCGTTCAACGCCCTGGCCATGAAGGGAGGAAAGAACCTCAAGATTCTCATGGACAAGGTTGCAAATTCCATGGGTGCTGCGGCGGACATGGCCGACAAGCGCTTGGACAATATCGCTGGGCGCTGGGTCTTGTTCATGTCTGCGGTTGAAGGTGCGTTCATCGAACTGTTCGAGCCGGTGATGAAACCCGTTGCTGATGCCATCAAAAAAGTCACCGGGTACTTATCCGACGTCTTGGTCGTGATCCAAGCGATCAAAGGGGCCGGGGACTCGGTATCCAAGTACGGCAAGGTCATGGAGGAGAACGTCAAGAAGTTCGGAGCGACGACCTGGGCGGTAGCCAATGGCGTGATGGACGCGGTGATCTGGCTGAAGGAAGGGTTCCAAACTATCGTTCAGAAGGTGGGGGCGTTCTTCGGGGTGATTGGGCAGCAAGGAGGAAATGCGGTTCGGCAGATAACCAGGTTCACGGTTCAGTTTGCCGTCCTGGGAGCAATCTTTGCTCCTGTCGCTGGCGCCGTCGGGTTGCTCGTCTTCGTGCTCAAGGCGGGGCTCTGGCCAATCATCCAGGGCATTGCGGTTGTTGCCTTTAACCTCTACGCCATTTTTATTCAGGTTGCGGTCAGCGCCGCTTTGGCTGCGACTCATGTCTTGAGCTTCGCTCTGAACCTGGGCCTTCAACTTATGGTAGCGGTTCTCGGGGCGACGTTGAGCTTGATCACTTTCTCAGCGACCATGATCAAAAACGTGGTGGTTTCTCTGGCTACCGGAATCCTGTGGCTGATCCTGTTCGGGAAGACCATTTTTACCGAGATGATTCCCGCCCTTTGGGACAGCATCAAAATAGAATTGTGGTATGCAAAAACGGTTGCGAAGAATTTTGTCATGGCCATCTGGGCAAAGATCGCTGCTCTTGGCGGCTTTAAGATTCAGATCTGGGCAACGGTCAAGGCGCTTGGGGCTGGGCTCGTTGTGGGAATCAAGGCGGCGGCAATTGCTACTTGGGCCTTTGTCAAAGGTCTGGTAGTGACTGGCATCCCGGCGCTGATCGGATTTGTCAAAGGATTGAACCTCGTTCAAATGGTCACCCTGAAAGGGCTGATTCCCGCGCTGCTTTCGGTGGGCCGGGTGATGCTGGTCTTCGGAGGCCCGATCCTGATCATCTTCGGGTTGATCGGGGCGTTCTTGATCGGCATGGGCTCGAAAGCTAATTCTTTCAAGGACACCATGGTCGCGGCCTGGACCGCGATCAAGGTTGTCGTGGGTGGGTTCGTCGAAGGGTTCATGGAAGGAATGCACGGGGCCTGGTTCGCCGTGCGCCGGGTTTTCCAATCCATCTACCAGCTCATCAGAAACATCTTCGGGTTCCTCTGGGAGGACTCCAAGACCACCACCGGGGACGTGGCGGAAATGTTCAAGGCGGTTGGCAAGTGGATCGGAAACGCGTTCAAGTGGGGCTTCGACGCCATCGCCTGGTTCTTCGAGGGGCTCGGTGACTTCATCTTCGAGGCTCAGTACGCATTCATCAAGTTCCTTGCGGCTATCGACGAGGGCTGGGTCAAGCTCAAGAACATGGTCGGAGCGCTCAGCGACGAGGAGTACAACCGGGAGATGCGCCGGATTGACGGGATGACTGCGGCCTTTCGTAAGCAGCACGACGAGCGCAAGGCTCAGATTCTCTCTGAGCGGGCTGCCTTGAAAAAGCTGGAGGAAGACGAACAACGGGCAACCGAAACCAAGAAGGCCATGGAGAAATACATCTACGCCGATGGGAAGCGAGAGGACAAACGCTTCTATGAGATCAAGTTGGAGCCGGGATCGTTCGAGGTGAACGTGCACAACAAGCTTGAGGTAGACGGAAAGGGTCTCGCCACTACGGTGACCAAGCACCAGCAAGAGATCCAGGAGCGCAAGGGCTTCAAGACCAAGCGGTGGCAGATGATGGCTGCCCGGGAAACCGGCGCACCTGTGGCCGCTGGAGGTGGATGATGAAGAACTGGGTGCTCTATAACCTGGACACGGAAGAGTCCTTGAATGGTCAGTTCGAACCAGGAAATCTCACAGAGGATGTGGGAAGCGAGTACGCAGAAAACTGGGCGCTGAACCGGCGGTATGCTATCACCCAGTTCATTCACGGCAAGACCGAGACGCTGTCCTTCGAAGGCCAGTTCTTTCTCCAGTACGGCTTGGAGTTGATCAAGCTGACCAAGATGGGCGAGAACGTAGACCCGATCAAGCAGTTGAACATTCTGAAGCAGTGGGCACGACGAGATATGGCGCTTCGACGCCCTCCTCTGCTTTCGTTCTGGGTCGGCGACGAGGCAGACGTGACCATGCCGGAGTGCGTGATCGAGGGTATCTCCGGGATCAACTACCGCAATTTTGTCAGCTCTGGGAAAATCAAGGATGTGACTTTTACGGTCACGCTTCGACGCTGGTTCCCTTGGCTACAGGAATCGGAAACGGTCAAGCACGAGACCTACCAGCACAGCGTCAAGCAAGGAGAGTATTACGAGCTTCTTGCCCAGTATCAATACAAAGACCCCATGATGGGCGACGTGATCCGCAAGCGCAACCCCACCATGCCGAACGTGCAGATCGGCGACAAGGTGCCTTTGCCCGAGTTTTCAAAAATCCGGAAGACCGTGGTTCAGCCGACCTCGGTTCCGCTCAAGACAGCTTTTGGGGCTCAGCAGACATCTCAAAAGGCCTTGCGGGTTAGGTCGTTCGACAACCGAAACGTGGTGCATTATTCCCACGTCGTGTTGGAGTATTAATGCCTTTCGACGAACAGAATTCCAAGTTTGGAATGGCGCCTGAGTTTGCGGTCATGATCAATGACATCGAGATGCCGCAGAACATCGGCCAGTTCGTGACCTCGCTAGAGTACGAAAACATGGATCAGGCTGTGGACAAAATCTCGATGGAGTTGGCCAACCCCGATTTCCACCTCACCAACAGAAAGTTCCTGCTTCCCGGCAACGTGATCTCGCTCTACGGCGGGTACGGCAAGATGGAATACATGGCCTCGGGAATCGTGACGAACCTGCGAGCAAACTTTCCCGAGAGCGACATGCCCTCGATCCAGGTGACCGCTTATTCCAAGGACCACTTCATGTCCCAGAGAATGCCGGACCTGGATCAACGCGACACGAGCAACCCGAGGCAAACCGAAAACCCCGAAGCGGTCAAAAAAGGCAAGTACGAGCGGGTCTGGGGAAAGACAAGCATCGCAGATGCGGTCAAGTCCATTGCCCAGCAATACAACTTCTTCACCTCCGATGACGAGGGGCGAAGCACCATCGATACCCCAGACAGACCGTTAGAAAATCTGTATCAGGTTCAAGGCCTGACAGATTTCGAGTTCGTGACAGGCCTTGCCAACTTGCTGGGATGGTATTTTTGGGTGGACGCCGACATCGAGGGTCGGTGGCGCCTGCATTTCAAGTCTCCGAAATCCACGCTCAAAAGCCAGAAGAAGGTCTACACCCTGAAGTACAATTTTGGTGACGCTTCTACCCTGCTCTCGTTTGAGCCCGAGATGCTGATCACCGACATGTTCACCAAGGTCGCAGGGGAAACCTTTTCCTCAAAAGATGGCAAGGCAATCACTTCGGCCATCGCGTTCAAGCAAGGCCAACAGTGGTCGCCGATCTCAACGCGCTGGGACCAGACGGTGGAAGGCCCGATCAACAAGCCATCCGACGTGAAAATCTACATGGGAGACTACGCCATCTCGGTTCCTGACACGACCGGGATTCAGACGGCGGCTGACCTGGACAGGTTCCTCAAGGTCTGGGTAGAGCGGCATGAAAACACCTTGATGATGGCCGCTGGACAATGCGTTGGGCTTGAATTGTTACGTGCTCGACAGGTCCACAAGATCTCAAACGTCGGCATGCTGTACGACGGCGATTGGCTCTTCGATACGGTTCGGCACAAGTTCAGCTCAAGCTCTGGATACACTTGCGATTTTCATGCACGAAGAATTGACAAGAGCATGGGGGAAACATGAGCCGCGAAGTGAGAACGTACCTGGCCCGGGTGGTGAGCAACCAGGACCCTGAGAAGCGCGGGCGCGTCAAGGTCAGCTGCTACGACCTCATCGGCGCCGAACAGGAGATCCCGGACTGGGTAGAGCCGATGCTGGACTGGGGTTGGTTCTACGTTCCGGATGTGGACGAGCTGATTGAGATCGAGGTGCTGCTGGGCACTGGCCGGGACACCCGGTCCCTGGAGACCTCGCTGAGCAACCTGAACATCAAGTGGCGAGGTGGGCGGGCTTACGGGGGGGAGATGACGGACGCCCCCAGGCCAGTGCCGGACCTGTTCAAGGTCAACTTCAAACGGAGAGGGATCGCCACCCCGCTCGGGCACATCCTGTACTTCGACGACTCCCCGGGGAAGCAGGAGATCACGATGTCCTGGTCGGACGGCGGCACGCCCCCGGTTTATTCCTCGATCACCTTGGACAAGGAAGGGACCATCAAGCTCTCGCTTTCCAACGGGGAGCACTCGCTTCACCTGAAAGACGACGAGCTGGAGGTCAAGCTGTCGGAAGGAGCCTCCTTGAAGGTCTCCGGGAGCGGCTCCAGCGCAGTGACCGTGCTCGGAGACGGAGGAGTGAAAGCGGCCATCGCTGACCACCTCCAGACATTTTACTCCCTGGCCAAGGGGGTCTTCGACCTGCACATTCACCCGACCGGGGTGGGGCCTTCGGGTCAGACGGCCACCCCGTTCCCGGCCTGGGACAACACCATCAACTCCAACAAGCTGAAGTTCCCGGACGGCTGACATGACCTTATCGGCGAGCAAGTTGAAGACCGAGCTGGAATCGCTTGGACCGACCGGGAGCGAAGCAACCGCCAGGGCGAGGCTGGCAGCCGCTTGGACCACCTACTTTTACGAGGCCGGGGTGGCTGGAACCCCCTGCGCCGAGGGAACCCTGGCCAGCGCCCAAGCGGGAATGGAAGGTGCGCTGGTAGGTATGTCTACCACAGGGCAGGGGGGCGGTCCAGATACAGGCAGGGGTCACAGCCTTCTGGTCGCAGGTTGCCCTCCAGGGAGCCACAGTCTGGCCAGGAACGCTTGCTCCGTACACCCCGCCTCCTGGCCTGTCCTTGCTCTCGGTGGCCTTGCAGGCCGTCTTTGGTGCGAACCTGGCGGGGGGCAAGGACCTATCTGCCGCCGCGGAAGCTCTGGCCTCGGCGCTGCATACCGGCGGTGGGCTCGGGGGCATGGCTACGATGCCAGGTGTTCCACCTTTACCTACTCCGATTCTGTGAGGGCGCCATGCGAGGAATGAGAATTCCAGTAGGAGTGAACATGTCGGGCGGCGCGGCAATGGTCGAAGGAGAGGCCAACGACCGGAAGACCATCTTTGCCGCGCTGTCGAGCTGCGAAAACGATCATGCCTTCCAGCAGGACCTGGGCATGGACATCGGGGTGGTTTTCCAGACGCTGGACAGCGGTGCTCGGGCAAAGGCGCTCCACAGAATCCGCGAAGTCTTCCGGAAATTCGAAGAGGAGGACCGGTTTCGGCTCCTGAGCGATTCCCTCCAGTGGGAAACCAAGGAGGGGGAACTTTTGTTGGAGTTCAGGTACCTCAACATCGAGACTGACTTGATCCAGTCGTTTTCCAGAACCTTCAACTCGGGGTTCCCGGGAACCAAGGGCTAGGAGGAAAAGTGGCAACCGAGATCGAAATTCCTGCATTTGAATTCGCGTCGATGTACTACGGGCAAATCCTGGACTCGCTGGTAGCGTACAAGCGGCAGAACGTGCCGGAGCACACCGACGAGAGCCCGTATGATCCGTTCATGCAGCTCCTTCGCTGCTTCGCCCTGGTTGGGCACTTGAACAACACCTTGATCGATCTCGTGGCCAACGAGAGCACGCTGCCAACGGCAAAGCTTCAAGAGACAGTGCGAAACATGCTTCGGCTGATTGCGTACGAACTGCAGTCTGCAACCCCTTCCATCTGCGAGGTGGTCCTCGAGCTAACGAAGGTCTTTCTCACCTCCTACACATTGGTCCCGGCTCGTTCTCAGATTTCAACAGAGGCCGAAATTGAAACTGTTGCGGTCTACTTCGAGATCCTGGATGCGCTAAATATCCAGCGCACGGATCAATTCGGAAAGGTGCTCTCCTTCGTTCAGGATCGTGGACCCAGCCTAGAGTTCAGCGACCACACCACGGAAGCCAACGATCAGACCCTTGGCGTCACCTTCGACCCTTGGGACCGCGCGGGAAGCCCTTACGATGTCCTGATCGGAGACTGCCTGTACTTTGGGCACCCGCAAGTGATGACCGATACGATCTCACTGGTTCTCGATATGGCCTCAAGCGGGATCGGCTGGAGGTGGGAGTACTACGACGGGAACTTTGTCAAGGCTGCTCCGGATCTCGTCACGGATCAAATCGGGACCTTGAAGCTCTGCATCGACCAGTACCTGGGAGAGGACCCGCTGCCAGGAACCATCATCCGCGTGATGTTCAATCAGACATCGTATTACGAGGACTGCGTCAGCGAATGGAACGGGACAGATGGAAATTTCGTGGAGACAACGGGCTACCTTGGACAGACCATCCCAAGCGAGGCGGAGGGCGACTACTCTGTTGGGAGCGATTGGGAACCTCTGTCAAGCCTATCTGACGGCTCGATTGGTTTGACCATCAGTGGCAAGGTGGAGTTCACGCTCCCTCAAACGATCACGCAGAACTGGGCAATCGGAACCATCAACGCCCAAACGCAGTACTGGATTCGGTGCCGGGTGGTTGGAATCTCGACGCCGGTTGCGCCGGTCCTGGAGTACGCAAGGATGGACGAGGGGAAACAGTTTTCCCTCTGCGTTGGTATTCAGGGGCGCACGATGGATGAAGACCCCTTTTCCTCTTCCGACGGCTCTGGCGGGCAGCAGTTCCAATCCTCCCAGGAATACTTCATCGATGGAAGCGGAGAGGTTTGGGTAGATGATGAGCCCTGGACGAAGATAGAAAACTTCTTGTCTTCTCGCCCAACCGACAAGCACTACAACATCCAGCTTGGGACCAACGACCGAGCCGTGGTGCTT
>Ga0315294_10009341_pt1 | contig 10776 bp, 10 predicted proteins | sample YL17G13_40_MG_FD_203626 | JGI IMG/M metagenome (GOLD analysis project Ga0315294, IMG submission 203626) | Sediment microbial communities from Yellowstone Lake, YNP, Wyoming, USA - YL17G13_40 | ecosystem: Environmental > Aquatic > Freshwater > Lake > Sediment | place: USA: Wyoming | collected... | reverse complement strand
TGCGAAAGCCGAGCCGCGTCAGAAACGGGACCGGGTCGGCACGGTTGTAAAGCCACTGGGCTATGGCTTTAGGTGTTTTCGCACCGCACATCATGGCGACCACGCACAGACACAAGATAGCGACTAATGGATGGCGAAGCCCTCTGGCCTTACGAGGGTCAATGATTTCCGCAAAGTAGTCGGTAAGTGGGCGAATCGGTTTGGTGATGAGGGCTAACCTCCGCGTGCAGATGTCGAAGAGATTCGCCCAATAATAGCGCAAACACCGACTTTGAGAAAGCCCTGAGGAGTATACTACCCGCTCTTGGATTTGTCAGCAAAGAAACGGTAAGACTTGAGTAAATCTTGCGCAACGATGTATGCTCATGCGTTCCTCCGTGAGAATTCGGTGTGGCAACCTTATATGACCGTTCGCTGATTGGTGAAACTTGTTCTGAACACAAGTGGTTGTGGTTTGCCAAGCGTGTCCACTACAACCCCTTGTGGGTCAAGCCCTGCAGAAATCCAAAGGAAACATTTGTTCTAATCTGGTGGCTGGCGATTTTTCCGCCGCGCGCGTTTGCATCGCGCGTCAATCGGCGTATAATGCGGATGAGGCAAACTGTGATTCCAATTTCGAGTAAAGAAAATGGCTGGACCGATTTTTCCATTCACCGCGATTGTCAACCAAGATAAGATGAAACGCGCGCTCGTGCTGAACGCGATCAATCCGCTCATCGGCGGCGTGCTCGTGCGCGGCGAACGCGGCACCGCGAAATCTACCGCCGTGCGCGCGCTGGCCGCGTTGCTGCCTGAGATCAACGTCGTCGCCGATTGCCCGTTCAGTTGCAGTCCCTACGAAAAGGATCGCTTGTGCGACAACTGCCGCGCGCGCATCGCGCGCGGCGAAGAACTGCCTGCCGCGCGGCGCAAAGTGCGACTCGTTGATCTGCCCGTCAGCGCGACCGAGGATCGCGTCGTCGGTACGCTCGACATCGAGCAGGCGATTAAAAGAGGCGAAAAGAAATTCGAGCCCGGCGTCCTCGCGGCGGCGAATCGCGGCATCTTGTACGTGGACGAAGTGAACCTGCTCGACGATCACGTCGTTGACTTGTTGCTCGACAGCGCGGCGATGGGTGTGAACGTCGTCGAGCGCGAAGGGATTTCGTTTCAGCATCCCGCGCAATTCGTTTTGGTCGGCACGATGAATCCTGAAGAAGGCGAACTGCGCCCGCAGTTGCTTGATCGTTTCGGTTTGTCAGTCGAAATCAAAGGAATCGCGGATGCGGAAGCACGCGTCGAAATTGTCGAGCGGCGTCTCGCGTTCGAAACCGATCCCGTCGGCTTTTGCGACGAGTGGTGTGGCGCGGAAGAAAAACTTTCGAAAGAGATCGAAGCGGCGCGCAAGATGCTGCGCGCGGTCACGCACTCGCAAGCCGATTTGTATGCGATCGCGGAACTCTCGGTAGGGCTTGAAGTGGATGGACATCGTTCCGATTTGGTGATCCTCAAGTCGGCGCGCGCGCACGCCGCGCTGATGAGCCGCGCCGCGATCACCGAAGAAGATATTTTGCTCGCGGCGGAACTCGCGCTGCCGCATCGTTTGAAACGCAAAGCGATCCACGAAGTTGAATTGCAGTTCGAGCATCTCGAAAAACGATTGGAAGCATCGAAGCAAGGCACGGCGACGCAAACTCAAAAGAGTGACATGCCGCGCGACGTAAAAAAAAAGCCGGGGTAGCGGCTGACGAAGCCGCCGACCAACCGCCCGAACCGAGTGAGCAGACCGCGCAGGGTACCGGGCACGAACCGGGCAAGCCGACGCCGCGCCCCGCCGATCACCTTGTCGGCGTCGGCAAAACATTTCGTCCTCAACGATTGCAAACCCCTCTCGACAAATTGCCGCGCAAAGTCGCAGGCAAACGTTCGCGCACGCGCACCGAGCGCAAGCGTGGTCGTTACGTTACCTCGCGCCAGATGAAAGGCAAGCCCTCCGATGTCGCGTTCGACGCGACGCTGCGCCAAGCCGCGCCGCACCAGATTCGCCGCGCGCGCAAAGACGTCGCGCTCGCGATCGAATCGCAAGACTTGCGGCAGAAAGTGCGGATGCGCCGCGCCGCGAATTTGATTCTGTTCGTCGTGGATGCATCGTGGTCAATGGCTGCCGCCGAGCGGATGATCGCAACCAAAGGCGCGATTATGTCGCTGCTGATCGACGCGTACCAAAAGCGCGACCGCGTCGGCTTGGTCGTTTTCCAAAAGGAAGAAGCGCGCGTCGTCCTGTCGCCGACATCGTCGGTTGATCTCGCGGAAGGCGCGCTGAAAGAAATTCCCGTTGGCGGCAAAACGCCGTTGAGCGCGGGGCTGTTGCTCGCGCATCAGGTTCTGATTCGCGAGCGCATCAAGGATCGCGAAGTGATGCCGCTGATGATCGTCGTCACGGATGGCGCGGGGAATGTTTCGATGTCGGAGATGCCGCCACAAGAGGAGGCGCTGCGCGTCGCGACGATGATCAAGAAAGCGGATTTGCGGACGATCGTCATCAACACGGAGCACGAAGCGTTTGATCGCGGACTCGCGCAAGAACTCGCGGACAACCTGGGTGGTCCGTGCTACACGCTCAAGCAGTTGCGCGCGGAGGAGTTGTACGCGCGCGTGCGCGAAGAGATGCGGGGATTTGGGGGAGTGGCGCGGAAGGACGTTGGGTAGTTGGATAGTGCAATAGTGCGATGGTCGAATTGTCGTGCGGTCGGATGGTCAATCGGTCAATCGGGAGCAAGCGTCCGCTGTCACGCTTTTTGCGGGTTCAAATCCTCGGCCCGAGCAACGCGGCGGAGCCAGGTGATTGAATCGAAGTCGGCGTCGAAACTCGCGATGGCGGGGATTTCGCGTTCGCGGCATGCGAGCGCGATGAGTGCGTCGTTGAAATTGAGTGCGCCTGCGCTGGAGCGAATCAGGTCGAGCGCGTCGGAGTAAAAACGTGGTGCATCGGGTAGAATCCAAGTGAGTGTTTCAGTCGGCACTTGTGATTTAAGATTGTTGATCAGGTCGGCGACATCTGTCCCCAGTTTCTTTTCGTGCAATCGCCGCGCGGCGGCGCTGATGGCTTCGGCGGCAACGCAGTCAAAGTACAGAAGATCAACATTGGCAGCGAGTAACGCGTCGTGCAACGCGATGGCTTGACTGCGCCAGAGGTCGCGCGGATTGATCAAGCCAATCAGCACCGATGTGTCAATCGCGATCTTCACGTTACGCCTCGTCGTAGAGCGCCTCGGAATCCGCGAGCGCGTCGCCATCGTATCCCTTTGGAAGTAGATTCATCCACGCGTTGAGAGTGGATGCTGGCACTGCCACTGTCGGAAAAAGATACGGTGCACGTTTTTCTCGCGTGACGAGCGGTGTAGGTGAGTGAGTTTTCTCGCGCAAGAACATGACGAGTTGTTCGACAAACGCGAGACTGTCAGTCGGCAAGTCCGCTAGCAAGGCGAGTATGTGTTTCTGCATCGCTTCGGGTGATTTGGTCAGCGTATCCATTGCAAAACCTCTACGAACATTGTATACTAAATTGTGAGTTGGTCAAGCGGGTCACAAACTCGTCGTTGTGGAAAACCACGCACACAGCTTGTGGATGCGACGTGGAAAGGGGCTTGTGTGCGCGAGTATTCGCTGAATAGGCAACAATTGTGGTGAGTGTTGCACGTGAAACGTTGACATAAATAACGCGGTTGTGGAAAACACAGAGGCAAATCCGTGCTGACTCCAGGTGCCATCGTTCAGAATCGCTATCAAGTCATTCGCTTGTTGGGACAAGGTGGCTTCGGCGCGGTCTACCAAGCGCGCGACATGCGGCTTGGGCAGATCGTCGCGCTGAAAGAAAACATCGGTGGCGATCCGCGTCAGTTTCAGCAAGAGGCGTTGATTCTTGCAAACCTTCGTCACCCTAACCTGCCGCGCGTGAGCGATCATTTCATCGAGCCGAACGGGGCGCGGTACCTGGTGATGGATTTTGTCGAAGGCGAAGATTTGGAAAGCGTCTTGCAGCGGCAAGGCGCGTTGCCCGAGTCGCAGGTGCTGGCGTGGTTCGATCAGATTCTTGACGCAGTTGCGTATCTCCACATTCACAACATCATCCCCCGCGACATCAAGCCCGCGAACATCAAGATCACGCCTGTAGGACAAGCAGTGCTAGTGGATTTTGGAATTGCGAAAGTTTTCCAGCCAGGACAAGGAACGATGAGCGGTGCGCGCGCGCGGTGTCACCTGGATATGCCGCACCAGAGCAGTATCGCGGTGGAACGGATCAACGGAGTGACATTTATTCGTTGGGCGCGACATTGTACGCGTTGTTGACGGGCGGCCGCCTGACGCGCGCGCGTTGGAGCGTAGAACCGCAACACTGACACCGCCGCGTGTATTGAACCCTACAATAAGTGTTCAATCCGAACAAGTCGTTTTGCGCGCAATGGAGATTTATGCTGGCATGCGGTATCCAACGGCGGATGCATTGTTGCAAGCGTTGGACAGGGTTGAAACAGTTCAGATGCCAGCAGTACTGCCTGCAAGGCAACCTGCGCCGAAACAGAAAATTGTCCCCCACAGAACGCAAATCCACATATTGTTACAAAATTCAGGTCTACCCTTGTTGGGAATTTCAGTAGTTGTGAGCTTCCTCACCGACAATATTATGTTCGCCTGGGGATTATTGATACTCGGTTTGATACTGATGCTTTTTTCAAGGAGAACCTAGACCGAAAACCATTGTACTCACTTGACTTCACTCGCGAAATATGCAATCTGAACTTCGAAATCTGCTCTTACGAAAACCCTCCGTGGTGCACAAGGTTCTGGCGCGGGCGCGGAGATGACAACGGACAACTACGAAATTGAACGAACAAAACCAGCACTGTAGTGTCCGTTGATTTCGCCCTTGTCTGTTGTAATTGTTGTGGGAGAGTACAGAGAAAACGCGAGAGGAAAATTACGCGGCAACGGTCAGAGGAATCGTCTCGTGCGCGAGTGAATCGGCGGCATACGCGAGCGCGGCGCGTACATCATCCCGCGTCAAGCGTGGGTAGGCGTCTAGCAAGTCTGCTTCGGTCGCGCCTTCCGCGAGTTTGCGGATAATCAGTTCAACGGGAACGCGCGTGCCACGAATCACTGGTTTGCCTAACATCACATCGGGATTGATTTCGATTCGATCAGTTGTCATCTTGTGCTCCTTCGCCGCAAAGTATATCTTATTCTCAAGTTAGCGTCAACCACATGCCTCCCGAAATCTGTGACTACGAAAACTCCCCCTGGCGCACCGAGTTCTGGCGCGGGCGCGATTACGAAGACCGCGCGGAACGCATCGCCATTGGTGCAATGTTGCCGCAGCGCGGGACGCGTCTGTGCGAGATCGGCGCGGGGTTTGCGCGGCTGGCAGATTTCTATCGTGGCTACGAGCGCGTGATCCTGCTCGACTATTCGCGCTCAATGCTGCGCGACGCGGTCGAACGACTGCGCGGCGATCCGCGTTTCCTCTTCGTTGCTGCCGATCTCTACAACCTGCCGCTCGTGGACAACGCGCTCGACACCGCGGTGACGGTGCGCGTCCTGCACCACGTCGCCGACATTCCGCGCGCGTTCGCGGAAATCGCGCGCGTCGTACGTCCACAAGGCACGTACCTCACCGAGTTTGCGAACAAGCGGCACCTCAAAGCGATTCTGCGTTACATCATCACGCGCCGCGCGCCGAATCCGTTTGCGCTCGAACCATACGAATTCGTCAAACTGAATTTCGATTTCCACGCGCGCTACATTGAAGAGAATCTGCGCGCGGTCAACTTCGTCGTGCAAGACAAACGGGCGGTCTCGACGTTCCGCGTCGCGCTGCTGAAACGAATCGTGCCCGCGCGGTTTCTCGCCGCGCTCGATGGGCTTCTCCAACATCCAACGTCCAACTTCCAGGTTTCTCCCAGCATCTTCTTCCGCGCACAATCGCGCAAGCCCGGCGTGTCCGCGCTCAACCCCGCGCTCTGGCGCTGCCCCGCGTGCGGCTCCACCGACCTCGCGGAATTGCGCGACGCGCTCACCTGCCGCGCCTGCTCGCGCGCGTATCCGATTGTAGATGGCATCGTTGACTTGAAAGAGCCGCAGGGGGGCAATGGCGCAAGGGAGCAAGGGTGAGTCCTGAGCGAAGCCGAAGGATCTCCCCTGCTCCCGCGCTCCCTTGCTCCCTTGCTGAATTTGAAATTGCATCCTCTCACATTTTGTAGTATACTATCAGTGTATCCACTCTGGAGGAATGACCATGAAGGTCTCATGCTTGCAAGAAAATCTCGCCAAAGGTCTTTCGATTGTTAGCCGCGCGGTGGCGTCCCGTTCGACACTGCCTGTGCTGGGCAATGTTCTGATCGCCACCGATCAGGGTCGCTTGAAACTCGCGGCGACGAATCTCGAACTGGCGGTCACCTGTTGGATCGGCGCGAAGGTTGACGAAGATGGCGCGACGACGCTGCCCGCGCGCATCCTGGGCGATTTCGTCAACTCGATGCCGCCCGACCGCATCGAAATGGATTTGAACCTCAAAACGCAAACGATGCACCTGAAATGTGCGCGCGACGACGCGAACATCAAAGGGATCGACGCGCAGGAATTCCCGATCATCCCCTCGCTCGGCGACGGCAAAAAGATTTCGCTCGATCCCGACGTCCTGCGCGAGATGATCGAGCAAGTGACCTTCGCCGCGGCGACCGACGAATCGCGCCCGGTGTTGACCGGCGTCGCCGCGAAATTCGAGAAGGACAAGGTGACGTTTGCGGCGGCTGATGGTTTTCGCTTGTCGGTGCGGCACGCGACGTTGAGCGCGCCAGTGGATCCACCGATCAGCGTGATCATTCCGGCGAAAGCGCTGCAAGAAGTTGCGCGCGTCAGCGGCGATCAAGAAGACCCGATCGAAATCGCGGTGACCGAAAACAAATCGCAAGTGCTGTTCAGGTTGACGAACACTGAAATCGTCTCGCAGTTGATTGACGGGCAGTTCCCCGATTTCACGCGCATCATTCCCGAAGCGCGCGCGACGCGCACGACGGTCACGACTTTTGAATTTCAAAACGCGGTCAAGGCCGCGTCGGTTTTTGCGCGCGAATCGATGAACACCGTGCGTTTGCTGATCGCGCCCGCGAACGAACTGGGGGGCGGCAAAATGACGATCACCGCGACCAGCGCAGAATCCGGCGACAACATCGGCGACATTGACGCGACGGTGGACGGCGAGCCGGTCGAGATCGCCTTCAACGCGCGTTACCTTACCGACGTGTTGAATATTTTGCGTGCGCCTCAAGTCACCCTCGAAACTTCCAGTGGATCGAGTCCGGGCGTAATCAAAGTGGTCGGGCGCGACGATTTCACCCACGTCATTATGCCGATGCACGTTGGGAAATGAGCCAATGTTCCAATGAGCCAATGAGCCAATCAATCTACTTGCTAGACTGATTGGCTCATTGGTTTATTGGTTCATTGCGCTTTTTTCTTGCCATGTAGCACACCCAGTATCTCCTCGCCGTACTCGCGCGTCTTCCACGGACCCAGGTTCGTTCCCGCGACGAGCGCATCCAGCGTGCGCGGGTTTTGGCGCGCGACGGTGAACAGCACATCGTTTGAGACAATCACATCGTTTTCGACGCCGCGCGCCTCCGCGCGTTTCTTGCGCCATTCCTTCAACTTGCCCAGTCGATGGCGCGCCGCGTTGTCGAGCGCCGTGTCGCTGCGCGAATGGGGATGCGGGCGCGCGGTTTGTGGCGCCGCCGCGCCGCGTGCGACGGCGTCGAGCAGCGCGTGACCGTACCGGCGCATCACGAATTCGGAAACACCGCCCAGATGTGCGAGCGCGCGCGTAGACGACGGACGCGCGTGCGTGAGCCGCAGCAGCGTCGCGTCCGAAATAACTTTGAACGGCGGGCGATCTTCTTTGCGCGCCTGCGCGTCGCGGAAACGATACAACTCGCGCAGGACACCCAGCCGCGTCGGATCAAGATCGCGCGTGCCTGTGATGTGCCAGTACGCGTCCGGATCGAAGCGACGCGGCGACGGTTCGACGCGCGTCAAGCGCTCGAATTCTTCGCGTGCTTCCTCCAGGCGTTCCTGGCGGCGCAACTCTTCCCTCTGCAAGTCGCGCAATCGCAAAAGATAGTGCGTATCCTCGCGCGCGTACGCCATTTGCTCTGCGCTCAGCGGACGATGCCCCCAGTCGGCGCGCTGCATCTTTTTGTTCAGCGTGATGCGGAAGCGTTCTTGCAGGGTGTTGCCCAATCCGACATTCTTCCAGCCCAGGATGCGCGCTGCGATCATCGTGTCGAAAACATTCGCGAACGTGAAGCGGTAGTCGCGCTTTAAGCACAGAATGTCGTACTCCGCCGCGTGAAAGACTTTTTCGATGTGCGCGTCGGCAAAGATCGACGCGAGCGGCGTGAGCCCATCGGCTGTGGAGAGTGCGAACGGGTCAACGATGTAATCTGCCTCGCCGGTCGAGAATTGGACAAGACAGACTTTTTCAAAGTACGAATACAAACTATCGGCTTCGGTATCCACCGCGATAGCCGACTGACGGGCCAGCGTCTCGCGCAGCGCATCTAGCGCCGCCGCCGATTCCACCCACGTGCACGCTGTTTCAGGGGAGTTCGATTTAATTTGACAATCGTCTGCGTAATTAGCCATTCACTCTTATCCCAACATTGCCCACACGGCGGATAGTTTGCCAAGCCAGCATACTCAGCGCGAGCGCGCCGAGAATCAAGTCCACCCCTTGATCGACGCGCAGCGCGCCGACGAAGAGGGTCTCGGCGCCCCGCCAAAAACCGAGCACAAAATTCGCCGCCGACGCGATCAGGCAGTACGCGAGAAACAGCGTGCCCGCGCGCGGCTGACGAAGCGCGAGTACCAACAAACCAACAAACAAACCAACAAACAAAACGATTTCACAATGCTGCAACGGAAAACGCAGCGCAATCAATCCGTACAGGTCAGGCAACTCGAGCGCGATCTGACTGTCGCTGACGACGCCATAATTCGCGCCATGCGCCAACGCGCCCACCCAGCCAACTGCCTGCCCAATCGTCAAGCCGAGCGCGGACGCGTCCGCCAGTTTGCCGAAGCGCAAGCCGCGCGTGCGCGCGTAGAGGGCGAGGGCGAGAAATCCCGCGAGGAACGCGCCGCGCATCGCCAAGCCTCCCAGGCCGATCTGCACGATTTCGTCTGGACGCGCGGCATAGTAATCCCAGCGCAACGCAATGTGGTATGCGCGTGCGCCGATCCAACCCGCCGCGCAGACAATCACCGCGCCGTCGAGAAAGATTTCAGGCGTCATCGCGCGCCGCGCGCGTTTTCGCAAATAGACGTACGCGACCCCCAAGCCCGCCATCGCACCGAGCAGCACGAGCGCGGTGTACGCGGGCAGGTCGAAAAAGATCAGATCAATCGTCGGATGCAAAGCGGCTTGACCCTACGAAGAAAATCATGGAAGGACAATCCAGGTGCGCTTCCGCACCGCCGGAATCGCCAACAGAGATTTCGCTCAATAACCTTCCTCGCTTTCAATCCAGATTTCTTGCTGCCGCCGGATCTTTTGGGGAATGTGCGTGGCAGGCACTTCGGTCCCGATCACTACCCCCGCCGGTATGATTGCCTCAGGTGGAATCTGGCTACTTTTGCCAATAGTCACCAAGTTACCTGCTAGGGTGGGCAAAGTCTCGCCCACATGGGCGCGTGCTCCGATGGTGACCCGCTTGTCCACGATAGCGCGCTCAACTACTGCGCCCTCCTCAATCCAGGTATCGGTAAGAATGACCGACTCACGCACGCTAGCGCCTTGTCCCACGTGCACTCCAGGCGAGAGCACGCTCCGCTCGACCCGCGCCCCGGCCTCCAACACTGTGCCATTAGCGAGCAGACTATCGCGCAGTTCCACTTGGGAACGGGCAAGCGCTGGCGGCCGCTCCTCAGACAAAGTGTGAATCACCCATCTTCGGTCATTCAAGTTAATGGAAGGTGGTGATGCCAACAAGTCCATGTGGGCCTGCCAATAGGACTCGAGTGTGCCCACATCCACCCAGTAGCCGGAGTACGGAAAAGCGAACAGTCGATAGCCCTCCGTCACCATACGCGGAAGAATGTCTCTCCCAAAATCATGACTTGAGTCGCGCCGGCGGCTGTCATCGCGCAGGAGTCGCTCTAAGACCTCCATGTTAAATAGATACACACCCATGTTTGCCAGGTTGCTCTGCGGGTGACGCGGCTTTTCTTCAAAGCGCACCGCGCGATAGTCTGGGTCAACGGAGAGAATGCCGAACCGAGATGCGTCTTCCAGCGAAACTTGAATTGTACACAAGGTAGCATCCGCTTCATGATCTTGGTGAAACGCCACCAGGGGGTCATAATCCATCGCGTAGATGTGATCGCCGGAGAGGACTAAGGCGAGGTCCGGGCGGGTGGTCTTGACAAACGAGAGGTTCTGCCACACCGCATCGGCTGTGCCACGATACCAGTCGCTCGGGCGTCGCGCTCTGAAGGGAGAATAGATTTTCACTCCTCCCGTAAAACCGCGATTCAGGTCCCACGGCCCTCCCGCTCCGATATGTTCGATCAGTGAATGGGGGCGATATTGGGCAAGAATCATCACGTCGAAAATGTTTGAGTTGACGCAGTTGGAAAGAGTAAAATCAATGATGCGATACTTGCCCGCAAATGGAACTGCCGGCTTGGTGCGCTTGACCGTGAGTACCCCGAGACGCGATCCTTCGCCGCCAGCCAGGATGACTG
>Ga0315294_10009340_pt1 | contig 10776 bp, 8 predicted proteins | sample YL17G13_40_MG_FD_203626 | JGI IMG/M metagenome (GOLD analysis project Ga0315294, IMG submission 203626) | Sediment microbial communities from Yellowstone Lake, YNP, Wyoming, USA - YL17G13_40 | ecosystem: Environmental > Aquatic > Freshwater > Lake > Sediment | place: USA: Wyoming | collected... | reverse complement strand
AAGAGCGACCGTGAAAAAGAAAATCATCTTTTGGGTTATCTTGATCTTGCTCATTGCTGGCGGCGCCTCGGGATACATTTATTTTTATAAAGATAAAGACCAGGCCGTCAAATACCGAACGGCTAAGGTGGAACGGGGAAGCATCTCCGCCTTTGTCACCGCCAACGGAACGATCAACCCGGTCATTACCGTTCTGGTCGGGTCCCAGGTCTCCGGAACGATCCAGAAACTCTACGCCGATTATAATTCCCGGGTGAAAAAGGATCAGCCCATCGCCCAGATCGACCCGGCGATCTTCCAAGCCCAGGTCTCCCAGGCCAAGGCCAAGGTGGAAAACGCCAGAGCCTCATTCCTGAACGGCCAAGCCGATATTGCCACGGCCAGGTCGAACATAGAGTCCAGCAAGGCGAATGTGATTAAAGCCAGAGTTTCGGTGGAAGATACCAAGCGCAACCTGAATCGTTCCTTGGAGCTCTTCGCCCGCAACCTGGTCTCGGCCAGCGACCGGGATTCCGCCCAGACCGCCTACGATTCGGCTCAAGCTCTGCTCGAGGCCGCCCAGGCCCAGGAGAAGGCCAGCGAAGCCCAGTTGGATTCGGCCAAAGCCAAGCTGGAGGCGGCCCGGGCCCAGATCAAGCAGGCTGAAGCCGAGCTGGAGCTGGCCCAAGTGAACCTGGATCATACCAGGATTACGGCGCCGGTCACCGGAATCGTCATCTCCCGCAACGTGGACGTGGGCCAGACGGTGGCCGCCAGCCTCCAGGCTCCGACTCTCTTTACCATCGCCCAGGATCTTACCGAGATGCAGGTCGATACCAACGTGAGCGAGGCGGACATCGGGCGGGTGGCCATCGGCCAGGAAGCGACGTTTACGGTCGATGCCTTTCCCAACCTGACCTTCCGGGGAAAAGTAACCGACATCCGGAATGCCCCCGTGACCGTTCAGAACGTGGTCACCTATGATGTGGTGATCCAGGTAAAAAACCCGGAACTGAAGCTGAGGCCGGGGATGACGGCCAACGCCTCGATCCTGGTGGCCCAGAGAGAGAATGCCCTGAAAATCCTTAATGCGGCCTTACGCTTCCGGCCGGAGTTTGCCAAGAAAGAGGCGGCCGCTCCCCAGAAAGGGCCGGCTCCCCCTTCTACCCCTTCGCCTTCGGCGACCAGCCCGGAGCAGCTCCTGGAACGGCTGAAAGCAGAGCTCAAACTCACCCCGGAACAGCAGGCCGGCATTTCGCGCATCTTGAAGGATGCCCAGAGCGAAATTCAGGCGGCACGGAAGGCCGGAGGTTCCGAAGAAGCGAAAGCCAAAGCCAAAGAGCTCCGGGCCGCCAACCGGATGAAGATTCGTTCTTTGCTGACGGAAGAGCAGAAGAAAAAATATGACCTGATGGACCAGCGGTCGGATTCCTCTCAGGGTGCGGCCCCGGTGTACAAGGTTTGGGCTGCGGTTCCGGAGGGGAGGCCTGCGCCGGTCGACATTACCACGGGGATATCGGATGGTTCCTATACGGAGGTGGTCTCCGGCTCCTTGAAGGAAGGGCAGGAAATCATCGTCGAAGCCATGACCGGGGATAACAAGGGCGGAAGCTCCCCGCAGGCCACGCAGCCTTCCATGAGAGGCTTCCGGTAAAAGGCGGCTCACGCCAAGGCGCAAAGGCCGCAAAGGGATTTTTTGCAAAAAGGAAAACACAAACCAGAATAAAAAAATAACGATGAACCGCAGAGAACGCGGAGCTCGCAGAGGCAAAAATGGTTAAAGACTCAAGGCCCAGGGGGTCGTAAAAAATTTTCTTTTCATCCGTGTTTATCCGAGTCCCATTCATGAAGCGGTTTAGCCGTGCAGTTGCATAGTCTTTTGGCCTTTGGTTTTCTCCTTTACCCACTCATAATCTGTGTTCATCTGTGTTTATCTGTGTCCAATTAAGTTTTTTTATTCATCATTTTCTTTGCGTTCTTTGCGCCTTGGCGTGAGAAAAAGTTGCTATGCCTGAACTGATACGCGTTGAACATCTGACCAAAATCTACTACCTGGGGGAAGTGCAGGTGCCGGCCCTCACGGGCGTGGACTTAACCATCCAGGCCGGTGAGTGCGTAGCCATCATGGGGGCCTCGGGATCGGGGAAGTCCACCTTTATGAACATCTTGGGCTGCCTGGATCGCCCGACCCAGGGGAAATACTTCCTGGAGGAAAAGGATGTTTCCGGGCTGAGCCGGGACGAGCTGGCCCAAATCCGCAACCAGAAGATCGGCTTTGTCTTCCAGAATTTCAACCTTCTGGGCCGAACCTCCGCCCTGGAAAATGTCGAACTCCCCCTTTACTACCGCCAGGACCATTCCTCCCGGGACAGACACCGGGCAGCCATGGAAGCCCTGGCGACGGTAGGCCTTCAAGCCCGGGAGCACCACCTTCCCAGCCAGCTCTCCGGGGGCCAGCAGCAGCGGGTGGCCATCGCTCGCGCCCTCGTGAACCAGCCTTCTCTCATCCTCGCGGATGAGCCCACGGGAAACCTGGACACGCGCACCAGTCTGGAGATCATGGCAATATTGCAGAAGCTCAACCAGGATTCCCGGATCACCATCATTCTGGTCACCCATGAACCGGATATCGCCCGCTACGCCGGCCGGCACGTGGTATTCCGGGATGGAAAAGTGATCCAAGACGAGAAGAATCAGTTCCGGCAGGCCGCTGACATCCTGGCCCAGCTTCCTGCAGCCGCCGAGGGGGGGATTTCATGAATTTCCTCATGACCCTGCGGATTGCCTTCAAAGCATTGGGGCGCAACAAGATGCGCTCGGGTCTCACCATGCTGGGAATCATCATCGGGGTCAGCGCGGTGATCGCCATGATCGCCATCGGGTCCGGAGCCAAGGCGCGTATTCAGGAACAGATCGCCTCCATGGGATCCAATCTCCTGATCGTGCTTTCCGGAAGTGCGACCAGCGGAGGAATCCGCTGGGGTTCCGGATCGGTCCCCACCCTTACCGTGGAGGACGCCAAGGCGATCGCCAATGAGCTGTCCGCGGTGAAATACGCGGCCCCCGTCCTCCAGGGTATCACCCAGGTGATATTCGGAAACCAGAACTGGTCCACCGTCACCTTTGCCACCACCCCCGAGGCCCTGCTCATCCGGGACTGGTCAACGGTGAAAGGTCGGTCCTTAACCCAGACGGATGTGGACGGAGCGGCTAAAGTCTGCTTATTGGGACAGACCGTGGCGGAAAATCTCTTTGGCGAGATGGACCCGGTGGGCCAGATCGTCCGCATCAGGAAATTCCCCTTCACCGTGGTGGGCGTTCTGGCCGATAAGGGACAGACCACCTGGGGCCAGGATCAGGATGATGTGGTCTATGTGCCCCTGAAGACCGGACAGAGGCTGCTCTTCGGACAGCAATTTCCCGGAATGGTGCGCTCCATCAGCGTTCAGGCAACGGGCCCGGATACTCTGAAACTGGCCGAGGACCAGATTACCCAGCTCCTCCGGCAGCGCCACCGGATCCGGGCCAACCAGGATAATGATTTCATGGTGCGGAACCTGACCGAGGCCTTCTCCGCGGCGGAGGAATCCGCCCGGGTGATGTCTATCCTTCTGGGGGCCATCGCCTCCATTTCGCTCCTCGTGGGCGGAATCGGGATCATGAATATCATGCTGGTTTCGGTCACCGAGCGGACGCGGGAGATCGGCATCCGCATGGCCGTGGGCGCCCGGGGCCGGGATATTCTCTGGCAGTTCCTGGTTGAGGCCCTGGTCCTCAGCCTGCTGGGCGGGGTCATCGGAATCATTTTGGGAGTGGGAGCTTCGAAGATCATCTCGGATATCTTTAAATGGCCCACCCTGATCTCCCCCCAGGCCCTGATCCTCTCCTTCTCCTTTGCCGGCGGCGTGGGAATCTTCTTCGGCTTCTACCCCGCCCGCAAAGCCGCCCAGATGGACCCCATCGAAGCCCTGCGGTATGAATGAAGTCCGCTGCCGGTAATCCCCAATAGAACTTAGCCTTTCTGTCCCCGGCAGCATCCTCCTTTCCCTTGTCTTCAAGATCACAGGAGCAATGATAGGACGACCGTGTCGTCACACCGCAGAAGGAACTCTTTAAGAGGTTTCCCTGGTGAAGCCCGGCTATGTTAGAATGAGCGCAAAGAACCCATTCCCAACAGAGTCAAATTGTTTATGAACCCAAAAGATTGGCCGCAACCGAAATATAAGGCATTCCGTTTGATTGGGGTTATGATCCTTGGGTATTGTTTGATAACGGGAGTGACATACGCCATGCAAGAAAAAATGATCTACTATCCGGATCGGACTCCTCCAAACGAGGCAATGAGTGCAGCAATGGGGCTGCGGTTTTGGCCAGGGCAGGGCAGACCCGATTATCGGGGTTTCGTTAGCCCAGAGGCATTACTGAAGCCGAAAGGCACAATTGTGGTCTTCCATGGTAATGCCGGCTCGGCCTTGGACCGAGGGTACTACGTGGCGGCTCTTGAACCAAGGGGGTATCGGGTCATATTGGCGGAATATCCCGGTTTCGGCGGTCGCCCAGGAAAACTAGGTGAAGGGCCAATCGTAAAAGATGGGAAAGCTACTGTAAAATTAGCCTATGAGGAGTACGGAGGGCCGTTGTACCTCTGGGGAGAGTCTTTGGGAGCCGGCGTGGTGGGGGCCATCGTTTCTGATGTGGCTGTGCCGGTATCGGGTGTTGTCATGCTTACCCCCTGGGACACCTTACCCAATTTGGCCCAGGCGATTTATTGGTTTTTACCTGCGCGGTGGTTGATCCGGGATCAATACGACAGCATGAAGAACCTGGCGAATTACGGGGGCCGGGTGGCCCTGTTGGTTGCGGAAAACGACGAGGTGATTCCGAAACGACATGGACTCAGGTTGTTTGAATCCATCCATGGGCCCAAAAAGCTTTGGGAGTTCCGGCGGGCTAATCATAACACCTGGCCGGCAGACCCCGGGGAACCTTGGTGGGATGAGGTTTTGGCGTTCCTGGCCTTCGCCTTCGGGGTCGGACCAAACTAATTCGCTAAAATGACGAAGGAAAATAGGCAAGAAGCAGTTCGTTTTGGGCTTAGGATAGCAGTTTTGAGGCAAATAAGAGCCTTCTAGAAAAAAGAGATGATGAGAGGTTTTAATTGACTGGTCCCAAAAGTCTGGACAATCTTTTTTTTTGCGTGGGCGATTTTTTCTGGATTCATCGGGTATTTATCCGTAATTTCGATATATTTTTTCCAGTACTCGATTCCCTTCTCTTTATCGACTCTTTCCGTGACCCTGGCGAGCCAAAAAATTTCGTCGGCGTCTCTGGGTGTGAGAGAGAGTATTTTATCCATTGCTGACTGGCCTTTTTCTTCTTGACCTGTCGCGAAGTAGCACTCTGCCAGCCTCACCCAGGCCAGATATGGGATACAGATCCACATATACGGGGATGATGTCTTCCTTGACTGCCTCCTCCAGCACTTTCCAGACCAGGGAGGTCTTGCCGAGACGTCTCTGAGAGAAGATGATCACATGCTGCCGTGCCCTGATGTCTCTCAGGAGCTCCTCGCTCTCGCTTCCTCGGTCCCAGAAGGCCTCTCTGGATACCCGTCCTCCGTACACAAAGGGGTTACTGAGTTTCTTCATAGGGTGTTTCCGCGGCTTTTTTAACATTTTGTTAATAACAATATGCTAAGGAAAACAAGATGAATTCGTAAAAAGTCCTTTTTGCCCTATTTTCGTCATTCCCGCGAAGCCTGTCCCTGCAGGCTTTAAGCAGGGAGCGGGAATCCAGTTAATTTAGGTACTTCTGGACTCCTGCTTTCGCAGGAGTGACGGCTTTTCTGACTTTTTACGAGTTCATCAAACAAAATGGCAAGCTCTTTCTTCCGAACCGTGCCGGTCACCAAAAAGTCCGCTTGACTTCCGCGAGCCAGCGGAAGACCTTTCATGCTCGAACAGCGAGTAAGTAGGACCTTGGGGGAGAGGAGGAAGATGAGGGCATCCAGGAACATAGCCTTGCAGGCGCTCATCCTCAAAATCCGGCGGCTTTTTTCAGATCCTGGTCAGAAATGAGGGGGGCTTGCAGGCGGATGGCTGGGCCGAGGTCTTTAAAGAGAAGGTCTCCCTTCCCTAAAAGGGTTTCCGCACCGGCTTGTTCCAGAATGATACGGGAATCAATCCGCTCATTCACCTTGAGCGCCACTCGGGCATTCAAGTTGGCTTTAATTACGCCTTTGACGATGTCCCTGCTCGGTTTTTGAGTGGCAAGAATGAGGTGAATTCCGGCCGCCCGGCCCTTTGAGCCGATCCGGGCGATTCTCTGCTCGATTTCTTTTCCTTTTTTGGAATCCGCCAGGACCAGATCAGCATATTCATCGCAGATGCAAAGGATGCGAGAAAGGGGGTTGGGTTGAGTTGTATTATACAGCCTCAAATCTTGGGCCGCCCCAAACTCCCTGAAGCGGCGTTCCATCTCCTGAATCAATTCACCCAGCACCGATAGAATCTCCTCATCGGCCGGATACACGATGGGCCGGCGAAGGAACGGTGAACCGGCAAGAATGGAGAAGGCCGTTCGCTTGGGATCGATAAGTACCCAAGCCAGCGTCATTGGTGTGTTTACAGCGCAAAGGCTACCTACCACCATTCTTAACCACTCGGTTTTACCGCTGCCGGTGGTACCGGCGACGAGAAAATGAGAATGTTCCGGCTCAGCAAGATCAGCAAATTTATATTTGCCTTCTATGTCTATTCCTACGGGGAAACGAGAGATCCCTTTCGCAGGTTCCCCGGTTTCCTGCAATAAGCTGGCCTTCCAACGAACCACTTCCCGGTCAGGCCGCTGGACATCAATCGTAATCAGCCCGCGCTCCATGGCGATTTGGGGCGGTTGCTCGACACCCACATCACGGAGTCGCGGCCAGATGGTTGTAGCCATATTGAGTATTTTATCGGCTTTGACTCTCTGGGCCGGCTTGGCCAGGAAACGATAAAAAGCCGGGCCTATGAGCGGCTTACCTTCTAATTGGATGGGGGCCCCAAACTCTTTGAATCCTTCAAGGAGGCGCTTGGCCATTTCTTTTACTTTTCCCTTCGGGCGTTCCTCCTCATGCTTTGGCCCTTCCACCTGAGCTAATTTCCCGATCAGAGCCTTTAGACTAGCTTGTGCCTCTTCCAGTTCCGTCCCTTTCCAGACTCGCTCATGAATCTCGGGTTGAAAAGTCAACAGGGCCAGATCCTGCGCTGCCTCCGATGGATCGGTTTTCGACAGGAGCAAATGGTATAGACAGGCCTGCGCAAGGTCGGCTTCCGGGCTGGTTTGTCCCAGCTTGAGCTCCACAGCGCACAACCGGCCCGTTCCTGGCTGTCGGAGAACGGCATCCAGCCTGCCCTGGAGGATGACTGTATCCTGCCACGTTGGATCGGATAGTTCAGCCTGACAATCCAGTTCATTCTCCGCAAAGATGAACCGGCGCAGCTCTTCGATGGCCTGAGCCGGCTGGCTCTGTTGGAAAAGGACATCACAGATCCATTTGCAGAGGTTCTTCACCGCTCTCCAGTAATTAAGAACTTCGGCCGTATTTCCTTGCAGCTTGGCCTGATGCTCAACCATTTGGGGCCCAACGCACCAGAGGTAGGAATGTCGAATGAGCTGGGATTCCCAGGAGGCCAGATCGCGGTCGGCTTGCTCCAAAGGGCGAGAAAGATTAACTTTGGGATCGGGCCCCGTCAAAAGTCTGAAGGTTTCGTGGAAAAGATAGCCGAGCAAGGCCGTGGAGGACTCTCCCGGACCTGGGGCTTGGAAACCACCTGCGGCAAGATATATGGCTTTTCGTACTTCACTGACCGTTAGAATTTTCGGCATGCCTTCCTCTTCATGTGCGACTCACAGCTTCGGGATTAAGAAAGAGGACAGCGGGGGGCCCGGCAAGAAGGCCAGCCACATCAGGGGTTTCTATGACCAATCGAGCCAACTCTCCTTCAGGCATTGATAATTTTTGCGCTGCATCTTCTAAAGGCATCATCCATTGGCCGATTAGGTTTTCCAATAATTTATCCGCCCAGTCCTCCCCTCGGGGCACGGCGACTTCCTGGCAGGCATCGATGAGCTCTTGTAGATGTCTGGGAGTCTTCTCCATAAGCCATTTTTGAAGCTCTCCCATGGATACGGTGGAATCCCCGATGGTTAAATCATTCTCGGCCGCTTTGTTCCAGAGCTCGCGAAGCACGTTCAAAGCCGCATAGGCCTCCGCCGGCGGGCGAACGACTTGCGTTCCTTTTTGTTTAAGTTCACGTAGCCTCTGCTGGGTTACCGTGGCTGTTGTCGAGATGGGCAGCCTTCCATCCCGTAGGAATATCAACCTGGTAACTCTTTTCTTATCCACCAATTCCTGCAACCGCCCCAGGTGCTTGGCCAGACTGGTCATATTTTCCGAGTTGGATACACTGATCCCCACCTTTTGATTTCTGCCTTCCATTACGACATGAAGATCTCTTTCTGTACCCCGATGAATCTTATAACCCTTAGGAGGTCTAACCTGTAAAATTTTGAGTAGCCCGTCTTCATATACCCCTTCGTCCAGACGGGTGATGGGTTTTTCTAATGCCTTTTCAACCTGCTGCTTCCAGTAGTTGGTTATTATTTCTTCAATCGGTTGAGGCAGCCTTAAAGGTCGGAACGGAAGCAATAAATTATCAAAAATATGTCTCGCCTTATTGATGAGCTCACGAGCTGATAAGCCCCCGATAGGGATAAGCTGTTCGATTTGCTCGGCGGTAAATGGCCAGAGGCCTCCTCGGCCAGGATTCTTTTGCTTGATATCAAGTAGTTCTCTTTGAGTTGTTAGGCGAAATTCGATCAGACGTTTTGCCGAATCTTTGGTTAGCAGATCCAGGACAGATTCGTCCTGAGCGATTCGGTGATAGTAGGATTTGTGCAGCGCCTCATCCAGGGTACCCAGAAAAGAAGTTTGAACCGCGGTAAGGATCAATAAATTCTGGCACTCGCTCATGAGGTTAACAGTATTATTGCCAAAAGTCCGAAGCCCATCCAGATCTTTCACCGTCAGTTGCAATCCCTCGATTTGATCAAAGGCCATAATAATTGTGAAACGCGGCCCAGCTAACTGGCAGAAAGTCAGCACCGCTTGCCTGGCCCGTTCCTCATCATCCAGGCTCTGTTTTACCCCCAATACCTTTAAATCCTCTTCCGGGAGGTCCCTCCCGATAAGGTAGGCATAGGCTATACTCCGGTTATTCCAGGTTAAATAATGGCGCAGTACCTTCATTACATCCGGATCTAACCTGAATTGGACCGTTAAATTATTAAAAGTTGGTTGCAACCTTTGAAATAGAGGTTCACCTGGTGGGTCCTTTTTGCAAATATGCGTCCACCACCGGGCCAATTCTTGGGTCGAATCCAAAGGCCTTCCCATAAGATGCCGAGTCAGGGCTTCTTCGATTTGGGTAAGGGGCCCTTGCCCTGGACCTTCCTCTTTGAGGCCCTCCCCCTGAATCTCTTTAGGAGGTATGTCTGACTGTTTGGATCTTTGACAAATATCGTAAAAAAATCGTTCTAGGAGATGACGCCAAAAGCGGCCTGGTCCAGTGAATGGGGGAACGTAAATAAACCAGGTTCGCGGTTCTTTTTGGGTAAAGAACCTGAGTCGCTGGAGAAGGTGGGTTTTCCCCGATCCAATTGCCCCGTGAAGAATCAGGCCTCTAGACTGGTTCCATCGATATACTGCCTCTATGGAATTTAGACAACTCTGAAATGCCTTTTTGTTAATATCCGGGACATCCTGAAAGGTTTCCTGCCAGGGAGAATCCACCCGATCTTGAAGAAATGGGTTCAGGAGCCCCGCTAATAGTTCTTGGATTTGTTGCTGATTGAGCACAGGTTATTCCACCCGGATTCCAATAGCCATAAAATAGCTACCGCGCTGGTTATCGATCATGGCCTGGCGTTGTTCTTCGGTCAGCTCCGCAGGAAGAGAGTGGGATTGTAATTGGACTTTTTCCAGTTTAGCCAGATGCAAAATAGTCTGATCGAAGGATTCCTTATTGGGAAAGAATTCGCTCAGTGCTTTTCGCAGGTCTGGAATATAAACGAGGGCGCCTTGGGCCGCGGCTGGTTTAAGACTTCTCATGGCTCTGAAAATGACCCTTTCCGTCTCCTCAGGTGAAAGAAGAGGTTGCTTTCCAGGTGGTAATGGCTTGACGTATCCCTGGATAGCTTGCAGAATAGACTCTGTCCCAAACCCAAGCTTCCCTCCTTTTTCAAAGAGCTTTCTAATTTCCGTGGATAGAAAATCTACTGGGTTGGGGTCCTGCAACCCAAGACGCTTTCCTTTGAGCGGAGGATGCCATTTGATGGCCCCGCTTTTAATAAGCGGTTCCAAAAAGCTAAGAAGATATTTATTAATATGAGAAAGGAATTTCTTTTTAATTTCGGCTGGGCTAAGGGGTTGATTCTTTAGAATCTCCTGGACTTCACCGGCCACGAGTGGCTCCAAGGGTTCAAGGGAATAAATGGGAGCTGGAGGCTTCTTCGCCTTTCCCAGGGGAGGATTCCATGCATAGATCTTTCCTACAGAAAAAGGAGCTTTTAGGCGGGATTTGATTTGATCTTTTGATATGCGGTGAGATGGCGGAAGATCTCTTCGAATCTTATCGGCGGATAGGCCAAATCGATTCCGGGATAATATCTTTAGGATGAGCTCATCGACCTCACCGAAGTCAAGAGGGATGGGAGAAGGCTTTCTTTTCATTCGGGCCTGCCCTGAGGGGTCTT